>Ga0105041_100043_pt1 | contig 9502 bp, 12 predicted proteins | sample LS_189metaG_FD_91486 | JGI IMG/M metagenome (GOLD analysis project Ga0105041, IMG submission 91486) | Switchgrass associated microbial communities from Austin, Texas, USA - LS_189 metaG | ecosystem: Host-associated > Plants > Phyllosphere > Phylloplane/Leaf > Endophytes | place: USA: Austin, Texas... | reverse complement strand
TTGCCCCGCGGCCCTCTTCCTGACCCGAAGCATCATCGGCGCCACGCTCCGACGATCCCGACCACGAAGCTCCCCGCCCGCGGGCGCTCCGGCCCCGCTCCCCGGATCCCGAAGGGTGCGCTCGGAGCGGCCGGTACCGCGTGGTGGAAGTGGGCGTGGGCGACGCCGCAGGCGGCAGCGTGGGATCCGGGTGCGTTCTCAGTCCTGCTGCGCCGGGCGGCACTCGAGGATGATCTCGCCACGTCCGGCCGTGTCGAGGGGCTCGACTTTTTGGAGGTCCTCGAGTCGGAGACGCAGGCTGAGGTGCGCCGGGCGGTCAGCCGGTTGGCGAGTTTGGCCACCGGCCGGCTCGGGATCATGCGGGAGATGCGCGAGCTCGACGACCGGCTCGGTCTGACTCCGAAGGCGATGGCGCAGCTCCGCTGGACGGTCGTCGCCGAAGATCCCGCCGACCAGGCCGCCGACGACGATTCGGGTGTGGCGAGGTTGGAGGAGCGGCGCCGGAGGCTGGCCAGTGCGTGAGCGGATCATCGCGCCAGACCATGATCGTGACCGGTCGTTGGGCTGGCTGGCGCTCGCCTGGATAGAGCATTTCTGTGTCCATGGGCCCGGCGACGTCGAGGGCCGTTCCCTCCGTGGCGACGACCCGGAGGGACTGCCCCTAGATGACGAGTTCGCCGGGTTCGTCGTCGACGCCTACGCCCTGAACGGCCAGGGGCGCCGCCTGTACGACTCGGCGTTCATCTCCCGGGCGAAGGGGCGCGCCAAGTCCGAGCTGGCGGGCCTCCTGGTGCTGTGGGAGGGGATGGGGCCGTGCCGGTTCGCCGGCTGGGCCGAGGGTGGCGAAGTGTTCCGCTGGCGGGACTTCATCTACCGGTACGTGGCCGGCGACCCGATGGGCCGGCCCGTCACCTACCCGTTCGTGCGCTGTCTGGCCACGGAGGAGACCCAGGCGGGCAACACCTACGACAACGTCTACTTCAACCTGACCGAGGGGCCGCTGGCTGAGGGTCTTGCCGGCAACGCCGCCGGGTTGACCCGGATCTTCCTCCCGAACGGCGGGGAGATCGTCCCGTCGACGGCGTCGTCGTCGGCGAAGGACGGCGGGAAGGAGACGTTCACGGTCTTCGACGAGTCGCACCTGTACCAGACGCCGGAGCTGCGCCGCATGTACGTGACGGTCGACCGGAACTGCCGGAAGCGGCGCGAGTCGACCCCGTGGGCGTTGCAGACCTCGACGATGTACCAGCCGGGTGAGGATTCGATCGCGGAGCGGACCCATGCCCGGGCCCGGGCGATCCTCGAGGGGAAAGCGAAAGCGCACCGCCTGCTGTTCGACCATCGGGAGGCGCCCCCGGATGTCGATCTGGCCGACCGGGACGCGGTCGTCGGCGCGCTCCGGGAGGTTTACGGCCCGTTCGCCGAGGTGATGGACCTCGACGGGATCGTGGAGAACGAGTTCTGGAACGTCGAGAAGGACGTGGAGGACTCGCGGCGGTACTTCTTCAACCAGCCGACCGCGGCCCGGGATGCGTGGATGACCCATCCGGAGTGGGCGGCCTGCGCTGAACCGGAACGGACGGTCGCCGACCAGGACACGATCGTGATGTTCTTCGACGGGTCGAAGTCCGATGACGCCACGGGGCTGGTCGGCTGCCGGGTCGACGACGGCCACCTGTTCGTGATCGGCTGCTGGGAGAAGCCCGAGAACGGCGACGGGTGGGAAGTCCCGAGAGCCGAGGTCGACCTCGAGGTCCGCCGTGCGTTCGACCGGTTCGACGTCGTAGCGTTCTACGCCGACGTCCGCGAGTTCGAGCAGTACGTCGACTCGTGGGCTGCGGAGTTCCGTGACCGGCTGGCCGTCGACGCCACGGGTGGCAGGCATCCCCATCCGGTGGCGTGGGACATGCGCGTCAAGGTCCCGGAGTTCACGGCTGCGTGTGGGCGGATGCTGGTCGATGTCGCGGACCGGGCGGTCACCCATGACGGCGATTCGCGGCTCCGCCGGCATGTCCTCAACGCCCGCCGCGCCCCGAACAAGTGGGGGGTGTCGATCTGCAAGGAGGGACGTGAGTCGCCGAAGAAGATCGACTTGGCGGTGTGTGCGGTCGGGGCCCGGCAGGCCCGCCGGGACGTGATCGCGTCCGGGAAGCTCGACAAACGCCGGCGGCGCACCGGGAAGGCGGCGTTCCTGTGATCCTCACCGAGTCCGAGGTGGTCGACTGGACCGTCCGGCTGTTGAAGACCCGCAAAGCGGAAGCGGAGAAGCTGACCCGGATCCACCAGTACTGGAAAGGCGACCAGCCGCTGCCTGTCGCACCTCGTGGTGTTCCGGTCGAGGTGAAGAGGATGGCGCAGATGTCACGCGTGAACGTCCTCGGCCTGGTCGTCGACGTGCTCGCCCAGTCGCTGTATGTGGTCGGCTACCGGGAGCAGGGCGAACCGTCCGACGACGAGGTGTGGGAGGTGTGGCAGGCCAACGCCCTTGACGCCCATCAGACCGGTGTGCACCGAGCCGCGCTCGCCTACGGCACGTCATATGTGCTGGTGTTGCCGGGGGATCCGGGGCCGGTGGTGCGGGGTGTGTCACCCCGGCGGCTGACCGCCCTGTACGGCGAGGATCCGGACTGGCCGGAGGTGGCGCTCGAGGTGCGCCGCACCGACATGGGGACGTCGTATCGGCTGTACGACGCCGAGGCGGTCTGGTTCCTCGACGAGGGCGAGAAGCGGCCCGGGTCGGACTGGAACCCGGTCCTCGACGAACGGCAGGTGCACGGCATCGGCTCATGTCCGGTGGTCCGGTTCCGCAACCATGACGATCTCGACGATGACCTGTCCGGTGAGATCGAGCCGCTGATCCCGTTGCAGGACCAGATCGACTTCACCACGTTCGATCTGCTCGTCGCCCAGCATTTCCAGTCGTTCCGGCAACGGTACGTGCTGGGGTGGACGTCGGAGTCGGAGACGGAGAAGGCGAAGGCGGCGGCGTCGAGGCTGTGGACGTTCGACGACCCGGACGTGAAGGTCGGCGAGTTCGGCCAGACCGACCTGTCCGGCTATCTCAATTCGCGGGAATCGACCCTGCAGCATCTGGCGACCATTTCGCAGACCCCGCCGCATCATCTCCTCGGCAAGCTGGTGAACCTGTCGGCCGAGGCGCTCGCCGCGGCCGAGTCCGGGCAGCGCCGCAAGATCGCCGAACGGGAAGTGCTGTTCGGCGAGGCGTGGGAACAGACCCTCGGCTTGGCAGCCCGGCTCGAGAAGCGGGAGGTGTCCGCCGGTGCGCAGGTCCGGTGGCGGGACACCGAAGCCCGGGCGCTCGCTTCCACGGTCGACGCGCTCGGGAAGATGGCGCAGATGTTGAACGTCCCGCCGGCGATGCTGTGGGAGAAGATCCCCGGCTGGACCCAGCAGGACGTCGAACGGGCCAAGGCGGAACTGGCGTCCGCCGACGCGATCGGTGGCCTGGCCGCTCTCCTCGACCGGCAGATGGGCGGAGGGGACGGCGGCTGATGGCGGCGACCGTCGTCGGCCGCGGGCTGACCGAAGCGCACCGGCGTGGCCAGCTCCAGATCCGAGCCCGGACGATCCGCGAGGTGCTGGCCGTGTGGCCGATGTTCGACCCGGAACATCCTGCCCGCACATGGTCCGACCTGGAACGTCTCCTGCTGGCCATCATCGGCGCCCGGGCGGGCGATTCGGCCCGGCTGGCCGCCGTGTACTTCCAGGCGTTCCGGATGGCCGAAGGCGCCGCCGGTACGGCCACACCGGTCGTGGCGTCGACCCCGCCGCCCGACGAGCTCGTCCGCTCCCTCAGGTATGTCGGGATCGTCGGCCCGGAGAAGCTCCTCGCCGCCGGTGTCCCCGACGTGGCCGCCCGCACGTTCGTGAACGTGTCCGGAGACGTGACCCGTCATGCCCTCAACGCCGGCCGTGACACCCTTGTCCGCTCCGTCGAGGCGGACCGGCGGGCGGTCGGCTGGGCGCGTGTCACCGATTCGAACCCGTGCTCATTCTGCCGCATGCTCGCCTCCCGTGGGCCTGTGTACCGGACCGAAACCGGTGGCGGGTTCCAGGCCCATCTGAGCTGCGGCTGCACCGTCGAACCCACCTATGACGCTGACGCTCCATGGCCCGGCCGGGCCGCCGAGTGGCGCGACCAGTGGGATCAGGTCACCCGTGGCAAGTCGGGGGCGGCGGCCCGTAAGGCGTTCCGCCAGGCCGTCGAAGGACGGGTCCCCGCCACCACCTAACCCCACTCGCCCCGTCCCCAGGGGTGAGGCGCGCTGACGGCCGGGCGCTGAAACCGGCCGGACACTCCACCAGGAGGCCAACATGCCCGACGACCCGAAGTCGGATCCGACCCCGGACCCGAAGCCGGACGACCCCAAGACGTTCACGCAGGCCGACATCGACAGGATCGTCGCCGACCGGCTGAAGCGTGAGGCGGCCAAATACTCCGATTACGACGACCTGAAAGCCAAAGCGGCCCGGCTCGTCGAGTTGGAGGAGAAAGACAAGACCGACGCCCAGAAGCTGGCCGATTCGAACCGGGCCCTCGAGGACCGGGCGAAGAATGCCGAACTGGACGCCTGCCGGATGCGGATCGCGATCCGCAAAGGGCTCACCGAAGCTCAGGTCAAACGTCTCGTCGGCGCCACCGAGGAGGAACTCGAAGCGGACGCCGACGAGCTCCTCGAGGCGTTCAAAGCGAAGGATGACCAGACCCCGCCGGCCGCCGGCCGGCCGAAGGAGAAGCTCCGTCCGGGCGCGGTGCCCGACGCCGAACCGGAGGAGACCGACCCGGCGAAGCTGGCCGCTTCGGTACCCCGCCATTTCTGACACACCCGCACGGTTCGCCACGAGCCGCTGCGTGGTCCCCTTTCCACATAGGAGGTTGTCGTGGCGAACACATTCCTGAAGTCAGAAACGATCGCACGGACCGCTCTCGGCCTGTTGCAGCGCGAGATCGTCCTGCCCCGCCTGGTGTGGGGCTACGGCGCCGCCGATTTCCGTGGCGCCAAGGACGACACGGTCACGTTGCGCCTCCCCGCGGTCCTGTCCGCCCGAGACTACGAGTGGCGCACCCGCGGTTCGGCGATCGTGATCGACGACCTGACCGAGGTCGGTGTCGACGTGACGTTGGACACCCACCCGTACTCGGCGGTGGCGATCACCGACGAGCAGCTCACCCTCGACATCGTCTCGTTCGGTGAGCAGGTGCTCATGCCGCAGGTCCGTGCCGTCGCCGAACGGCTCGAGAACCTGATCGCGACGACGATCGAAGGTGCGACGGTCCCCGCCGCTTCGGCGTTGACGCACACGATCGGCACCGACGATGCCTACGTCACCGCGTTGGCGGCCCGCACCCAGCTGAACCTGAACAACGTGCCCATGTCGGAACGGGTGCTGCTCCTCGGAGCGAACCTCGAAGCCGACTTCTTGGGGTCGGAACGTCTTTCCGACGTGGACCGGTCCGGGTCCGATTCGGCGTTGCGGGACGCGTCGATCGGCCGGGTCGCCGGCTTCACCGTCGTGACGTCGAACGCCATCGACCCTGACGCCGGCTACGCGTTCCACCGGACCGCCGTCGCGTTCGGGAACGTCGCCCCGGTCGTCCCCGACGGGGTCAACGCCGGCGCGTCGGAAACGTATGCGGGGCTGGCGATGCGGTGGATCCGCGACTACGACCCGAACTATCTGCGTGACCGGTCGGTCGTGTCGTCGTTCGCGGGGGCGGCCTCCGTGGAGGACGACGGGTCGGAGAACACCCGGCTCGTGACGATCAACGCTCCGGGTTCGTAACGATGGCGTCGCTGCCTGCGCTCGTTTCCCTCGAAGAGTTCGCCGCGAGGTTGGGAGGCATCGCCGCGGCCGACGAGGAACGGGCGCAGGCAGCCCTCGACGACGCGTCGGCGCTGATCCGCGTCGAGGCCGGTACGGAGGACTGGGTCGACGACGAAGGCGCTTTGGAGACGGTCCCCGACGTGGTCGTCGCCGTCTGCGTCGCGGTGGCCGGCCGGGCGTTCCGCAACCCGGACGGCCTGCGTTCCGAACAGATCGGCACCTACTCGGTCAGTTACGGGGACACGACGTCGACCGCGGTGTACCTGACCGCGGCGGACCGGCGGATCATCCGCCGTGCCGTCGGGCTCATGTCGCTCGGGTCGATCGAACTGGAAAGCGGCTACGCCCCGAACATCGTCAGCGTCCCGGTCGACATCGGCGGCGACCCGATCCCGTGGGTCACCATCGGAGACGAGGCGCTCTGATGGTCCGGGTCGTGGTCCGCCCCGCCGCCGTCGACGAGCTCGTCCGCCGACCCGAGATGCTCCGGGGGCTCCGGACGGTCGGTGAAGCGATCCAGGCCGAAGGGGAACGGATCGCGCCCCGGGAGGCGTCGCTGCCGTCGGACCGCCGCCGCCATTACGCCGACATGTTCGACACCCAGGCCGGGTTCGATTCGGCTGGTGCGCTGGCCACCGTCAACAACCGCCATTTCATCGCCCTGTTCGTCGAGTTCGGCACGATCCACAGCCCACCCCGGGCGGTGCTCCGCCGGGCCCTCGACGGTGCCCGGGGGAGACTCGGATGACCGAAGGCGAACTCGTCGCCGGCCGGGCCGCGACCGTCACCGCGGAGGTCGCGGCGCACCATGTGACCGTCACCACCGACGGGGCCGACATCTGGTTCACGACCGACGGGTCCGCCCCCAAAGTGGGGTTCGTCGCCCGTAACGCCCGGGCGACCGTCCACCGGCCGGGAGTCGCGGTCGTGGCCGCACCCGACCTGTCGACGACCGTGCGGATGGTGTCGGCCGGATCGCCCCGCTACACGGTGACGTTCGACCCGCCGGAGCCGGCCGCTCCGGCGCCACCCCCGCCGTTCGTCATCGACGAGGTTCTGTTCCGCGCCGAAGACGGCGAGGTGCGACGGGTCACCCTCGACGAGGACGGTGCGCTGATCACCGAGCCGCTGGACGAGGAGTCCTGACATGCCCCGATGGAAGGCCGCGTCGGCGACGCACGCCCACCGTCACCGCCCCGGCGGCGAAGACCCGATCAGCCCCGCCGACATCGGCGCCGCCACCCAGGACCACACCCATCCGCCCGTCGAACCGTCGCCGGCTCCGTCCCGGCCGGCGCCGCCACCCGTACCTGTTGACCTGGACCCCATCCACGAAGCGATTGCCGCCCTGCGCGCCGACGTGACCGCCCTGCAAGCCGACCGTGCCGGCCGGGATCTCGACACCAGGGTCGGCGCCGCCGAAGCGGCACTGGGCGCCATCCAGGCCGACCTGGCCGCCCACAAGGCCACGAAGGCCGGACAGGCCCACAAGGTCCTGAGAGCCTCCAGTCGCTCCTCACAGAGACCGTCACGGTCGTCCGCCGCGCCTACGACGCCATCGACGCCTACGGCAATCCGCAGCCCGGTACGGAAACGTCGGTCTCCTATCCGGCCCGTGTCGAGCAGCTTTCGTCGGAGGAGACGAACACCGACCGGGACACGGTCGTGGCCCGCTGGCGCATGTTCCTCCCCGCCGATGCCGACATCACCCCGTTCGACCGGGTCGAATCCGCCGGGCGGGTCTTCGAAGTCGACGGCGACCCGATCGAGCGGCGTGCCCCCCGCGGGACCCATCACCTCGAGGTCGAACTGCGGAGGGTCACCTGAATGGACGCCGTCTACGTCGTGAAACGTGACGTCCACAACGACGAGCTCCGCTACAGCCTCCGCAGCCTGGCCGCCCACGTCGCTCACGACAACGTGTGGCTGGCCGGGTTCCGTCCCCCGTGGACGGTCGGCGTGCATCACATCGACGTCGCCCAGGACGACACCAAGTACCGGAACTCGACGGCGAATCTGCGGGCCGCCTGTGAACATCCCGACGTGTCCGACCCGTTCCTGCTCATGAACGACGATTTCTTCGTCATGCATCCGGTGGCCGGGCCCCCGATGTTGCACCGTGGGCCGGTCTCCGTCGTCGTCGACTACTACCGGCGCCGCTACGGCCCGTCCCGCCAGTATCTCCGGGGGATGGTCGCCACCTCGGATCTCCTCCACCGGCTCGGGATCCCCGACCCGCTGTCGTACGAGCTGCACCTCCCGATCGTGATCCACAAGGCCCCGATGCTCGCCGCTCTCACCCTCGGCGCCGACATTCCCGTGCTCCACAAACGGACCCTGTACGGCAACCTGAGCGGCGCTGGCGGCGACTTCTCCCACGACGTGAAGGTTCGCACCGTCCACGACCAGTGGGACCCGTCGTGGCCGTTCCTGTCGACGTCCCGGCCGACGTTCCACCGCGCCCCGGTCGGACATCACATCCGCGCCGTGTTCGATGCTCCCGGCCCGTACGAGACGGCACCAGCCGAACTGGTCGAGATGGCCGGCTGAGATGGCCCTCACCGTCCTTCCCGACGCCGAACTGGTCGCCACCGCCTGGCTCCGATCCCACACGGACATCCCCGACATCCCGATCGGTACCGAAATCCCCGCCGATCCGACGTTCCCGGTCGTGCGGGTCGTCCGCGTCGGCGGCACCCCCGCCGTCGCCGGCTGGCTCGACGTGGCCCGCCTCCAGATCGACGTGTACCACACCACCAAGCAGGCCGCCCAGAACCTCGCCCGTCTCGTCCAGGCCGCCCTCGACGACCTGCCCGGCACCCGGCCCGCCGCGGTTGTCACCGCCGTCGAACCGGGCGTCTTCTACTGGAACCCGGACCCGCCGACCGGCCGTCCGGCCTACACCTTCGATGTTCTCGTCTACCTCCACCCGATCCCATGAACCAAAGGAGTGAACTGTGGCCCTGACCGCAGAGGAAGTTTTCATCGCCGGAACCGGCCACGTGTACGTCGCTCCGGTCGGCACCACCGCCCCGACCGACACCGCCGCCGCCTGGGCGGCCGGCTGGGCCGAACTCGGGTTCACCGACGACAGCGGCGTCGCCATCACCCCGGGCCGGACCATCACCGACATTCCCGCCTGGCAGTCACGCTATCCGGTCCGTCGGCTCGTGACCGCCGAAACGTTCGACGCCGCCTTCTCGTTGCTGCAGTGGAACGAGGACACCATCAGCCTCGCGTTCGGGGGTGGCACCTGGGACGGCGACGTCTACACCCCGCCGGCCGCCGGGTCGATCGACGAACGGGCCCTCGGGATCGAAGCGGTCGACGGCGACAAGACGACCCGGATCATCATTCCCCGCGGGATGATCACGACCGTCGGCGCGATCAACATGGTCAAAACGGGCGGCAACCCGATCCCACTCACGTTCTCCGCGCTCGGCACCGAAGGCGAAGACCCGTTCACGATCATCGCCGACTGGGTCGACGTGTCCTGATGGGAGAACCGTTCGACCTGGACGCGGTGCGGGCCGCCCGCCAGGAAGCGCTCGGCGAACCGCCCATGTTCATCTTCGGCGGCCAGAAGTTCGTCTGTCCCGTCGAACTCCCTGCCGAGTTCGTCTACCTCGTCCACGACGGCAAAGCGGCGATGCGC
>Ga0105041_100041_pt1 | contig 9806 bp, 16 predicted proteins | sample LS_189metaG_FD_91486 | JGI IMG/M metagenome (GOLD analysis project Ga0105041, IMG submission 91486) | Switchgrass associated microbial communities from Austin, Texas, USA - LS_189 metaG | ecosystem: Host-associated > Plants > Phyllosphere > Phylloplane/Leaf > Endophytes | place: USA: Austin, Texas... | reverse complement strand
GAGGGGGGGGACCTCGTCGGGGTTGCACGCCAGAGCGAGCGGAAGACTGAGTAGCAGGCCGATGGTGCACGAGGGAAGCACAATCGGAAAGGACGGCCAGAGCAGCGCCATCCTTTAGCTTTTCACGTGCAACACGTCGGTGCAACACGCCCCATTCGGCACAGCGCCCCACATAGGAACGGGCCTCCCGCCGAGGTAGCCAGCAGGAGCTTGCGTCGCCGATCCGAACCCTCACGGCGAACCCGATAAGATTGTTGCCCCCGTCGGCCGCGCCGAGGGCCAGCGCTTGCGGAGCGTTACAGAACCCCGGCCTGACAACGATTACCCGATCGTCGCCCTCGGGCCTGGCTGACCCCAGGCGGCTCGCCCCAGAAGGAGCCCGAACATTGCGTCAGGGGCAAGCTTGATGCCGGCGGGGTGATTCGTCAACTTTGACCACTGCACGCCTGTGCGGTATTCTGCCGCATGCTGCGCGAGATTGCGGCCGGGTCGGCGTTGTTCCTGTTGCTCTTCTGCCTGTCGCAGGCGGCGTGCGCCGGTCTGCCGCCGGTCGTGCGCTGCAAGCTCGACGCGCTGAAGGTCCTGCCCGAGGACGAGAACATGATCACGGTGGGCGACGCGCTCGACGTCTACCGCCGGGTGCGCGCCTGTCATCGCCTCGAAGCCGACGGGGGCCCATGACGGACGAGCGCAAGCCCCCGCCCCGCTTCCGTCGCCCGAGTGAGCTGCTCGACGACGAGGTGGTCGAGATCCCGCCGGCGCCGCCGCGCCCGCAGGAGCCCTTCTCGCGGCTCGTGCCGACGCAGGCGGAGCAGCTGCGCGAGGTGCTCGCGACGCAGCGGAAGATGGCGCTGCAGCTCGACGGCTTCGGGCAGGCGATGAACCGGCGCTTCGACATCTTCCACGAGGAGCTGGCGATGCTGCGCTCGACGGTGATGGAGAGCCACGCGCCGCGCATCGAGAAGGTGGAGACGACGCTCGGGCAGAAGGCGGCGCGCGGCGGCGGCATCGCGGCGCTCATTCTGGTCGCCGCGCCCATGCTGGCGGAGGCGCTGCCGAAGTACGCCGCGGTGTTCGAGACGATCGCGGGGCTCTTCCGGTGAGCTTCCGCCTCGGCAAGGCGAGCGAGGCGAACCTGGTCGGGGTCGACGGGCGCATCGTGGATGTGGTGCGCCGGGCCATCCTCATCACGGACATCGACTTCATGGTGCACGACGGGCTGCGGACGCTCGAAGAGCAGAAGCGCCTGGTGGCGACGGGGGCAAGCCGCACGCTCGACAGCCTGCACCTGGTGGGCAAGGCGGTCGACCTCGTGCCGTGGGTGAACGGCAAGCTGCGCTGGGAGATGCCGCTCTGCAACGAAGTCGCCCGCGCGATGCGGGAGGCGGCGGGGCAGCTCGGCGTCCGGCTCATCTGGGGCCGGGTCTGGGACACGGAGCTCATCGAGCTCGACCCCGACGACTTCGACGGCGAGCGCGACCTCTACGTGCAGCGCTACCAGCGCATCCACGGCACGAAGAAGCGCCCGCTCGACGACGGCCCCCACTTCCAGGACGCGACGGCATGAGCATCTGGGGCGCCGCCTGGAAGGTCGTCGACGCGCTGCTCGGCATCGCCATCCGCGCCGACGAGCTCGCCGAGCGCCGGCGCGCCCGGCGGAAGTTCAGGGAGCTCGTCGAGGCCCGCGCGAAGGACCAGCAGGCGGAACGCTCGCGGGCGCCCACAGTCGTTCTGCGTCGGCCGCCCAACGGATGACGTGAACGGGCAGGCCTGCTGCGCGGGCCTGCTTCATGCAGTCGGCGGTGCCGGGCCCGCCGCGGGGGAACGCGATCACCTCGGCGCCGAGCAGGACGCCGTGCGCGACCATCTCCCCGTTCCTCACGGGGCCTGCCTTCTTGCGGAGGCCTCGCCAGTCGGCGATGTGCCGCTTGCGCTTCACGTCGTTGCAGCAGGCCCACGCGAGGGCGAAGGCGTCGACACCCGTCGGGCAGTCGCCGAGGATGAGGAAGTCGGGCTCGGCGAGAGAGAGCGTGTAGCAGACGAGATCCATCAGCAGATGGCCGTTCTCGCGCGAGCCCGTGACGACGAAGACGCGGCTCACCAGTCCCCCGGGGGGATGCGCCGCTCGAGCGCCCAGCGCGTCCAGAAGAGCAGGACAGCGTCGGCGATGACGCTGTCCACGCTGCGCCTCTCGGCGGCCGCTATTCGCTGGACTCGGGCGCTGTGCTCGGGGGACAGCAGAGGAGTTCCCGAATCAGGGATGCCCACTGCGATGCATGGGAGCTGTCGGTAGCTGGGAATCGCAGGACCCGCCACCCGAGTCGAACGGCCTCGTTGAGCTTTTCGCAATCTGCCCTCACTCCTGCGATCGTCTGGTGACGCCCGCGCCCGTCTATCTCGATCGCGAGCCGCTGCGACGGGAACGCCACGTCGAAGCGCCAGCGCCGCGTGGGGTGGAACCGGTGCTCGCGCGTCAGGTCCCACCCCGGTATCGGGTCAGCCTCCAGCGCCTGAACCAGCCTCTGCTCCGCTCGTGACATGCTTCCAGATCTTACCACGGGCGACGAGCCCCACGAGCACGGCGCTCACGCCGAAGCGCCGCCCGAGCGCCGCCTTGTTGCGCGGGCCCGCATGTTCTCGGATGTAGCGCACCTGCTCCTCGGTGAGCACCGCTCGCCCGTTGGTCTCCCCATGCGGATGCCTGTGCTTGCTGACCTTGTCGGCGATGTTGTCCGCGTGCGTGCCAAGGAATAGATGGGCGACGTTGCAGCAGATGGGGTTGTCGCAACGGTGACAGAGGACGAGCCCCTTCGGGATGGGCCCATGCGCGAGAATCCACACCGCTCGGTGGCTGCCCATCTGGCGACCACCGAGCCTCGCTGCGCCGTAACCCGTGCCGAAGCGCCCCGCCGTCCAGGGGTGGCAAGCGTCGGGCCCGCCAGAGCTATCGACGCGATCCGTTACCCACTTGCGTGCCTTGTCGAACTGGAACTCCCGGGTCAAGTCCCAGCCCGGTAGGGGCTGCGCGTCGAGTGCGGCCGCGAGGCATTCCTCAGCCTTGCTTCTCGGCAACGGGGACCTCCCACGTGATGCGGAACTTCAGCGGCGAGGCGTCGGTCACGTCGATGAGCGGAGGGACCAGGTGCTGCTGGGCGGCCAGCAGCTGCATGCCACCGTAGGTGTTGTCGGTGGCGTAGAAACGGGCGTGCGCGCGCTCGGGAATGCTGAACGTCTCGCGCACGAGGGCGAGCAGGTCGGATGCCGAGATGGTGCCCTCGACGACCTGCGTCTGGGTGACGCCGCCCTTGACCTTCACGCGCCCCCCAGTGCCTGCCAGGCCTCATCCGCGTCCCAGTCTTCGGCGTGCAGGTCGTCGCCCTTGTGCCAGAGGTCGAGCGCCGCGCCGAAGCGCATCGCCGCGTTGCGCAGGGCGTCTCCGATGATCTCCTTCTCGCGCGCGCCCGGGTCCTGCCCCTGCTTGTTCTGCGCGTTGCCGTAGCCGAGCCGCGTGACGCCGCAGACCGTCAGCCGAATCCAGAGCCCGCCGTTCGCATCGAACAGCGGCAGGCCCTTCGGGTCGACGGCCATCGGCTCCCACGTCCACTCGGGGTCTGCCTCGAGCAGCCTGTCGGTGAGCGCGGCGTGGCCGACGTAGTCGAGGTGGATGATCTTCGGGTGGTGCCAGCCGCCGCACACGTTGCAGCTCCGCTTCTCGTTCGGCGCGCAGTTGTTCTGGTCCTTCGTCCCCTTCGGGAGCTTCGAGATCTGGTGCTTCTCGAACGGGGCGCGCAAGAGGGCGAGCCCCTTCAGCTTCGCCTTGACGGGCGGCATGAGCGCGACGGGGGCCGGGGGATTGGGCGCTGCCCCGTTCTGTGTAGACGTGATGGTGCGCACGAATGGCGCAGCAGTCTGGGCGGCGCGGGGCTCGCCGAACGGGATGAACTCCTCGCGCTTGTTCTTCCTCCACTCCTCCTCCCGCTTCTGCTCCTGCTCGTGTTGCTCCATCGCCGCGCGGTCGGCGTTGCGCATCTGCTCGCGCGCGGCCGCCTCCTGGCGCAGGAACTCGTCGGCGCGCGGGTCCTTGCCGATGAGGGGCTCGGGGGCGGCAACCGGCGCATGGGTGCCCGAGCAGACGGGCTCGGGCTGGGCCGGCGGCGGCTCGGCCGCCTTCGGCTCGCCCCGGGTGAGGAGGGCCTGGGCATCGATGGGCAGGTGGGTGTCGAGGGTCGTCAGCTTCACGGACAGCACGAACTGCTCCCAGTTCGTGCGCAGGCTATCCCACGCCTTGCCGGATTCCTTCGCGAGCGCCTCGGCGATGCCGGTGAGCGTCTTGTACTCGGTGATGATGGTGGGGGCTGTCACCTGACCGATGCCCTTGACGCCCGGCACGTTGTCGCCCTTGTCGCCGACGAGCGCGAGCCAGAGCGGCATCTGCTCGGGGGTCACCCCAAACTTCTCCTTCACTTCCTTCGGTCCCCGGAAGTGCTCGGGGCGCTCGCCGTGCTTGGGCACGAGCTGCAGGACGTTGTCGGTCACGCACTGCGCGAGATCCTTGTCGGCACCGACGAGCCAGACCTCGGGCCAGCTCTCGCCGTAGATGCGCGCGAGGGTCGCGATGACGTCGTCGCCCTCGGCGCCATCGACGCGCGCCATCGGGTAGCCGCGATTCATCAGCTGCTTGTAGAGCAGCTTCTTCTGATAGATCTCGGTCGTCTCGGGCTCGGGCCGCTGCGCCTTGTAGGCGGGGAAGATCTCGGCCCTCTTGTAGGGCGGGCCATCGAGGCAGAGCACGACGTGGGCGACGCGCTCCTCGATGCGGATGATCTCCCGCAGGGAGTTATCGGCGCCGGCGTTGGGGTTGGCTTCGAAGTTGCGCTTGAAGAGGCAGCCGACGTCGATGAGGGCGATGGCGTTGCCGTTACCGTTGGGGCTAGACATGGGGTGGTCCTTTCACGAGGCGGAGGTTATGGCGCTGGGCTACGCGCTGCTTGGCTTCGGCGAGCTGCTTGACGAGGCTTTCCCGCAGGACGGTCTCGCCGAGGAGCATGAGGATGGTTTCGAGGTGGTCGATGAGGTGGTCGAGGTGGCGACGAGCGCTGCCCATCGAGAGCTCGAAGTTGAGCTGTTCGAGCACGCGGCTGAACTGCTGTCGGCAGCGGTGCTCGCGGTAGTGAGCGGTCATGTCCACTCCTTCCGTTGTCCCATTAAACTGGTACAAGTACCAGTGCAGAGTGACGCGGTCATGTCGATTGTCATCCCGGAACGGGGCAGTTGAAGTAGAGCGAGCCGGGGCCGGGCTTCGCCCCCGGCTTCCACTCGGGCGGGTAGTAGTCGGGCGCGTTCGGCCAGGGGTCGAGTATCTCGCAGACGACGGGAGCGGGGCGGCGCTTGCCGTCTTCGAGCAGCCGCACGCGCGGCGGGTTCTTGCGGAGCTCGAGCGGCCAGCGCAGGCCGTCTAGCAGCACGAAGAACACGTCCCCCTTCTTCGCGTACTGGAACGACAGGCTCCACGGCACCGGGTGCATGCGGATGGTGGGCATCATGCGATCGCCCTCCTCACCCGCTCTTCTTCGCGCAGCGCCGCCGCGCGCTCCTTGCCCTTGTCGGTGAGCTGGAGCGTGCGCCCCTTGTAGCGCTCCATCCGGAGCATGCCCTTTCGTGCGAGCGCGTCACGGTGACAGATGGCCGTGTGCGGGCTGACCGCGCCGAGGTGGGCGGCGATGTCGCGGCAGGTCGGCGGGTAGCCGCGCTCGCGCGCGTAGTCGTCGATGAAGAGCAGCACGCGTTCCTGGTGGCGGGTGAGCCGGCGCAGGGCGTAGTCGATCACGCGACCTCCCTGGGGATGGCCCCGCCGGGCGGCACCGGGCCCCACTGCGCGGTCTGCTCGCGCGTCAGCTTGCCGGTGACGGGCAGCCCCGCGCGCTTCTGCTTGGCGGCGACGGTGAGCCGCTCGGAGAGGACCCCGAGCCGCGACAGCGAACCCGACGGCTGTGGGTAGTCATTGAGCACACCTTTCAGCAGCTCGCCGAGCGACAGTCCGTGCTTGGCAGCAAACGCCTCCTGGTGGGGCTCGGGTTCGAAGGCCTCCACGCGGGCGTCGGGGGAACCAAAGCGCCTGGGAGGGGCGTTTCCGGCGGAGCGTTGGGCATCCTTCGCCCGGTTCGTCTCCTCCCAGGTCTTCCAGTTGCCGAACTGCAGCCGCACCCACTCGCGCTGATCGCGCACGCCCTTGTCGCCGCCGATGCGGGCGAGGTTGCGCGCGCTCTTCAGGCGCTCGCGGAACCACTCCCGGCTCATGCCGGCGGCGACGGCCTCGTCTTCGAGCCCGGTCTCGTCCAGGCCGTCGAGGTCGTGGAAGGCGCGCCGGACGGGGATGACCGGCAGCTCCTGGTCGTCGAAGACCTCGCGCGCGGGATTTGAAACAACAACTTCAGAAGGAGGTTTCGGTTTCGGTGTTGGTTTCGGTGCGTCTAGGGTTTCGCTACTACCGTCTACTGTAGACGTGACGTCGACGGGCCCGACGAAGTGCTCGGGGTCGAGATCGCTGGGAAGGAACTCCGGCGGGAAGGGCAAGCTCAATTGCTTCGGCTTGCGGTGTGCTTCCGCCCAGCGGCGCTTGCGCGCCTTCTCGGCCTCGCGCTTGGCGAGCTCCCGCCAGTACTCGAAGTTGAGGATGCGCCAGCCGTGGGGCACCTTCTCGAGGCGGCGGCCCTCGAAGGCCTGGGTGTTGCTGTCGGGGTCGGGGGACAGGAACGCCTCGACCGCGGCGCGCGTCTCTTCGAGCGAGACGTTGGCGGCGACGGCGAGGCCCGGGACGGTGCCGGGCACGAAGCCCTCGGGGTCGGCGTGGAGCATGAGCCAGAGCCAGACGCAGCGGGTGGCGGGCGGCTCGGCCCACATGCTGCTGGTGGTGAACTCTCGGAAGACGGGGGTGTATTGGTGTCTCATCGGGAAGCCCCCTCCGGGGGGCGCTCGCCGGGTTCGAAGTCGACGAATTGGAAGAGCTGGCGCGCGATCCATGGGTTCGCTCGGAGCTTCTCGAGCGCGCGGTGTTCGAGCTGCTTGACCCGGTTGGAGGAGATGCGGAGCGCCTTGGCGACCTCGCGCACGGTCATCCCGTCGCGCCGCAGCCAGTCGTGCGCGGTGCTCACGTGCCCTCCCAGCTACGATAGGCCAGCTCCTGGTGGAGCTGCTCGCGGACCCGGCGGAGTTCAGCGAGAGCTTCGGCCTCGTCGATGCGGAGCTGGTCGTTGCAGGCCTCGAGGTGGGCAATCTTCTCGCGCTGCGCCGTGATGGTGTCGCGCATGACGGCGACGACGTCGTCGGGGTAGCTCGGGCCCTCCTCCTTCAGGGATGCGAGTTCGGCGCGAAGCTCGGTGAGCTCGAGCATCTGAAACTGGATGACGTCGTGCGGGGTGGCGCGCGGCTTCGTCGGGTCGGCGGCGCACGCCTCGCAACCAACGTTCACGAATAGGTGCTTGCAGCTCATGACTTCCTCCGGCGCGCGTCGAGCTGGGAGACGTTGTCGGGAAGGGTAGCTCGCCGCCGCTTGGCGACCTCCAAGAGCGCCGTTGCGGAGTCGAGGTCGCCTTCGCTCATGGCGAGACGCACGGCGAGCTCGATCGCCTCGGTGAGGGTCTCGGGTAATGGCAGCGAGTTTTGCCGTTGTGTGGTCGAATGGGGTGAACCAGCGTGAATCGGGTTCTCTGCCGTATGGGAAAACATGCTGGAATCGACTGGGTCACGAGCCTCTGGGGTTGAACGGGCACTCTTCACATCGACCTCCTTGTCTCTGACGACAGCCGTTTTTGGCTGCGCCGTGTGATTAACCGACTGGAGTAATGCCGCCGGCGCTGCCATTACTCTGGGAACGGCACTTTCCGGCACCACGATACGGTCCTCACGCGCCTGGTACTTGGCGAAGATGGCCGGGTTACTGTGGTGCGTCAGCAGCATCGCTGCCCGGAGCGACAGCTCGCCCGCCGCCGCCGCACGGCCCGCCGCCGTCGCCGCCGCTCGGCGGAAGGAATGAAAGTCGACCGGGCTCCTCCGGCGCGCGATGCCGCTCTGCAGCTCGCAGAGCTTCTTCCGCTCCTCGTCCGTCGTCGCCTCTTCGAAGCCGGGCTGGGGCCGGGTGATGCCGAAGCGCCAGAGCGCCGCCCGCAGGACCTCGACGTAGTTGCGGCCCTTCTTCTTTTGCCCGACGCGCCTGCCCTTGCGGGCCACGAACACCGCCCCCGACGCCGGGCGCCCCGCCGCCAGCCACCACGCCTCGAGCCAGCGCCCGAGCGCCGCCGGCAGCGCGCTCCGGGGCTCGTCCCGCCACGCCTCGAACAGGGCCTCCTCCTGCCCCGCGTAGTCATCGAGCAGGTGCGCGTCCGTCTTCGGCCGGGGCACGTAGGCGTCGGCGAACCCCACGGTGTCGATCATCTCCCAGAGCCAGGCGTGCAAGTCGCTCGTGCGCATCCCGAAGATGCGGGCGCAGAGACAGAGAATGAGCAGTTCGAACGCCCGGCGCCCCTTCGCGCCTCCCCGGTCTATCTCGCCGACGAGGCCCTCGACCAGGCGCTCGAACTCGTCATCCGTCAGCACCGGGCGGGGCAGGTGGACGCGCCGAATGCGCTTGCCCCCCTTCGCCTTGAACTTGATCCGCAGCGCCTCGTTGATGTCGAGCACCCGCCGCTCGACGAGCTCACCGAGCACGACCGAGATGTGGTCGCGCACGTTGCGCGCCGTGCCCGTGTAGCCCCCACGCGCTGCCGCGATTTCCTCGAGCACCTCGCCAATGTGCACGCTCGTGATGTCGGCCGCCGGCATGTCCCCGATGAGCGGGTAGGCGTGGCGCGCGAGCCGGCTGAGCACTCGCTTCTCGTCCTTCAAGCCCTTGGCTTTGATGATCTCGTCGGCCAGGTCTGCGAACGAGCGACTCCTGTCGGCGACGAGCTCGGGCGCCTCCCCCGCGAGCAGGCGTCTGGAGCGTGCGGTCGCCACGACCTTGCTCTTCGTGCCGAGCGGCACCTGCTTGCGCACCCACTCGCCCTCCTCTTCGACCCACACCCGCACCGAGTGCCCGCTCTTCGTGCGGATGGGTTTTGCAGTGCGGGGGCGGCCGCCCTTGTTGCGCTCGGTCACTTGCGTGCCCCCCGAACGCGAGCCCGCGCCGCCTTCGCGCGGAGCATCGTGCGCTTCGCGACCGCGCGCGAGCACGCTCGGCACAGCGCAGTCGGGCGCTTCTCATCGAGCCCGTCGCCCTCGAGGTAATGGAGGCAGGCGAGCTCTGCTCGGCAGCCGCTCCAGCTGATGATGAGCAGCTCGGTCACGCCGCACCGTCCTTTCGGAGCCAGGACAGGCACGCCTCGAGCTCGAAGCGGGGCGAGTCGCCGAGGCGCAGGCACGGCATGCCCGAGCGCCGGAGTTTATCGACCTGGCCCGAGCTGCAGCCGAGCTCGAACGCCAGCCCCTCCCGGTCGAGCAGCGCCGGCACGGGCTCTCGCGCCAGCACCCCCGCCTCGAGCACCGCCTGCTGCACGAGCCCCCGCAGCTCTGCACGCGTGACCGTGAACGCCGGGGCGGTGTCGTTTTCGGGCGCACCCGTCCCCACACCTGCCGACCCCATCCTCAGGTATTTCGCGCGCACCCGCCCGTTTTGATCGCTCATGCCCACCTCCACGGGGTATCCCCCCGGGTTACCTCTGGCATCGTCCATGCGCCAGGAGGGTCGACCGTGCGTCAGCCGTCGTCGACCTGCGTCTACTTGTAGACGGAGCGTGACGAAAGTGTATAGGGTGCGTGTCGCGCCCTGCCTC
>Ga0105041_100039_pt1 | contig 10074 bp, 15 predicted proteins | sample LS_189metaG_FD_91486 | JGI IMG/M metagenome (GOLD analysis project Ga0105041, IMG submission 91486) | Switchgrass associated microbial communities from Austin, Texas, USA - LS_189 metaG | ecosystem: Host-associated > Plants > Phyllosphere > Phylloplane/Leaf > Endophytes | place: USA: Austin... | reverse complement strand
ATGTACAGATTGCCAATGTCAAGTATGAAATCGAGAATGTCAATCTTGAGGACTTGACATGACAGATAAGATTGTACACAAGTATGTACCCTATGGTGAAAGTATTAAGCTTTTTCAATCAAAGAATTCAGAAGTATTGCTGAATGGACCAGCAGGAACGGGTAAGTCAAGAGCATGTCTGGAGAAGTTGCATCTTATTGCCATGCTTAATCCAGGCAGTAGATTGCTTATGCTGCGTAAGACACTCACCTCTTTGACTTCAACTGGTCTTGTTACATTCAGAGAGCATGTTGCAAAGGAATATCTGGAGACTGGAGAAGTACAATGGTATGGTGGTTCAACTCAGGAGCCTGCTTGTTTCAGATATAAGAATGGTTCAATCATTGCTGTTGGTGGAATGGATAAGGCCACCAAGATTATGTCTTCTGAATATGATATTGTTTATGTTCAGGAAGCAATTGAATTGACAGAGAATGACTGGGAAGCAATCACTACCCGATTGAGAAATGGGCGGGTTTCTTTTCAGCAAATCATTGCGGATACAAATCCAGACATGCCTACACATTGGCTCAAGCAAAGAGTAGACAAGGGACAGACTCTCATGATTGATACCAGACATGAGGACAATCCTGTCTTGTTCAATCAGACAACTGGTGAACTTACTCCAGTTGGTAAGTCATATATGGAGAAGCTTGATAATCTGACGGGTGTTAGATTGCAGCGTCTTCGTTATGGTAAGTGGGTAGCAGCAGAAGGATTGGTATATGATTCATATGACCCTAATGTTAATCTGTACAAGAATCTGCCGGAACCTCCAGAGAATTGGACACGCTATCTGTCTATCGACTTTGGTTATACTAATCCATTTGTATGTCAATGGTGGGCTGAAGACAATGATGGTCGTCTGTATATGTACAGAGAAATCTATATGACAAAGGGATTGGTTGAGGACCATGCTAAGGTCATTAAGGATAATCTTGGTAAGGGAAAGTTTGCGGCGGTTATCTGTGACCATGATGCAGAAGACAGAGCTACACTTGAGAAGCATTTGGGTATGTCAACAATTGCAGCAAAGAAGTCTGTATCAGATGGTATTCAGGCAGTAGCTTCAAGACTGAAGACTGCTGGTGATGGAAGACCAAGACTATATCTATGCAGAGACTCATTGCTTGATAAGGACCAGCAATTGGCGGATTCGAAGAAGCCAACAAATACAATTGAAGAAATGGCGGGCTATGTGTGGAATCCAACAAAGGACCAGCCAGTCAAAGAAAATGACCACGGTATGGATGCAATGAGATACATGATTGCACATAAGGATTTGAACAAGACAGGAGGAGGATTCAGATGGCTTGGGTGACAGAACACGCTAGCTTGCTTATTGAATTGATTGCGGTTATACTAATCGTTGTAGGCATTGGTATGATTTATCTTCCGCTCGCATTTATTTGCGGCGGGATTGGCCTACTTATTCTAGTACATGTAAAGGAGGAGAGAACCTCTAATGATTATCCGAACAATCAGTAACCTATTCAAGAACAAGGCACCTGTTCCCTATGCAGACAATGGTCCATTCAAGACCATCTCGAAGAGAAGCAATTCCGGGGCGGGTATTTCAGCATATGGTCAGGTATCAACTCTATTCGCTATTGTCAATAGACTAGCCAATGATACATCTTCTGTTGACTGGAAGCTATATCAGAAGTCAGATGACAGGCGTAGAACATACGCTTGGGATGATATGGATTCACGTCAGGAAATCAGCAGGAAGCATCCTGCTCTCAATGTTCTTAATAAGCCTAATCCGTTTATGACAAGACAGGAACTGTTTGAGATTGTACAGCAGCACATTGACTTGACTGGTGAAGCCTTTGTCTGGGTTAACCGTGATAATCCTCTCCGCATTCCTACAGAGCTATGGCCACTGAAGCCTACTGCTATTCAGATTGCTGTATCAGATTGGCAGTCATATATCACAGGCTATGTATACAAGACTCAGGACGGTAAGGAGATGCCATTCGAACCTGATGAGATTATTCATCTTCGTATGCCTAATCCAGCAGACATGTATCGTGGTATGTCTCCAGTCACACCTTTGCTTGTTGACCTTGACTCTCACAGATATGCAAGTGAGTACAACAGAAACTTCTTCCTGAATGATGCAACACCTGGCGGTATGATTGAATATGCGAATCCTTTGAGTGATGACCAGTTCGAATCTATCCTTAAGCGCTGGAATGAACAGCACAAGGGTGTGCAGAATGCGCATCGTCCAGGCATCATTGAAGGTGGTAAGTGGGTATCAACAGCATTCTCTATGCGTGATATTCAGTTTGCAGAATTGCGCCGGGTTTCTAGTGATACAATTATGGAAGCATTTGGTTTCCCTAAGTTTAAGCTAGGAATTGTCAATGATGTAAACAGAGCAAATGCAGAAGCATCAGAAGTAATGTATGCAAAGTCTCTTCTTGTCCCTAGACTTGAGCGAATCAAGCAGGCTTTGAATGAAGAGTTCTTGCCTATGTTTGGTACTACTGCTAGCAACATTGAATTTGATTTCTGTTCTCCAGTTCCGGAGGACAAGGAATTCGAGGTATCGGCTTTGCTTAATAGAGTAAATGCTGCTACAATTCTTTCAAATGCAGGTTATGACCCAGCACAGTCTCTTGAACTTGTGGGTCTTCCTCCAATTGGATACTCAAGAAATTCACAAAATGCAGGAGGTGACCAGAGTGGACAAGACATGGTACAGAATCCAGAACAAGGCGGACCAGCCAACTGACGTTTATCTGTATGATGACATTGGTGGATATGGTATTGATAGCGCCTCGTTCGTGAACGAACTCAACGCTATTGACTCTTCAGAAATCAATGTTCGTATCAACAGTGTTGGTGGTGAAGTCTTTCAGGGATTCGCAATCTACCAGGCTCTTCGTGAACACAAGGCTGACGTTAATGTATTCGTTGATGGTATTGCTGCTTCAATTGCATCTGTTATTGCTATGGCAGGTGACAAGGTAACAATGGCACGCAATGCTCAGATGATGATTCATGATGGTCATGTTGCAGTTCAGGGAAATGCGGCGGATTTGTCCAAGATGGTTGAGTTGCTCGACAGAGCTTCCAACAATATCGCATCAGTCTATGCAGAAAGATGCGGCGGTTCTGTTGAAGATTGGCGTGGAGCCATGAAGGCTGAGACATGGTATACAGCGGAAGAAGCTGTTGCTGCTGGTCTTGCAGATGAAATCGTGGCGGGTGAGAAGAGAACTGCCCGCAATGTATCAGACCTTAGAATCTTCAACTATGCTGGAAGAGAATTTGCTCCAGCTCCAAAGACTTTTGATGCTGTTGAATCAGAGGCATCAAAGGAACTCAATATCGATATTGATTCATTGATTAACTCAATTAAGAAGGGTTTGGAAATTTAAATGACAAACATTCCAACTAATGCCTCTGAGCTACAGGAAATGCTTTCAGATGGCAAGAAGGTTACCGAGCTTGTAAACAACGGACAGCTTGGTGCCGTAGTAGAGAACTATGCATCAGCAATTGCTAAGCGTGACCGTGATATGGCACAGCAGATTGAAGAGCAGGTTCAGAATACCGTTGTAGAATTTATGCGTGAGAATGGACAGGACGCCTCAAAGGGTCGTGGACTTAAGCCTCATGCAAATACAGATAAGCGCATTTACAATGCTGCTGCTTCTGGTGCAAAGTTCGATAAGGACTTTGATGGTGCTCATGACTTCTTCAACACCATTTGGCACAAGAACGTAGACCGTGCAACTGAGGACCGTCGTGCAGAAATGAAGAACGCTGCTTCTTCTTACACTGGCGCTGATGGTGGATTCCTTGTTCCAGAGGAGACCCGTGCTGAACTTCTTCAGCTATCTGTTGAGTCTGGTGTTGTTCGTTCACGCGCTCGTGTTATCCCAATGTCTTCTCCAAGCGTTGGTATTCCAAGTGTTGATGACACCTCACACGCTTCTTCACTATTCGGTGGAATCACCGCATCTTGGGAGTCAGAGGCTCAGTCAAGCAATGCAACAAACCCTCAGTTCTCAAAGGTAGTCCTTAATGCACACAAGCTTAAGGCTTACACTGAGGTTCCTGATGAGCTAATGCGTGACGCGGTTGCATTCGAGTCATTCCTTAACTCAGCATTCCCACAGGCTCTTGCCTTCTACGAGGACTATGCATTCATGCACGGTACTGGCGTTGGTCAGCCAGAGGGATTCTACAACGCTGACGCAGCAGTTGTAGTTGCAAAGGAAAGCGGTCAGGCTGCTGACACAGTTCTTTGGGAGAACATTGTAAAGGTATACTCTCGTATGCTTCCTGAGTCACTTAACCGTGCGGTATGGATTGTTCCACAGGACGTATTCCCTGAGCTTGCCACAATGGCTCTGTCTGTTGGTACCGGTGGTTCTGCTATTTGGCTGAACAACGGTGTACAGGGTCCTCCAATGACTATCCTTGGTCGTCCAGTTATCGTGTCTGAGAAGGCACCTAAGCTGGGTGATGAGGGTGACATTACCTTCGTTGACCTTGGTTACTACCTTGTTGGTGACCACCAGACAATGACGGCAACTTCATCTCCACACTACAAGTTCCAGCAGGACGTTACGGCGTTCAAGGTTGTTGAGCGTGTTGATGGTCGTCTATGGCTAAACTCTGCGGTTACACCTAAGAATGGTGGACCAACTCTTTCTCCAGTCGTTAAGCTTGCGGCTCGTGCCTAATAGCTGACTGATGAATCCGGCCGGGTTATAGCATTAAAACCCTATAACCCGGCTACATCCTAAAATACAAATGCTGGCATTGAAACCCCAGCAGGATTGGAAATGATAAATATGGCTACAGGACTTGGACTCGGAAGGGTCTTCAATGTAGTTGCTTCAGCAAGTGGGGTTACGATTCCTCTTACTAAGGCAGAGTGCGTATCCTTCGTTACTTTCGAGGATGACGGCTCAACCATTGCTACTATGACTCAGGTCGATAGCACTGGTACAAACAACGAGGTTGCTCTTGATGTGGACTTCTATCCATACAAGGCTCCTGGTGTTGGTGGAACGTGGACCGCTATGGCCGAGCAGGATGACACTGTTGACCTTGGCGATGACACAACCAATGACTCAATGGTTCTCACAGTACGTGGTGACCAGCTATCTGATGGTTACGATGGAGTTCAGTGCACCGTTGATGGTGGTTACGTAGTGGCTATCATTCACGACTTGAAGATTCAGCGTAAGCCTTCAAATCTATCAAGCAACATTGTGGCGTAAGGGTGGTATAAATGAGTACACTTATTAATGGTAATCAGCTTCGTGAGATTTCTCTTGGTCGTTCAGCGTCTAAGGCAACTGGCACGATTACTGGTAACCCAACAACTGCTCTATTCACGATTGCTGGTGGAGAGGTCCTTATCACTTCTGTTTATGGAAAGGTTACGACTGCTCTTACAACTGATGGTGGAACCTATGCTCTTCAGGCTAATCCAACCACAGGTGATACGCAGACAATCGTTACGGCAACTGACCTTGGTACAACTGATACCGCTGTTGGTTCTGTGATTGGACTTGACCAGGGTACTACTGCTGCTACGAAGTTTCTTCGTGGTGGTCGTGTAGACCTTAATGCAGTTGTTACCACAGGACAGGTTGAATTCGTTGGTGCTTCATCTGCAAATGGTGCCATCACGTTCTATGTAACGTGGGTTCCTCTAACTGATGGTGCAACTCTAGTTGCAGCGTAATTGAATTTTAATTGGCATTGAGCCGGGCCTTCTTGGCTCGGCTCTTTGTCTTAGGAGAGATAATGTATGAATCACTTATGGCAATCTATCGAGATGCCGCAAAGCAATACAGGGATGCACAGAATGCAATCCCTACAGAATGCCCTAACGACGGCACCACACTTATTCGCAAGGAAGACGGTACGCTTTTCTGCCGCTTCGATGGATGGGTCTGGAATGGCGTTAATACTATGAATGAGGTATAATCAGAAACATGGGAATCTGGTACACAACACGCGAGGATGTAATTCTTGCACTTAATTCAACTGATAACTCTATCAATGCTAGGAAGATTGATAGTGCAATTGAGTCTGCCTCAAGGTCAGTAGATAAGCTGACAAAGCGCAGATTCTATCCAGAGACAAAGACTAAGACCTTTGACTACCCACAGAATTCACTCAGTTACAGACTTTGGTTTGACAGTCCAGAAGAGCTTATTGAGGCAACGAGCGTAACGTCTGGCGGGTCTACCATTACATCTCAGGAGTATTTCCTAGAGCCAGTTAATTACGGTCCTCCATTCAACAGGCTTGAACTTAATCTAGGTACGTCTGCATCATTTGATACGCAGGAAACAACTCAGCATCAGATTCAAATTGCTGGTGTCTGGGGATATCAGTTCGAGACAACTGCCGCAACAACTCTGTCTGGCAGTATCAATGCGTCTCAGACAACTGCTGTAGTTGCAGACGTATCAGACATCGGCGTCGGCTCACTTGTCCAGATTGGTACTGAGCTTGTCCAGGTAACAGACAAGGCGTGGACAGACAGTTCTCAGAATGCGTCTGCTTTGACTGCTTCTGCAAGCAGCGTGTCTATCACTGGTGTGACAGGCATTAACCAGTTTGAGACAATCCTTATTGATTCAGAAAGAATGCTGGTGACTGATGTTGCTGGTACGACAATCACAGTCAAGCGTGCTGTTGATGGAAGCACTCTAGCCGCTCACTCTCTGAATGCAGACATTTACGTACAGCGTTCATTGACAATTAAGCGCGGGGTTGGTGGAACAACAGCAGCATCTCATACATCAGGAGATACAGTAAACCTATTCGTATTCCCTGCACCAATTGTTGAGCTGACTTTGGCTGAGGCTATCAATACATTCAAGCAGCGCGGAGATGCTTACTCAAGAACTGTTGGTTCTGGTGAGAATCAGCGTGAGGCTACTGGTCGTGCTCTTTCTGAATTGCGTAAGGCCGTGAAGCGTGATTTCGGCCGGGTTAGGATTGCATAATGGATAAGACAAGAATCGAATACAAGGGACCACTCTTTGACGGTAGAGGAAAGCTTATCCTCAAGAGATTCGAACATGAGGCTGAGAAGGAAATTGCCGAGGATGTAAACAGGCGGGTTCATTCAATGTTTGCCCGGTTCTTCAAGCATCAGACAGGACGCTATGCATCCACGGTTAAGGAAAGAAGCAGAGGCGATGGAATCACTGTTGGAGACAGCGGCATCGTTTATGGTCCTTGGCTTGAGGGTGTTTCATCAAGAAATGCCACCACAAGATTCAAGGGTTACCACAGCTTCAAGAAGGCGTTCGAGCTTGAAGAGCGTAAGGCTGTAAGAACAGCCGAGATTCTATTCGCAAGAAAGTATAAGGAGAAGTTCTGATGCTGGATATCAATACAATTCTGGATAAGGTGAAGAGTCACGCTCAGTCATTGGGTGTGTTTGGTTCAGTGAATACATTTGAGCCTACTACTCCATCAAGCAATGATGTTGACTGTTCAATCTGGCTTGATGAAATTATTCCTGTTACTTCATCTGGTCTCGCTAGCACATCTGTATGTGTTACATTCACTGTGGCAATTTATGCGAATATGCTGGCTGAGCCTTATGATGAAACAGATGCTAAACTCATTAGGGCACTCGATGCTCTGATGACAGCCTACAATGGTGACTTCACTCTTGATGGCACAATCAGGGATGTGGACATTTTCGGCAGACATACTCAGGGACTTCGTGTTACTGCTGAGTATTTCAAGCCGGATGGTGTTCTGTTCCGAGTTCTAACAATTACACTTCCACTCATCGTGAACGACGTGTGGGAACAGGAGGCTTAAAATGGCTAAGACAAATGGTCTAGGCGACAACTTTTATGTAGGTGGCTATGACCTCTCTGGAGATATTAATGCTCTCGGTACAATTTCCGGAAGCGTTGGTACTCTTGATGTGACAGGCATCAACAAGTATGGATATGAAAGAGTCCCAGGACAGGCAAGTGGAAGCCTTGAGTTCACGTCTCTGTTCAATCCTACTACAGGACAGGCCCATGACATTCTGGGTAATCTGCCAACTACTGATGTTCAGATGAGCTACTTCAGAGGACAGGCTGTTGGAAATGCGGCGGCTTCAATGGTTGCCAAGCAGCCAAACTATGATGGTACTCGTGGAGATGACGGAGACTTCAAGTTCCAGGTTGGCGCAACATCAAACGGGTACGGCCTTGAATGGGGACAGCAGCTTACCGCTGGTGTTCGTACAGACACAACCGCAACGAATGGTGCATCTATTGATACGACTGCTTCAGCTAGCTTTGGTGGTCAGGCATACTTGCACGTCTTTGGATTCACCGGTACTGACGTAACAATCAAGATTCAGGACTCTGCCAATGATTCAACTTGGGCGGATGTTTCTGGATTCGGATTCACACAGATTACCGCTGGTAACACTGCTGAGCGTATTGCCTTGGGTTCTACAGCTACACTTCGTAGATACCTTCGTGTTATTACGATTACTTCGGCGGGCTTTACATCAGTAGCATTTGCAGTTAATGTAGTAAAGAATACAGCAACAACTTTGTTCTAATCTTTAGGAGGATATCAAATGAACAATCTTACAAGAATCAAGCCTAATATGAAGGCTTCTGATTACAAGACTTTCCAGTTCAGAAAGGGCATTGCCACAAGAACCAGGAAGGCAACATGTGAAGAAGTAGAATGCCCAAACTATATCAATGGCTGGGTGACTGTTATTGATGAGTCCACTGACCTTGGTCAGTCTCAGGGCTACTACATCAGAAAGAATTCCGGGCGGGTTTTCACAGAAGAACGCCAGGAAAATGGTACAACCAAGTTCACATTCAGAGCACTACAGCCATGCTTTGCAGCAGAGAAGCATGAAGTTCCACTGGAAACAAAGGAACTATATGTAGTCAAGGATGGAGATTGGCGGGGTAATCCAAGAGGAACAACTCCAAGAAAGCATTCACGTCCTGAGCATTGGGTAGAAGAATTTGCCGAGCATCAGGACAAGTTGAAGACAGCTATTGAAAAAGGCTGACTTCGCGCATAACCAAATTCATGATAGTATTTAATTGGGCGGTAAGCCCGGAAAGCAGGTGTTAAAATGCCAAAGCAGTCAGGTCTAGGAATGACCACTCTGTCAGTAGATGATAACAGTGGTACTCTCCGTGACATTCGTAACGATGTTACTAACTTTGAGTTCTCAACCCCTCGTGGTGTTCAGGATGTAACTGGTGTAGACAAGTACGCAATGGAGCGTATCCTACTTCTTGCAGACTTCTCCATCACACTGAATGGTGTTGCTAACTTTGATTCAAACAAGTCTCACGATGTGTTCAAGACTGTAACCAGTTCTTCAGCAACCGCTCGTGAAATCAACCTAACAATCTCAGGTCAGTCTATGGGAATTACCCCGGCGATTACGGTTCTCTTCACGGATTACCAGATGAGCCGTTCAGACCAGGGTGAGCTTACTTGGTCAGTACCAGGTGTTCTTGCCAATGGTGAAATCCCAACATGGACATCAGCCTAATCTAAAATATTCTGGAGGATATTAACTATGGGTTTCAAGAGAAAGAAGCCAACAACCATCGACATGACGTTTGATGGAGATTACGAAGGGCTTAAGATGTCCTTCCGTATGCCAACTATTGGCGAGTACATTGAGTTCATCAAGGTAGCTGGTAAGCTGTCTGAGCTTGATGAAGATGCTGATGTTGCTGCTGCAACTGAAGGCATTGAGGAAATGATTAACATTCTTCTTCGCTTCACTGTTTCATGGAACATGGAAGATGAAGATGGTGCGGCAGTTCCTCTTAACAAGGAAGAGCTAAGCAAGGAAGACGTTTCCTTCCTTATGCTTATTGGTAATGCACTAGGCTCCGCATTTGGAGGAGTGGACCCTGAATTGGGAAAAGGCTCAGGCTCTGGAGAGACTTCCCTAATGAGTACACTTCCGATGGAGACCTCGTCGTAAAGCCTATGGAGCTTGCAGAGGCTGAGCTAGTTCTCGGTCTCTGTGAGCGT
>Ga0105041_100038_pt1 | contig 10118 bp, 19 predicted proteins | sample LS_189metaG_FD_91486 | JGI IMG/M metagenome (GOLD analysis project Ga0105041, IMG submission 91486) | Switchgrass associated microbial communities from Austin, Texas, USA - LS_189 metaG | ecosystem: Host-associated > Plants > Phyllosphere > Phylloplane/Leaf > Endophytes | place: USA: Austin... | reverse complement strand
GTCCGGCGAGAACCAGAGATCCTGCCAGACGGAGCCGGACTCCGGCCCGTGCACGACCTTCCAGAGGATGCCCAGCTTCTGGTTGCCGCCCTGGTTCTTGCTGTACTTCACCTGCCCCACCCGCAGCAGGTAGGTGCCGGGCGTGAGGTTACCGCCGAAGCCCTCCTCGGCGGCGGCCTCGATCAGTGCGGTCATGGGCGTGCTGCTCATGCGGTTCCTTCGGGGTCAGCCGGGTCGTCCGGCGTGGGGTTGGTGAGTTGGTCGTGGATCGTGGGCAGCTTTCGGGCCGCCCGGCGGACGTCGTTGCCGAACGCACGAGCAGCGTTCGGTTCGAGGACGAGGGTGAAGTCGAGAGGGTTGGGGTTGCCGGCGTCGTCGTAGGCCAGCCCTCGCACCCGAACGGCGAGCACCTTGGCCCGGCCGAGATGCTCGGTGGACTCTACCTCCCCTTCGCCGATATCCAACGTCTGCACGAAGACGGGCAGGCTGGCACTCATCAATAGTCTCCCTTCGGGAGGTCGGGGTGCGACCCCTTGGTCACACCGGGAAGCCGAAGCATGGTCGCTCGACGTGCTTTGCTGGCCCGATAGTACCCGGGCTCCACGAGGCCAGCCTCCACGAGCGCTTTGAGCAGACGCCGGTACTTCCGCCAGGACATGGCCACGTCGATGTAGAGGTGGCCGTGCCCGGGCGTGCTGGAGGGCTCGTAGTGCGCCGGCACGTCGAGGTCGATGGCCGGCATGTGGAGATCGCACGGCAGCCCATTGCACCGCACCTCGCTGGACACGAGGATGACGTCAGGGTCGAACCAGTCAGTCCGCACTAGGCACTTGCCCTCATCGAGTCGGAACCGCTGGCGGCGGATGGAAGGCTCGTAGCTCATGCTTCTCCTTCGGTCAGGGGTGCGACCCCGGGCTGGTTGATGACGTTGAACATCTCCTCGACGATGCGCCGGCCGGTCGAGATGTCCGGGACGATGATGTCCTTGCCGTACCACTCGGTGATGGCGTGCCAGTTCGAGCCCGACACGTAGAGCGGGTTCTGGCCGTCGATCGAGATGACCCGGTCATAGGTGCCGGCGCTGTTGGGCTTGTGCTGCATGTAGCCGACGACGTCGAAGTGGTAGCTCAGCCGGTCGGCGATCTGGCCATCGACGAGAGGCTTGATCTTGCCGGCCTTGCCCCGCTCCCGCTCACCGGCTGTGCAGACGAACACCTCCAGCTCCTTGTGCGGGTTCTGCCGGAGGTCCCGGTACTTCCGGATCTCCTTGGACAGCTCCCGCAGGATGCCGCCGTAGTCCTGGAGATCGAGCGCCGCTGTGCCGGCGACGTTGTTGTCGATCAGCCGCTGCTGTAGCTCGGTGAGCCCGTCGATGATGACCGAGCGGAAGTAGTGCTGGCCGGAGGCGAGCACGGGGTGGATCAGCTTGAAGTCCTCGAAGCTGCGCACGATCACGACGACGGTGTCGTCGGTGGTGATGCCCGGCAGAGGGGTGCGGGGGTCCCACACCACCTTGTTCGAGGGCGTGAGCCGGTGCCGGCCCTCGGTCTCGATGAGGAGCCGAGGCCCGGGGGCCGAGTCGGCGGTCCACGACTTGCCCTGCTTGCTGTCCCCGTAGAGGAGGATCGTCAGGTTGTTCACTCAGTTCTCCTTGCCCACACGGGGCACGTAGAGGTCGCTCACGGCGGCCTGCCAGTTTGAGCCGTCGTCCATCATCGGGCAGACGGCGAGGAAGGGGCAGCGCCAGGTGCAGTCCTTGCCCGGGTTGGGCGGGAACTCCATCTGGTGCAGCACCTCGTTGGCCTCGACGTACTGGATCGAGCGCACCATCTTGGTGACGGTGCCGATCATCTGCGCCCAGGTGTTGTCGAGCTGTCGGTTGTTGTACTCGGCCTCGTACCGCTCGTAGAAGGGCGGCGTGGCCCGGGCGGTGCGGAGCGAGTCCTTGAACATGTCGTGTCGGAACCGGTGCACCGGCTTGCCGGTGTGGATGCCGGCCATCACGCAGTAGATCCGGCCCTGCGTGTTGATCGGCAGGGTGTCCTTCGCCTGGTCGAGATCACCCACTTTCTTGTAGTCGGACACGAACACCTCATCCCGCACGCTGTCGTAGACGAGGTGGTCGATGTGGCCCAGGAGCGTGACCTGATCGCCGAGGATCTCACCGAGGGGCACGCTGATCTCCAGCTCGGTGCCGAGGGTCTTCTCTCCGGCATCGGCGCCCGACATGCCGAGCCACTCGACGTAGCCGTCGAACATCACCTCGGCCTTTCGGTAGATGTCCTTCCACTCCTTCGGCAGGTCGCCGACCGACGGCAGCCCGAGGTGCTGGGCAAGCTCCAGCCTGCGCAGGTCGAGGCGGTTCCGCCAGGCGGTCTCGCCCGTGAACCCGGTCTCCGGCGTGCGGTAGGCGTGGGCCAGGTCGTGGATGAGGGTCCCGAGATCGGAAGTTCCCTTCGCCGGCTTGTGGCTCCAGTCTTTCTTGAAGCCGGTGCCCCCGTGCACGGAACCGAGGAAGAAGTTGCGAGGGCAGGTCCAGTAGGCGGACAATTCGGACTGGCGGATGACTCGCTCGGTCATCGGCGGGGCCCCTTCTTGCTGTACTTGGTGCGCCAGGCGGACTTGCTCGCCGGGCACGCCTCCTCACCTCGGTAGAGGTGCCGCTTGTAGTCCTCGATCGAGCCGTCGCACGGGAGCCGCACGGGCGTCTTGCCGTCGGCTGAGTGCGACCGGCCGTGCATGGCGAGGGCCTTCGCCGTGGCGAAGCTGCGAGTGCAGCCCTCGAACTGGCAGGTGTGCTCCATCAGGTGTCTCCCAGGATCGTCTTCGCCAACTGGCGCTTGGCGTCCGCTGCTTCCGGCCGTCGCTCGTCGACCGTGTCTTCGGTGACGAGGTAGATGATCTCCACGCTACCGGCTTCCTGGCCGATTCGGTGGATGCGGTCCTCGAACTGGTCGTTCTTGACAGACTCGTAACTCGCCTGGAGGAAGACCAGACGGTTGGCCCGGGTGAGCGTCAGACCCTCGGCCCCCGTGCCCAGGGTGAGCAGCAGCACCTGGACCACACCGGCCTGGAAGTCCCGCTTGGCCATGTCCCGCTCGGCCTCGGACTGGGCCCCGGTGATGAGGCCGACGGAGATGCCCTTCCTTGCCAACTGAGCGGCCGCCAGCTCGATCAGCTTGCGGGACTCGGCACCAACGACCAGCGACTCGCCCGGCGCCTCCTCCAGGATCTCCAGGAGGGCGTCGACCTTGTTCGACGGCATAGTCATCTCGACGATGCGCTGGGTGGTGCGGACCGTGCCATCCGGCATCTCGACCTCGACGTCCACGAACACCGGGGTGGCCGAGGAGAGCTGGCTCATGCGGCCGTACTTCACGATCCCGTCGGTGGCCATCACGAGCTGCCCGTCGTCCGTGAGGTACATGCCTTCCTTGTCCATCGCCTTGTAGGCAGCGGCCTGCTTCGTGCCCATCGTCAGCCGGCGGGTCGAGCGGATCTTCGGGGGCAACTGGGGCAGCACCTCGGCCTTGGTGCGGCGCAAGATGTACGGGCGGATGGCCGCCCGCAGCTCCTCCTCGTGGAGCGGGTTCAACCCGACGGACATCATCGCCCGGCCCTTGGCGAAGTGGTTGGGCACCATGAGGGCGTAGCGGTCGAGGAACCGGGACCGGGACGAGAACCCAGTCGGCGCCACGAGGCGCAGAGCGGCCCACAGATCCTCGACCTTGCCAGTGACCGGCGTGCCAGTGAGGGCCCACACGTACTCGGCGCCGTCGGCCAACTGCCAGAGGGCCCGGGTCCACTTCGTCTTCGGGTCCTTGCCCTTGTGCGCCTCATCGGCGATGACGGCCTGCCACCGGATGCCGTTCAGCTCCTTGGGCGTCTTCTCCTCCTCGCTGAGGGCGACGGACGGGTAGGGGGCGAGCCGGGAGTGGAGCGCCAGGTGGTGCCACGGGATCACGAGCACGTCTGCCTGGCCGACGGCCACAGCCTCGATGGCCGCCACTCTCTTGGGCTTGGTGTCCCCGGTGGCGACGGCCCGGAGATCGGTCCACTCGTGCACGTGGTCGACCCAAGCCGAGCGCATCGAGCCGGTGCAGACGATCAGCGCCGGGACGGGGGACGGCCGGCCGTCGAGCTGACCGAGCAGGCGCACGGCCTCGACGGACTGCACCGTCTTGCCGGTGCCCATCTCGTCGGCGAGGATGGCACGCTCCTGGTAGCCCAGGTACGTCGAGCCTGTCGCCTGGAACGGGTACAGCTTCTCCGAGAGAAGCGGGTCGGTGACGTGTCCGGCCCGTACGACGTCGATGAACTCGATGTGGGAGATGGCGCCCTCGGCCCACGCCTGGACGGCCGGCGTGATCTCCATGCTCGGACCGAGCACGCCACGGGCGGCCTTCGCCACGGGCCAGGCGACGGGGGCGGTCCACCCCTCGCCGGAGTAGTTGAACCCTGGGATCTGCTTGATGAGATCCTTCAGGCGGGGCGAAGCGTCGAGGTGAAACCGCCCGTCCACGATGTCGAGCATGATGGGGGTCTCGATCAAGAGGCCATCTCCTTGAGGCGGGCGATCACCCAGGGGTTCCGGATGGCGGCGAGGTGGGCGAGCAGGTGACGGGCGGCGTCGTTCTGGTGCCCGCCCTTCGACGGGCGGTACCAGCCGAGGTGCTTCAACTTGGCGTCCGAGCCGAACGTCTTGTTGTAGCGGGGCGAGAGGTGGAAGATGAGGCCCTGCGCCTGCGCTGCGGCCTCGGCGGCGCCGATGATGTAGAGGGCGTCGAGCTGCGACGACAGCTTGTGGGTCTCGGCCGTGATGTCGTACTGCTCCACCACGAGAGTCCTGACCCCGTCGACGTCACGCATCGGGTCGAGCCACCGGTACACCTCATATCGGCCCTCAATCTCGAACGAGTCGAAGCCACCAGTCCAGTCGTTCCAGCGGGCAACACCAGTCACCTTGCCCGGGTCGATTGCGACGATCATCCTTCCTCCTCCAGTTTCCAGCCCCAAGTGGAATAAGGGCCCTTGACGTCGCACGTGATCGGCAGTGCGAACTTGGTGTGCTCCTCCATGATGCCCTGGACCGTGGGCATTTCCACCTCGCCGCCCGGCGGCACGCTGAAGACCAGCTCGTCGTGCACCGGCAACATGATCCAGTCGCCGTAGCCGGCGGCATCGAGGTGGATCGTCTTGTCCTTCAGCAGGTCCGAGGCGGACCCCTGGATGAGGTAGTTGAGGAGCGAGTAGATCTTGTCCGGGTCGGACGGCATGTAGCGACCGCCCGTGGTCCACACGTAGGCCACTCCGTCGGTGGCCAGGCGGGTCCGCCCGAGAACGTCCAGCTCCCGGACGAACTCGAACCGGCGGGGGTACGAGGACTCCAGGGCCGTTATGAAGCCCCGCACCTCGCCCTCGGTCACGCCGGCTGTCGCTGCGATCTTGGCGGCGCCGGCCCCGTAGAGGCTGGCGAAGTTGAAGTTCTTGGCGATGGCCCGGTGCCCCGGCGTGAAGTCGGGCCCGTACACCGCTCGGGCGGCGGCCCGGTGCAGGTCCGGGTCATCGCTGTTGAACACGTCGATCATCGCCTGGTCCCCGGAGAAGTGGGCGGCGAAGCGCAGCTCCTGGCCGGAGTAGTCCACGGTCCAGAGCGTGTCGCCCTCCTCGGGCAGGATGCAGTGCTTGATGGCCGGCGTGCGGGCCGGCAGGGTCTGGAGCGGCGGGCCGGTCACGCTCGACCGACCGGTGCGGGCCGCCATCGTGTTGATCGACGGGTGCACGTGCCAGTTGCTGTCGGACTTCTCCAGGAAGCGCTGGAGGTACGCCCGGTTCCACTTCACGATGCGCCGGTACCGCAGCACCTTGGCCGCCACCGGAGATGGCACGCCCAGCTCATCCACGATCCCCTTCAGGACCGCCTCGGACGTCTTGGGTAGGCCGGTGTCGGTGAACTCCTCGGGGTCCCACCCGCCTCGGGAGAGGGCGTCGGCCACCTGCGCCCCGGACGACGGGTTCTTCACGCCGAGGGCGTTCAGCTCGTTGAGCAGCACCTGGCGCTCGGCGTCCCACTGCTCGTAGAGGGCGAGCGTGTAGTGCGGGTCGATGCGCAGGCCCCGGCGCTCGGCCCGGTACATGATGTCGCTGTAGGCCATCTCCCGCTCGTAGGCCGGCCACATGCCCCGCTGCTGGACTTCGGGGATCAAGCGGTCGACGGCGAGCGCCGTGATGGCGGTGTCGAGAGCGGCGTACTGCCAGTAGGGCGGGAATTCGACCGGCACGGTGGCCCAGTCCCACCCGTTCTTGGCCATCGCCTGCTTCAGCATGGACTGGCCCGCCACGGCCTTCGGTCCGAACATGGTCTCGGCCACCGGCTTGAGCCCGTGGGAGAGCGGCGGATTCGTGAGGTGGTGCAGGTTCCGCCCGTCGTGGATGCGGTGCGCCGCCGGCACGGGGAGGCCGGTGACCTCCAGGGCGTGCCGGTCGAACTTCTCGTTCCACATGCCGACGGGGCCGTCGTAGCGCCGGAGCGCCTCGGCGATGGCGCCCCGCCAGTCTCGGACGGACAGGGCCCAGGCGTGGGCCCCGTCCCCGAACTGCACGAGGCGGGTGAACCCCGGCGTCCACCAGTCGAGGCCGGCCAGGGCGTCGTCAGCCACTGGCGGTGAGGGCGTTGCGGACGTCGAGCAGCCAGTCCCGGACCCGGTCGGAGTCGAGAAGTCTCTGCTCGCCGATGCCCCGGAGAGCGACGTCGACCAGGCGGGTCGCCTCGATGGTGCGGTCGGCGCCGGACAGCAGCATGCTCAGCTTCTCTGCGGCGGTGGTCATCAGTGGCCCCACCCGTTCTTCGGGGTCACGAACCCAACTGAGTACGCCCGTACGGTCTCCGGAGCGGAGCACTGGGGGCATGGGGGCGGAGGGACGACGGCGTCCCGTGCGGGCAGCTCGAAGCGGTGCCCGCATGCCTTGCACTTCCACTCGTGCTTCGGCATCAGGACCCGCCCCGCTCGGTCAGCACCGTCCGCTCGACGATGCAGTAGAGGGGCCCGATGGGCGCCTCGGTGCCGTCGGGGCCCATGTCGTTGCCGAGGGGCGGATGGTGGTAGAAGGACCCTGGCACCACGCTGTAGCCCTGGGCGCCCCAGGTGTTGAGCGAGTCCTCGGTGGCCCGCACTCGTAGATACTGATAGGTCTCGCTCATGTCAGCCTTTCAGGGCAAGGTCGGTGATGTAGTAGAGGGAGCTGATCGTGTCGTTGTTGTGGAGCCGCTTGTCGAACTCGTAATCGTCGAGCGCATGCTCGGACGGGTGCGGGTCGTTGGCCGAGTCGTGGCCGGGCCGGATGATGCGCCACACCTCGCCGCCGGCCGAGCGGATGGCGTCGGCCTCGTTCGGGAAGCGTACGTCCGAGAACACCACGGGCCCGTCGATGCTTCCCGCCCGGCGCATGGCGGCGTCGACCCACACGTTCTCACCGAGCACGCCCCGGCCGGCCTCGGTGCCTAGCCGCTGGAGGAGGTTGCGGATCTCGGGGAACTGGTCCTTGGCTGTCTCCCAGCCGAGATCGTCCACCACGTCCTGGACCCGCCAGACTTTGGCTGCCACGATCCCGTTGTGGGCGTACGCCACCGGGTCCATGGCGTAGAGCATGTCGTAGATGGACTGGGCGAAGCTGAGCCTGGTGAACCCGTGCTCCGCCACGAGGTGGCCGGCGGCGGTGTCCTTCCCGCTCCGCTTGTGGCCCGAGAGGCCGATGATCCTGGTCATGCTCCGCTCCGTCCGATCTCGAAGATGAGCCGGCGGTACCGCCTCAAGAAGTCCCGCTGGTCGTCGAGGTAGTGGCCGACCCAGTTCCACCGGTACTCCTGGCCGCCCAGCTCCATCTCCATGAGGACGAAGTTGTCGGCGTCCTTGACGGCCTCCGGGTGCGGGTAGGCGAAGCTGAACCGCTCGGCGATGGCGGCCTCCAGGTTCTCCTCGAAGGCCCGGTAGGCGGCGCCGAGGGTCTTGGTCTGCTTGACCGGTCGCACGAAGTCTCCGAGGTACGCCTCGGCTGCGTCGTGGAGCAGGCCGATCAACTGCATCTCGGCGTCGTATCCCAGCTCCTCCAGCCGATACGAGACCCACAGGCTGTGCCGGGCGACGGACAGGAAGTGGCCGACGTGTCCGTTGTACCGGCAGAGCCGGCTCAGGGCGTGGGCGATGTCGGTCGGGCTGATCTCCGCCGGGTTCGGGGCGAGAGGGTCGATCCGCCCGCCCGTGGCGGTGGTGATGGCACCGGGCCGGTCGATGAACAGGCCGTTGGCATCCTTGGTGTCGTCCTCATGCGGGAGCATCGTTGGTCTCCTTGGGCTTGCGGGGTCCACGAGAGCCGGCGCCGAGGCGCACCAGCTTCGCCTTGCAGTCCTTGCCGGCCACCACGTGGTGGCAGCGGGTCAGCTCCTTGCCGTTGTGCGAGGCGTTGTAGTGCCCGGCGGTGCACTCGTACTCGATCGGTGTCACGGGGTCTCCTTCGGGTTGTTGGTGGGCCAGCCTTCGCTGGAGAAGCGCTTCTGCGCCAGGTGCTCGAAGCCGTAGGTGTTGATGCTGTCTCGGGTGAAGACCACGAGAGGCGGCACTTCCAGCTCGATCAGCCGGCCAGGTCCCTTCTGCCGGCGCCAGAACTCGGCCTCGATCTCGGCGTCGGTGAAGCGCCGGAGCCGTGCACGGCGGAAGGCCGCCCGCACCCTCACGGTGTCACCTCGACGTGGTACAGGAGCAAGTTCTCGATGGCGTTCACGAGCGCCGTCGTCCCGTTGAGGAAGTCATTGACGGAAACTGCCGGCGCACCGTACGCCACGATCCGCTCGTTCTGCGCCCGGACGGCGCTCACGAGGAGCAGGATCTGGTCACGTTGGTCTTCGGTCATCGTGCACCTCGCTGGTGGGTCGGGCAGAGCAGGGCGCCCCGCTTGATCCGCTGGGGGTCCAGCGGAACGTTGCACTCACGGCACCGGTACCGGCGGCGGTTCCGCACCCAGGTGGCCCGTATCAGCTCGCTCACGCCGCCGAAGACGCCGTGCTTGGCGCCGGCCTCGACGGCGAAGGCGTGGCACTCGGCTCGCACCGGGCAGACGTCGCAGTAGGTGCGCTGGAACCGCTCGGCGTGCCGGGCGATCTGTTCGTGGGTGGCATCCTCGGGCGCCAGGCCGGCACCGAACCCAGCGAGCCGGCACGCCGCCCGCTCCTGCCAGGGGTCAGCCGGCATTCGGCATCGCCGTGACGTTGTAGAACGCTTCCCACAGCTCGAACAGCGGGGCGTCGGGGTGCTCCCGCCACACGATCCCGCCTGCGGTGAGGGCGGCCTCGATGGCGGCGGCCTCCTCGGGCGTGACCACGAAGGCCACGACCTGATCACCCTTGCTCGTCCGGCTGGGCCGGGGTCCGATGACTCGCATAGCTTCTCCTTGTGTGTCGAGTTCCGGGAGCGGGGTACCTACCTGAGACCACCCCTATGCACCGCTCCCGCATCCAGCACTTGTGGGTCGCCGTAGGCAATGCCGGAATCTTGGTGGACAGGTGGGTTCCGATCCCCACACTTGGGCCCGTTGTAAGGGCTGGCTCTCCTTGGCCTACTGTCCGTGTCCCCGGCCCCGAGTACCGCCCCTTAAACGGGGTGGTTCGGAGCCGAGGATCTTGCTCGCACTGCGTCAGGCAACCCGGGTCCTAGCCCTGCGTGCGATGCGGGAGGGACGTTACCGACCTCGTGGGCCGAACGCAACCTCGTTGATGAAGTCTTGATCCTCGTCGTAGCTGTCGAGCACGTCGAGCCCGAGGTAGCTCAGCTCCTCGCCGAGATCGTCGTCGAGCACCCGACCGGTGTAGTCGTCCCGCCTCGGCCTCATCCTGCCACCCCCACCCGGTCGCAGACCAGGCAGACGAAACCGGAACCCGTCGCTGGGAAGGGCTCGCCGTCGCCGAAGGGCGACCGGCTCAGGGTGTGCTGGCAGTGCCGGCAGGACCGCTCCAGGAGCATGCCCTGCCGGAACCGGTCGGCCTCGGCGGCGTCGTTCAGGAACCCTTCGTGGTGGCTGGCTGCTCGGGGCATGGCGGAAGCGTAGCGGGCCTCGGCGCCCGACCC
>Ga0105041_100037_pt1 | contig 10146 bp, 15 predicted proteins | sample LS_189metaG_FD_91486 | JGI IMG/M metagenome (GOLD analysis project Ga0105041, IMG submission 91486) | Switchgrass associated microbial communities from Austin, Texas, USA - LS_189 metaG | ecosystem: Host-associated > Plants > Phyllosphere > Phylloplane/Leaf > Endophytes | place: USA: Austin... | reverse complement strand
GGATGGCCGTGACGCGCTCCAGGCAGCGGCCGAGAGCGTCCACGCCGCCGGAGCCCCCGGCGCGGCTGTCCCTCCGCATCCAGGCGCAGGTCGAGCGCGGCGTCGGCGCTCTCGGCCGCTGCCTGGAGCGCGTCACGGCCATCCTCGACGACGAAGGGGCCGGCTACGACAAGGACATCGCCTCGCACCTGGCGTGGCTGGTCAAGAACAACGCCGCGGTGATGGGCGAGGTCCGCAAGCTCGAGGCGGACGAGCGCGCCGCGGCGACCAAGCTCAACCACGGGGCTGTCATGGGCTACCTGCGCAACCTGCCGCCCGAGAAGCGCGCCCAGGTGATGCGCGAGCTCGCCGACATGGACAGCGGGCGCTCGGTGCTTGCGTGACCAGCCGCATCGCCATGCTCGCCGAGGCGATGGCGGCCGAGGCCGACCTCCAGCTCGGGCCTGACTACTGCGTGCTGGATCCGAACTGGGCGCGCTGGGTCGAGGCGATGCGCGCGCTCGGCTACGACAATACGCGCGACGGCGACATCGACAAGATGCACGGCGAGGTCGCGCAGGTGCTGGCGGGACTTGCTAGCGGAGGTGCTCCATGATCGCCGTCGATCTCGCCACGTGCTGCGCTCCAGGCTGCGACGGCAGCGTGGTCGCCGTCGCCGAGCTGGACGGACGGCAGTCGGCCGTCTGCGAGAAGCACCGCGCGGAGCTGTTGTCCGCCGGGGCTCGGCTTGGTCGGTCTGGCGCCCTCGACGGCATCGGGCCGCGCAAGGGACGGGTGACCTCATGAGCTTCATCGCTCTCGACTACCTCTGCGCCGAGCACGGCCCGTTCGAGTCGTTCGAGCGACGGCCCGCGCCGGAGCACCTCCCCTGTCCCGACTGTGGCGCCGCGTCGGAGCGCATGATGTCGGCGCCGCTGCTCAAGACAACGTGGGCCGTCGCGGCGACGACCGGCAAGTCCGACCCGCCGCCGCCCTCGGTGATGAACACGGAGCTGATCGCCGACGGGCACTGGGACAAGTACCACAACAGCCGCCAGCGCTACTGGCAGGACTGGCGCGAGCAGCGCATCAAGAGGAGCGTGTCGTGAAGCTCGACATCGGCGGCAACGATACCCTCAACTTCCGGCGTGGCATGCCGGTCCACTTCTGCATGCTCGACGACGGCCGGCTGGTCCAGGTGAAGCCACCGCCCTGGTGGCGCCGCGCGTGGCGGAGGCTGACGGCGTGGCGGCGCCCGGTCACGTTTCAGGTCGTCACGAACGTCGACGTCGCGGCCGGCAGCATCACGGTGGCGAGCGTGCCCGGGCGGTGGTCATTCCGCCGGTGGAAGTGGGTGTGTCCGTGACGACGCGCGAGCAGTACGCCGTTCGTCGCCTCGGCTCGGTAACTGTGGGCATCCAGGCCGACGCTGACGCCGCGGAGGTCGCGATCGACATGCGCCGGCTGTCGATGTGGCTCGACGACGCGCTTCGGGGTGAGCCGTCCAGGCTGCCGGTCGAGGTCGAGACGTGGGTCAAGGCGTTCTGGCCCGGCCGTGCCTACTGGATCGAGGTCGGCGACGACGAGAGCTGGGTGCAGGTCGTCGAGTACGGCGCCTTCGCGGGCAAGGTGCACAAGGCTGGTGGGGCGTGATCCGGTCAGAACACGACGGGGCCGGATGGGGCTGCGGTCCGCGCAGGCCGTGGTCGCATTACAAGCTCGGCGACGCGCGTTGTGATGTCGTTCCGGTGCTTCGCGTCGTCACGGATGAGTGGGTCTGCCCGGCGTGCGGAGCGACCGTCATCGACAACGTCGTGGCTGAGGCTCGCGGTCTGCTGCCCTGGTCCAAATGGCGACCGCCGGCCAACTTCGAGCGCATCCCGGGCTTCTGGACCGCGGACGGCGTGAGCTACGAGAGGATTGCGACCCCGACGCCAGATCGGACGCCGTACATCCGAGAGCGGCCGGCTCTGCGAGTGCCCTGGCGACTACTCGCGCTCCTGGGGGCCGCCTTCGGGCTCGGGATGTGCCTATGACCATCTCCCACCGCCCCGCATCGCCGTCGGACCGCCCGTTCATCATCGACTCGTGGGTGTCGAGCTACCGCACGTCGCACAGCGCCGGCATGATCTCGATGGACTCGTTCCATCGCGTCATGTGGCCGGAGGTGGAGCGCGTCCTCGACCTGCCCGCGACGGTCACGGTGGTCGCGTTCGAGACGAGCGCGCCGGCCGACTCGCCGAACCTCTACGGATTCATCTGCGCGGACTTCGTCGACGCGACGCCGCTGGTGCACTTCGTCTACACGAAGGCCGCGTACCGGCGCGGTGGCATCGCGGCGGGGCTGATGAAGGCCGTCAACATCGACCCGCGCGCTCCGTTCCGCTTCACGTGCAAGACGGCAGCGCTTGCCGAACTGCTACGGCACCGCAAGCTGCCGTGCGCGAAGCACGACCCTCTCACCGTCCGCTACTCGAACAGGAGGACCGCATGAGCAACGACACGAAGCAGCAGCCCCAGCCAGCCAAACCCCGTCCGCCCGACGCGAGCGGCCGCGAGCCCATTCCGGTCGGTGTGATCTACATGTACAAGCCGTCCAACCTGCCCGGCGCCGACGCGGGCATGTCGCTCAAGGCGCGCAAGGTCGGCGACAAGGAGTGGACGATCGAGCGCCTGCCGTGGCAGCGCGAGTTCCGCGTCTCGTACACGCGCGCCGGCGAGCGGCCCATCGTCCGGCACTTCCTCGAGCATGCGGTCGAGTCGTGGGACCCCCCGGAGCAGCCGTGAAGCGCTTCTATCACCAGCCGGCGCCGCATCTGCCGGTGGAGGTCTATGACATCGACGTGCCCGACGACACTCCTGACCCCATCGGGCTCAGGAGCCGGTGCCCCATCCATGGCAAGAGCGCCAGAGTCGAGGTGATCGACTACAGCGACTGGGTCTACCTCTGCTCGCTGGGCACGCCGCACGCGCTGCCATCGCGCATCCTCGACTGCGCCGAGCGTGTCGACGGGAAGGGCGTCGCGTTCGGATGGCGCGAGCGAGGCGGCATCACGCCAGTCAAGTTCGCGCGCGTGGAGCCCGTGCCGTGAGCGCTCAGATCGTTCCACTGTTCCCGGGCAGCCGCCAGGTGGTGCGGCCCGACGAGGAGCAGCGCGTCGCCGAGCTCGAAGCGAACGTGAAGATCGCGAGGGCTGCCGCCCTGGAGGCGTGGCTTCATGCTCGGGGCGCGGACTTCGAGCACCGCCTCGGCGACCCGCGCAAGTCCGACGCCGAGAACCAGTCCATCTACAACCACTGGTACGACCAGGTGAAGGCATTCGCCACGTGGTGGGACGGGACGCCGACCGACTGATGGCCCGCCGCGCGCCATGGTCCGAGGCGATCGCTGACCGCCGCGTGCTGTCGCCGGACGAGGCGTGGGCCGAGGACGTCTCGCGCCGCATCCTCGCCGACTGCCACCCGTGGCAGCGCGCGGCCGTCGAGGACCCGGCGCGGCGCTACTCGCTTCTCGTCGGACGCGGCGGCGGCAAGACGCGAACGTTCCTGACGCGGGGCGTGCGCAAGCTGACCAAGAAGCCGCGATCGACAGTGCTCTACTTCGCGCAGACCCGCGACCATGCCGAGCGCCTGCTCTGGATCCCGCTCAAGGATGTGCTCGACCGCCTGAACGTCGAGGCGCGCTTCAACGAGACCAAGCTGCGCTGCGAGATCGTCCGGACCGGGTCGACCTACCATCTCAGCGGCGCCGACGACAAGAAGGAGATCGAGAAGTGGCGCGGCCAGTCGTTCGACGAGGTGCAGGTCGACGAGGCCGCATCCCTCAAGCCAGAGCTGCTTGACAGCCTCGTCCATCGCATCATCGGCCCGCGCCTCGGCGACCGTGACGGCTGTATCGGCCTGGGCGGCACGCCCGGCCACAACCTGCGCGGCCTGTTCTACGACGTCACGCGCTCAAGCTCGCCGAAGCACCGGCCGTACGCGAAGCGAGGAGAAGACCCCCCGGACTGGCGCGGGTGGTCGTCGCATGAGTGGACGCTCAAGAGCGTCATCGACCTCCCGGACGCGGCGCGCTACCCAGCGCTCCAGAAGCTATGGGCCGAGGCGTTGGAGGAGAAGCGCTCCGAGCAGTGGAGCGACGACCACCCGGTGTGGATGCGCGAGTACCTCGGGCTGTGGGCCGCGGACAACACGGACCACGTCTACAAGTACAGCGCGCTCAAGGACGGTAAGCCCTGGAACCAGTGGGACCCGCCGCGCCTCGCGACCGGCTTCGCGAAGCTGCCGGACGACATCGGCGACTGGCACTACTCGGTGGCGCTCGACCAGGGCCACGGCGATCCGTTCGCATGCAACGTGTTCGCGTTCAGCCCGCGCGATCCGGAGCGGAAGTTCCGCCACGTGTTCGGCTTCGAGCGGACGAAGATGTACGCGAAGCCGACCGCCGAGTTGCTCGTCGGCGAGCCGGCGACGGAGCGCGTGCTCAAGGGCGGCGACCACGGCAAGCTCGAGGGCGTCCTGGGACACACCGGCTGGCCCGACGGCTTCATCGCCGACATGGACCAGGCCGAGCTCGACGAGCTGAGCAACGTGTACGGCATCCGCATCGCGAAGGCCGAGCGAAACCGCGACTACAAGTTCGGCGCGATCGAGCTGGTCAACGGCGATCTCGTCGACGGCCGCATCCAGGTGCTCAAGGACTCGGCGCTGGAGAAGCAGCTGCTCCAGCTCCAGTGGAAGGCCGACGAGAACGGGACCTTGAAGGAAGACGCGGCGCAGGCCAATCACAGCTGCGACTCACTCATCTACGCGAGACGCGCGGTTGCCCACATGCTGACGAGCGAGCCGCCACCGACGAAGAAGGGCGGAGGGTCCGCGCCGCCGCGACCGGCCCCGACCGACGACGCCCCGCCCGACGAAGACCCGGCCGGCCCGCGCAACGGGCGTCGCGATGAATTCGGGGACTTGCTATTGACCGACTACTCTGACGATGATTGGGGAGGCTGAGATGTCCATCGGACCGCTGATGAACGCCATCGACGTGCTCGTGAAGCGAGCGCCGGAGCTGCGCGCCGCCGGCGTCACGTCGCTGACCTGCGACGGCATCTCCGTCACGCTCGCGCCCGCCGCGCCCGAGCCCGCCGACGAGTGGGTCGAGACGCCGCCGGAGCCCGACCACACCGACCCGCTTTCCGACCCGGCGACGTACCCCAACGGCGTCGTCCCGAGCTTCGACCGCGCCGACGACTGACCTGACCCTGTTCCGCCGACAAGACCGACGGCACCAATCCGCTCCGAGTGGACCCGCGCAACGCGGGCGTGTGCCGTATGGATCGCAGCAACCGCAAGCCGTGGTGGGACGCCCCCAAGGGAAAGGCGCGCGACGCGCTCAAGGAGTGCGTCAACGAGATCGAGCGCCGCCAGTCGACGACGTACGAGCGCTTCGTGCGCCTGGAGTGCCTCTACGACCCGAACACCTGGGTCAGTTCCAGCGAGAGCGGCGGCACGACCGGCCTCGGGCAGATCTCCGAGAACGTCATCGCGTCGAACGTCGACACGGTGACCGCCGTCATCGCCGCGACCGACGTGCGGCCGCGCTTCATGACGACCGACGCCGACTGGGCGACGCAGCGCCGCGCGCGCCACCTGGAGTGGTACGCCGAGGACCTCGGCAAGCAGTGCGAGGTGGCCCAGCGCTCGCGCACCAGCTTCAAGAGCTGCGCGAAGAAGGGCATCGGCATCAATCACGTCTATGCCGACCCGTTCGGCCGGCTGCAGGTCGACTCGGTCGCGCCGGATGACCTCATCGTCGATGAGCAGGAGTGCCGCGACGGTCGCGGCCCGCGGCAGATGCACCGACGCCGGCTGCGCGACCGCGACGAGCTGAAGGCCGAGTACCCGCGCTGGGCGACCGAGATCGACAACGCTCCGACGGCTGGCGCGGGCGACCGCAACCGCCGAGCTCGCACCGAGGCGCGCACCGCCGAGCAGGACGACGTGCTCGTGACCGAGTCGGTCCGGCTGCCCGTCGGCGTCAAGGGCAAGCCCGGGTACAAGCCGGGCCGGCGCGTCATCTGGATCGACACCGTCGACCTACTCGACAAGCCCTACGAGAAGCCGTTCCTGCCGATCGCCTGGGTCGTCTGGTCGGAGCGCGAGGGCGCCTGGTACGGCATCAGCCTCGCGGAGCGCATCGCCGGCCACCAGCGGACCATCAACAAGCGCAACCGGCAGATCGACGCGACGCTCGACCGCACCGCCTCGCCGCCGACGTACGTGCGGCCGGCCGACGCGAACCTCCAGGTCAAGAACACGAACCAGCTCGGGGCCGTCGCGATCGTCAAGGGCGACTTCCCGGTCACACCCATCCTCGCGCAGGTCCACCCCGAGACGTACCAGGACCTCGACAAGAGGAAGAACGCGGCCTTCGAGGAGAGCGGCGTGAACCGGATGGGCGCGCAGGGCAGTAAGCCGGCGGGCCTCGACTCGGGCGCGGCGATCCGCGAGTACCGCGACGCCACCACGCAGCGCTTCTCGACGCCGGAGATGGGCTTCGAGAAGCTCGTGCTGGACACGTACCTGCTGCTCATCGACTGCTGCAAGGACCTCGGCAAGGAGGCGCCCGTCATCGCCAAGCGGTCGCGGTTCGGCGCGCGGCGGTTCCGCTGGTCCGACGTCGACATGGGCGAGGTCAAGGCGCAGATCGCCGCCGCCTCGACGCTGCCGCGCACCCCGGCCGGCCGCTCGCAGACCGCGCTCGAGTGGGCGCAGGCGGGCGTCATCTCGATGGACGAGTTCCGCCGGCTGCTCGCCCACCCGGACCTCGAGCGCGCCATGTCGCTCTACACGGCGGCGCTGGAGAACATCGAGGAGGCGTTCGACGCGATCGCCGATGGTGGCGTCGTGATGCCCGAGCCGTACATGAACCTCAAGATGTGCGTGGTCCGCGGCCAGATGCAGTACCTCGAGTGGGTCACCGCGACGGCGCCGGAGGAGGTGCTCGAGTCGCTGCGCCAGTTCATCACGCAGGCGGCCTACATGCTCGACCAGATGGCCGCGGCGCCGGCGAACGACCAGATGGCGGCGGCCGCGCCGATGCTGCAGGCCCCGGCCGGCATGCCGCAGCCCGCCATCGCACCTCCGGGCATGTTGCCCACAGCGGCGGTCGGCTAATGTGTGAGCCGAACCGCTATTCTATTGACCGCCAATCCGGAGCGCGCTATGGCTGATGCGATGGCCGACCAGGTCGCGACCGAGGCAGCCACGGAGGGTGCGGCGCCGGCCGCATGGTCGCGCGCCGACACGCTCAAGGCGCTCGAGGCCAACGAGCACGTCGAGGCGAAGCCCGCCGCGAAGGCAGACGAGGCCGTCGAGGAGCCCGAGGCGGACAGCGACGAGGCCGAAGCCGAGGCCGCGCCGGATGACGCCGACGAGGAGTCCAACGGCGACGAGGCCGAGAGCGTCGAGTCCGACGCCGATGCGGACGACGAGGACGCCGAGCCCGAGGCGAAGGCCGATCCAGACCTCGCCGCGCGGCTCGCCAAGGTCCAGACCGCCGAGCGCCGAGCTCGTGAGCAGCTCGCCCGCGAGCGCCAGACGGCGATCGACGAGGTCGCCCGCGAGCGCGCCGCCGCCAAGGCGGACATCGACGCCGCGAAGGAGTTCGCCAAGCTGCGCGAGTCGAGCCGCTACGACCTGGCGCCGCTGCTCCAGGTGCTCGGCATCGGCGAGGGCGACTACATGCTCCATGCTCGCGCGCTGGCCGCGATGGCGCCGGAGAACAAGGCGGACCCCAAGAACCGCGACATGGTCGAGCGCCTCGCCCGCGAGCGGCGCATGGCCGACGACCTCGCCGCGACCAAGAAGCGCCTCGACGACTTCGAGGCGCAGAAGAAGGCCGAGGTCCAGCGGGCCGAGAACGAGCGCAACACCCAGGCGTACCTCGACGCGGTCGTCGCGGTGAAGGTGGACGCTCCGCTTGCCCGCGCGGCGCTCAAGGCCGATCCGGACGCCACGCGGCGCGAGCTCGCCGGCGTCGCGCTCGAGATGCTCGAGGCGACCGGCGAGCCGCCGGAGCACGCCGCGGTGCTGACCGAGTACGAGCGGCGCGAGACCAAGCGCCTCAAGCGGCTCGGCATCGACCCGGCGACCATCGCGAAGAAGCCGGCCGCGAAGACCGACGACAAGGCGCCGGCGAACGGCAAGAAGCCCGCCGCGGCCGCTGCGAAGAAGCCAGCGCCGAAGAAGGACGAGCCGCCGCAGAACGAGACGCAGGCGCAGCGCCGCGCGCGCATCCAGAAGGCCCTCGAGGAGGGCAACCTCGATTTCGACTGACACGAGCGGCCTCGCGCCGCTGCGACCGACCGAAGACCAGACCTGAATCGCCGGAGAGATCGAACGGCAGCAACTGACCGAGCCGCCCACGCATGTCGCGTGGAGCCGAGGCAGTCATGGCCGCTTCAGATCTCACCACCGTCGCATTCATCGTCAAGAAGGACTACTCCGGTCGCACGCCCGGCGATATGGCCGAGCGCGATCACCCGCTATTCCACTCGATCGCCAAGGAAGGCGACTTCGTCGGCAGCTCCCACCCCTACGCGCTGAAGTACCAGAACGGGCAGGGCGTCTCCGGCACGTTCGCGCGCGCCCAGGCCAACGCCAAGGCGATGTCGGGCAAGCAGCTCGAGGTCACGCGGAAGGCGAAGTACGGCGTCTACACGCTCAACGGCGAGTGGATGGCCGCGACGCGCAGCAACAAGGGCGCGTTCATGCGCGGCGTCAACGCCGAGGTCGACGGCGTCATCATCGAGATGGGCGACTCGTTCGCCTTCGACCTGTACCGCGACGGCAACGGCATCCGCGGTCAGCGCGCGTCGATCGCGTCGAACACCGTCACGCTGACCGACCCGGCGGACGCGCGGAACTTCAAGGTCAACATGACCGTCGGCGCGGACGACACCGCGACCGGCCTGTCGCCGCGCGTCGGCACCTCGTACGTGACCGCCGTCGACATCGCGAACGGCAAGATCACGCTCGAGGACGCGTCGGACATCGCGCTGTTCGCGAACAACGACTACCTGTTCCGCGACGGCGACCCGGGCACGTGCATGGAGGGGCTGGCGGTCTGCACGCCGCTCACCGCGCCCGTGCTGTCGTCGGACTCGTTCCGCGGCATCGACCGCGGCTCGTTCCCCGAGCTGCTCGCCGGCTCGCGCATCAACGACACCTCGACGAGCATCGAGGAGAACATCGGCCTGCTCGGGGTCCAGATCGACGCCCTCGGTCGCAAGGTCCGCGAGTGCTACATCAACCCGATCAACTTCTTCAAGGTGACTCGCCGGCTCAACGCCAAGGTCGAGTACCAGAAGGCGGGCGGGTCGGTCGACTGGGGCTTCCAGCACGTCACGATCGTGACGCCGGCCGGGCCGATCAAGCTCGTCTCGGATCCGGACTGCCCGCTGAACCGGTTCTACCTCGTCAACCCCGAGTCGCACTTCCTCAAGCACCTCGACGGGCTGCCGCACATCATCGAGGACGACGGCCGCCCGACGCTCCGCGCGGCGAACGCCGACGACATCGAGGGTCGCGCGCGCGGCTGGGTCAACTACATCCAGCCGCTGCCGGGCGACTTCGGCGTCGGTGCGATCTGAACCCCAGGACCAAGGAGAACCACCATGGGCAACGACAGCACCAACGCCTGGGGACTCACCGGTCGCGCTCTCCCCGGCGCGTACGAGGACAACAACTACGGTCCGTTCCGGCGCTCGCGCCGCGGCGAGATCGTCGCGCAGCTGACGGGCAAGCCGCGTCACGCGCTCGCCGAGGAGGGTTCGTACTTCTTCGCGCAGAACGCGACGAACGACGCGGCCACCACGCTCGCGGGTCACGCCGCGCCCGTGCTCGCCGACGCCGACGCGACGATGACCAAGCCGTTCATCCATCTGCGGATGGACCCGGCCGCCGGCGAGGTCCGCGCGTATCTCGACTACATCGAGATCGAGGTCATCACCGCCGGCGCGAACGGGACCGCGGACTCGTGGGCGGCGCAGCTCGACACCGGCGCGACGCGCGTCTCGTCGGGCGGCACCGCGCTCACCCGCATCAACCCGAACATGCGCTCGGCGACGACGCCGCTGCTCGCGTGCCTCGGCGGCGCGATCACCGCCG
>Ga0105041_100036_pt1 | contig 10182 bp, 10 predicted proteins | sample LS_189metaG_FD_91486 | JGI IMG/M metagenome (GOLD analysis project Ga0105041, IMG submission 91486) | Switchgrass associated microbial communities from Austin, Texas, USA - LS_189 metaG | ecosystem: Host-associated > Plants > Phyllosphere > Phylloplane/Leaf > Endophytes | place: USA: Austin... | reverse complement strand
CTAAGCGTTGGCGCTGTATAGCGTCCCCACAGAGACTCGTGGAACACACTATCGTTATTACAACGGCACAGCGTGCAACCTTACTGGACTTCTATGAGGATGATCTGTCAAATGGAACGTTGCCGTTTGACTGGGTGCATCCTATCGATGGTGGAAGTGCAGTCACCTGGCAGTTTCGTGAGCCGCCACAGTTCCAGCTCATTTCAGGATCGCATTTTACGGCCAATCTGAAACTTCGCAAAATGCCTTAGCTCTAGCTTTAGGGTAGGTGGAGTAGCATGCCTCGTACATTGTCCTCAGCATATTGGAGCGGGAGTACCTTATCAGTCTCCGATGAGGACTTTCTTGTACTTCTGCGGATTACCCATCCATCGGTCAAACCTGTCTTTGTAGTGAACGATGTGGTAGATGTGACTTCCAACGGAGTGCTGCATACAGGCTTCCCATTCGAATTGGTGCTTCCTCAGGAGGATGACAATATCCCTCAAGGGAAGATCCGTATCCAGAACGTCGATAGACGTTTGGGTATCACCTTGCACAAGCTGCAAACTCCTCCATGGATGCGATTCCAAGTAGTGCTCCGATCAGCTCCTAACTCTGTCCAATTGCAGTACGATTTTTTGCGGCTTACCAATGTGTCAGTAGATGCCATCGCAGTTGAGGGCACCATTGGGATTACCGACTTTAGCTCCATTCCGTGGCCTAGGGCGCGTGGGACCAAGAGAGTCCTGCCTGGATTATTCAAGGTGCCTGGAGGCTAAGTAAGCGCGGAAGTAGAGGTACCAAAGGTTGACCCCTAGGCAAGAAGACCCCCATGTTTCCCCCATCCAATAGCCTGTTGGGCCTGAGTCTGAGCCTGAGCCCCAGAATCATTGAGAAGTACATGTCCATCCCATTCCTGAATGGAGGACGTGATGAGCGTGGAGTTGATTGCTGGGGTTTAGTCTATCTGGTATACCTTCAGGAGCTAGGGATTACTCTACCTACATACGGAGCAATTTCTGCAACTGAGCTGCTAGCCATCCAGCGCCAGGTAGAAACAGATAAACAAAACGAAATCTGGGTTCCCATAGGGGACAGAGCGGAGAGACCCTTTGACATTGTGGTTATGACTGGAACCTTAAGGCCGCAAGGTGGGGGGCATCTTAGAAGCGCATTAGTGCATATGGGACTGGTAACCAAGTCCCGACACGTATTACACACAGAAGAGGGAGTAGGAGTCCAGCATATTCCTTTTAAAGGAGCGGGGGCTCCAGCAGCTATCAAAGCGCGTGTAAGAGAGATCTACCGACATGTCACTCATTCCGGCTGAAGAGCTTCACTGTGGGATTCCTGTTGCATTTGCACGGAAGCCATTCGGCGGTGATGTGTATAGGGGGGTAGCAGCTGAGGGTCAATCTCTACTTGAGATTGTTGAGAGTACTCCAGGACTTGATGACAGATTCAAGGAGTTTGGTGAGATCGCCATTAATGGCGACTTTGTGCCAAGACAATATTGGCATGTAGTTCGCCCAAAGGCCTACAGCGAAGGCCGACCTGTAGTTGTAACTCTACACCTTGCACCTTTTGGCGGCGGTAGCCGGGGTGGTAGTGGTGGGCGGAGTGGTGGCAAGTCTATCATCACAATCATTGCGGCCATTGCCATTGTGGCTATTGCTTCTTTCATTAGTGCAGGTGGCCTGACAACACTAGCGCCTAGTCTATTCTCCACTAGCTTGTTTGGGTCTGGTACTATAGGCGCTGCCTTAGCGGCTGCTGCTGTATCCTCTGTAGGTTTGTTAGCCCTACAAGCTCTGACGCCATCACCTTCAGCACCTTCAGAGACCTTTGCTGATAGGAGCAGACAGGATCGATCAGCATCTGCTGACGGCAATATAGTCCAGCCTGGTGGAATTATTCCCAGAGTGATTGGGACCTTCAAGATATTCCCTCCTCTGGTCTCATCTCCCCTGATCGACCTAGTAGATGACAATGAAGTTGTAGAGGCTGTGTACGCCCTTGCAGGCCCACACTCTATGACAGATGTACGCGTAGATGGATTTCCTGCTGATGACCTTGAAGAGCTTGATTACCAAGTTCGTGAAGGGTTCACAGACGACTTTGATCTGAACCTCGTAGAGCGTTACGGAGTTGTGGATAGCCCTCAAATTGAGCTATCCATGCATATTGTCGATGAAGAAGTCAAGCGCAGACTTAAGCATGTAGGTACTCCTACTGTTGATCTGCCTTTATGGCATGGTGTAATTGTACCTTCTCTGCCTGACGAGATTTGGTTGCAGCTATTAGCTCCTCAGGGATACTTCAATCAGATCGACGATGATGATCGTCCTACTGTGCCATTCAGGCTGAGAGTCAGGCAAGAAGGTGAATCTACATGGATTAACTTTCCTGAGATCCATCTCTGCCAGCGCATATCTTCGGCATTCCGTCGGATGATCAGACTGAAGTTTGTGGCTGACTCGAGTGAGGTTCCCTCAGAACCTACACCTCCGACAGTCTTCGGATGGAGAAATGCATATCGTGAAGTACCTCCCCAGACCAATAACAATCCCGGGGGTGCTCCATCTACGGGTGGATGGACTGCTGATGCTCACTTCGCTGATGGTGCGGGCTTTCAGGACACCGTCAATATCCATCTGACTGGTCAAGACGCTACCTACTACCTCTATGGTGCCACCTTTAGTGGGACCCGTCGGTGGGAAATTCAGATCATAAGAGGCAATACATATCTACGAGACTCATTTACTCCTTCTACGTATGTCTATAGCGGGTTAGGTTCCAACGTACATGACTTCTTCGGATACAAGGCATCTGATGGTTCTATTGCCGGTACAATTGCAGGTGACCCTGTAATTCCGCAGAGCACAGAAAACATTATCGCCTCGACAATCTTGCTCCGTTCGTCTGCTGTCTACAACACGTTACCAGTCGTGAGGCCTTCAGAGACTCAGGCTTGTGGGCTAGCTCTGTTGGCCATGAAGGGCCGTAACAAGAACTTTACCCGCGTGTCTGTACAGGCTGCAGGTTATGTGCCGGATTGGGATGGCACGGAGTGGGCCAATCTTGTTACCACCTCAAACCCTGCACCACACTTCCGGGACATATTGGTTGGGGAACTAAACTATGATCCAGTAGCCCCATCTGTGCTGGACGATGATAGTCTGCTGGAGTGGAGAGATATTTGTGAGGACAGAGACTTCACGTGCGACCTTATCTCTGAAGGAAGGTCTGTATCGGAGCTATTGAATATTCTGGCAGGCTGTGGTCGTGCTAAGCCTATGATGTCTGACCTGCTCGGGGTTGCTCTGGACATCAATAGGCAAGACCAAACACCGGTACAGCTATTCACACCTCGCAACTCCAACAGCTTTCGGTTTGACGTCCCGTTCACACGTGCACCAGACGCGTATATTGTCTCGTATCGAAATGCCGATGTAGGCTACGAAGAAGACCAGCTGATCGTATATAATTCTAACATAGGGTCTGAAACTGCTGATCGATTTGAGAGTGTAACCTTTGAAGGTATTGTCGATAGCAACAAAGTTGCTCGTCGAATGGAGTTTGATGCTGCGCAGTTGACTTATCGCCCAGCTATCTACGCCATTGATACAGACATCGAGTACCTAGTATGCCGCAGGGGGGACCTGGTTGGTCTTACCCATGATATCATTCAGGCCCGTGCAGGCTTTGCGCGTATTAAAGCCATTACGGAAAATGCAGGCAATACAGAGTCTATCACGGTAGACAATGAGATTCAGCTGTCCACTGGAACAGATATTTTTGGACTGTCTAACATCTTCACGGAGCCAAACATATTCGACGTGGGCGCTCCTATGGGAGTTGCTATTAGGCTTAGTGACGGCTCTATTATAACAAAGGTCTTGAGTTCTACAGGTCTTACTGACGTACTTGAGTTCGCTACTCCATTCACGACGCCCAGCGCCCTGGATGTTGACTGCTTGGTAGTTGTTGGAGACGTAGACTCTGAGTATGGTCGGTTTATCGTTAAGGAGATAGCGCCACAGCCTGATCTGACTGCGCGGTTGGTTTTGGTTGCCGAAGCTCCAGAACTCCACCCTGTGTACACCGAAGACTTTAGTGCAGCCTCACTTACGACTGGAGCACCCGAGAGTCAGCGGGCAGTGTTGCTACACTTCGACAACACTGATGCATCTACTTCGTTCCTCGATGAGGAAGGACACACGTTTACTGCTGCAGGCAATGCTCAGATTGATACTGCGCAGTCTAAGTTTGGTGGCTCAGCTGGTCTCTTTGATGGCAACGGTGATTGGATTTCAGCACCGGACAGTGCTGACTTCAACCTTGGGTCAGGTGACTGGACTATTGACTTCTGGTTCAACTGCAATGCAGCAGGGGGAACTACTGAAGCTATAGCAGGTCAGTGTGATGCCGCAGGCACTGCAGCTTCAACTTCATTTAGGATCCAGCGCAACTCATCCAACTTCATTAACGCGTTCGTGTGCGTTGGCACCAACTTCTTCACTGTAACGGGCACGACTCAGTTTACCTCAACACTCAATGCCGGATGGCATCATGTAGCATTTGTTCGTACAGGGGGCAATCTCAAGCTATTTATTGACGGTGTGCAGGAAGGCGGCAATACAGCAATCACAGGCACAGTCAACGATAGTGCGGAAGTGCTCCGTGTAGGCATGGACCATGCAGGCACTGCAGATCCATGGACTGGCTGGATTGATGAGTTCCGGATGACAGTCGGAACAGCTCTCTGGACTTCTAACTTCCTTGTGCCCACTAAGCCCTCAGGAGCTCCTACTGGTTGGACGGCTCGCTGGGCCACGTCTGGGGTAACCTATGACGTTCAGACAGCTGCTATTGCCGGGTCGGTGTCAGGTAAAGAACTCAAAGTCACTGCCTCACAAGATGCAAGACGTGTGCTTACGATTGACGAGCTGAGCAACGTGTACTCAGACGTTGAAGTCACCGTCTCCATGTACGTAGTAGGGCATGCAGCAGCTAACGGAGGCACCTCAGGTCCTGCGATTCGTGTAGCAGGCACACAAGGAGCTGAGACTGGATATGTGCTGCGTCTCATTACGGATAGTGGTGGCACGGGGGGCGCAGGTATCCAGATTATCGCCTACAATGGCGGTGCTAATGCTTCTTTCCCTGCATCACCTGTGCCCTTTACGTGGGCAGTAAACACTCGATACTGGCTTAAGCTGAGTGCTATTGGGTCCCACTTTAAGGCAAAGGTCTGGGAAGATGGCGATCCTGAGCCTGATAACTGGATGCTGGATGAAATCGATACGACTGTACCTGGGCCCGGCTATATAGGAATCAACAACTTCCCAGCCGCAAGTGACCCCGCGTTTGACTACATACAAGTTAAGATTCTAGAAGTTCTGAAGTAGGAGGCGAGGCACCTATGGCTGTTGATAGAAGAACACCGACGTTGGCTAATGATGGTCCTACCATGGATGGTGAGGACTATACTGATTTAGTCAATGAGGAAGTTGAAGCTCTGTGGGACAGAGCAGCTGTCTGGCTTGATAACGTCGCAGGCACTAACACGATCACTGCAACAGCTGATCCAACGGTGTTGGCTTATTCTCGCAACCAGCAGTATAACTTCCTTCCTGTGAACAACAACACAGGACCGACTACGATTGCTATTGATGGGCTTGCGGCAATATCTATACGGGATATTGATGGCGTTGCGCTGGCTGCAGATTCTCTCGTTGCAGGTCGAATGACTCGTCTGCAGCACGACGGCACCAACTTTCGTATCTTGAATCGTCCACCGGATACGGGTGTTGATGCCGTATCTGAAGTTGCAATACAATCATTCACTGCTACAGGTACCTACACCCCTAACGCGCGAATGATATTCTGCAAGGTACAGATCCAAGGCGCTGGTGGAGGTAGTGGAGGAGCGGATAGCAATGGCTCTGTTACAGTCAAAAGCGGTTGTGGTGGTGGTGGTGAGTATGCTGAAGGCTATTTTGATGCAGCTACTATAGGTGCCTCTCAGGCAGTAACAATAGGAACGGTAGGTACCGCTGGAAATACAAGCGGATCCAATGGAGGCAATGCAACCACAACTTCTTTGGGTTCATTGCTTACTGCTGCTGGTGGTCAGGGAGGTGAAGGTACAGGAAGCGGCTCATCTAGCCAGGCAACCCGTAATGGTGGAGCTGGAGGAACAGGAGGAACAGGAGGAACGTTGAGGATACCTGGCGGCCGAGGAGGTGATGCTTCTAGCTCAGGCAGTGGCACGCAGGTAATAGGCACCTCAGGAGACGGCTTCTTGGGGCATGGAGCGCCTGCATCCGGGGCTGGAGGTGCAAATTACGGGGCAGGCGGAGCTGGTGTGTCTACTTCTTCGAGTTCAGGGTTAGCAGGCAATGTTGGAGGTGCTGCCCTCGTTTACATAACGGAATACTTACGAGCTGCTTAGCACCGTACCATACATACATACAATACAACAAATAGGAGGCTGATCCAATTAACTAACTGGGTTATATAGCATTGGAGGCACAGAGTGACAACAGATACTGAGGGGCAGGCTGGCAATGTTGAAGACGGCCTACCTAGCAACAGATTAACTCGGGCAGAGATCCGAGAACTAAGAGACATGCTGGAGTCTGAACGTCGCATGAAGTGGCTTTGGTCTACTGGCCGCATCTGGGCTGCATGGTTTACGGGTACGATAATAGGGATATACAGCCTCTACGATACGGTCGAGAAGTTCTTGAAGCGTATTATGGGGCAGTGAACCAACAACACTGTGAGCAGCCACAGGGGTGTACTATGTTCATTTTTCGATTAGGACTACCAAAGCTAAACTTAAGCCCAAGAGTACGGAGACACTTGTTTCCTGCCGTGTTTGCGACCACCTTCGCAATTATAGTAGTGCCTGTAGGACTAAGTCGCCGAGCTCCTGTAGATTTCCAAGGCTTCAGATTGAAGGAAGCTACCGTGATGCAAGGCGAGAAGTTGGCCCTTGTATATGGATACAGAGTCAACAGGAATTGCCCTGGTGAGATATTTCTCTTCATGTACGACCAAACGGAGCTATTGCGCCGGTATGAAGGAGACCTAGCAGAGACTATCGATCCCCCTGAGGAAGGTGGACCAGATGTATTTGCAGGCATTACCAAGTACATTGGTGTGCCTCTACATGCAGCTCCTGGTACAGGGCAGTTGGAAGGCTACGTAATGTTCCGCTGCAACATTCTGCATGAATTGTGGCCTGTTACCATACGAGTTCCCAAACAGGAATTCACTATTATCAAGAAGCCTGAACCTGCACCTGATCCTATTGGATCGGATAAGCTCCGTGAGTTACTCCTTCCTTCTATACCGAAGGAAGTGGAGCAACCTCCCTTTAGGTCTCATCCTCTGCCTCCTGGTGGATGGAATGAAGTCCCATTGCCTCAACGTGCAAGGCGCTCAGTTCGTCAGGTCAGACGCAACAAGGCCAAGGTAGTAAGTAAGACGACCTTCTCTGCAGCCATCGTTGAACTGTCACCACAACCACAACCACAGCCGAACCCCAAGCAAGAGGAGTTGCCACGCTGGCTTAAGTGGGTGATCAATTAGCAAAGCAAAATAGGAGGTAGACTATGTCGGAAGAAGACAACAAGACTGGGGTGGAGCCAATTGAGGTTCCAGATCCGAAGCATCTAGTGGAGACTACGACCCCTTCAGGCGAAAGGGTAAAAGTTCCTGCTTCTGCTCACAAGGGTGATGAGCCTCCTAGGCGCCTGACTGCAGCTGACTTTGTCAGTGAAAATCGTACGCGAATCAACGAGCTGCACATTATCGAGGCATCTCGTGAGCTGAAGGTCGAGCCTGAAGTGCTTATGGCCTTCACGAAGGTTGAGGCACCTAAAGGGCCATTCCTACCTACAGGCCAGCCAACTATTCTGTTTGAGGCTCACGTGTTCTCCCGCAACACACGCCCCAAACACAAATACGATGAGACTCATCCAACGATATCCTCTCGGACGTGGAACAGGACTTTATACGGCAAGGGCGGCCTGAACCAGTACGCTCGTCTTGAGCGTGCAATGTTCCTGGATCAGCGAGCGGCCCTCATGGCATGCTCCTGGGGTTCATGGCAGGTGCTTGGTGAGAATTACGAGCAGCTTGGCTTCAATACCGTCGAAGAGATGGTGCACTATTGTGTAGCATCTGAAGTCAACCAGTTTGATGTGTTCCTTCGGTTCGTGAAGACCAAGAGGGGGCTGCTTCGCGCCTTACAAGACAAAGACTGGGATGAGATTGCTGCTCTCTATAATGGAGCACAAGCTCATGTTCATGACTATGCTGGAAGGTTCGAAGCGGAATATAACCGCCTCAAGTCTGATGAGCTGAGACGCGGATCGCAGGGGCCAAAAGTTGTGACCTTGCAGAAGCTTCTCAACAAGCATGGAGCCAATCCTCCGGTGAAGGTCGACGGCTGGTTTGGCGTGAGCACCGACGCTGCTGTAAGAGACTTGCAGGCCCGATGGGGGCTTGTCATCGACGGCGTTGTAGGAGCTCAAACGTATGAGCGTATGGCCTCTGAACGGATTCCTGACGAGTCCTATAGCACCTCTAAGCGCGTAGGGGGTGCAGTGCTAACTACAGGCATTGGCGTTAGCACAATCGCCGAAGGAGCTCGTCAGCTTGGCAAGACTGTGGAAGCTGCTAAGGAAGTCGCAACTCTTGAGCGGCTACGCGAGCTCCAGACTACAACTGAGGTCACCAAAGAAGTGGTCTCAACAGCTAAGGATGCTGCACAAAAGGTTGTTGGGGCTCAAGAAGGTGCGGCACTCACAATCATCATTGTCGGTGTGGTGATCTTGGGCATTGCAGGGTTCTTCGCCTGGACTAAATACTACGACAACAAAAAGAAACAGGGTGTGTGAGCCAATGTGGGATCTCATTCTGGGATTGTTGTCTTCTGGGTCGTCGATTCTCTATGGCCTGTTGGCCGCAGGTGCAGCTGTGATGGGGGCTCTGATATTAGGGCGCTCTCAGGGCAAACGAGAAGAGCGCGACCGCATCCGCATCGAATCATTGGAGGAGAAGTATGAGACCGTTGAAGCCCGCAGGCGTACTGAAGGGCATGTGCGCGGCTTATCTGATGCTGAGCTTGACAGGCTGCAGCTCCAATACGAGCTCGACGAGTCTGAACCTACTGGAGACGTGCGTAGGGTGGGAAGCGATTCGTCCGACCAGAGCCGATCGTCAGATCAGTCGTCGTCTAAAAGAGCAGATCGCGGCTCATAACCTTCATGGCACTACTAAAGGCTGTTGGGATACTAGGGGCAACCCAAAGCCATTGAGCTGAACCTTGCGTTAGCGAGGGGATGAGTGGTCTGGCGGTTCGGGTGCCTCCCCTCTCCCGCCAGACCATTTCCTAACCACTATTTGTTAAGAGTGGTTAGGCGCGCGGGAGCACACGAAGAATGGCTGCAGAGATCTGTTCCTGAGCATACTTGACGCCATGCTCATTGCAATAGATTTGTGCTCCCTGAGGTCCTACATACCATCCTTCATCTCGTAAAGCCTTCAAGGCTTCATTCATTGGCATGCTAGAGCGCTTGTGTGCCTTGCAGCCTTTCTCGTCGCACTTATACACCCGCTCCTGTGGTGTCTTTCCCACGCTGATGCCCATCAGTTGTGTTCCCTTTATATTGTTGATCATGTTGCGACTCATTAGGCAATGTCTTGCGATATTGAACCCAGCCGTGAAAGTTGCCCCACTGATGTTCGCGACGCTCAGCTGGATCGGGGGTCGCTTGATGTTCTCCTGGGCTGGCATGCAAAGGCACTTGCTTAAGCAGCCGAGCTGCAAGATCTCTGTCTTGCGCTAAGGTCGTAGCTTGATTGGTATCCAGAGTAAAGTAGGACAGGCGAGCACAGCGGGCTATTGATACATCCAGCAAGTCCTGAATGTGCACTGCTGTGCTGCGTTCATGTGCTGATATATAAGGCAGATGCCATTCGCCTTCCAACAGCTTGGTTGGAATGCTGTTGGAACGTGCGAACATAATTGCACGTGCTAACTCCTGCATAGAAGGCTCAGCATCAGGATGATCGCGCAAGGCAAGAAAGTTTGCCCATTTAGTCGAAGTCACCAAAACAGTGATATGGTTGTGGACGGTGACTGGCTCACTTATGATAAGGATCAACTACATGATCTAATCT
>Ga0105041_100035_pt1 | contig 10263 bp, 4 predicted proteins | sample LS_189metaG_FD_91486 | JGI IMG/M metagenome (GOLD analysis project Ga0105041, IMG submission 91486) | Switchgrass associated microbial communities from Austin, Texas, USA - LS_189 metaG | ecosystem: Host-associated > Plants > Phyllosphere > Phylloplane/Leaf > Endophytes | place: USA: Austin, Texas... | reverse complement strand
GCGCTGGTCTGGCTCGGGCGTGATGCGGCTTTGCGCCCGTTGAGTGCGGTTGGCGTGAGTGTTGCGCTGCTGCTTGCAGGGATTTGGCCAGAGCCGGAAATGGGCCGCTTTGCGCAGGTGATGCTGACGATGGGCGCGATCTATGGCGGCGCGGCGCTGATAAGGCTGTGGCGCGTGGGCGGCGGTCTCGTGGAGGCCGGACAGCTTGCCACGCTGGCCCTTGGCGGACTGCTCGTCAGTCTTGTGCATTTCTATCATGTGGGAGCCGAGGGCAGCTTTGCCTTGCTGGCGCTGGCGATCACGGTCCTTCCGGTCGCGGCGATGATGGTGGGCTGGCGCTGCGCCGAGCGGCAGCAGGATGCGCGCTTTGCCTTGCTGGCGACGACAGCGGCTGCATTGCTCGTGGTCGCCGGCGCCTTTGGTCTGCCGGGATGGGCCTTGGCCATCGTTATAGCGGCGGTGGCGGCGAGCCTGCTGATGCTGGCCGAGCGAGCCCAGGACCGGCAGGTCGAAGGAAGCGGTTGGGTTTTTGCGCTCGGCGCTGTGATGGCGTTGGTGGGATGGGATTTCGATCAGATGGCGCGGCTATGGGATGATGCGCCCGTGCCCGCTGAGGCCGGGCTGCGTTGGCTTGTGGCGGCGCTGATGGCTGTCCTGTTTGGCTGGCGCGCGCGTTTTGCCGAGGGACGGCTGGTTGCGCAGGGTTTTGCAGCGCTGCTCGGTTATGGGGCAGCGGCGCAGATCATGCCCACGCTTTGGTTGCCGGTGGCGGCGGCTCTGGGGCTGGTTCTGCTGGCGGAGATCGCGCGGCGATGGCTGCCTGCGCTGGGTGTGATGGCCGCTATTTCATTGCTGTGGGCGGTCTGGCCGCTGGCGGTATGGTCCTGCCATGCGCTGCTGTCGCTGGCGCGGGAGCCAATGCTGGTGACGGAATTGCCGCAATTTGGGGAGGCGCTGCGACGACTGGCGGTTCCGGCTGCGATGCTAGCGGTGGCCTTGTGGCGGCTAGGCGGATCCGTGGACATGCGGGTTCGGCGGTCGGGGCTTGCCGTGGCGGTGGTGATGGGCGGAGTTGCGATCCATATCGGCTACAAGCAGATATTTGGGCTGGGGAATGACGCAGATGTGGTGCGCCTGGCCTTGGCCGAGAGGGTGGTTTGGGAGGCTGTGCTGATTGGACTGGGCCTTGGCGTCTGGCGGTGGGCGAAATCGTCCGGAGTGGCGCTTTGGCTCATCAGCGCGGGCCTTGGCCATGCGCTGGTTTATACGGTGCTGCTGCATCATCCGCTCTGGGCTGCTCAGGCGGTTGGGGATTGGCCGGTCGCCAATCTGCTGCTCCCCGCCTTCGGCCTGCCGTTCTTGGCGATCGGGCTGGTCGAGCGCAGGAACGAGGTGTTGCAGCGGCCTGCGAACATATTGCGAATGCTGCTGATCGCGCTCTTTGCGTTGGCCAGCTTGCGGCAGATGTTCGTGGGGTCGGTGTTGATCGTGCCGGGATTGGGCGAAGGCGAGGACATATTGCGGTCTGTGCTCGCGCTGGGGCTGGCGTTCAGCTTCCTGCTCTGGGGCATTCGCACCCAGGCGCATGACTGGCGCATCGCATCACTGTTGCTGATGCTCTGCGCCGTGGCCAAGGTATTCCTGCTCGACGCGTCGGGCCTCACCGGGCTGCTGCGGATCGCCTCTTTCCTTGCTCTGGGCTTCAGCCTGATCGGGATCGGATGGCTTTATAATCGCGTGCTGCGCGAGCCGGTTAACAACTCTGCGACAAATGCCGCATAAGGGCCGAACGACGGGGGTAAGAAGATGTCCGCACCTGATCTGTCTTTGCTGGGTAAACGTCGTTTCGCGCCATTGTTCGTGGTGCAGTTTCTGGGTGCGTTCAACGATAATCTGTTGAAGTTCGCGCTGTTGTTCCTCGCCAATTTCGGGCTCTACCGCGCCGAGCCGGATAAGGCGGAGATGTTGGCGACGATCGCCACGGGCCTTTTCATATTGCCCTATTTCCTCTTTTCGGCGCTCGCCGGGCAATTGGCTGACGCGTGGGACAAGGCAAAGCTGGTGCGCGTGGTCAAGGCGGCGGAGGTCGTCATCATGACCCTCGCCGTGGCAGGTTTCTGGTCACAATCGGTGCCGATCCTGCTGTCCTGCCTATTTCTGATGGGGCTGCATTCAACCATTTTCGGGCCGGTCAAATTCTCCATCCTGCCGCAGCATCTGCATCCCCATGAGATCATGGGCGGGACCGGGTTGATCGAGGCGGGAACCTTCCTCGCGATCCTGAGCGGGCAGTTGCTGGCGGGGGTTATCCGGCCCTGGGAGGCGGGCCTTGTGGCTGTCGGCGTCGCTATCTTCGGCTTCCTCACCAGCCTTGCCGTGCCGCCTGCGCCTACGGTTGTGCCGGGTCTAAGGATTGAGCGTAACGTGTTCAAAAGCACCTGGCATATCCTGAAGGCCGCGCGGCATGGGCGGGGCGTCTGGCTGTCCATCCTGGGCATTAGCTGGTTCTTCGCCGTGGGCGCGGTCTTACTGGCCGAGTTCGCGCCGCTGGTGAGCGGGGTGCTGAAAGCCAGGCAAGAGGTGGCGACCTTGTTCCTGCTGATCTTTTCGATCAGCGTGGCGCTGGGGTCGATGCTGGTGAACAGGCTTCTGGGCGGGTATGTGTCGGCGCGTTTCGTGCCGGTGTCGGCGCTGGCGCTGGCTGGCTTCATGATCGATCTGTGGTTGTCGACCAGTGGCTTTGCGCCGATGCATCAGGGCGCGGGCATTGCTCAGTTCGTCACTTCGCCGGGCAGCTGGCGGATCATGGTGGACCTCAGCGGCATTGCCTTTGCCGGTGGCATGTTCGTTGTGCCGCTCTATGCGATCCTCCAGACGCACAGCCCACGGGAAGAACGGTCGCGGACCATTGCCGCCAATAATATCGTCAATGCGGCAACCACGGTTGCTGTGGTTAGTGTGGTAACGGCGATGCTGGCGCGGGGTGAGAGCGTACCCGGCATCATCGGTGTGATGGGTTTTGCGACGCTGGCGGTGGCGCTGATCAGTTGCTGGCTGCTGCCGGAGACGGCGATCAAGGCGATCGTGCGCGGACTGCTGAAGCTTTGCTATCGGGTGGAGGTGCAGGGTGCCCAGAACATGCCCGCCGCCGGGGAACCGGCAGTGGTGGTCGTCAACCATGTGTCCTTCCTTGACGGGCTACTGCTGGCCGCCTTCCTGCCCGGCAAGCCGACCTTTGCGGTCCATACGCGGATCGCCAAGGCCTGGTGGATCAAGCCCTTCCTGCCGCTTTTTGATGCCTTTCCGGTCGATCCGACCAATCCCTTGTCCGCCAAGGCGATGGTCAAAGCGGTGCGCGAGGGGAGGACTTTGGTGATCTTCCCCGAAGGGCGCATCACTGTCACCGGCGCGCTGATGAAGGTATTCGACGGTCCCGGCATGGTTGCGGACAAGGCGGATGCGCCGATCGTTCCCGTGCGGATCGATGGAGCCCAGTTCACGCCCTTCTCGCGATTGAAGGGGAAGGTGCGATTGCGGCGTTTCCCCAAGATCATCCTGACTGTGCTGGAACCGCGCCGCTTCACCATAGAGGGAGAGATGACGGCGCGGGCACGGCGGGCGATCGCCGGGCGACGGCTCTATGACGAGATGAGCCAGATGATGTTCGCGACGTCGGACACGGACCGGACGCTGTTCGAGGCGCTGCTGGAGGCGCGGCATGTCCATGGCGCGAAGGCTTTAGTAGTCGAGGATGTGAAGCGCGAGCCGCTGAGTTATGGGCGGCTGGTGACGGGCGCGCTGGTGCTGGGGCGGGCCTTGGGCCGCTCGACGCGGCAGGGTGAGGCGGTGGGCGTGCTGCTGCCTAATGTTGCGGGTGTAGCGGTAACCTTCTTTGCCCTACAATCAGGCGGGCGCGTGCCAGCGATGCTGAACTTCACGGCGGGTCTCGCCAATCTGAAGGCTGCCTGCACCGCGGCCCAGATCCGGACGATCGTCACTGCGCGCGCCTTTGTCGAGCAGGGGACGCTTGGCGATGTGATCACAGGGCTGGAGGCGGAAGGTATCGGCTTTATCTGGCTGGAGGATTTGGGTGCGACCATCAGTGGGGGTGCGAAGCTGCGCGGGCTGATGGCCAGCCGCTTTGCCGGAAGGATGCATCGGAAGCTCAGGATTTCGCCGGAGGATGCGGCCGTGATCCTTTTTACTTCCGGGTCGGAGGGCCTGCCCAAAGGCGTGGTGTTGACCCATCGTAACCTGCTGTCCAATTGCCGGCAGCTGGCGGCGCGGATCGATTTCAATTCGTCAGACGTCGTTCTGAACGCGCTGCCGGTATTTCACAGCTTCGGGCTGACCGGCGGGACCTTGCTGCCGATCTTCCATGGCGTGCGGACGCTGCTTTATCCCAGCCCGCTTCATTACCGGATTGTGCCAGCATTAGCCTATGACGCGAATGCGACGATCCTGTTCGGAACGGATACCTTCCTGTCGGGCTATGCGCGGATGGCGCATGGATATGACTTCTATTCGCTGCGCTACATCTTCGCCGGAGCCGAGCGGGTGCGCGATGAGACGCGCAAGGCTTATGCCGAGAAGTTCGGGCTGCGCATATTGGAGGGCTACGGCGCGACCGAGGCCGGGCCGGTCATCGCGGTCAACACGCCGATGCATTTCCGCGCCGGGTCGGTTGGACGGTTGCTGCCGGGGATCGAGGCGCGGCTGGACGATGTGCCGGGGATCAGCGAGGGCGGGCGGCTCTCGATCCGGGGACCGAATATCATGGCGGGTTATATGATGGCCGATGCACCGGGAGTTTTGCAGCCACCCGAAGGGGGCTGGCACGATACCGGCGACATCGTGACCATCGACGAACAGGGCTTCGTGACGATCCGGGGCCGGGCGAAGCGGTTTGCCAAGATCGGGGGCGAGATGATCTCGCTACCAGCGGTGGAGGGCTATGCTTCGGCTCTGTGGCCAGATGCGGAGCATGCCGTGGTAACGCGGCCCGACGCCCGCAAGGGGGAGCAGCTGGTGCTGTTCACCACGGCGCGGGATGCAAAGGCGGCGGCGTTGCAGGCCTGGGGAAAGGCCAATGGCGTGACGGAACTGGCTCTGCCGCGCGAGATCAGGGTGCTGGATGCACTGCCTCTACTGGGTACGGGTAAGACAGATTATGCATCGATGACCCAGATGGCGGCGTGTTAAGGGTCGGCCGGATGCGGCTAAACCCGAGAAAGTCTGCTCACGACCCGAAGAGCTCTTAAATCGCCCGTGAATGAAAGGTCGGTTTCGGCGGCCTTGCGGAGCGCCGCGAACGTCGGCTTTGGGCGCAGCGCGCCGTCGGTAATGGGACTGTGTCAGGCTCAACTACCCTGTATTATAGTGATTTTTTCGGAATCTGACTGGTTGACGGCAAGACCCGCTACCTCAGGTTCATGGAACTGGTCGAACGGCGCCTGATGCGGGCCAACAGCGGCGAGGCGGCAAGCCTCGCGAAACAGGGAGAACGCCCATGAGCCTCGATCCATCGCCAGCCCCGATCACGGTCCGGATCAAGGATGCCTGCCGTATGACAGGCATCGGGCGGTCGAAGCTCTACCTCCTCATTGCCGAGGGCGCGATCGAAACCATCAAGGTCGGCAGCATGACCCTTATCCCAGGGGCATCGATCGAGGCGTTCATCCAAAGCCGTCAGCACGGCTGCTGCGCGCCATTTCAAGCCGTTTAGCGGTTCGATCGTCGATCCTGAAACCTGCCGTTGGCAGAAGGTATCCACCATACGGCGTGAACGACCGTGGCTGGGACCTTGAGTGCTGACCGGTTCCTCCGATCGTCGGATGGGCATGGACGGGCTCGGCACGGGGCTTTTGCTGCTCAACGGCGGTTTGGCGGTCGTGTTCGCTATCCTTGAAACTGTGCCTGAGGCGAGCCGGAAGGCCTATTTCGCCCCACAATTTGCGAGTGAAGCCAAATTCCACACGCCACGCTGGATGAAATTCCACGCATCACCGCGGGGGTCTCGCTTCAAATCGAAACCGCCCCGCCGCTGGGGCGAGGGGCTCATGTCGGTGCGCGGCAGCACAGCGGCCGCAGCGGTGATAGTGGAGGTCAGGCGTCGCCCCGCCGCGTCCGGGGCACTGTCAAGGCGACGAGAAAACCGATCACCGTCACCGCTGCGACCCAGCCGAACACAATATTCATGCCCAGCGCCGTCGGCGTCTTCACGGCCCCCCCTCCCGCTAGACTGTAGGCGGCGAGCAGCTGCGTGACGATCTGCGCGCCGATTGCGGAGCCCAGCCCGCGGCTGACATTGGCGACACCTGACACTTCGCTGGTCCGGTCTGGTGCGACCTGTTCGACGATCAGCCCCGGCACGCTCGCCAGGATCATGCCGGTGCCCACGGAACTCAGGATCGTGCCCGCCACCACGTCCACCACCGTGCCATGGCGCAGCGCCAGCCAGATCCAACCCGCAGACAGAACCGCACTACCGATGACGACGAGCGCCCGGCTGCCCCACCGTTCGGCCAGCGCCCCGCTGGCCCAGCCGCCGACGCCCGAGAGGATGTTGGACGGCAGCTTGAGCGCGCCTGCCGCCGTCGCCGAGAGGCCAAGGCCCACTCCGGTCGCCACGGGCAGCTGCAACAGCAGCAGCGCCACCAGCCCAAGTTGGATGCCGCCGAGGCCGAGCAAGCCGTAGATCAGGATAGCGAGCAGCACCTTACGGTCGCCGAAAAGAGCGACGTTGATGAAGGGATTCGCCGCGCGGCGCTGATGAAGATACCAGCCATACAACGCCGCCGCCCCACCGACTACCAGCATGCCGCGGCCTGCAAGTGTCCAGCCGCTCAGCAGCCGCTCGTCGAGGCCGATCAGAATCGCGGCGATGGCGGGCAGGAAGACAAGGCCGACAAGGATGCCGGAAAATCCTTTTGCCCTATGCCCGATAGGATCGCGCGGAACCCAGATCATCGCCATCGCCATCGCCAGCACCGGCAACAGGGCGGTCGCGAAGAAAATGGAGCGCCAGCCGAACGCCTCTGTCAGCGCGCCGCCCAGCACGAAGCCGAGTGCGCCAGCCGCCGAATAGGCGCCGCTGACTATACCGATACCCAGCCGCACCTTGTCTGGCGGCGAATGCTCGCGCAGGATGCCGTAGGAAAGCGGCAGGATTGCGCCCGACGCCCCCTGGATCACGCGCCCTAGCAATACGCCGCCGAACCAGGGCGACAGCGCGCTTAGCAGCGATCCAGCGAGGCACAGAAGCAGCACGATCTGCAACACCCGTCGCCGACCGATCCTGTCGCCCAAGCGGCCGCCGATCGCCGCACTGCCGATCTGCGAGAGGACAAAGGCCGTGACCAGCCAGCCGCCGGCCGTCCCCACGCCCGGATCCCGCATGATGGCCGGCATGGCCGTCAGGAGCATGCTCGTTTCGAGCGAGCTTGTGACGTCTGCAATCAGCAGCGCCGCGATTAGCAGCCAGAGTGTCCGGGGCGCTGGGGCGGCGGTCATGAACCGCTCAGAAGCTCTTGCTCAGCTCCAGCCCGTATGTGCGCGGTTCACCCTCCATCGCAACAACGATACCGAGCGACGACTGATCGATCGCATAGGCATTATAGCGTTCGTTGGTAAGATTGCGGCCGAAGACGGCGACGTTGAGCCCCGCCTCTTCCACATTGAGCGCCAACCGCGCCGACAGCAGGCCGAGCGAACGGCGGAAGCCGTTACGGCCGCTGGTCGCCATCCTGCTATCCCACGTATAGTCGATCTGCGCGCGCAGAGACCCGAAGTCGAGCGGTGCGGTATAGGCGCCGCTCAGGCTGTAGGACCATTTCGGGGTGAAGACGAAGGGTGTGGAGCTCAGGTCCACGCCGTTAACGACATAATCCTTGAACCGCGCCTTGGTCCAGGCGCCGGTCGCGCGCAGCTCCAGCTCGCGCACGGGGACGGCGGTGATTTCGGTCTCTACGCCGTCGATCTTGCCGTTCGCCGCATTCTGTGTCAGCGCCAGATTGCCGATGCCGGGGAAGAACTGGCTGACACTGCGCTGCACGTCCTTATAGTTGGAGTGGAAGAGCGCGATGTTGGTGCGCAGCCGCTGGCCGAACCAGTCGGCCTTCAGCCCCGCTTCATAATCGGTCACGCTTTCCGGGCGGAAGGGCGTGTAGGTGAGCGCAGCCGCGGCAGGCGACACGGTCGACCCGCCGGTCAGCGGCAGACCGCCGCTGCGATAGCCCCGGCTGGTCTTCACATAGAGGAGCAGCCCCTGCCGCACTTTGTAATCCAGGCCAGCGGTGTAGGAGATCGCATCATAATTGACCGACGGAACGACATATTCGCAGTTGCCGACGCTGGCGAGCGGCACGCCCAGAGCGGTGCACGTGGTACGGGTGCGGTTGCGAGAGGTCAGCTCGCGCTTGTCCTCTGTATAGCGGACGCCGCCCGTGAAGGAGAGACTGTCGACTATTTCCCAGTCCCCCTGTGCAAAGACGCCCCAAGTGCGGTTGCGCGTGGCGCCATAGGTGATGCTGGGCCAGGTCGCGCTGATCGCGCGGGTCGTGATCTGGCTCCCATCCTCGAAACCTTTCTCATCGGAATAATAGCCGCCGGTGATCCAGCTGACCTTGCCGTCGAGCAGCGAGCCCGAGAGCTGGAGCTCTTGGCTGAACTGACGATCCTCGGTCACGATGCCGGTATATTGGAACAGGGCGAATGGAGAGCCGTCGAGATCGCTCTTGGTAAAGCGGTGGAATTTCTGCCAGGCTGTGATGGACTTGAGCGTTACGCCGCCCAAATCCCAATCGATCGTCCCCGACACGCCGCCATAAGTGACGCGCTCGCCAAACGGATTGTCGCGCACACCCGTGTTGCGGTCCCCCCCACTGTAGGAAAGGTAGAGGTCACGCGCCGCCGTCTGTGACAGGCCGGTTTCGGCCGCGACCGCACGGTTGGCGGTCGAACCGGCGATCATGCTGACCGGCTTCCATGCTTGCGCCGAGCTGATCGCGCGGCCGTAATTGCCGCGCAGCGTCACGGTCAGCGCATCGTTCGGCCTCCACGCGAGCGCGAGGCGGCCATTGCTGACGTCGCGGTTGCCATAGGATTCACCCGAGACGCGATCATTGCCATAGCCATCGCGTTGGCTGGTGGATACCGCTATGCGGGCTGCTAGCGTGTCGCCCAGGGGCGCATTAAGATAGGCAGAGCCCTTCATCACGCCGAAATTGGCGATGCCAAGGCGCGCGCCGCCTTCCCAATGATCGACCGGCGCCTTGGTGTAGATGGTGATCGCCCCACCGGTCGTGTTACGGCCGAACAGCGTGCCCTGTGGACCTTTCAGGATTTCGACCCGATCGATATCGTCGAGATCGGATCCTTCGATGCCGATCGCGCGCGGCGAATAGACTCCGTCGACATAGACTCCGACCGCCAGGTCCGCGTTCAGGCGGATGTCGGCATTGGTCTGGCCACGGATGGCCAGGAAGAGCGAACTTGGGCTGTTGGACGCCTGCACCATCTTGAGCGAGGGCGTCTGCGCCTGCAGGTCGCGGAAGCTCTGGACCGAACGGTTGATCAGATCCTGCCCAGTGGCGACGCTGACCGCAACCGGCACATCCTGGAGCCGTTCCGACTTCTTGCGGGCTGTCACCACAATATCCTGAAGCCCCTCACCCTGAGCGCTGCTGTCCTGCGCCCATACCGGGCTTGCCATGCTCGCGAGCAATGTGACACCGACCAGACCGTTCTTCATATATCCCCCCCTAGGCGTCTCCAGCCGCGCCTGTATTTCGCTAATTCTTATACCTCAAGAGATGATCTTGAAAACTGAACTAGGGGCATAATAGCTTAAAAATCATACATATACCTGTTTTTACACAGAAAAATATTCTTCTCTCGGTCATCATTTTCATCGCGAGTTCGCATAGAGATTATGGTTTCTGGAACTCCTGCCGAGACCTACGACGGGCCGGAAAAGCCGCGCCGGGCGTTGCATGCCGCTCAGAGTTGATCCGGGAATGCGGTCATTCGACATTGGCGGCGATCTGAAGCGGGACGGCGTGCCGTTCGTCTTCATCACCGGCTACGATCAGGAAGTGACGTCGGAGCGTTTCGGAGACGTCGCCCGCCTTCAGAAACCGGTCGAGTTCCGTCACGTCATTGGTGCGCTCGGGGAAGGGCTGGGCTTCTCACTGTCGCGGCTGCTTAGAGCGTTTACAGCCAGACGGCGACCGGTAGTTCAACTGGAGTCATTTGACGTCGATC
>Ga0105041_100034_pt1 | contig 10375 bp, 9 predicted proteins | sample LS_189metaG_FD_91486 | JGI IMG/M metagenome (GOLD analysis project Ga0105041, IMG submission 91486) | Switchgrass associated microbial communities from Austin, Texas, USA - LS_189 metaG | ecosystem: Host-associated > Plants > Phyllosphere > Phylloplane/Leaf > Endophytes | place: USA: Austin, Texas... | reverse complement strand
CTTATTGCTATGCAAGGGTCATGTTATGGAGCCATATGGACATGTTATCATGGGGTGACTAAGAGATATGGCCTTTAACCGGCACGGCTACCCCCTCCTCGCCTCTAAAAAGTGAAAATCGGCAGTGGACGTTATCACCCCTTTAATCATTACTAGCTTAATTAACTTACTATCTTAATGAGTTAACTAATGATTAGCATCATAAGAAGGCTACTAATGATTAGCATAGAACTAATAAACCTAAGAGGGAACCCCCAGAAGTGAGTCGAAGGTGGAATACACACCATCTCGCATAAAATTCCCAAAATAGCCTTTTCCTATTTATTAGTTTCCATATATAACCTTTAAGCCTTAACAGGAAACTACTCCCTCTCTAAAGTTGGCATACAAAATGCTACCTACTGGCTTACTATGCTCGTTCAAAATATACCCATTCTCAGTCAATTAAACTCCTTATCAGAGGCTAAAAAATTAGAAGTAAACTCTTTTTCTTCTAGCACATATAAAAATCTATCTATTAAGACACTAACAACTGAGCAAATCCATCTCTCCTCGCCCATGACCCTGCTCATTAAGCTAGATAAGACAGCTAACCAATAATCATCTAGTGAACGCCACTTCTCAACAAATAGTTTCTGCCCATGAAACTCTCAGCATGACACCTGAAGAGATTCAACGGGAACTATTTCCTGAGATGGACCCACTAGTCATTAAGACCATCTTACTACAGCATTCTTCTCTTTATCAAGCCACCAATAACCGCTTAGAAAAGGCTGGAGTGGATGCAGATGTTACGAAGGAAGAAGTAAGAGAATTTCTCAATATCATTAAAGATGTAGCCCGCTCCTCAGAAGTAGACGAAACTCGCGCTAAGTGCGCTAAATTCTTGGTAAATGAAGGAAAGGGTCGTAATGATGCACCTTTACGAGCTATAGAATTACGATCTAAGGAAATAGCTAAAGGACCAACCGTCAACATCTTTATGCTCTCTAAACACTTAGAACAATCTAAGAGAGCATTAGCCTTAGCTAAAGAACGCTCTAAGCAACTAAACCCGGCCTCTCCCAGCATTTTAGATGTAGATGCTATTCCAGCTACCTAAGCTCAATAATAGTGGACGATAACATTAAACATTTAACAGACGATGAATTAGTTAGCTTCCTAAGGGAAGTTAGTAATAGTTCTATTGAGTATCAGCCCGCCAACAGCCAAACCCCAAACCCGGCCCCCAGCCAAACTCCTTACACTAACAAGCAAGAAACATCCTATGCAGATGAGGATATAAATGATCCCATAGAACCTTTAGGCCAAGAATATGAAAGGATGGACTTTTTAGAAAATGGTGCTCACGTTCTGACTTTCTTTGATGATGACTTACGGACGGGCAAAAAGCTCCTACATCCTTGGCAAGTAGAGGTTAATGAAGAGATAGCCAACTTCCCCAACGCTTCCATAAATAACCCGCTGCGTTACTGTCTTTGTGCATCTAATGGCTCAGGTAAAGATGCCTACGTTATAGCTGGAACAGTAGTCTACTTCGCCCTGCGGTACATACGCTCTAAAATTATTATAACTACCTCTTCTGGCTCCCAGCTAACTTCTCAAACAGAAGCTTACATACGCAACTTATGTGAGAAAGTTAACAAGAAATGTGGAGAACCCATCTTCAAGATAAATCAACGCAATATAAAAAGCAGAAAAACTGGTTCTACTATTTTCATGTTTGTTACAGATGAACCTGGTAAAGCAGAAGGTCATCACCCTTGGCCCGACTCACCAGATGGTAAATGCCTTATTATATTGAACGAATGTAAATCTATCCCTGAAGAAATAATAGAAGCCACTAAACGTTGCTCTCCAACTCACCTACTATATGTATCTTCTGCCGGTGAGCAGAAGGGTTCTTTCTATTGGGCTTACTGTAATTGGTCCCGATTGGGAATGGGCATAGTAAGAAGGATAACTTCCTATGATTGTCCCCATAAAGACCAAAAGACTATAGAGATGGACAAATTGGAAAAGGGAGAACATAGTGCTTGGTTCCGCTCGAAGCATCTCAGCCTCTTTACCACCATAGATGGAATGGTTGTTATTAATGAAGATATGATAGCTAAATGTAAGCAAGTTTGCAAAGAGCACAGATTTAAGCACTGGCCCATAAGAATAGGCATGGACTTAGCTGCCGGTGGAGATGAATGTGTAGTATGTATAACTCACGGTAATAAAATAATAGCCCGAAAAGCCTGGGAACAACGAGATACTACCATATCAGCAGACATCATAGATAAATTCTTAACAGAGAAAAGCATCTCTAAAACTCATGAATACATTTTTGCTGATGATGGCGGTGTAGGCCGAGCTATTATTGACATGCTACGCAGGAGGGGTTGGAATGTAAAACGGGTTCTAAACCAATGGGCAGCACACGATAAGGTAGATTTCGGTAATGTGGGAGCAGAGATGTGGTTCTCCGTCTCACGCATCATAGAACAAGGACAGTGGTTCTTTGATGAAGAAACTCTGCGAGATGAGAAGTTTATGTCCCAATTAGTATCTCGTCATTACAGGAAAGGAGAAAAAGACAAAACTTATCTAAGGAAGAAAGAAGAAGAAAGGGCAGAAGGATTTCCCTCTCCTGATAGAGCTGATGCTTTCATATTATCGCTTAGAGGTCTTAGGTTAAAGGATTTCCTTGGTGACTTAATTAACACTACTCAATCTAATAATAAGCAAGATTCCCTCATCATCAATCAGGAAGCTCTTATAGAACAGATGCAAAATCAGCGTTATCATTCCTTAGAGATACCATCTAGTAGCCAACATAATCGCATACATGCTTATGATAATGAAGAACTGTTAGAAGGAACCCGCTTCCATAAGACATCTCTCCGCTCCTCCCCTAACTCATGCTCCTCTTTTGATTTAGAAACTCTCATATAACTTAATCTATTACTATGCCCGTATTACCATCATCCCGCCACTTAGTAGAAGACCTAGTTACCAAGGATGCTCTAAAAGCTCAACAACCTGTAGCTGAAGTTACTCCCGAAGAAACCTATAAAGCCAAGCAGCGAGAAGACCTCCTTAACTATCAAACTCAATTGCCCTATATCAATAATCTTATTGATAGCTGGCAATCAGAAGTAGCCGAAGTAGAATCTAACCGTAAACTGAGGAACATAGATTTAAGCCCTAAGAAGCTGCGGGAAGAAGGTAAATTGTTACCTGACGAAACCATTATACCCATCCGTCTGGTAGATACTAACATAACCCGCGAACAACCCGCATACATAAATTACCTAAAGAACTCTCCTAGAGTAGCTTGCTTCCGATGTATACCTGACCCCGCCCGCAACACCGAGAACATAGAGAGTGAGTTTACCCGTGTAATGACCTATCCTGAATGGGATATACCCTTTCAGAGGACTATTGATGGTGCTCAGGCTAATGGACTAGACTATGTAGAAATTGTCTTTGACCCATCTAAACCGGGTCAGATAGCAGTAGAACATGTAGGTAAAGATAATCTCTATTACAATAAAGATTCCATAAACCTACAAGCCAACCAGAGGCTTATTCGGCGTTATTCTTTCTCGTACGGTCAAATAGAAGATGCCATTTATCGCTATTCCTTTGATGCTACTCAAGCTAAGAAGATATGCGATGCTTGTTCTGCCATAGATAAAAGAGAACGTAACATTTACATATACAAGATATTCTTTAAGCTGGATGGAGTAGTAATGGTTGCTTGGTTCTGCAAAGAATACTGTGACAATTGGCTAAAGACTCCTACTCCCCATTATGTTGGCTTACAAAAGAAAGTAACCAAACTAGTTCCTCAGCCTCCCATTACTTTAATGGGTATTACCCTAATGCAGCAACTTCCCATTCAAGTAGAAACTTTAGAGGATGAACCGCTAGATATATTTCCCATCTTCGTCTTTATCTATAAGGAATCAGAAGAACAGAAGATAACACAGAAGAAGGGTCGCGTCTTCCTCGATAAGCATAAGCAGCAAGCTCAAACGGCTACAGCCACTTCCTTTGTTAATGCTCTTGTCCGAGCTTCTAAGGTATATGGTTCCGTGGGACAAGCAGATCAAGGAGATACCTCTCCGCCTAAACAAATAGAGTCCCCTCTAGTTAATGGCGGTATCTATGATAAGCCCGTAAACTTTTGGGGCTTTCCTTGGCCGGATGCTACCATGTTATCTTCCTTACAGTATTTCGACACTCAGAATAGTCAAGAAGTAGGTCAAGTAGCTTTTGCCGTCCAAAATAGGAAAGATAGTCGCAAAACGGCTACCGAAATAGGAGCAGCACAAGAAGACCAGTCCATGTTAACTTCTAATCAGGTTAGCCTACTATCTACCTTCCTCCGGCTAGTTTACTCCTTTGCTTGGCGCATAGTCCAGAATAGAGCTATGAACGGGCATATAACCTTTCTAGCTCAGCCCGTCCCTAATCTAGCTACTGGCCAAATAACTTATCAAAACGACATGATGGCTATTAGCCAACCATATGACATTAGGCCATCAGGCGATATAGATGTTATTAAGCGCGGGCAAAAGTTGCAACAGCTAAAAGCTGATTGGTCTGTCTTTTCTACCACTCCTCTAGCCGGAGAATTCCTTAAAGAGATTATACGAACTAGTTATCCTGAGAAAGCGGCAGCTTGGATACAAGTAATAGACATTGCTCAGCAGATGGCTCTAACTAATCCTCAGCCAGTACCTTCTCCCTCTGGTGGACAACCTCAACCGAAACCACAACAGTAACTAATATATTATGCAAACATTACAACAAACTATAGATGATGCTACTCTCAGTGAAGTAGAGCAACAATTTCGTGATAATGCTAAACAAGAACAAGAGCAAGCCCTTTCACGGCTACATGATGAATGGTTAGATTGGTATAACCATCCTTATACCAAAACAGTTCTCAATGAGCTAAGAGATAAAAGAGCTAAGTTGGAAGCTGATATAGAATCTCTAGCTACCCAATGTAGCACAGACGCTCAGTTAAGAACCAAAGCTCTCATGTATAAAGTAACCGGTGATCAAATTAGAGAATTCAACAAATCTCCCCTTGACAGTAAATCCATTAACGCTAACCTTAAATAATTAACATAATATATTATGCTACTGAATAAACTAAACCGTATCCTCCTTGACCCCGCACCCTCAGATGGTGGCGGCACTGCGACCTTAACAACAGCTACTCCCACTCCCACTGGAACAATACAAAGCGGACCTATACCCGGAGCTGTTCCCATTAATAGCTCCCTTGATGACGCCATCAATCAAGACTTAGCTGCTCAGAAAGCTAATGGCAATAGAGAACCCATCATAACTCATGATGAAGATAGCATCAGTGAACCTGTCCAAACTGATAATGGTCAGCCTAATGCTGACATGGAAGATGCTGATGTGGATGATTACTTTAATCGCATAACCAATAAGAACTTACCAAAAGCGGAAAAAAAAGCTACTCCCGCCCCTAAACAAACTACTACTTCTAACCCGCCTCCTGTCGAACATGCAAAGCAGTCCACTAAGGAGCCGTCTACTCTTGCTCCCGCTAATGATACTAAAAAAGATGGTAAGGTAAATGTCCACGATTTAATATTTAAGAAACCTTCTCCCACCAGTGAGCCGACTGCCACTAAAACTAATTTACCCATTACCCGTAATTATGATGGCTTGCCGGCAGAAGATGTAGAGGCTTTCAAGAATATGTCTAAAGAGGCTTATGCTCGTCTTCGTCCCATATATGATGAGCATAAAGCTATTAAAACTGAGCTGGAAACTCTTAAGAAGAATCCACCAGCTAATACTACCAATAAATCTTCTCTGCCTGATAGTTACTTGCAGCATGAGGAAGCCTACGTTCTATTACCTGAGTATAAGCAGAATATACAAGAAGCAGAACGCTATGATTGGGAGGTTTCCTATTGGCAGAAACAATTAGCACAGATAGAAGCAGGAGAGAATTGGCAACCATTAGGCGGGTTTGATGAGAAGAGTCAGAAATACTCGCCAGGAAAAACCTACAAAGCTGATGGCGCGGCTAAAGCCCATGTGTTAGCTGCTATGCAACGCTCCATCAATCAAAGAGAAGTGGCAGACAATAATGTTAATCAAATAGCCACTCTGCATCAACAAGTCCATAGTCAATCCTTGCAACAACTGCGCGATTTAGAAGATAAAGCTTTCCCCTTCTACAGGGAAGCTAATAACCCTCACAAGGAAGTAATTAGCCAGATGTATGAACGTATGCCTTCTATTATGCGCTCATCTCCGTTTGCTTCCTTCATTGCTAAGGGAACAGCCTTCGTCAGAGCACTAGAAGATAAGATACAAGAGTTAGCTACAGAGAATGCTACCCTGCGAGCATCTACCCAAAAGCAGGAAGTAGCTAAAGCCGGCCCGACAGTGACTACTTCCGCCAGCAATGGCCCTACTAGCAGTCAGCAAGAAGTTAGCTTTGAGGCTTTCAAGGCTCTGGTCGGTCGCTAAGTAGAATTTGAAAGGAGGTGTCTTAGTATAGGTATCCACTAGCCCTTAAGGTTAGTGGATATTTTATTGTTGGCATGGTTTATGCTACCCATTCTCCTATCTGGACTCAGCTAGAAGTAGTCCCTAGCATCTCGCCTCTAATTCGTAGTAGGGCAGCTACAAACTGTTCGCTACGCTTTCTCTCTTTCTGTTAAAGATTAGTTAGTTTAGTTGTAGCGATTAACCCGTTAAACATAATTTCGCTAGAAACTAAATAAAACTACTATGGCTCAATTAACAGTTCCATTACCAGATGCTTCAATTTGCGCTGGATGGTCAGAACAAGATCGCTTCATCTACAATCGCCTTAACTACTATCTGGTTAAGATGCAGATTGAATACAAACAAACTTGGCAAGTATATGCTAATTTAGTCGGTACAAAGAAATGGCAACAGAACATGGGTCCAGTTATGCGTTCCGTCACTAAGGAACCATCTCCCATTAATCGTCAATTCTTTAATCCTGCTCCTATTACAGGAGTTACTAAGAAGGACGTTATTGATGTTCGTGAACGTTCTACAGATGATATCGTTTATAAACATCGCTGGGAATCTCCTGTAATGAACTTCTTGCCTAACTTCCAAGACTTTCTCACAGATCATGTCACCTTTGCTAACGATGACATTTCTGCTAAATTGCAATACTATAACGATATATTTATTCGTGGTTACATCTTTGGTTACAGCCCCTTCCTCTACGTGGCTAATCGTGATGGTGGCAACGAACTGCAAACTGCTCAACAGGGTTATCCCACCTACAATTATGATGTAGCCAATATGCAAACCACTCTTACAGGAGCAGGTAAGACTACCGGCTATTTGCAAGCTATCTTGCCCACCCTTGGTAATCCCGGCAATCTTAGTCTTAATACTATTAACTTGGCCACTACCATTTTGGAAACAGATTTGCGTATGCCTCCATTTATGGGTCAACAAGCTAAAGATAATCCGGCCGTTCAGAATATGTATTGCCTCATCTGCTCTGGTGAAGCCTATAACCAATTCATCTATGACCCTTGGTTACTCAATCATAAGAACATTGAGCTGGATGTTGTGAAGGATGGCTTTAAGGGTTCCCTCTTTGGTCGCGTTACGTGTAAACTGGAACCTCTTCCTATCCGCATTAATGCTGATGGTTCTATTCCCGATCCTGAATTACGAGAATTGAACCCCGCTGCTTTTAATGCTGGTGAATCAGTGCCTAATCCCAGCTATGTCAACGCACCTTACGAAGTAGCTTTCCTGTGCTCTTACGGAGAAGGATATAAAGCTATTGAAGTTGGTGCTCCACCTAAAGACTTTGCTAAAGGTCTCCCGGAAGGTTTTGGTGCTATGCACTGGAATGGAGAAACTAAGATCACTAAGAACATTCTCACACAATGTCAGGATGCCAATGGCGTAACTCAAATCGACACTAACAAATATGGTGAACATTTGCAGATTATTGCTCAGGCAACTTATGGTTGTTCTGGTGAACAGAAACGTTCTATATTCCCCATTATCTTTAAACGTTGGAGGGGTGCACGAGTTTCGCAATAATCATCATAACTCTTAACAATAAGAAAGGAACATAATAACTAATATGAAACTTCTCATTAATAAAATCAAAGCAGCTGGTTTAGCCTTAGCTGTTGGCTTTGGCTTAACGATGGCTGCTCAAGCACAATACTCCATCACCAACTTTACATTGGTTTCGGGCATTAAGACTAATCAGCTATTTATCAATGCGGTAAATATTGCTTATATCAAGTTTACGACAACAACACTGCCAACAGGCACTAATGCTGTCATTAACTTTTACGACAACAACACGTCAAACAATATTACTTATACCAATATTGCTTATACAAACTACGTTACAGTTAAGACTAATGTCACGTTTGTTAGCACTAACTCGTTTGGTAATTTGCAAACTAACACTTATCCGGGTCAATGGACTTATGAAGAAGTTGTTGTTGCAAATACTAATGCATTGCCTGCTATTGCTACCTTTAATTTGGGAGCAAACACATCATCCACACAAACACGTAATATAGTTACTGCTAAAGGTTTAATTGTTAAAAGCATGACAGACTTTACCAATGGTGTTGTAGAAATTGGTTATTCTACTAGTCCCTAACTCTAAACTAGTTTAAATATTGGCGGCACTTCTCTAGATTTCGTCCCCGATTAGGTTTTTGCATAATTTCCTAATTAACTTCTAAAGAGTGCCGTCCCATTTGAACTAACCTTAGCAACTCTATATTATGGCCCTTTATACTCCTGACCCGACTACTCCCCAAGCACAATTGCCCCGCTTTAACGCTCCTCCTGTTTATGTGACAGCAGATCAACTAGCTGCCCTACAAACTGATCTTAATAGTGGAGCCAATTATCGCATAAATGATGGTGTATTTCAAGTGCTCAACACAGATCAAAATGAGTATACACCTATTTATACTAATGGAGCAGATGGAGCACAAACACTAGAATTGCAAGATGCTGTCGCATAAATAATATGCAAGCACGCTATATTATCTATCTTTGGTTAGTTTGCGTTGCTTTACTTATCACAGGAGCAGTTTCCACCACTTCTGTGATGGTTAACTCATCCACTAAAGCTCTGGTTAATCCTACTAACTTCTTTGTTGCTAATTCTGTTCTTCTTAATCAAGCTGTTACTGCTGGCAATTTTTCTACTAATGCACAGGGAGCCGCTAATTTTGTAGGTCCAACTACCAACAGAAACATATCTATTTGGACAAATCAAGCAGGAACTACCATTTATGTAGATAGTGCTGAAGCTGCTACTAACTATGTCATTTATAGAACTAATGGAATAGCTTATATGACCAATCAAATTTCTACAAATGGTATAGAATGGAAACCTAAAGATGTTGAAGGCTCTATAAGAATAACGCCTAATGGCGAAGTCATCACAGGGAATCCAACTACATTTTCTACTTTAACTGGCTCAGGTCTTACTTTTTCAGATTCAGGAGAGATTTTAGGTGTAGGTAGTTTTTCAACTGGGTCATTATATACTACACTTTTATCTGCTGAAACCATTCAAAGCTCTGATATGCTTCAAGGCGGGATAATCAAGGAAACTTTCACCGCTACAAATTCAGTGGGACAAACAGTAACAAACACAGCCGTAGAAACAACCATGTTTTCGGAAGGAACAGGGACACTTACTTTACCAGGGAATCTTTTTTGGTCGGCAGGTAAAAAAATCTATATTAGAATGGCGGGTAATTATTGGACACCAGCAGTTAATACCCGCGATTTTAAAATATGTGTTAAATTTAATAGCACTGTAGTATCTTCTAACACTGTTTCTAGTACCATATTACCTGTTAATCAGATAGCATCTGCTCTCGATGGACAAGTGGCTATTACTTGCACGGAAGTTAATGGAACCACAGGAACATTTACTATAGCGGGAGACGCTGGATTTGATGTTGCCATTAGCGGAGTAACTGTTCGTGGTAAAGTAAATTTAGATAATGGTGGCATAAACTTTACTCACGCTATAGATTCATATATAAACATAGATGTAACGGGAACTTGGTCAGGAGTGACCGCAGGTAATTCGGTTTGTATTAAATCGGCTAGTGTTTTCTCTAAAAATTAATTTATTACTTCATTATGAAATATAATACTATTCTTTTAATCTTTGTCATTACTACCACCATCTTAGTGGCTCAGGGTAAATCTTCCACTAATGCAACAATAACTATATCTCAAGAATATCAAAAGTATATTCCACAAGGAAAGACCGCATCTTCCTTCGCACAAGAAGAATTAAATAAATCTTTAAAGCAGAAGGAAAACT
>Ga0105041_100033_pt1 | contig 10492 bp, 8 predicted proteins | sample LS_189metaG_FD_91486 | JGI IMG/M metagenome (GOLD analysis project Ga0105041, IMG submission 91486) | Switchgrass associated microbial communities from Austin, Texas, USA - LS_189 metaG | ecosystem: Host-associated > Plants > Phyllosphere > Phylloplane/Leaf > Endophytes | place: USA: Austin, Texas... | reverse complement strand
GCCGTAGCGCTCGCCGAACTCACCGCTGCCCGGGCTTCTGCCATCTCCCAGCGGCTCGGGCAGCAGTCTTTGGCGGACGGCGCTTTTCCGCACACTGACAGTGCCGGCAACGCGGCGAGCGGCGGCTACGCGGGCCCGGTATCGCGCCGCACGGCGGAGGACGTGTATTTCGACAGCGGGGTACCGACGGGGTTCTGATGGAAGAGCACGCGCAAGAACCCGAGCGGCACGACACGAACGGCGATGTCCATGTGAGCCCCAACTTCGGGCGCGAGCACGAGACCAGCTGCCGATGCTGGTGCTCGCCTGAACTCAACTTCACTGCAGATAACGGTAACCAGGTCTGGGTTCACAGGGTGGACAACTGATGCCGCCCATCTCCACGACCCCCTCCGTCCCGGTGAGCATCAACCAGCTCATCCTGCTCGCGTACAAGCGCGCGGGATTGGTGCCGGTCGAGGCGCGCATCAGCGGCGCGAACATGGTGCCGAAACTGGAGCACGGCCGGCAGCTACTCGACATCCTGATGGACAACCTCGCGGTCGAGGGCTTTGCGGCCCGCACCGTGTCCTTCTACGACCTGCCCATCGTGGCCGGCGAGAGCCAGTACACGCTGCCGGACAGCATCCTCGACGTGCACGACGATGCGATGTTCATCTCCAGCGACAACCCCGACACCAAGCACACGACCAGCGAGCTCGTCTGCAAGCAGATCGACCTGACCGCGTGGCAGAGCCTGACCAACAAGGGCATGCAGTCGCCGAGGCCTCAGCTCTATGCCGCGTTCCGCCACGGCGCGACGGTGCAGCTCAAGTTCTGGCCGGTGCCGAGCGAGGCGGGGACGATTCGCCTCACGACCGCGCGCCTGCTCGGCGGCAACGCCACGGGCACGAACACGCCGGACCTGCAGCGGTATTGGACCGAGGCGCTGGTCTGGCTGCTCGCCCACAAGATTGCGGTCGACAGCTCGCTACCCACCGAGCGCTGTAACTACCTGCTCACCATGGGCGAGGCCGAGAAGCGGAAGTGCGTCGCGTACAGCTTCCAGCACACGGACACGGTTGCGGTGCTGAACTACCCCACGCAGTGGAGCTGTTGATGTGGCGCGCTTCGGCACCGACCGTTGCGGGAGCTGTCTCCGGAACAGGGGGCTCGACGTATGCCCTCTGAGGACACCACCGAGCCCATCCCGTTCGGGCCTCTCCTCGAGACGAGCGGCGAGGAGATCTCGGGCGCGTCTCCCGAGGCATACAACATCATCGTTGACAGCCGCGGAGTCATCCGAAAGCGGCCCGGGCTTGCCGCCTACACGGGTGTCGCTCCCAGTACTGCGGTCGACGCGAACGGGGTGCTCGGGCTGTACCTGACCGAGCAGAGGGTCGCGCACACGAACGGGACGGCGACGGTCAGCGGGACGCACCCAGGCGTATTGTACGCGGTCGGCGCCACCGTGAATGCGTCTGGAGGCGGCCACAACGCGGGTCGAATCGTCTACCGCATCGCAGGTGGAACGGCGACTGCCGTCGGAACGGGAGCGGCCGACGAAGACCGTCTCGCCACTGACGCGCTTGCAACGACGCGAACCCCACGACCCATCTTCGCGGAAACCGAAGCGCTGCTCATCATCGCGGGCGGCGCCGAGATTGGCAAGATCGACATCCGCCCTGAGACCTTCAGCGCACCGAACTTCACGAACCCGAACCCCGACTACCACGAGATGAGCTTCCTCGGCGGGTGCCCGCCGCTGGCGAGTCACGTGTTCGTGAACAGCTCCCGCATCTGCGCCAACGACACCCAGCTCGACCAGACCAAGGTCCGCTTCAGCGACATCTCGCAGGGCATCACCGACTTCAGCGGGCACGAGAGCTGGGACCCTAGCCCGGGCGCGGCGGGGTTCTTCACGGCAGAGGCCCGCTACGACTCCATCGTGGCCTGCGCCGAGAACACCAACGACATCTTCCTATTCGGCCGCACGAGCCTGCAACTGTTCGCGCCCGACGCTGCGACGACGTTCGCCCCCACCATCACGCGCGAAGTGGGGTGCCTCGCCCCCTACAGCGTTTGCAAGGTCGACGACAAGTACGTGTTCCTTGACCACCAGACGCGCATCGTGGCCTCCGACGGCCGCGGCTGGGAGGACCTGGGCGGTCCCGTCCAGGCGACGCTCGACGCGCTCACGGCGCCGGCCGAGGCCTACGCCTACCGATTCAGCGAGAGCTTCGCCGAGTGCATCGTTTTTCGTTGGAACACGGACGAGGAGACGCTCGTGCTCCAGCCCGGGATTGGGTGGTCGCGCTGGGCCCAGCACAATGCGGCGGCCAACACCTTCACCATGTTCCCGGTGCTCTGCCACCACCAGCGCGCCGACGGCGGCCTGAACGTGGTCGGGCTCGAAGACGGGACCATTCGCACGCTCAGCCTCGACAACACCACCGACCTCGGCAGCGCCATCGTCGCGTACGTAAGCACCGGATTTCAGGACAGAAAGAGCGACAACCTAAAGTTGAGCAAGTGCGTTTACCTTACCTTCAAGCGCACGGAAGCGCTGACGAATGGCGTCGTGGCCTATCTCGAGTACCGCGATGGGCTCAGCGACGAGTGGACGGTCATCGACATCGACCTGGGCGTGGACGACGGGGACATGAACCCGACCATCACCATCCGCTCCCTGGGTGTCTACCGGCGCCGGCAGTGGCGCTTTCGGTTCGGGGCCAGCGCGGGCCTGTTCTTGGTCCGGGCGACCGAAACCTATCAGGTACTGGATTTGTGATAGTCTGAAGCTGTCAGAGGTGAGCTATGGGATTCGATTGGAGCTGGGACAACACGCTGGGGGTGGCGCTGGCGCCGTTCACCGGAGGCATGTCTTTGCTGCCGACGGGAATCGAGGCCGTTGGCGGGATGCTCTCCCCGAGCGGCGACGCCCAGAACGCGCTCATCGCCCAGCAGCAGCAGCTCGCGCGCGAAGCCAAGATGCGGCGCGACCAGCAGCAGCAGCGGAACATGAACGCGCTCGCGCAGAGCATGCTCGCCTTCAATCCGCGCAACCGGATGATGGCGCAAATGTTCGGGCCCGAAGCCGCGTTCTCCCCCACCGAGTTCGCGGCCATGGTGCGCAATCCAGCGCCGTTGCCGGAGATGGACCCGAGCATCGACCAGACGAGCGCCGACCCGCGCGTCGCGCAGGAGCAGCAGCGGGTACTCGCCGAACGCGCGAAGTACCGCCAGGACAATGAGCGTCGCCAGCAGATGGTCATGCAGGGCATGGCGCCGCCCGGCCCCGGCCCGGCCCCGCTCCAAGCGCGCGCGCCTGCGCCGGCACGGAGGTACTGATGCCAAGCCGCACGCTCGCCCCATCAGCACTCTCGCCGGCCATGGCCTTCGCCCCAACGGCAACGACGGCGGCGACCTCGAACACGCTCCGCACGGGCCAGGTGCAGCCTACGGCCGTGCCCACAGCCCCGACAGCATCCAGGCGCGGGTCGGTGCCTTCGACGAACCCCATGGTGGCGGCAGCTGCGTTCGGTCCCACCGCGACCGGATCGGTAACGAACCAGCCTCTTGGCAACTACTCGATCGCGCCTCTGCCGACGCCACCACCTCTCCAGACGCCGGGCAACAACATGACGAACCCTGGCTACACCGAGCAGGGCCTCGAATACGTCCAGAACCGGCTGCTCGAAGACCCGGCCTCGGGCCAGATGCAGACGCAGTACGGGCAGACGCAGAGCCCGAGCGCGGGCGAGCAGTACCTGAACCAGAACCTCGGCTCGCTCAACGGCCCCGGCAGCGGCGAGCAGTATTGGAACCAGGTGCAGGGCCAGTTCCAGGACCCCTTCGCCGGGGAGCAGTTCGCGCGCCAGCAGGCTCAGGCCATGTCACCCACTGGGCCTGCAGGCGCGTTCTTCGACCAGGCCATGGGGCAGTACGACCAGTTCACGGGCTACGCGGGCCCGCAGAACACCCAAGGCCAGTACGCGCAGAGCTCTTCGCAGCTCGCGGGCGGCACCCAGGGCGAGCGCGGGCTCGCCGGCATCGCCGGGCAGTACGACCAGATCGGGCAGTACTCGGGCCCAAACAACGCGGCGGGGCAATACCAGCAGAACGCCGCGAGCGGGCCTCTCGCCGGGCAGCAGTTCTACGACCAGGTCGGCGGCAGCTACGACACCCAGGGCCGCTACACCGACCCGAACCTCGCCGCGGGCCAGTACGCGCAGACCCAGCAGGCTTTCGGCGACCTGCCCATTGCGAACTTCGACCCCTTCTACGACCGGGCCTCCCAACTCGCGACACAGAACTACAACCGCCAGGCGGCGGGGCGCGGCGTGTACGGGAGCTCGGAGGCGCTCTCGGGCGTGGGCAACGTCATCACCGACATCGAGGCCCAGCGCGCCAACCGCTCATTCGATGCGGAGATGCAGCGTGCTGCCGAGCTTCGCGCGCGCCAGGGCCTGCTCGGTGAGCAGGCCCGCATGGGTGACCTGTCGAGCCTCGCTGCCTTCGGCGCTAACATGGCTGGGCTCGAAACCTACGGCAACCTCGCGAACATGGCCGGCAACCAGACGCTCGGGCAGCAGACCATGCTCGGCAACCAGGCGCGCGCCGCGGATGTGTCGGCGACCGACGCTTTCAACGCGAACCTCCAGGGCGCGCAGACCTTCGGCAACCTGAACGAAGCGCAGGGGCGTCTGGAACTCGACCGCAACCAGCTGCTGGGCAGCATGGCGAACGCGGCTGACTCGCAGGCGCTCGGGGCGCAGCAGGCTAACCTCGCTGGCGTGAGCGCCTTCGGCAACCTCGCGGGCCAGGCCGACTCAGCGGAGACCAACCGCTTCACGGCGACCACCAACGCGATGAACCAGGCCGACCGGACCGCACTCGACCGCATGGGCCTCGGCGCTGACATCGCCTTCCGTGGCGACGCGGAGCGCCGCGCGGACTTCCAGGCAGAATCCGCAGCCGCGAGCGACGCCGCACGCTTGGGCCTGGACCGGACGCGGCTTGGAGCCGATATCGCCTCCCAGGGTTCTGCCCAGGATCTGGCTCGCCTGAACTCCTTCATGAACGCCGCTGGACTCGCCGAGGGTCACCGCCAGGCTCGCCAGAACACCGCTATCGACGCCATGTCAGATTTCTCGCAGGATGTGCAGACGGCGGTGTCGACCGGTCTGGAGATCGCGCGCAGTGGCGACCAGGCGGCATGGGAGGACTACGTCAACACCACCCTCGCGCCATACCTGCAGGACGCTGGCTACGAGCAGCAAGAGATCGACAACATCCGCCAGAACATCAACCTGGGCGTTGAAGTTATCGGCACTATTGGCGGCCTCATCGCTGGCGGAAAGAAGTGATCCTGTGCCGATCAACACTTCCAGCCTGCTGCTCAACCTGAAGCCGCCGACGCCAATCGACCTGTCCCCTTTGCGCCAGCTCGGCGGCGGTGGTGGCCAGTCCTTGGAGCGCGAGCGCCTGCGCCTGATGCGGGAGCAGTTCGAAGAGACGCGACGCAAGAACAAAGAGGACGAGGCGCTGGCCCGCCTCCAGGAGCAGGGTCGAACGGCGCGCGAGCAGATGCAGCTCGAGGCGCAGGCCGCGGCCAAGGCAGCCGAGGAGCGCGCCGCGCTGATGAAACGCCGCCAGGACGCGGTGGCCGAGTTCGGCAAGCTGAACGCCGCAGGCGACATCGAAGGCGCTCGAGGTCTGGTCCCGTTCATGACCAGCCTGGGGGTGGAGGTCGATCTCGAAGGCGAGGAAGCCGGCCTGCCCCGATACCGTATCGACGTGGACCCCGAATCCACCAAGGCCGCTGCCACGGACCGCGCCATGGACGGCGGCGACATCGCGCCCGAAGAGAACATCGGATACCCCGCAGACGACACTGGTGTCCTCGAAGGCTCCACGACCTCGTATTCTGCCGAGGAGGCCTTCAACCGAGCGCGGCTCGCGTCGGCATACTCGGAGCTGTCCGGAGGGCTGCCGATTCGCCAATCGCCCCAGGAAGACTTCACTGGCGCGGTCCCGAACAACGTCATCGACGTGGGCGCGATGCAGGCGGCGACCGCGGCTCGGCTCAACCCGGCGCTGAGCGGGCTCATCGGCGCGTATCCGGAGCCGTACCGCGACAGCGCCCGGCAGACGGCTGCGGCGGTGCAGGGAACCGGGCTGCCAGCGAACAAGGCCATCGAGCAGTTCGACAAGCTGCGGGGTGGCCCTGATTCGCTCATTCGCTCCGAGATGGAGGCGCAGGCGGCGCAGGGTCGCTTCGACCAGACCCAGGCCACGGCCAAGTCGAACGAATCCGAGGACCGCTATCGGACCGGCTACGCCACCGTGGCCAAGGAGGTCGCGAGCAAGTTCGGCATCGAGGACCTGCCGACGGCGCAGGAGCAGACGCAGCGAGCCATCGACATCCTGAGCAACGACGTGGACTCGGACGATTCGCTCGTGCTCGCCCTCATCTCGCGGCGCATGGGTGAGCGTGGGGCCACGACCGAAGGCGACATTCGGCGGGCGACCGGCATGGAGGCGCAAGCCTGGCTGGACCAGCTCAAGAGCTGGATCCAGAAGGGGGTTGAGGGAGGCCTGCCTACAACGCAGAAGAACGCGATTCTCGGCGTCCTCAAGGAGATGCAGGGCTCCGACGAGAAGCGCTACGAGCGGTACATGGGCGCCCTGGACGAAATCATCAACGACCCGGAGACGGACCGCGACGTGGCGCGGGGCGTGCGTGCCTACGCACGCATTTCCGTACCGAAGGCGACGCGCGAGCGACTGGAGCAGGCGCGCCGCGGGACCGCCGAAGCGCGGGACGGAGATTTCGACCGCGAGCTTGAGCGCCAGGCAAAAGATGCCGGGCTCGACCCGGCCAAGATTCGTGGCGTCATTGGCAAGGAGAGTGGCGGCAACGCGGACGCCAAGAACCCGCAGAGTTCCGCCACGGGTCTGATCCAGTTCCTGGAAGGCACCGCGCAGAGCTTGGGCACGTCCACCGAGGAACTCCGGAAGATGAGCGCGGCCGAACAGGTTCCCTTCGTCATCAAATACCTGAGCGGGAAGGGGCTAACCGCCGAGAGCGACCAGGGCGACTACTACGTAGCAATCGCCGCACCGGCTTTCGTGGGCAAACCGGACGAGACGAAGGTCTACGAGAAGGGCTCTCCCGAGTACGACAAGAACCCGAGTTGGGATCTCGACAAGGACGGTGTAATCACGGTCGGTGACCTGAAGCGCTGGGGCGGCGGTAAGCGGACTGCCGATAGCGGGGACCCTGCCAACGACAAGGTCAAGCGCGCCGAGGAGCTCCTCAGAAAGGCCGGGTATGCCCAACCTGAGCGCTGACGAGTATGTCGAGCTCCAGAACCTGCTGAAGGACCCGGACGCGAACCTGCCCGACGAGCTGCGGCAGCGCGCCTTCGAGGCCATCCAGAACTACGACACCAAGAACCTGACCGCCCCGGCGCCGGCAGAGCCACCCCTGCAGCTCACGCTCGACCCGAACAAGAGCGTGGTCTCCCAGGCGGTCGCGCAGACCCCGCCCACGAATGACCCCAACGCGGAAACGGACTGGCTCACGGCGGGCCCGGAAAGCGCCGCGGGGGCCGTGTTCGTGTACGAGCCGCCCCTCGCCGTGGTGAAGCAGAAGCTCATGGACAACCCCATGCTCGTCCGCGCGCTGGGGTTCGAGCACATTCCTCCGCCGACCCCCGAGCAGATCGCGGCCATCACCCCTGACAGCGACCTCTACAAGGCCTTTGGCGACTACGAATGGACCAAGGCCTCGGACGCGGCCACGAAGGCGGGTAAGCGCGCGTATCGCTACTCGAAGACCCCTTGGCTCCAGGGCGGTGGCGCCCTAAGTGCGATCGAGTCCTTCGGCCTGAAGGCGCTCGGAAGCTCGGTGCCGGCGCTCGAGAGCGTGACGGCGTTCTTCCTGGGCGCTGATGACGCGGCTCTGCTCGGAGCGACGCGAGCCGCAGGCGAGGCTACGGAGGCGCCGGCCGATTCCGAAGGAGTTGACGCGCGGCCTCCAAAGCCGACGGGCGAGCACTACTGGCACCCGACGCTGGGTTGGGTGCCCGAGAGTTTGGGTCGCCCACAGGACGAAGTAGTTGGTGGGGCCATGGGCTCGGCCGGCGGCGCCCGGGAGGCGATGGATCTCATCGAACAGGATCACCCCGCGGCGGCGCTCGCAGGAAGGATCGCAGGGGCTCTCTCACCCTTCGGCGCCACGGGGTTCACCTTCGGCACCACGGCCCGTGCAGGGCGCGCTCTGGCCGGCGCCGAGGCCGGATTCGGCAAAAGGGTCTTGGCCGCCACCGGCGCCGCGGGGGTGGCTGGAGCAGGTCTCCAGGCGGCGCGAGAAGGCGTCCAGGCGCTCTCGGGGCTCGCCCAAGGTGAGGAGCCAGGGGCGAGGCTGGAAGGCGCTCCTGAGCGAATTGCGGAGGGTGGTGCGGTAGCCGCCGGCTTCGGACTCGGCGGCGAGATGCTGGGTGGCGTTCTGGGCTCCGGCGCCCGCTGGACAGACCGCCGCTTCCAGGGCGTGCCGGAGCGCGTCATGCGGACCAATGCGGCGGAGATCCGCCCCCTCGAAGGCCTCAGACTCTCCCCCGAGACCCAGGCCGTCATCAAGCGCGCGGAGGGGAGCGGGAACTTCGCCGGGGACCTGCTCGCCAAGGACATTTCGCCGAAGATTCTGGAAGGGGCAAAGCGTGAGGTGGCTGACGCCAAGGCGTTCGCGACCGCCCGAAAGCAAGAATACTTCTCCTCCCGAGAGGGCCAGCAGCGTCTCCCTTCCACGAATCTGATTCAGCGCTCGGTCGAGATCCTGCGCCGCAAGCACGACGCGCCCCGGGGTGAGGGCGCGCTGAAGACGGTCGATGTGAGCGCGATGCCGAAGAAGGTCAAGGCCATCCTCAACAACGAGATCGGGACCGTCTCGACCAGGCCCAGCGAGGGCGCCATCAAGCTCACCCCCGAGGAGGCCGAGAGCTTCCTGAGCGCGAGCTGGCAGGCGCGGCTGGGTTCCGCCAAAAGCGCCGAGGGTCTGGCATCCAGTCTCCATCGCCGCGGGGTGCGTGAGGTCTACGTAGTCCCGCGCCGGCACACGGCCGAGAAGCAGCAGGAAGTCATCGACAGCGTCAACGGGTATCACAAGGAGAACCCCACGATGCGGGAGCTCAAGGAGCTCGACCAGGCCGCGCGCCTGGACCGCGACCAGTGGACACTCAACGGCGCGCCCGGCGGCTGGTCCGCCCTACAGAACGAGCACGCCGAGCTCATCGGCGCCGCCAAGAAGCTGGAGAAGCTCGCGGCCCCCGGCGGCGACCCGACGCGACCGCTCACCCGCGTCCAGACCCCCCGCCGCGGCGAGCGGTGGACCGTCGAGGCCCTGCAGAAGGCGGCGGACCGTGGCGGAGTCCGCGAGCAGCTCGAGACACTGCGTCTGCTCGATCCGCTCCAGAAGCTGCGCGAGCAGACCAACTTCGGCTCACGTGGGCACGGCGGTGACCGGCTGCCGTTCGGGCCCAACGCGCTCATCGACGCGGCCTCGCTGCGCGCGTACCCGATGCTGCGCGCAGGCGGCGACCCAGCCGGTCCGCTGCGTGGCGGGCGCGCGGGCGCGGGCGCGCCAGGTCTCAGTCTCATTCCCGCCGGGGCCCCTGTCATCGAAGAGGAACAGCCATGAGTCAGACAGTCATCAAGTACACGGACACGGCGCTGCCCACTGCGGCGACCGACGTGACCCTTTTCAACAGCGTGACCGCGTTCCCGCCCGGCGGCAGCTTCCACCTGCTGAACCAGCAGTGGTTCCAGTACAGCCTGTTCATGGACAGCGCTGCCGATGGGGCGACCGCGGTCCTGACCGGGCAGTACTCCGACGACAAGGGAACCAACTGGAACACGTTCTACACGAGCGGGACCCTCGCCGAGGACGCTGAGGAGTCTGACGAGGTCTACGTCGGCATGTTCAAGGACGTTCGCTTTACGCTCAACGTGGGCGGCGAGGATTTGACGGTCTTCCGCATCAACATGGCCCTGCACTGCGCCAAGCCGACGAGCAAGGTCACGACGGCCCATGTGCTGCATGACGACGATGCCGCGGCAGGCACGCTCTCTACTGACGACATCGAGACACCATGACCCTTGCAGTCGCCGTTGCCACCCGCGCGCTCATGCTCGACGGGTTCGAGGACTCGATGGAGGTCGGGTCGAGCACGGCCAACTTCACGGTCTACCAGGGCTCGACCTCGCTGGCCGTGTTCGCGCTCGCCTCCACTCCATTTGGAGCCGCCGTGAACGACAGCATCGTGCTCGCGTCCACTCCCATCAGCTCCACCGGCACGGAGGTCGCCGGGACTGCGAACAAGTTCATCATCACGAACCAGAACGGTGACACGGTGCTGACGGGTTCAATCAGCGCAGTTGGCGGCGGCGGAGACATCGAGGTTCCGGCGGTCACCGTCACGGCCGCGGCAACCCAGACCCTGAACGCGCT
>Ga0105041_100032_pt1 | contig 10597 bp, 8 predicted proteins | sample LS_189metaG_FD_91486 | JGI IMG/M metagenome (GOLD analysis project Ga0105041, IMG submission 91486) | Switchgrass associated microbial communities from Austin, Texas, USA - LS_189 metaG | ecosystem: Host-associated > Plants > Phyllosphere > Phylloplane/Leaf > Endophytes | place: USA: Austin, Texas... | reverse complement strand
GGAAGGCGCTGACAGGCATCTGGTACGAGACTGTTTCGCTGATGCAGCGGCAGGATGCTGAAGGAAAGGCGGCCCGTGCAGCAATGGCGAAGCTGGCCGGGGCGACGCCAGACAGCTTCGATAATCAGCTCTCGACCACGCACCTCTATGCCGATCCCAAGTCGGCGCTGACCGCCACGGCGGCTCCGGCGCTGGTTAAGACCATGACGCAGGTGCGGGATTTCAGCTTTTCCAAGGGGCTGTTCAAGGGTGCATCATCCGCCGACGCCGTGGGTATCGCCTTTCCCGGAGGCAAGACGTTGGGCGATCCGCAACGCGTGACGCTGCGCTTCGCTGAAAGCTTCATGAAATTGGCGGCCGACGGGAAGCTCTGACCGGTTCGTTTTCGATCCTAACGAAAGTGATGTGACGATGCGTTGGGTAAACCGACATGCGCGCCGGGGAGACCGGATCCTTCTGGGGGCGCTGCCGATAATCTTGCTGATCCTGCTCTATCTGGTCCTGGCAGCGCAGCGCCATGCTGAAAATCCCATGGACAAGATCCTGCCGCTACCCGGCAGCATGCGCGACGCCATGGCGGCGCTGCTGTTCCAGGCGGATCAGTTGACCGGCCAGGTCGTCTTCTGGGCCGACACGTTGGCAAGCCTCCAGCGGCTTGGCATCGGACTGGGGATCGCGACGCTTTCTGCTCTGGTCGTAGGCCTTGTGCTCGGCGTCCTTCCCCCGGTGCGCGCGACCTTCGGACCTCTGGTGACGGCCATCGCCGTCATCCCGCCCATTGCCCTGCTACCCATCCTGTTCATCGCCCTAGGGCTGGGCGAAACGGCGAAGGTTGCACTGATCGTCATCGGCATCGCGCCGGTCATGATGCGCGATATCGCGGCCTATGTTGCGGACCTGCCGCGCGAGCAGATCATCAAGGCGCAGACACTGGGCGCAAGTTCCTGGCAGATCATGATCCGGGTCGCGTTGCCGCAAGCCATGCCCCGGCTGCTGCACGCGATGCGGCTGGCGCTGGGGCCCGCCTGGGTCTTTCTGATTTCAGCGGAAGCCATCGCATCCGACGTAGGCCTTGGCTACCGGATCTTCCTGGTCCGCCGCTATCTGTCGATGGACGTGATCATTCCCTACGTCGCCTGGATCGCGATCCTGGCCATCCTGATGGACATGGCGCTGGCCCTTGCCAGCCGCCGGGCATTTCCCTGGGCGCATGGAGCCAAGCATTGAGCGCGCTCCTCTCCCTCCGCAACATCTGGGTCGAATATGGCGACAAGATCGTGCTCGAAAAGGTTGACCTGGACATCGAGGCCGGTTCCTTCGTGTCGATCATCGGGCCGTCCGGTGCGGGGAAGAGCAGCTTGCTGCGCGTCGTACTGGGTCAGGAGGTGCCTACCCGGGGGAGCATCCTGCTCGACGGTGAGCCGCTGAAGCCGGAATGCGGTCCTGATCGCGGCGTCGTTTTCCAGCGTTATTCGGTGTTCCCGCACCTTTCCGTGCTGCGCAACACGATTTTCGGCCTGGAGTGCGCCAATGCGCCGTTGACCGCCCGCCTGTTCGGCGGCGCGCGCCGGGCAGCGGCAGCGGAGGCGGAAGAGATGCTGCGGGCGGTAGGCCTGGGCGATGCTCTGCACCTTTATCCTGCGCAGATGTCGGGCGGCATGCAACAACGGCTGGCTATCGCACAGGCGCTGGTCAAACGGCCGCGCATCCTGCTGCTGGACGAGCCGTTCGGCGCGCTGGATCCGGGCATCCGAGCCGACATGCACGCGCTGATCACTCGGTTGTGGCGCGACTATGCGCTGACGATCATCATGGTCACCCACGATATCCGGGAAGCGTTCACATTGGGCACGCGGGTGTTGACACTCGACAAGCGGCGTCACGACCCGCACGCCCCCCACCGGTTTGGCGCCACCGCAGTGTATGATCTGCCGCTGCTGCGCCGCACGGAGCCCGCGGCCAGCGAAGACGCCGCAGAAGAAAACAGCCCGCAAAATGATGAGGAGGCAATTGGCAATGGCTAGCGAAGGCGCAAGCCTGGCGAGGCTCAGCATGAGCCTGCCCAGCGAACTGTTTCGACAGCTCGATGCCATGGTGGAAGAGCGGGGTCTGCCCTCGCGGTCGCAGCTGATCGCCGAACTGATCCGTCATGCACTGGCGGAGCATGAGGCGCTGACCCGGCCTGACGAGATGCTCGCGGGCACGATAACCGTGGTTTACCGAGGTGACAGGGGACGGGTCCGTCATCAGCTCGCCCAAACGCAGGCCAACTACCTCAAGGAAGTGATCTCCTCACAGCATGTGTTCCTGGAAGGGGACCAGTCGCTTGAAGTACTACTGGTGCAGGGACCTGCGATATTGCTGAAGGACCTGTGTGACGCGCTGCGTAGGGTGCGGGGCGTCCAGCAACTCCAGCTCGTCACGACCACCGCGCTGCTTCCGCCGCTGTATGAGCAGGAGGAAAGCGGCCGCCAGGAGAATGCCGCATGACCGAAATTCTCGCCAGTCCATTGGATGCCCGCGACCATGCCCGCGCCATGGCGGGCACGGTGGTCGAAGCCATGCCTGTCTTGCCGCCGGTCGCCGATGATCTTCCCCCGGAAGTAGCCCCATCCGAACTGTTGTGGGAAGAGACCGTCGCGGCTGGGGGCTATGCCACCCGGCGGCTGCCACGTGGTGCGCGCTTGCGGCTGATCGATCTGGCAGGCGATGCCTGCGCGTCGATCTTGCTGTTCAACGCGGACATGCCGACCGAACGATTGAACGTGGCCGATACGGTGAAGGTGCAGTGGAACGCCTATCTTGGCGAGGGCAAGCTGCTGCTTTCCGACATGGGGCGGGTGCTCATGAGTATAGTGGAAGATGGCGCAGGCACGCACGACACATTCTGCGGAACATCGAATGCCGCGACCAACGCGGCCAAATATGGTTGCGGTGCGAACAGCGGTCCTTACCCGAACGGGCGCGACCGCTTCCTGCTCGGCGCGGCCAAGCACGGGCTGCAGCGGCGCGACGTTCACCCCTGCGTCACTTTGTTCAAGGGCGCGAAGATCGAACCTGGCGGGGCGATAACCCCACTGATCGGACCCTTTCCCGCGGGCCGCAGCGTGCTGCTGCGCGCGGAGATGGATGTGATTATGGTCATCGCCAATTGTCCGCACGTCCTTGATCCGAGGGACACCTACACAGTCACTCCGCTGCGGGCGACAGCCTGGCGCGGGCCCGTGACGAGCGAGGATGATCCCATACGCAACGCGACGCCGGAGGGCCTCAGAGCCTTCCTGAATGTCGAAGATTATTATCGCTGACAGGAAGGAACAGCTTCCCACATGAGCATCGATCCCCACTTGGCGGACCTTTCGGGGCCGGTCGTCCACGACGTCATCGTGCCTGCCCGGGCGCCATGGCTGCACCATGTCGCCGCTGGACAGACGCTGCGGATCGTCGATCTGGAGGGTAACCAGGCGGTCGACTTTCTCCTCTACGCTGCGGCTGACGATGCCGAACGCTACAGCGCGCAGGACACCGTGTCGGCGCAGGGCAACCTGTTCCTGCGCGAAGGGACGGTGCTGCGGTCGAACGAAGGGCGGCCGATGATGACGATAGCGGCAACCTCGGTCGAATATCACGACACGATCGGCGGCGCCTGTTCATGCGAGTCCAACACGCTGCGTTATGGCCATCACACCAAGGCCGAACATGCGTGCGTCGAGAATTTCCTGGAGGCGAACCTGCGGGAAGGGCGCGGCAAGCGCGACATCGTCTCCAACATCAACTTCTTCATGAATGTGCCGGTCGAGGCGGATGGATCGCTGGGGATCGTCGATGGCATCTCCGCGCCTGGCCTTACGGTGGACCTGAAAGCGGAAATGGACGTCATCGTCGTCGTGTCAAACTGCCCGCAGATCAACAATCCCTGCAATGGCTTCAATCCCACCCCTGTTCGCATGATCGTGGCCGAATGAGCTTCGACACGGTCCTTATCGCCAACCGAGGCGCGATCGCCACCCGCATCATTCGCACGTTGCGGCGCATGGGCCTGCGATCCGTAGCGGTCTATTCCGAAGCGGACGAAGCTTCGCTGCACGTCGCGCAGGCCGACGAGGCAGTCTGCATCGGCCCGGCGCGCGCGTCTGATAGTTACCTCAACATCGCCGCGATATTGGATGCCGCCCGCGCGACAGGTGCAGGGGCGATCCATCCCGGATACGGGTTCCTCGCGGAAAATGTGGAGTTTGCAGAAGCCTGCGCGGCTGCTGGCATTGTCTTCATTGGTCCCACGCCCGACAACATCCGCACCTTTGGCCTCAAGCACAGCGCGCGTGCCCTCGCCACCGCGCACGGCGTTCCACTCGCGCCGGGCACTGGACTGCTGACCGGCGAAGAGGAAGCAGTTGCCGCTGCGCACGAAATCGGTTTCCCCGTGATATTGAAAGCGACGGCCGGCGGCGGCGGCATCGGCATGCGCATTTGCGAGGACGAAGCCGACGTCCGCGAAGGTTTCGCCGCCGTTGCCCGCCAAGGACAAAGCAATTTCGGCGATTCCGGCATCTTCCTTGAACGCTATATCCGCCGTGCTCGCCACATCGAAGTGCAGTTGTTCGGCGACGGGAAGGGTCGGATCATGCCGCTGGGCGAGCGGGACTGTTCGCTTCAGCGCCGCAACCAGAAGGTGGTTGAGGAAGCGCCTGCCCCCTTGTTGCCCGATACGGTGCGCCAGGACCTGATCGCGGCTGCGACCCGCCTGGGCCAGGCCGCAAACTACCGGTCCGCAGGGACGGTCGAATTCCTCTACGATGCGGAGCGCCGGGAGTTCTTCTTCCTGGAGATGAACACCCGCCTTCAGGTCGAACATGGCGTCACCGAAGAGGTGATGGGGATCGACCTTGTGGAATGGATGATCCGTGGCGGCGCGGGCGATTTCGCCTTTCTCGATGCCGATCCGCCGCGCCCTCGGGGTCATTCGGTTCAGGTGCGGCTCTATGCTGAAGACCCGGCGCAGGACTACCGGCCCACTTCGGGCGTGCTGACAGCATTGGAGTTTCCCGCAGATATTCGCGCCGAGACATGGTGCATGGCGGGCAGCGAGGTCAGCAGCTGGTATGATCCCATGCTCGCCAAGCTGATCGTCCATGCCGCGACGCGCGCCGAGGCGATCGATAAGATGCAGTCCGCGCTCGCAGAGAGCCGGGTGGATGGAATCGAGACGAACCTCCGCTGGCTGCGCGATGTTGTCCGCGCGCCCGCCTTTGTCAGCGGCGAGGTTTCGACGGGCTTGTTGGCGGGGATTGCCTCCAAGGCCCGAAGCATCCGCGTGATCAGCGGCGGCACCGCCACCACCGTGCAGGATTGGCCTGGACGTCAGAAGCTGTGGGCGGTCGGCGTGCCCCCGTCTGGGCCGATGGACGACCAGTCCTTCCGTTTGGGCAACCGGCTGCTCGGCAACCCGGAAGGCACGGCTGGGCTGGAAGTCACGGTCACCGGCCCGACGCTGGTCTTTACCGCAGATGCGCGCATCTGCCTGATGGGCGCCGATTTCGGCGCGGCGCTCGATGGCGATCCCGCTCCGCGCGGCGTGGCGATCGACGTTCGGGAGGGGCAGACGCTGGCGCTTGGCCGCGCATCGGGCGGAGGGCTGCGAGGCTATGTACTGTTCGCCGGCGGCCTCGACATCGCGCCCTATCTCGGCAGCCGTAGTACGTTCGAACTGGGACAGTTCGGGGGCCATGCCGCGCGTCGGCTGCTCGCGGGCGATACCCTGCACCTGGCGGATGGCGAGACAGATGAGCCGTTGCCGTCGGTCTCGCTGCCGGACCTATCCACCGAATGGTCGGTGCGTGTGCTGTACGGCCCGCACGGCGCCCCCGACTTTTTCACAGAAGCCGACATAGCTGCGATCGTCGCTGCTGAATGGCAGGTCCATTACAACAGCAACCGGACGGGCGTACGGCTGATCGGGCCCAAGCCTGAGTGGGCGCGGGCGGATGGAGGGGAGGCGGGTCTGCATCCGTCCAATATCCACGACAATCCCTACGCGATCGGCGCTGTCGACTTCACTGGCGACATGCCGATCATCCTGGGCCCGGATGGCCCGTCGTTGGGAGGCTTTGTTTGCCCCTTCGTCGTGATTGCCGCTGACCGCTGGAAAATCGGGCAGCTCGCACCGGGTGACAAGTTGCGGTTCATGCCGGTCAACGTCGGTGACGCGGCCGTCGCGGACAGGCTGCAGCGGCGGCTGATAGCCTTGGGCGCGGCGGAGGATTCTGGTCCTGCCCGGCCAATCGGTACGCTCTCGCCCATCCTGGGGGAAATCCCGGAAGGGCCTGGGCGGCCGCACACCGTCTATCGGCAGCAGGGCGACCGAAATATCCTGGTCGAATATGGCCCCATAGTCCTCGACATCGAGCTGCGGATCCGGGTCCATGCGCTGATGACCGAGCTGGAGCGGCTCGCGCTCCCCGGCGTAGTCGATGTGGTGCCGGGCATAAGGTCGCTTCAGCTTCATTTCGATGGCGAAAGGCTGGATCAGCGTGCTGCTCTGGCCGCCCTCATCGCCGCCGAAGAGCGGTTGGGCGACCTGGAGGATTTCACCATACCCTCCCGCATCGTCCATCTGCCGCTGAGCTGGCGCGACCCGGCCACGATCGAGACGATCGAAAAATATATGAGCGGTGTGCGCGCCGATGCTCCGTGGTGCCCGGACAATATCGAGTTTATCCGCCGCGTGAACGGGCTTCCTGACGTGGCGGCCGTGGAAAACCTGATCTTCGAGGCGAACTACCTCGTGCTCGGTCTGGGTGACGTGTATCTCGGCGCACCGGTGGCCACCCCGGTCGATCCCCGACACCGGCTCGTCACGACCAAATATAATCCCGCGCGGACATGGACCCCGCCCAATGTCGTAGGCATCGGCGGCGCCTATATGTGCATCTACGGCATGGAAGGGCCAGGCGGTTACCAGCTGTTCGGTCGCACCATCCAGGTGTGGAACACGCATCGCCAGACGGACGCGTTCGTCGAGGGCAAGCCCTGGCTGCTGCGCTTCTTCGACCAGATCCGCTTCTATCCCGTCAGCGCGGAAGAGCTGGTGGAATGGCGTCGCGATTTCCCCAGCGGACGGCGCTCCATCAAGGTTGAGCCATCGGAATTCCGGCTGGCCGACTATCGCGCCTTCCTGGCGGAAAATGCCTCGTCCATCGCGGAATTTGAGGCGCGGCGGCAGGCCGCTTTCGACGAAGAACGCGCTGAATGGCAGCGTAGCGGCGAGTTCGACCGCATCACCAACCTCGCCGAAGCCGACGTGCCCGGATCGCGAACGGTCGAGATCCCGGATGGCGCCTCGCTGGTCGAGACTCCTTTCGGCGGAAGCATCTGGAAATTGCTGGTCGCTGTCGGCGACGAGGTGAAGGCTGGCGACACAATCGCCATCATTGAGGCAATGAAAATGGAATGTGCAGTGCAGAGCCCCGGTGAGGGGACCGTCGCAGCCCTCTATGTGCAGGAACGGCAGTCTTTGCAGCCGGGCGCTCCTATGCTGGCGCTGAAGGCTCAGATATGACCGCGCTCGACCGCCGCAGCGCGAGCGCCATCGCGCAGGACGTCAGGGATGGGCAGACCAGCGCCCTAGCCGTGATGGAGGAAACGCTGGAGCGGCTGAATACCTATGACGCGGTTCAGCCGCAGATATGGATCAGCAGGCCAAGTAGCGAAAACCTCCTGGCTGCCGCCAAGGCCGTCGACATGCGGCTCTCCGCGGGCGAATTTCTGCCGCTTGCTGGAGTGCCGTTCGCTGTTAAAGACAATATTGATGTGGCCGGGGCGGAGACCACTGCTGCGTGCCCGGCTTTTGCATACAGCCCCGCTGCATCCGCAACGGTGGTCGATCGCCTCACCGCGGCGGGGGCGATCTGTGTGGGCAAGACCAATCTTGACCAATTCGCGACCGGGCTGAACGGGACACGAAGCCCCTATGGCAGTCCTCGGAACGCCTATAACCTCGCCTATGTGAGCGGGGGATCGAGTTCGGGTTCTTCAGTGGCAGTAGCGGCCGGCTTGGTCGCGTTCGCGCTCGGCACCGACACGGCTGGTTCGGGCCGGGTGCCCGCCGCGTTTCAGCATCTGATCGGCTTCAAGCCGACAAAGGGGCGGTGGAGCAATGCAGGACTGGTGCCGGCCTGTCGCACGCTCGACTGCATTACCGTCTTCGCCAATGACAGCGGCGACGCGCGCCTGCTGGACAGGATCATCGCCGGCTTCGATCCGGCGGATGCCTATTCAAAGCCGTTGGCCGATCGGCTGATCTCCTGCAAGCGGATCGGCGTGCCGCGGCGCGACCAGCGCGTGTGGTTCGGCGACGCCGAGTCCGAATATCTGTATGACCGCGCGCTCGAGCGGCTTGGCGAGTTAGCCGAACTGGTCGAGATCGACATCGCGCCGCTGCTGGAAGCGGCGCAGCTGCTCTATGGGGGGCCGTGGGTAGCGGAGCGCGCCGCCGCTCTGTCTGGCCTTCTGGCCGACAATCCCGGCGCCATTGATCCAACCGTGCGGGAGGTTGTGGAACCTGGCCTCAAGATCAGCGCGGTCGATCTTTTCAATGGCATCTATCGCCTGGCCGAACTCAAGCGCCATGCCGACCTGCAATGGGCGGAGATCGACCTGCTCGCTTTCCCGACGACAGGTGCCACCTTCCGGGTTGCGGAATTGCTCGCCGCGCCGCTTGCTCTCAACAGCGCGCTTGGCCTCTACACCAACTTCGTCAACCTGCTCGACATGGCGGCTGTCGCCGTTCCTGCGGGCAGTCGCGCCAATGGCACGGGCTTTGGCATCACCCTGATCGGGCCGGCCGACACGGACCGCGCCCTGCTCGATGTGGCGGACGCCTATTTCGCCGCCGCCGATCTTCCTTCCCCACCGCCACTAGACCTGGAGGGCAAAATGCAGACCGTGAAACTCGCCGTCGTGGGTGCGCACCTGAAAGACATGCCGCTGCACTGGCAGCTTACGTCACGTGAGGCGCGCTTCGTGGGAGCATTCGAAACCGCGCCCAGCTACCGACTTTATGCCATGGCGGATAGCGTGCCGCCCAAGCCCGCACTCGTGCATAGTGAAGAGGGCGGTCCGATCGCGCTGGAAGTCTATGAGCTGGGCGTTGCCGAGTTCGGCAGCTTCGTTGCGGAAGTGCCCGCGCCGCTCGCCATTGGCACGGTGACGCTGGCGGACGGCAGCAGCGTCAAGGGCTTCGTGGCCGAGCCGCGCGCGATGACGGGGGCGGAAGACATTACCGCTCTGGGTGGCTGGCGCGCCTACATCAACCGGGAAGGATGAGCATGCCAAAGCTTCCAATCCTTGGCGCAATGCTGGTGGCAGGTTGTGCCACGGCGGCTGCCGCCTCGCCTGCTCACGGGGAGCAGGTGATAAAGGTTCCCGGCTTCGCCGACTTTCTGGCGGTGGATGGCGACAGCGTCTGGGCGACCAATGACGCCCGCGTCGAGCGCTGGTCGCGGCAGGGCCGGATCGCTTCTGTGCCGATGGCCAAACCCTGCGGCGCGATGGCGATACTGGGCGATGCCTTATGGGTGGCCGATTGCAAGGAAATGGCGCTCGTCAGGATCGACAGGATCAAGGCGCAGAAAAGCGCCACCGTTCCCACCGGCATCGCCAATCCAAAGGGCGAGCTCAATGTCGTTGCCGGGGCGGGATCGGTCTGGGTCGCGAGCGATCAGAAGGGCGTGGTCTCCCGCGTTAATCCTGACAACAACCAAGTCGTAGCCACCATCCCGGTCAGCGTAGGCACCCACTATCTGGCCTTCGGCTTTGGTTCGCTTTGGGCGGTTAGCAGCGAGGCGCGGACGATCCAGCGGATCGACCCCGCCAGCAACGCGGTGGTCAAGACGACGGTGCTGGGCAAGGAGCCCGGTTTCCTGGCGGCTGGAGAAGGCGCAGTCTGGGTTCAGGAGCAGGGCGACGGAACGGTCGCGCGCATCGATCCGGCAAGCGGTGAGGTGACCGGCCGCGTCAAAGTCGGCGAGGTGCTGAAATATGGGGATATCGATACTGGCGCAGGCATGGTGTGGCTGCGTACCACGGAGGACCAGACCTTCGTCGCGATCGATCCAGCCAAGTTGACGGTCAAGTCGCGCGTCGGCAAGGCGGAGGGCAGCGGTGCACTGCGTTTCACCAAAAAAGGCCTGTGGACGTCGGCGCACGACGTGCAGACGCTGACTTGGTGGCCTGACCCGAAGAAATTGGCAAAATAAGGGGCGGCTGTTCCTCCGTCACCCCGCGAACCGGGGCGGCGGAGGCGAACTGGCCAAGCGATCAGCGGGCGGCGACGCGAACAGGCTTTGCATTCATGGCGAGGCGCGCTTCGATTTGAGAGCGCACGTCCGCCAGTACGGCGGCGCGGCATGCCTGAGCCTTTGCCTCGGCTGCGAGATGCACCCCGGCAAGGCGTTCGCCGCATACGGCGCTGGCGGCTTGATCCATGCGGATGGCCAGGCGCTGCTGCCCATCGGCCGAGGCCAGGTCGAGGCCCTTAAGGTCAAGCGTAACCTGATCCTGGGCAAAGGGGTTGTCGGCGGCGAAGGCGGAAGCGGGG
>Ga0105041_100031_pt1 | contig 10695 bp, 20 predicted proteins | sample LS_189metaG_FD_91486 | JGI IMG/M metagenome (GOLD analysis project Ga0105041, IMG submission 91486) | Switchgrass associated microbial communities from Austin, Texas, USA - LS_189 metaG | ecosystem: Host-associated > Plants > Phyllosphere > Phylloplane/Leaf > Endophytes | place: USA: Austin... | reverse complement strand
GGCCGGCGAAGGGCGCCAAGCCGGCGAAGGACTCGACCCTCGCCGAGCTGTACCGCAAGCGCTCGTCGGAGATCCGGTCGCTGACCGCGCTGGCGCCCGACGGCACGGCGATGATGCGGCGCGATGCCCGTGCGCGCGTCGCCGCGCAGCTTGCCGCGTTCGGCGCCATCAGCCCGCTGCTTGCCGACCGCATCGAGACGCTCACCGCGCGCAAGGTCGAGTTCCTCGCCGGCCGCCTGCCGCGTCGGCCCGACCTCGCGGCGCTGCCGACCGGCCCGGACCTGTGGCAGCCGAGCGACCTGCAGATGCGCACGTGGGCGCGCTACGTCGCCGGCGTCGAGGACCCGGCCAGCATCGAGGAGCGGCTGGCCGACGGGTCCATCACGCCCGAGGACGCCGAGGTCATGCGCGAGGTCTACCCGGAGCGCATGGAGGCGCTCAAGGCGGAGATCGTCTCGCGCCTGCCGCAGCTCCAGCGCCAGTTGCCGTACCACCGGCGTCTCGCGCTCAGCATCTTCTCGGGCGTGCCGGTCGATCCGGCGATGAACCCACAGATCCTCCGCGTGCTGCAGTCGTCGTTTGCCGACGAGCCCGGCAGCGAGGGCGGAACGATGGCTCCGCAGGCGATGCCGGCGTTCGGCAGCGTGCGGTCACAGGAGAAGCCAACGCCGGCGCAGCGACGCGCCGGGTGAAGGAGCGACCATGGACTACGGCAAGATCGACGGCGGCTACCTCTACGCACTGCTCAGCTCGGACGGCTCCGTCGTCCCGGTCGCGGCGGACGGCTCGGTCACGCTCACCGCGGCGACCTACTACATCCCGTTCGGGTCGAGCTACGCGACGACCCCGTCGCAGACGGCGTTCGTCTCGCTCGGCCTCGCCTGGGCCGCCGCGGTCGCCGGCACCATCACGATCGAGACGACCAACTTCCCGGCGTACGTCCAGGGCCAGCGCGGCGTGGCTGGCTCCGCGTTCGACGTCCTCGACTGGGACGCGGCCGACTGGACGCAGGTCAACCCGTCGACGGCGTACGTGCCGGTCAGCGGGACCGGCAACTCGGCGACCAACGCGACCGTCACGGCCGGCGGCACCAACGCCGGCACCGCCATCTTCGACATCGCGATGACCGCGACGCGGCGGTGGCGCTGCAAGATCGTCGCGTCGACGGGCGGCAAGGTGTGGGCGAACGCTCACGGCAAGGTCGGCGCGTGAACATCGGCCCGGTCATCGGCGCTCGCATCGGCGCTCGCGTGGGCCCGGCGATGGGCTCGCTCGCGTCGAGCACCGTCGCGCTCACGCTGACGCACGTCGCGTCGGCCAGCGCCGCGGCGACGTCGGTCGCTATCCCGACGCACATGGTCGGCGACGTCATCATCGTCACGTGCCGGCGCGGCAACACGACGCCGCCGAGCATCCCGAGCGCGGGTGGCACCGTGCCGACGTGGGTGACCGTCGAGAGCGGCGGCGCCGACGCGGTCTCGCTCGTGACGGTCATGTGCATCGCGACCGCGACCGACACGACGACCGGCACCTTCACGAACGCGGCGCAGATCATTGTCAGCGTGCTCCGTCCGAACAAGGCGGCCGCGCTCGGCGCGCACGCCACGGGCAACGCAGCCAGCACCGAGACCATCGTGTTTCCGGCGCTGACCCGGCAGTCGTCGGACGGCATCTGCGTCCGCACGGCGACGCGCGCCGCGGCCGACTCGGAGGTCGCCAACGCGCCGAGCGGCTGGACCAACCGCGCCGTCCAGCCCGCCGCCGGGTCCGCCGTCCTGTGCCTCCACACGCAGGACGCTGCTGGCGACCCGACCGCCGACACCGTCAACACCACCGGCAGCGCAGCGGCGTACCGGGCTCACACCTTCGAGATCAAGGCGGCCTGACCATGCTGACGTTCGTCCTCGCCTGGACCATGCACACCATCACGCCGGCTACGACGACGTGGAAGGGCGCCGACGGTGTCGCCGTCGCCGACATCAACGCCGATGGCTGGCCCGACGTCGTGACGCCATGGGAGCAGGGCGACCGCATCGGCATCGCGCTCCACCCCGGCACGTCGCAGAGCGGCTGGGGCCTGGTCGCACTGGTCGGCGTCGGCGCCGTCGAGGACGCGCAGATCGCCGACATCGACCGCGACGGCTGTCTCGACATCGTCAGCGCGTCCGAGAGCAAGCACCTGTGGGTGTCGTTCCAGGACTGCACCGGCGACCGACCGAACCCGTACAACACGTGGCAGACCATCGAGCTGCCGGAGAGCGACGCGACGCGCTGGCTCAAGGTGGCCCTCGCCGACCTCGACGATGACGGCTGGATCGACGTCGTCGCCGGCGGCAAGCAGGCAACCGGCTCGGTCGGCGTCGTCGAGTGGTGGACGTTCGGTCAGGCGCCGCGGGTCGCGACGAGCTGGCAGCACGGCGTCATCGCGAGCATCGGCTGGTGCATGACGATCCACCCGACCGACGTGGACGGTGACGGCGACCTCGACCTGGTCGTGTCGGACCGCAAGGGCGTCGGCCTGGCGAGCTCGCAGAAGGGCACGTGGTGGTACGAGCAGGCCGACTCGGCCTGGACGGCGCACCACGTCGCGCAGGTCCCGGGCGACGCGGGCGACTTGGCCGTGCTCGAACTGGGCGGCCAGCCCGCGGCGATCGTCGACGGCAACCGCACCGAACTGTGGATGCGCCGACCCTGGGCGGGCCTCTGGCTCGCCACAGTGCTGCCGTTCCCGCAAGGCGCCGGCGACTTCCATTCGGCGGCCCTCGGCGACGTCAACGCGGACGGCGCGCTCGACCTGGTCCTGACGTTCGCGCTGACCGCGCAGGCCGGCGTGGTGCTGCTCGAAGGCCCGACGTGGACCGCGACCGACATCGGCGGCTCGGTCGGCCACAAGTACGACAACGCGGTGCTCGTCGACATGGATCTCGACGGCGACCTCGACATCGTCACGAGCGAGGGCGGCGACGCGGACAAGACCGACGACCTGGGCGTCGTGTGGTTCGAGCAGCCCGGGCCGGTGCAGCCGTGACCCGCGCGCGCTCCGACGGCCTGCCGCTGTCGTCGCCGCTCGGAACCGTCCCGGACGACGACGAGCTGACGCCGATGCCGGTGCTGGTCCCGCCGCCACCGCCTGGCCAGTCCGTGGCGACACCACCGGCCGGGGTCCGCTTCTACACGACCCCGAGCGACTACGCCGACGCCGAGCGCAAGCGCACCGAGTCGGCCGTGCGGCGCGAGGTCGAGGCGCGCGTGCGGCCGCTGGAGAAGCAACTCGACGCGCTGACCGACAACGTCGAGGAGCACCGCCGCTGGGCGCTCAGCACCGAGACCGCGCGCGCGAACCAGATCGCCGCCGTCCACCACGAGACGGTGTTGCTGCGCAACGCCGTCGAGACCGTCAGCTTCAAGCTGACAACGCTCGCGCGCAAGGACGAGGCCGAGGAGGCCAAGGTCGTCGCGCGCAAGAAGACCCGGGCCGAGTGGGCTCGGGACACCGCCAAGATCGGCGTGTCGGTGGTCATCACCGCGGCGCTGATGAAGTACCTCGTGCCGCTCATCTAGGAGGCAACATGCTCGCGACCTTCAAGTCCATGCTCAAGAGCCGCAAGTTCTGGGGCGCCGTGTTCGGGACCGCCGCCGTCATCGGCGCCAAGGTCGGGCTCGACTTCGACCCCGAGGAGGCGCTCGCCGCGGCGATCCCGTTCATCTCGTACGTCCTCGGCGTCGCGTTCGAGGACGGCAAGCACAAGGAGGGCCTGCCGCCCCCGGTGACGCCGTGAGCAACGTCCACACGCGCGAGACGTACACGAACGTCGACGACGCCATCGCAGCCGCCCTCTCGGAGTCTGGCCACGGCGACATCGTCGTGATCCACGAGGCGCACTGTCGCGAGGAACTCGCGCCGGACTACCGCTGCACGTGCAAGCCGATGGAGCTGGTCGTGGGGGCGGCGTCGTGACCGCCCCGCGCCGCCTCGGCCTGCTGCTCCTGTTCGCCTGGGCCGTCGGGTGCGCCAACGCCCGCCACCAGACGCTCCGGGTCGCGCTGACCGCCACGGTCGCCGCCGACGTCGCGTTCGTCGAGGTCAACAAGGCCAAGCTCGACGCGGCGGTCGAGGCGTCGACGAGCTACGAGGACGGCATCAAGCGCATCGAGGCCTGGGAGGCGAAGTCCGACCCGGTCATGAGCCGCATCCGGCTGGCGTACCAGCTCATCGCGGCGGCGGCGCTCGACACCGACACGTCGCTCGACGAGGTGGTCGCCGTGGTCGCCGGCATCGTCGAGAGCGTCAACAAGCTGCGAGGTGAACCGTGAAGGTCCTGGAAGTCATCGGCGAGATCGCGATGGGCGTCGTCGATAAGCACGCGGACGACGTCATCGCGTCGGTCGTGCGCGGCGCCGCCAAGGTCGGCGAGATGTGGCGCTCCGGCAAGCTCGACACGAACGAGGCGCTCGCGCGGCTCGGCAAGCTCGACGAGGCGGTCAAGCGCGACCGCGAGCAGGCGCGCAAGGAGCTGCGCGAGAAGTGGGGTGTCGATGATGCGTCTGGATGACGTCCTCGCGGGCCTGCTCGGCGGCGTCCAGTCGTCGGCGACGCCAGGGCCCGGCTACGTCTGGCCAGCGTGGGACGGCCCCGAGACGACGCTGCCGCGCAGCTACGCCGAGGCGGACAAGATGCTGCTCGTCCCGGCCGGCCACCACAAGGCCGAGGACGCGCGCTGGAAGGCGTCGAGCATCGTCGAGTGCCACGGCGACGGCGACTACCCGCGGCTGCCGGGCGTGCCGGCGAAGTGGTACGTGCACATTCACCGGCGCGTCGAGCCGTACCTGCGCGAGGCGCTGCGCCGCGCCGCCATCAGCGCGCCCGAGTACAGCATCGAGCGCATCGGCGGCTACAACTGGCGCACGATCCGGCACAAGGCCGGCGCGCCGCTGTCGCCGCACGCGCGGGGGATCGCGGTCGACGTCGACCCGGCGCGGAACCGCGGCATCCAGTTCCCGCGCGGCAAGGCGCCGGCGCTGTGGTCGGAGGCGTGGATGCGCACCTGGCCGCACGGAGTGACGCCGGCGTTCGTGCAGGCGTTCACGAGCTGCGGCTTCCGCTGGGGGTCTGACTGGGACGAGGACTCGCACAGCGAGGACCACAACTGGCAGGACCCCATGCACTTCGAGCTCGTCGCCGGCGACGGCGTGCGGACGAACGTCTAGTACCCTAGCCGCGTGCCCCTCGACCCGTGCCCGTCGCCCGGCTGCTCGCGGGACCGGCTGTGCGACGGGTGCCTCCAACTGCAGCTTGCCCACCTCGAGGGCACGGCGATGCGCCGCGGCGAGCTGTGGGCCGAGCGGGTCATCGCCGCCGGGCGCGATCGCGGGCGGCCGTGGTGGTCGTGGGAGGCGAGCCGGCACGTCGCCGAGCGCGTGGTCGCGGACCTCGGCGCGCCGGATCCGAGGGCGAGGGAGGCGCTGGCCAGGGCGGCTTGGGAGCAGGCGGGGAGGACGTGGCGCGGATAGGCGGCGCGGCCCCCCTCCCTGCAGCCGGCCGGACGTCAGGAGGGAGCCCCGGACCCTTTAGAGGGGCTGGTTGCGCCGTGATCGCAGCAGCACCGCACCGGACGCCGTCGAAATGGTCGCGGCCGCGCCGGGCATGATGCCGAACCCGTAGCCTATCTCCTCGTCGATGACGACCTCGCGGATCACGTGGCGCCCGGTCCGCTCGTACGCAGCGAGCGCGAGCGCCTGCACGTGGTCGATGATCGCCATCTCCCCGTCGGAGAGCTTGATGACCATCTCGTTGTTGAGGGCCATGCGTCGGATGCTGAACTCGGCAACGGGCAGGTCCAGCGTCGGCTCGTCCTTGTCGTCCATGTTGGCTCCTATCGGCCGCGCGCGGCGGCGGTTGCGTGGTGAATCATCGTTGAACTATTGGCGGGGAGCCGCGGCAGCTGCGGCGGCGTGGATGTCGTCCTCGAGCGCCCAGATGCGGTCACGGTCCCGGCCGTCGCGGCCGGTCAGAATTGCGCTGGCTCGCACGATCAGCTCCTCCGCCCGCCGCAGCCGCTCGACGAGCTCGAGGATGACGGCCGGGTTGGCGGCGGCGATCAGTGCCGACTCGGGACTGCCGTCCAGCTCAAGCTCATCGCGCTCGGTGAGCCGGAAGGGCCAGGAGCCGTGCTTCCATGGGCGGTCCGTCGCCGCGCGGGCCAGGGCTTCGAGGTGGTCAAGGTCGAGGGTCATGGTGTTCTCCTCCGCTGGCAGGCGCGACACGTGCGGCCTCGGTGGCCGTTCCGAGTCGGACGGTAGTACGTGTTGGACTCGTCGAACGGATGACCGCGCCTGCAATGCGTCGCGGCAGCGTTGGCGGCGGTCACGGCTAGGCTGCGCAATACGTTCGTCCGCGCGGTCACCGGCTCGAGGTGCGCCGGGTTCACACAACAGCGGACCCGACACAGGTGGTCGAGCTGGAGCCGGGGCGGGATAGGGCCTACCAGCGCCAGGTACGAGGTGCGATGGGCTCGCTCGACCCGCCCGCCGACTTTCAGTTTGGCGTAGCCGGACGAGTCGGTGGACCCCGTCCAGCGCCAACAGCCTGAGTCGTCCACCGCGACCTTGTCCCAGAAGCGCTGAGGGAGTCGCGGGTCGCTGACTGCCACACCAGCGCCGCACTCCGGATTGGCACCCGGGAGCGCCCCGGAATCGCTCCGGGAGCGACCAGTGCCAGCGGACTGAAAATCCGCGTGTCGGCGGTTCAATTCCGTCCCTGGGCACTGCTGATCTGGCTCGGTTTTCCGTCGAGAATCGCTCATTCGGACTCGCCCTCCGGTTTGTCTCCGGAGTTATCCGGAGTAGCACCAATCGCACCTATTTCGCCACGCCGGGTGTACAAGCTGGTCGCGGCCGGCAGCGCGGCGATGGCGGTGTCGAGCACCTCGGCGCTCAGCTTGCCGTAGACCATCTCCACCATCCGGCTCGAGCTGTGGCCCATCAAGGTCGCGACGGTCAGCGCGGGGACGCCCTGCTGCACCAGCCAGCTCGCGAACGTGCGGCGCAGGTCGTTGGGGGACACCCGCGGCACGCCGGCACGCTTGCACGCGGCGGCGAGGTCGCGGCGGACGTTGCCCCACGGCTCGACCACCGGCAGGTTGGCTCCGGAGCCGGAGCCGGCCGCGCGCCGCAGCCGCTCGAGCAGCGCAGGCGCGATCGGCACCTCGCGGCGCGACGACGCGGTCTTCGTGCCGGGCACCTTGATACGGTTCGCCTCGAACCGGACCATTGGCCAGCGAAGCCGCTCGACCTCGCCGGCGCGCATGCCCCCGAGCGCGGCGAGCGCGGCCCACAGCTCTCGGCCAGGCTCGAGCTCGGCGGCGAGGCGCTCGAACTGGTCCGGGGTCAGCCACGTCTCGCGCGGCTTGTACTTCGGCGAGAAGCGCGGCACGGCCGGCATCGCTGCGAGCGCTCCGCGGTCGACAGCTTCGCGCAGCGCCCTGCGGATGGTGATCAGCTCCTTCTGGACCGTGTGCGGTGAGACCGGCTTCTTGCCCTCGACGACCGCGAGCCGGGTCGCGATGTAGCCGGTCAGCATGTCGCGGTCGATGTCGTTGATGTCGACGTCGCCGAGCGTGGCGATGATGCGACGCCCCTTCTCGCGGTACATCTCGCGCGTCGCCTCGGCCTTGTCGTGGCACGTCGTGACGATCATGTGCTCGATGGCCGCGCTCAGCCGCTGCGGCTTCCGTCTCGCTTTAGCGGTCGCAGCCAGCTCGGCGGCGCGGAGTCGTTCGCGGGCGACGGCGCGGTCGGCGGTTCGGAGGCTTCGACGGTGGCGACGGCCGTGCTCGTCGACCCAGTAGCCCCAGAGCGTCGCGCCGCGCTTGAAGATGCGTCCCATGCTGATGTCCTGTTCCTGTCGAGGTAGCGCTCGAGGTCTGTCTCGCGGACACGGACCGAGCGGCCGATGTGGACATGCGGCAGGCGGTTCACGAGCCGATACGCCGACCCGCGCGAGATGCCGAGCATGTCGGCGACTGCCGCCGGGCTGAGGTACTTAACCATCAGCACCACCCCATCGCGGCGAGCGGCAGCCAGCACAGCGACGCGAGCGTCCGCCTCCACCTGGGCCGTGGCGGTTCGCCGGCGAGCGGACCGCCGATGTCGAACCAGTACCAGACGGCCGCGATGGCGAGGTAGGCGGCGAGGTACTTCACGACCGGCCTCGCGCCCTGTCGCGACGCCATCGCCGGACGATGCCGCCGACCGCACGTGCCCAGCGTCGCGCGTCCGACTTCTTGTGCCACCGCGTCCACCAGCCGTGATCGTCGACCGCCCACCGGCCGCGCTGGTCCGCGAGTCGGTCGTAGTCCTCGTCGACGTAGCTGTAGTCGCACTCGTCGGTCAGGTGGTCGTGCGGCATCGCGCAGGCCGGGTCGCGGCACCATCTACCGGTGAAGGAGTCGGCGATGGACTCCGGCCCGTCGTCGAACTCCTCCGGACCGGTCCAGACCCACTCGTCGCCGCTGTCGTCCGGCGCGATCACGGCGTCCACCCGGTCCGCAGGAGCGCCTCGGCCTCGGCCCAGCGGGCCGACCTCGTCCCGAACGGCAGCTTGTCGTCGGCGACCTTGTACGCCGAGTAGGCGAGGCTCGCGATGCGCGGCGGCTCGAGCTCGAATACGGTGAACCACTCACCAATCCCGTCGAGGTCGCTGCGCAGCGTCGCCATGCACGCGCACGCGACGGCCGCCTCTTCGCGGAGCCGGCCGGAGATGCGGCGGGTCACGGCAGCCTCCTCGCGCCGTTGCATCCACGGCAGACCTTCCAGCAGTTGTGGCCGATGCAGACGTGCTGCCAGTCGTGACCGAGCAGGAACTCGTGGAGCAGCGCGCGCCACCAGGAGAAGCGGCGGGTCACGAGCACACCAGCCTTTCCAGCGCCGCGAGCTGCGTCTCTAGGTCGTTCACGCGGTGCCGCACCGCCTCGGCCGCGCGCCGCGCGGTCGCGTTCGAGGCGCCAACCTCCATCTGCGTGAGCGCTGACTCGGCGCGGTCCAGCGCGTCGCTTAGCACCCGAGCGTTGGCCCGCACGACGGCCAGGCACCGGACGTTGAAGTCGTGTCGGCGGCTCACGGCTTGCCCCCGTCGAGCACGGCGCGGCATGCGGCGATCTGCGCGCGCAGGTCGTCCCGCGTCGCCCCGTACGTCCCGCCCTGTCCCTCGACCTCCGCGAGCAGCAGGTCGGCGGCGTCACGCAGCGACGACAGCGCGACCTCCAGCTCCTTGACGCGGGCCTCGGCGCTCAGGTCGGCCGCGCGGCGCTTGTCGTCGGCCGCCACCCGTCGACGCTCGCGCTCGGCGTCCGACAGCGTCGAGCAGCCGCACTCGGGGCAGTCGTGGCCCTCAGCCGCGCGACGCTCCTTGAGTTCCGTCGCCATCGACAGCAGCGCCGACGATGAGAAGTCGAAGCCCATGCCCACCGCCGCCCCGGACTCGGCCGCGTCCTCGACGGCGGATGCGTAGGAGATGGTGTTGTCGATGGCCTCGTCGCTCAGTCTCTCGTCACTCGTCGGCATCGCTCGCTCCTTTACAGACGCCGGTGCGCTCGAAGTCGTGGTCGTCGAGTACGGCCTCGACCTCGGCGGTGGTCGGCGCGACCGCGCGCAGCTTCTCGAACCACGACCGCGCCTCGTCCCGCTCGACGACGACGGCGAGCAGGGCGCGGGCGGCGAACCGGTACTCGTGGCACGACTGCCCGTGCGCCTCGGAAATCTCCTCGACGCGCCGGGCCCAATCGAGCGCCTCCTCGATCTCGGCCGGTGTCGGGCGGGTCATGGCGTGCTCCGTTCCAGGTTCCGCTCGGCCTTGAAGCGAGCGCCATCACCGCAACCACGCTCCAGCAGCTTCACGCTCATAACGCACGCTCCGCGCTCGACACCGAACCGGCCGCCGGGCGTGACGTACTCGACGGTGACGATCGCCCACCGGCACGTGAGCGCGCCGAACCCGCTCGATGTCATCGGCTCGTACTCGAGCAGCACGAGCCCGTCGCCGACAGCGAAGCCGCGATCGTCGACGCGGGCCTCGTGCGTCTTGCGACCGTCGAGCACAGCCTGGAACGGCTCCGGCCACGTCTTGAGTCGGTGGAGACGCATCACCCACCTTCCTTCCCGGCCCGCGCGGCTCGCAGGGCGTCGACGGTCGCGATCACGTCATCATCGTGCGTCTTGAGCACCGGCGCTCCTTCCGTCGTGCCGCGGTACAGGTCGGCCCATCGCTCGACCGCCTCTACCACCGCGTCCTCGGCGAGCCGCTCCGCACGGAGGCGGGCGTTCTCCTCGACGAGTTGCCCGACCTCGGTCATGTGGTCGAGCCGCAACTTGCGCTCGGCGGCCGTCAGCCGCGCGACCTCGGCGAGGGCGGCGTCGCGCTCGGTGCGGATCTTCTGATGATCGGCGAGCAACACCGCGTACATCCGATCTGCGTCCGCCAGTTCGCCCTGCAGCCGCTCGCACTCGTCCAGCAGATCGCCGACGTCGGTGCGGGCGGCGGCGAGAAACTCGGCCGTGCGGATGTCGCCGGGCACCTCGCAGATCCAGCAGCCACCGCCGTCGCGGATGGTCGACGAGGACGTCTCGACGCCGTGCGAACCGGGCGTGGTTGCCCGCACGTGCTCGACGGTGTACGGGCCCTGGACTGCGGCGTCGAGT
>Ga0105041_100030_pt1 | contig 10772 bp, 6 predicted proteins | sample LS_189metaG_FD_91486 | JGI IMG/M metagenome (GOLD analysis project Ga0105041, IMG submission 91486) | Switchgrass associated microbial communities from Austin, Texas, USA - LS_189 metaG | ecosystem: Host-associated > Plants > Phyllosphere > Phylloplane/Leaf > Endophytes | place: USA: Austin, Texas... | reverse complement strand
GCACTCAAAATAATCAAAATTGTTCTAAAAGATTATCTCCTACTCATAGCAAATATAAAGGAGTTTCTAAATATTTTGATAAATTTAAAGCTTATATTAAAGTAAATAAAAAACAGAAACATCTAGGCATCTTCACTAATGAAGAATCTGCTGCCAAAGCCTACGACAATGCAGCCATAGAATATTATGGAGAATTTGCTAGTTTAAATTTTCCTAGATAATTTTTATGGATTGCCATCAACTACCTCCCACCAATAGAGGAAAGTGGAACTACTTTCTTAGTGATTGCACCTCTCCTGACATCTTTATAGAGTTTGGCTTCTATTACTTGATAGCTGCCTCTCTACAGCGTAGAGTATGGTTCGGAAATTTGAAGTATAAACCCCTCTTTCCTAACATATATCCCATCTTAGTAGGCCGTCCCGGAGTAGGTAAAGGTCTGGTGATAGATGCAGTAGCCTCCATTCTTAGAGAGCATAAATTAAAAGAGCCTTTTGCAACGGAAGCCAAGAATAAACCAACAGAAGATTTACCAGCTACCAAAATAGTAGAGCAAGAGTTGGTTATACCGATAGCTGCTAATGCAACAACTTTTGAGAAATTGGTTACAGTAATGGCCCAATCAACCCGCCGCATAAGGCGACTAGAAACGGTAGAAGGTGAACAGAAGGTAATACCCTATAGTCATTGTTCTCTCTGTTTTTGCTTGGAAGAAATAGCATCTCTGTTTAAAAAGAAGACAGAAGATGTAGTTAATTTTCTTTTGGAAGCTTATGATTGTAAAAGTCGTTATGAGTATGACACAGTAGGCAGAGGTAAAATACTAATTTCCATGCCCTGCCTAAACTTCTTTGGCGGAACTACTCCCGATTTCATGGAATCAGTATTTGATGATGCCATCTTAAATCAGGGGTTCTCCTCTAGGGCTTGGTTCATCTATGCTTCTGAAAACCGGTTTAATAGAATGTTCATCAGCCATCAGACACCTGAGCAGTGGTCCTGTAGACAGCACTTAGTAGAGCATGTCCGTAAACTAACCCGTTTGTGCGGCGAGTTACATTTCTCTAAGGAAGCATCAGAATTCTTTACACATTGGTGGGAGGAAGAAGTAGGTCGTCAACACAGTAGAACCAATAGGTCAGTTAAGCTAGATGCTTACTTTGCCCGCAAACAAATACATGCTATTAAAATGGCCATGATAAAACATTGCTCCGAACTAGTCATAGAGGAAAAGGGAGAAGATGAAGTTTTATGGAACCGAGAAATAACCTTAGCTACTGCCCAAGACTCTTTAGCTACTCTCGCCAAACCAGAAGAAACCATGCACTTAGCGTTGACATTTGGTGGAACTAACCCCTTCTATAAGGTAGGACAAGCTATCCTACGATTCTTGTCTAACCCACACTATAAAGATACCTCCCTGCCGTTTCACTCCATCTTTGCTGAATTTGCTGACCGTTGCACACTAGATGAATTAAAGGAGCAAATCTTGCCTATGCTTATAGAAACGGGTAAGATAGAATTTGTTAATGAAGGATATAGATTGAAGGGAACTAAAGAGTAGGAACCATCTGAGTCTTAGCCCTGTTAATCATGTTCTGCTGGACATAATCTTTTACTATCCTATCCGCTTCTTTCTGTCCTTTAGTTTCTTTTAGATACAAATAGTATTGTCCAAATCGGGCAACATCCCTCTCTAAGTTGGGCATAGTCTGAAAGCTATTCTGCTTCAAAGAACGTAATTTATCCTTCAAAACATCAGGCTGATCTCCATAACGATCTAAGTAATGAGTCAATATGCCTTCCAGCTTTTTTCCTGCTTCCTCCATATTAGCTTCCTTCTTAAAGGATTTTTCTTTCCTTCCTACGAAAGGATTAGCTTGTTCGGGCATAGCCGTCCTATCTTGATAAGGCATGTCCTGTAACATCTTCCACTTCCTCAAGCTATTACGGTCTTGAGTAGCTATAAAGTCTCGACCCCTCTCACTATCTTTACCTTCCACCCTAGCCACATTATCCATCATAATACGGGCTACCTGCACATGATTCTTCAATAGTTCTTCGTGAAATTTGATAGCCACCCCCGCTACATCTTCTCCCTCTCTTATAGCCTGAGCAGCATCCAGAATTTTATCCGCCAAATCAAATCCTACTTCCATCATAGGCACTGATATGGTTTGTGGTTTATTGCCATGCCATTTATCAAGAGTAGCTCTCAATAAATCGGAGCCAATACCCGCAAACCCAGCATAAGCAGCGGCAGAAGCCAACTTATAGGTCATTTGGTCCCACTTAACCTTATCATTTTTAGCCTCTTCTATTTCCTTGAAGGAAGCCACATTAGCCTGCTTACCAGTAATGTTCTCTCTTAACTCCTGTAAGATCATCCCGCCCACCGCCGAACCAAAAAGGCTAGTAATCAGTGGAGTATAATTTCCCTTCTTAGCCTGACCTATTACATCCTCCCTAAAATTATTTAAAGTTTGTATGGACCATCTAGATAACTTAAAGTAGGGCGCAACTCCACTATCAATAATCCACTGTGGTAAACCACGTATATCATAGGTGCCTTCCACTCTCTTAGCTAACCTAGAGGCCAATTGCTCTCTGCTTAACCTGGTCCAATCCCTCTCGTTAGCGAGACGGGTTAGGAACTCATTAGCTCCCGAATCGCCCATTTGAGCTTCATTAGCTTTCAATGCTATGATGGTTTCCGCTTGAGCTTGTCCAATAGCTCTATTCATTTGCTCACCCCACTCACGGCCAGTCCACCTATTAATGGTATTGGCCAACTTAGTGGCGTTTTCAGCAAACAAATTAGCAGGTTGCAGCAATTCTTCTGTGGATATTAAATGGGCCTTATTAAGTCCTGTTTCAAAAGAATTATTTAGAGCTTTAGAGAAGTTTTTAATAGAGCTTAAATTGTCTAACTGTTGACCCGGCCTGTAATATTTAGACATGCCAACAGTAGTAGAGATGGTGTTGCCAAGAGTAGTTAGTGGACCCATGATAACGCTATTAACTACTTTAGCTATAGCATCCTGATTTGGACTCTTCGGCTTATTGTTGCCCAATATCTGCTGAAGAGCATTCTCCACATCTTCATCTCCCCTCAAAGATTCTACTCCTTCTATCTTCTCCCTCTGCCTTCCCCAAGCATCTTCCTTAGAACCCAATAATAGAGATAATTCATTATCCTTCTCTATTACGTCGTGCCACGCACGGTCCTTAAAGAACCTAGTAGAGTAACGATCAAGGAGACGGCCTAAGTCTTTTTCTAACCAACTCTTTGGTAAGCCTAAACCTTCAGCCAACCGGGTAGCACCGAAGGATGGCTTAGATGAAGTATTACCAGCAGTCCATTGCTCTAACATTCCGTTGAAAGCCTCTAGTGCCTTCTCAGGTGAATAAGCTTTATTACCATGCAACTCCTTAGAAGTAGCATAATCTAAGTATTCTTTCTTGAGAGTATCAAATTTAGCACCTTTTGTAGTCAACTCCTGCATCACTTCTACTGAAGGTATGTGTGAGAAATATAGAGGATTAATACCGCGCTCCCTGTAAGTGCCAGTATTATAATCAAAAACCGGCTGACCGGCTCCTTTCTGTTTCGTAGCAGCCATGTTATAAGCACGTCTAATATCCATATAAGCAGCACGAACATTAGGAAGAAGGGCATCAACATTAGTAGCAACGTGTCTAACATCTTCGTCATACAATATGTCTCTCAATTCCTGTTTTTCTTTACTATTTAATCTAGACAGGGATTTTCTATAAATATTATCAAAAGCGCCCTTACCTTCTTCAGATACGTCTAGAGCTTCTCTTATACCATTGGCTACCTTCTTACCAATAGGACCCTTTCTCTCTATGTTCTCCAAAACAGGTGTTAAGAGACGGCCCAATTTGCTGACGGGATTAGTAATTGGTTCAGTAACCGATTCCTGATTAACTTGTTGATAACGACCGCCCTCAAAAGGATCATCATGCGACAGCATATTTAGAAATGCGGTTCCTTGAACTTCATCTCCATTAGCATCCTTATATTTAACCCAAACAAGAGGTTCTCCATCTTTACCGCTAGTATTCCTCTTATCGCGGTATATTGAAATACCCTCTTGGAATATCTCCATAGCAGTTCCTTTAGGGCTATAAAGAACATCTCCCAATTTCAAACCAGATTGCTTAAAGAGTTCTTTTTTCTGTTCAACTTTTTGCTCTATATCAGCATCCATTTGGTCTTTAAAAGAAATCAATTTAGATTGCTTGATTCTCTCGGCTATTTCTTCAGGAGTTTCTTTTTTCTTACCCGCACTATCTGCTTCCTGATTCCTCGGAGGCATCCCACCATTCCTATTCTTAATAGCTTCTGATTCTCTCCATAAAGCTTCAAACTCAGGACTATCCATGTCCAACTGCTTACTCTCTATCTCTCGCCAAATTTCATCATAGCGTTGCTTATCAGCACTAGCAGGCTGTTCTTCATTAGGTTGACTCTTAGGGGCCATAGCAACTTCACTAACTTTAGAAGTAGAGGGCTTAATGGGAGCCATCTTCCCACTCTCCGCAGAAGGAGCAAATCTGTGAGATTGAGAGAGAGTTTGGGCTAAATCTTCTATGCGAGCCTTAGAAGAATAGGCAGTGCGGATAGCTGCTGAGAATGTCTTCCACCAAGATGGTTCCTTCTTAAGATCTTCAACGGTTATCTCTCCTGTCTTCTGCATTAGATATTCCTCAGCATCTACTGGCTTCTGATCCTTAACCCGCCGGGCTTTATTATACGCTTTGAAAGACTCTAGTCCTTCTACCTTCTTCAATAGGGTATCAGCAAGAGCATTATCCTGTTTGCGAGGAGACTTCCTTAATTGATCTAAGAAATGATGAGTCATTTCATGAGGCAGAGTATCTACTCGATCTAAATTAGCCGTAACTTTCCTAGCTGTTCCTTCCATCCAAGCCCTTCCATTAATCTCCATAGAACCATCAGGAGTATAGAGGCGTTCATTCTTAATCACTGGCTTATCTACTCCCTGCTTAATAGCCTGCTTCTCAGACCAGTCTACTATCCATTGGGGAACCGAAGGTTTACCTTTTACTTCTTCCTTTGGCTGATACTTATCCCCCATATGACCCTCCAATCTTCTAGCCTCTAAATCAGCAGCAGATTCTTCTGCATTAACTTTAATGTCGTGTTCCTGCACACCAGTATAATCTGGTATAATCTCTTGACCCGTTTCAGTAGTAGCAAGAGGCTTAACGATAGTTTTAGCAGTAGGAGACTTAATGGCACTCTTAGAGAGAGTTTGCTGTAAATCTAAAGCTCTGGCAGCATTCTCGGAAGCTAGAGCAGCGGCCTCCTGTCTATCTAATTCAGATTTGGCCTTTCGTTGAGCAGATAAATTCTGTTCAGCTTCTTCAGCTAAAGCCCGCTCGTAATCTTTTTGTCTAATTAAGGACTGCTTTTGGTAATCGCTTAAAGAGACGGGTGAAGTAGATTCTTCATAAGCAGCTTGACGAGGAATCGTTTCTCCACCTTCCTCTATAAACTTAGCTGACTCTTCAGCACTCTTATAAGGAACAAACTTCTCTGGCTGTTTCTTACTGCCCTTAATCATTACTCCGGGAGTAGATATTATCCTATTAATGACCGAGAGGGGATCATTAGCAACAGGAGCAGGCTTTAATGTGTAGAGTTCTTCTATAGACGGTGGAGCAGGTGGCTCTACATAGTTAGGTTGAGCAGCCTCCCGGAGAGAAGAATTAATAGGAACAGCACTACCTCTTTCTACATATTCGTTAGGTTGTAATCGGAAAGTTTTTTGTGCCCACCTTCGAGGATTATTAATAACTGCTCCACCAGCAGCTTCCATTGCACTAAGGATAGCTACTTGTTTCCAATCAATAGGTTGACCCTCCTGTTCATTAGCCAAAGCTTGCACTACTGGCATAGCCCCGCCAACTATAGCACCTGTTCCGACATTCATTAAGTTATTAACATTAGCAGGTGCCTGTTCCATAGCTAATATGCGAGGAGCTACTGCATTCCTAGAGCCTATAGACAAAGCTTGAGCAGCTCCTTTAACAGCCTGTAGATCAGGCCGGAGAGCCACTAAGGAAGAAACTAACCTACCACCAGTAGAAGCATCTGGATGTTGCTGCACGTCTAGAGCTAACTGCTCATTAATGCTGTCAGGTAATACAGCCTCCTGAGCCTCACTAGCTAAATACCCGCCACCTAAAGCACCACCTATTCCACCAACTAAGCTACCTATTGCCGTTCCAAGGCCGGGAGTAACCATTGTTCCTAAAGCCGCCCCCACTTTAGCTCCCGGAACCGCACCGGCTAATGACCCAACAGTAGGAACTATACCACTAAGTGCTCCCCTTATACCGGCTCCCCAGCTAGAAGACTGTGGCTCTTCACTTATAGAGGGAGCAGTAGGAGTTGGAATGTTATTACCTCCACCAGCAGCTATAACAGGTTGCTGTTTAGTTAAAGGCACTACACGGTAACCTTGTCCTTCTATGTATTGCAAATCATATTGGTCTGGATTAAGACCTTCTGATTGCATGAAAGCTCTCTTCTTCTGTGGGTCATTAGCTAGTAGGTCGGGCATAATAGTAAGTAGGGAGAAAGTTAGTAACCAATACCAGCTTTGCGAGCACGCTGCCTAATGATGGAATCCATATATTGTCTCATAGCCCCATAGTTGTTCATGCCAGAGGGAACGTCTCCACTAAGCCAAGAACGAGGAACTTTAACTACTCTACCACCTAAATCATAAGGAACTTCCTCTTCTATAATAGAAGGAGCACTAGCTTGAAGAGGTTCATTAGGAGGTTGTTGAGCTACAGGCGGTTGATTAGGAATAGGAGCAGGAGCTTCCACTGCGTTCTTTTGCCACATGAAATTATTAACCCGGTCTTCACTAATAACGGTGGGAGTAGTATCTTCAAAAGGAGTAAGACCTTCTATTTCCGTATAGCCAAATTGCTTACCGCCTATCATATTGGGAACAGACTGTTTAAGGCGTTCAGGGAAAGCAATACGTCTGTTAGTTTGCACATTCATTAAGTTATTACCTGATTGCTTCCAAGGAATATCAGCCGTTGTAGCATCTCTAGCTGCTCTAAGAGACTGCCTTTCCTTAGAGCCTTCTTGAGCCTTAGCTACATCATCAGCTATTCCAGCTACAGCTAATTCTTCAGAAGCTTTCTGTATTTCCATTAAGTTAGAAGGTTCATTAAACATTCCATATTTAATGAGAGCAGACTTCTTAACTTCGTGAGGAATAGATTCGACTAATTCTCTGACTTTCTCGTTAACTCTGTGAGTCTCTTCTTTTAAGCGTCTGTTATGTGCTAGAGATGATTCTTCCGCTCTATACAATTGTTCATCTTCCCTAGAGAAATCTTTATGTTTTCTGTCTCGTCGGGCTTCTTTACGTCTAGCCTTTCTTTCTACAGAAGCTTCTTCTCCTCTTAGCAAGTATTCTTTCTCTAGACGATTATCATCTAATTGACTCTTATAATCTATCATCTCTTTCTCTCTTGCCATATCAGCATTAGCCTCAGCTCCGCTAATGAGCCAGCTAACAAGGGGAGAACGACTATATGAATTTGCTCTTGATTTGCCCATATTTGGTATATTAGGAAGGATTATTAGTTGTATCAGTTAGTTGAAAATCTGTTGCTGCTGAAGTAGGTTCACAATACCACTTAGCAAAATTGATAAAAATTAGCAGGCGGGTAGAAGTATTGAACCAATGACTATATCCTCTCTTAACAGAGAACTTAGTAAATGTCCACCAAGGAGACACTACATGCAGTTCTTCCGGCTGGCTAGAAGGTGTCTTGCGGCGGCAGAAAGCAGCATCTCCCAGCAGAAACATCAACTCTATATCTTCTTGAGGATGAGTGTGCTCCTCTATTTGGAAATTAGGCGGACAGAACCATATTTCGGCAGTCTTTCTTTTCCATCTATAGAGGGTTATTCCCCAACAGCCCTTGTGTCTATTAATGAGTTTCATTCTAGTTAAGCTGCTTGCTCCTCAGTAGTTAAATCTTCCATGTGCTCTATATGGTTCTTCTCTAACATTTCAAGGGCAAACTCCTTAGCAGCATCCATATCGCCTGTTTCTAAAATGAAGACGGCTATAATTAAGTGATAACCGCAATGACTAAGAACACGAGCATCTCTCCTTTTCCAAGCTTCAGAGGATTTCTCCCACTCTAGGGAAGAGAAATAAATAACATGCACCAACTGCTCGATAACCCTTAATTCATAACTATACTTGGTCCAAAAGTTAGAAGAGAATAATTTAGAAGCTGCTGCCGTTGTTTTAGATACTCTCTCTGGATTATTAGGTTCATCTATCAAGTCATCTATGAGAGCCACATAATTACCATAGCCATGCAGAAATCTAATAGCATCTTCACTCAGGCGAGAGCAGAACTTCTCTTCCATGCTTTTAAAGGCCGACTTATACCAATATACACGCTGCTTCTTGTGTATGCCCTTCAAGCTGGCAGGATTACTAAAAGCTCCTTGCCACAGATTAACATCTAGAGAAGGCTTAGCCTCCACCAACTTATTATAGAAGGAGCCAGCATGTAGATGATCATAACAGTCTAACACATCTTTCCCGAAAGCCTCTCCGCCAATAGCTCCATACAAAATAGAGCAACTATCATAGAATATGCTTTGACCCCTTTGCTTAGTTACTACCGGACGGAAAACATTATAGGGTGCAAACCGGCCACCAGAAAAATCCTCAAAACTATCCCCTATTTTTTGGCGTAATTCTGGTAAACGAGAAAAATACATAAGACTGGTGTGTAAACGTTCCATTGTCAAAAGGGCTTGACCAGAAGCATCCTCTACGTGTTCTGGTATGTGTCTGCCAGCAACCAGCTGAATAGGATTATACCACTCCAAAGAACTATGAAAGACACAATCAGAATCAACAACCACAAAATCCTTTTGTTCCTGTTGGACAAGCCACTCAATTACTTGGTCATTTGTTTGGAATCGCATCTCATGCAAATCAAACTTTACGTTAAGCTTTACACACTCATCTTCCACTATCTGCCTTACTTCACTATAATCTCCCAAATAAATACAATGAATGTTAGCTGTAGGAAATCCTGTTCGGATAGTCTTAAACACTAAGTAGGCCGATTCCTTGCAGGCTAAATCGGTGCATCTAGTTATGATGAATACGTTACGTTTATATTGATCGTTAGGCATAATTTTTGTTAGTTACAGTTTATACGGAAGACATCGTCTCATTAACACGATCAAGGACATCTCGTCGTTGAGCATTAAGATTAGAGAATGTATTCTGAAAGGAGCCATAAGTTCCAAAAGCATTATTACCTAGACCTATAGCTTGATTTACTCCTGTAGGAGCCTGTGATGTTTTGCCTGTAGCTACCATGTAGGGGTCAATACCTGAGCGGAAAGTTGGTATAGTTCCAGCAGAAGCGCTGACAGCATTACCTACTTGGTTTAATCTATTGTTGCGTCTATTCTCCCCAGCCTGCCCGAATGTCATAGCATTATTAAGGGTGGATAAAGCTGACGTATTTCCTAAATTACCTTGTTGTTGATTGGTGCGAGCTAACCCTCTAGATACTTCCTCTTGCTCAGAGCCAGACATTTTAATAGGTTTAGTTCCAGAGGCCATTTCTTGCAATTGTCTGAGAAGAGAAGAAGTAGCAGTTCTGCTATCGAAATATTCAGGATCAACTTGCCTTTGTAATTGCAAGGTATTATCTACAGCCTGACTACCTACTCCACCGGGAGTGGACATGTCTCTATCAAAAGTAGCTTGCCGTTCAGCATTAGCGAAAGCGGCATCCTGATTAGCTGTATTAACATCGCGGGCAAGAGGTAAGAAGTCATTGCGGAACACATCAGCTACTGGGCGTCCATAATTAAGGAAAGCTTCGTATTGAGCACGAGCAGAATCGTTAGCACTTGGAGGTTGAGGGTCACCACAAGCTACTGTCCAACTTTGATTTAATGGTTCAACTTGCTTAGATTCCAGCAGAATAGAATGAGCCAAACAAAAACTTAAATTATATTCAAATTGATTCATAATAGGTATGTTAAATTTCTCTCGCGAATATTTCGGTTTCCCAAACGGGTTGAAAACCTAATTGTTTCATGTGCTGATTATAAGGTGAGTGCTTATTGCAGGCCCAAAAGCTTTTAGTAAAACCTTTAGTTTCCAATATACTATCATAGACTCTCAACAGGTGAAAGCTATCTCGCGCCATTATCCTATTAGAATGGGACCAGATAAGAACAAGAGGAACCTTAGCTATAGAAGCAGCGCCTACTATTTCACCATTTCGTTCCACCATGTGAGTGGGATAATTTATGTTATCCTTATCAGCACGGGCAGCATCCAACACTTTCTTATATTCCGATTCATTCTGGATAAGACGAACTTTGGGGAAGGGGTTGCTGTTAACTGCATCATCAACTATACCGTTGGGAGATAAATCTTCTTTAATTTTAGCTACTTTTAATTTAGCTAACTCTAAACATGCTTCATACATCAGTTCAGGAGTAGGAAAATTTAAACAAGCAAACTCTCCATGATAATCTTTAGCTACATTATCATAAGCTAAAGCAGCTTCTATATCAGTCGGAAAACTTCCAATCTCCTTAAACTTTTTTCTTCCAATTTTTATTTTTGATCTCCAATTTTTATTAGCTTTGTTCCAATGTATTCCGTGGTATTTAGTGGCGTATTTTCTAG
>Ga0105041_100029_pt1 | contig 10801 bp, 13 predicted proteins | sample LS_189metaG_FD_91486 | JGI IMG/M metagenome (GOLD analysis project Ga0105041, IMG submission 91486) | Switchgrass associated microbial communities from Austin, Texas, USA - LS_189 metaG | ecosystem: Host-associated > Plants > Phyllosphere > Phylloplane/Leaf > Endophytes | place: USA: Austin... | reverse complement strand
GGGCGTGTTTGTCGCCGCCCCGTTGCCAGTTCGCCCATCGGAGCGTGTCGGCGATGTCGGCGAGGAGATAGTCGGTGGTGGTCCACCGGGCGGCCGGGCCGGTCATGGCCCGGACGGTGGCGGAGTCGTCGGGGAGGTGGTGGATGAGTGTCCGGAGCCGACGCCAGGAGAGGCGGGGGCTGCCGAGGTCGCGGGCGAGGTCGAGGTGGTAGTAGCGGATCAGGTCCGCTTCGACGGCCTCCCCGTGCTCGTCGAGGAGCTCGAGGAGGCCTCCGATTCCCCCACGTCGAGGTTGAACTCGTCGCCCATGAGGCTGGCCAGGAGCGACCCGTTGCCGCCGGAGGCGCACCAGCGGGCGTAGTCCTCCTCACCGAGGAGGGCGATACCGGACCCTTCGAGGTCACCGGCTCTGGCTTTCTTGACGACGTCGTCGGGCCAGACGTGCGGGGGTGGGACGGTGAGGGTGGTGCCGTCGGCCAGTTCGACGTCGACGGCCCCTTCGTCGATCTTGCGTTGCCGGTAGTCGCTGAGTACGACACGGCGCCGTTCGTTGCTCACGCGGGTCTTCCTCCGTTCCGTCGCGGGTCAGGGCGATGCGGCCGGTGAGGGCCCGGCGGGGTCGGCGGGACCCGCGTGAGAAGCCGCCGCCCCGCCGGGATCACGAGCCGCTGTCGTCGGCCTGCGGGTCGTCGGTGATGTCGGTGTAGAGGACCCCGTCGGCGTCCGGGTAGACGTTAATGGTCAGTTCCCACATCTCCATCTCGTCTTCGGAGCGGGTCACCTCGCCGACGGTGACGACCTCACCGCGGGGGATGATCCGCCGTTTCGTGATGTCCCCGTCGCGGAGTTCAAGGCCGAACGCGCGGGGGTCCTTGCCGGGCACTTTGACGGTGCGGGTCGTGATCCCGCCGACGGTCTCGGATTCGGATCCCGGGTTGACGAGACCGAAGACGACCGGGTTGTCCTCCAAGGCGGTGACGACGATCGTCCGTTTGTGGTTGGAGCGGGTGGTGCGGACCAGGATCCCACCCCACGCGAAGTGGTCGGTGACCTCCTGCTCGCGGGTTTCGGTCATGCCGTCCTGGGACAGCAGCCCGAGCGGCTCCCAGCCGGCCGGCCAGGCGTCGGCGACACCCGTCGGGGCGGCCGTGCCCGGGTCGGCGACGTACACGTCGGCGTTGAGCCAGATGCGGGGGTTGTCGATATCTCCGGCCATCAGGAACCCTCCTCGGGGGTGGCGGCGGGCGGAAGCTGGGTCCCCCGCATGGCGATCTGCACGGTGAAGACGTATCGGGGATGGGTGGACAGCGGGTCGGGCAGGTCGGCGGGGCCGGCGAGCTCGGTGACGCGGTAGACGGGGACACCGCCGATCGTCTGGCCGCGCATCGTGTGGATCAGCGCCCGGGCCAGCTGGGCGAGGTCGTGGGCGCCGGCCGGGCTGGCCTCCCAGCATTCGACGCCGATCTGGGCGTCGTCGGCGACGAGGTTGAGGCGGGGGCCGCCGAGGCGCCGGACGAGCACCATGCGGACCGGCCGCGGGTTGGGGACCATGGTGACGACCGTGGCGTCTTCGCTGCGGGCGGCGAGCGCGTCGTCCAAGAAGCCGACGACGACCTGTTCAGCGTCGGGGAACACCACGGCCGGGTAGCTCATCGGCCGGCGTCGACCGCCCGGGTGAGGGACCGTTCCGTCGCTTCCCGGCGGCGGGCGTCGACCGTGTCGGTGATGACCGCCGCCCGGGCCCGGACCGGGCCCGTTCCGGTCTCGACCCGATGGCCGGCCCCGGCCGCATCGGCGATCCGCCCGGCGCGTCGGGCCAGGTCGTCGCGGACGCCGGGTTCGGTGAGGAGCTCGACGACCGCTTTGCGGTGGACGACGATCCGGACGTTGCCCATCAGGGACCTCCTCCTGTGGCGGCGGGCACCGGGACGAGCGCGGCGAGCGTGTCGGCGGCGCGGGCGGCGGCGGCGCCTCTGATCGGGTACACCTCGGCGGCGACGGCCCGGCGGCGGGCGGCGGCCGGGTCGTGATCGAAGGCGGCGACGACGGCGGGGACGACCTCGGCGGGACTGTTGACCTGGGTGCCGCTGTCGGCCCAGTCCCAGAAACGGCCGCCGTGACGGGCTCGCCGCCGGTAGCGGGGGCAGTTGGCGACGACGACGGGCCGGTCGAGCGCCGCCCATTCGAACAGGGCGGACGAGTTGTCGCAGACGAGCACGTCGGCGTGGGCGACGAGCTCGTCGAAGTTGTCGACGGCTTCGATGCCGGCGGCGTGGTAGTGGACGCGGACCTCGTCGAAGATGCGGGGATGGCCGTGGCCGAGGAGGGTGATTCCCCGGGCGGCGAGACTTTCGTTCCACGACGCCAGGTGGCGGCGGTAGTGGTCGAACGCGGTACCGGCCTCCGGGGCAACTTTGCAGCGCCAATGCCACGACACGGCCACCGTCGGCGGGCCGGGCTGGCGGCGGATGCCGGCCAGCCGGTCGACCCGGGGTGAGCCGACGACGACGTTGGGTGTCGTCGGGTAGTAGCGCCGGTTCCGCCCGGCGGCCTGTTCGTTGGGGACGAGAAACAGGCTGACCGTCTCCCGGCCCCGGCCGCCGCAGTAGGACGGGTGGCGGGTCGAATAGGACTGGCCGGCGCCGTGTTCGAACAGGACGATCGGCCGGCGCTGCTGACGGACCCGGGCGAGGTCCCCCCAGGCGGCCACCACCACCGGCCCGGTAGCAGCCTGGGGCTCACCGACGGTGGCGGGCACGCCGAGGGCGGCGAGGCGCGCGGCGGCCGGCGGCCCGGCCCAGAACGTCCCGCGGAGTTCCGCGGGGAGCTGATGCCAGACGGGGGCGAGATGGTCGGCGAAGTGGGCTTCACGGGCGGAGAAGTCGATCATCGGGCCGCGACCTTCTCCTTGCGGCGTTCCACGTCGCGGCGTTTCGCGGCCGGGACCCAGCCGGTCTGGGAGGCGGTCGCCGACCGGTCATGTTCGAGGGGGAGGCCTTCGACGCGCGCCGCGGTGAACCCGGCCGCTTCGAGGGCCTCAACCCAGTCGCCGTCGCCGAAGATCCACTCGTACCGCTCATCGAAACGTGGGAGGAGCCCGCCGTGGACGAGCTCGGCCCGGAACATGAACGCGAAGCCGGACAGGCCCCCGGCCCGCCACGCACCCTGCGTCGGGGTCAGCGTGCCGGTGACGTCGACACCGTCGGCGAGGGGCCGGTTCCAGTCCGGGTACACCGCGGCGATCTTCGGGGAGGCGGAGCGGAGCGCCCGGGCGAGATGGCCGATCAGCCCGTCGGGGACCCGCACGTCGTTGTTCAGCAACGCGAAGTTGACCGGCTGCCACCGGCCGGCTGTCGCCTCGTCGACCAGGGTGTTCCACACCCGGTACAGCGACCGGCCCGGGCCGAGCGGCGGGAACCGCAGACAGCGGACCCGGCTGTCACCCTCGAGGCCGGCCAGCCAGGCGAGCGTGGCCGGGTCGGCCGACCCGTTGTCGGCCAAGACGACGACGTCGACGACCGGGTCGGCGGCCAGCTGCTCGACGAGCGCCCGGGTCCGGTCGACCTCGTCGACGAACGGGATCCCGACATAGGTGGGGGGCGGGCGGCGGGCGACGGCCCGCACGTCGTGGCCGCACACGTCGACGCTGACCGGCCAGTACCCGGCGGTGACAAGTTCCCGTTCCAGGTCGGCCGGGTCGATGTTGGCGTACCACTCCCCCGCCTGCAGCCGGCGGCGGCCGTCGACCCCGGAATGCGGACGGCGGCCGGGACCCGCCGCGGTGAGGATCAGGAACCCTTCGGGGCGCAGCCACCGGCGGGCCGCGGTGAGGATCTGCGGCCAGGCCTCGACATGCTCGAGGACCTCGCAGCACACGACCGTGTCGACCGGGGTCGGCGGGTCCCAGGTGAGGGCCGGGTCGACGACCTGGTCGACACCGGGCCCGGGTTGGACGTCGACGCCGATGTAGGCGGCCGTGCCGAACAAGGGGCGGACCGAGCCGTTCAGGTCGAGGGAGCCGATCTCGACGACCCGGCCGAACGGCCCCCAGAACCCGACCGTCCGGGCCACGTAGTCGTAGGCGGCCGGATGCATCAGCCGTCCACCCGCCGTAGCGGCATCTCGATCCCGGCGCCCCCACCGGTCGACGGCCATCGCCAGTCGGACGGTCCGCCGTCAGCCTCGTAGGTGACGCCCCGGACGACGACCCGGTCAGTGGCGGAGATGTCCGCGCCGGGCGGGCAGTACAGCACGGGGGTGACGACGGTGCCTTCCCGACCGGCCCCGGTGTCTTCCCGGTCGGACGCGGGAGCGAACAGGCAGCCGCCGATCTCGACGCTGTCCGCCTCGGACCAGTCTTTGGCCAGGTTGCCGTAGCGGTCCTCGACACGGCCGGCCCGCAGGCGGGTGACGGTCTCGCCGGTCACCACGGCTCCCTACTGACCGGGAGCGGCTCGTCGGAACCGGCCACGTTCACGTAGATCGACGCGATGTCGGGCACTTCGCCGCGGGTCGTCGACAGTGTCCACAGTTTCGGGGAGGCGGCGGTGCGGTAGGGGGCGAGCATCTCCTTTTCGGTTTCGGTGAGGCGGAGGCCTTCGGCGGCCCAGTCCGCCCACCGGTCAGTGAACGGCCCGGCGGTCTCGGAGACGAGACCGCCGGGGTTGCGCCATACCCGCTGGGCGACCTGGACGACGACGGTCCGGGCGACATCGACGTCGTCGTTGTCGATCGGCGGGTCGTCGTCGTCGACGTCGTCGTCTTCGGTCAGCCACACCCGCCGTGTCTCGGACCGGACGAGCAGCGACGCCGCGGCCAGGATGGCTTCGGCGCGTGCCTCGCCGGCCTGGGGGATCGTGCCCACCCAGGCGGCCAGGTCGTCGACGGTGGCGAGCGGCGGGAGTGCCATGGGGTCAGCTGCCAAGCGGGGTGAAGGCGATCTCGACGCCGCGGCGGTTCGTCTCCGAACCCTCCTCGCCTTCCTCGACGGAGGCGGCGCCGACGAACGCGTCGACGAGACTCCGGTCGACCGGGCCGGTCGCGTTCGTCGGGTTGTAGTCCCGCAGGTAGCGCATCGCGAGACCGTCGGTCGCGACCCGGGCTTTCATGGCCGCGCCGTCCGGGAGGGCAGGAGCGACGTTCCCGAACGCGATGGCGGTCTGATGGATGGCGTAACCCTCGTTCGGGTCGATGGCGTTCGACCCGACCACGGTGAAGCCGGCGACCCGGGTGATGGTGGCGTCCCGCAACGCGTCGTCGGTGCCGGACTCGTTGACCTTGGAGAGCTTGTCGGACTTGAGGAATGCCGCTTCGAGAGCAGACCCGAGGACCAGAGCGCGGCCCGTCCGGGGAACGTTCAGGTCGTTGAGCGCCTTGCGGGCGTCGACGGCGACGTCGTAGGGGTCGTCGGTCCCTTCGACGAAGGGGACGGCGGCGGCGTCCCAGGTGGCGGCGCCGAGGGCGGTGGCGATGACGTCTTCCATGCCTTCGGCGACGGCCCGCATCTGCGGGGCGAGGATCTGCCGGGCGAAGTTCGTGATGTCGAGGGTGAGCTGCTCGTCGGTGATGTTCAGCAGCTGGTACACATGCGTGTCCAGCTTCACCGCGACGGACGTCTCGGCGAGGTCCTGGGGGGTCATCGCCGTCGTCGACCGCATGGCGCGGGTCTGGGCGTCGAGCACGGCCGGGACCCGCAGGGTGACGGTGTCGTCCAGCGCTCCGACGAACCCGGCGTCGGCCTGCCGCCACACGAGGCGGGGCAGGACGATCTCCCGCTGGAGCAGGAGCACAGCCGCGTCGACGATCTGCTGGGCTTTGATGAACTCGTTCGCCACGGGGAAACCTCCTAGGGCTCAATACGGCTGGGGACCGCTACGGCGCCCGTGGCGGGGACCGTGCGGGATCTCAGAAGCCGCGGGGGATGCCCTCCACGACCTTGCGGATATCAACCGGGGGCTCTTCGGTCGGGTCTCCCCCACCACGGAGCTTCTCGGTCGGCCGGCCCGGCGGTTTCGTCCCGCCGGTACCGTCACCGGCGCCGTCGGCGGCGCCGTCGCCGTTCGCCCCTGAGGGCTTGAACGTCTTCAGCAGGTCGTCCGCGTCGGCTTCGAGGTCCTCGCGGGACTCCCCCACGAGCCGTTTCGCCTGCGACGCCGTCAGGCCCTTCTCGGCCGCGACCTCCATCCGCATGGCCCGGGCCTCAGCCGCGGCAGCGCGGCGTTCGGTTTCGGCCAGCTTGTCGGTCAGTTTCTGGGTCTCGGTCTTCCCTTGGGCTTCCAGCTCGGCGAGCTTGTCCGCCTTGGTCTTGAGGTCGTCGTAGTCGGCGAATTTGCTCCGTTCCCGCTTGAGCCGCTCATCGATGAGCCGATCAAGGTCAGCCTGCGTGAACGTCTTCTCAGCCGGCGGGTTGGCCGGCGGGTCTTCCGATGGCATGAGGCCCTCCCGTGGGGAGTCACCGGCCGTTGAGCGCCGGCCGTGGGCGCAACCTCGCCCCGTGGGCGAGTCGGGGGTGTCAGGCGGCGGTGAGCGCCCGCCTGAACGCGTTGACGGCGTCGTTGCCGGATAGGCCGGCGGTGGTCTCGTCCCACAGTTCCCGGTACCGCTGAGCACCGGCCGGCCACGCCGCGTCACGCCGGTAGACCGGTTCCGGCTGGCAGTGGCAGCCGTCATGGGGCCGGAGCCCGGCGGTCGCCTCCGACTTGTAGACCGGTCCTCGTGAGGCGAGCATGGCGCAGAAATGGCAGGGCGAGCCGCTGGTTGAGCGGGCCACGCCGAGCGCCTGACGGTCCGCCGCCACGGTCTGTTCGATCGTGTCCCGTCCGCCGGCCAGGGAGTGGCGGGCGGCCGCCCGAGCCGACGCGGTCTGCGCCAGGACCACGGCCCGGGCGATTGGCACTCCCCGCGCCGACGCTGCCCGGATCCGGGCCGGGCCGGTCACCAGCATCGAGGCCGACACCGCCGCCGGGTCGACCTCATCGGCGACGACCGGCGCTGCAGGCGCGGCGTCGACACCGAGCTCGAGGGCCCGGAACGTCGCCAGGTAGTTCGCGGCCATCCGGGCCGATGTCGTCTTCCCCGCCCGGACCACCGGCACGACGGCGGCCAGCCAGCCGGGGAAGCTGGCGTCGAGGTCCTCGACGCGGAGGAGCGGCCAGACGGACAGCATCCGACGGACGGTCGCCGCGCTGACCCGTCCCTGGGCGAGCCGGTGAGCTTCGGTCAGCCGGGCCGCCTCCCTCGTGGCCGCCATCAGACCAGCTCTCCTGCCGGGCTGGTCTGGCCGTCGGCCAGTTCGCGCATGAGGGCCTCGAGTCCGCCGCCCTGCTCGGCCAGTGCCTTCCACCGGTCGACGTCCTGCTGGGTGACACCCGGGATCCGCTCCCAGAGCGCCTCGACGGGCACGGCCAGCATCTGGGCCAGCTTCCCGAGAGCGTCGGCGGTCTGCGCCAGGGACCGGGACTCCATGTCCCGCCAACGAACCTGGGCGGAGACGTCCCTGGCGCCGGCCGTGTCGCCGGCCACGGTGGCGGCCAGGCGCAACACCTGCTCGTGGGACTCGCCGAACATGTGCTTGCGTTCCTCGACCTTGCGGGACAGGGACGCCTCGGCGGCGGCGAGCGCCTCGGCGGACAGATTGGCCATCTGGCCGAGGAGATGATGCGGGGGGGTCTGGGTCACCGCGGCCAGCGCCCGGATGTCCTCCTCGACGGCCTTGATGAACCCGTCGAGCTGAGTGGCCGGCAGCGACCCGAACTTCGTGTCGGGATCCTCGGCGACGAGGATGTCTTCGACCTTGAGCCGCAACTTCTCCGCGGCGGCCTCCTCGGGCTTGTCCGGCTTGGCCATACCCGCGATGGTGCGGACCACCCACGACGCGAAGCGCTGCACCACGAGCCGGTCGAACACCGTCTGGTCGATACGGGCCGCGACGGGAATGAACGGCTCAACCTCCCCGTCGGCTCGGCCCTCGAGGTCCAGCATGTTCGCGTAGCGGACCACCGGGCACAGACCGAGATCATGGGCCTCGACCCGTTCCAGCTCCATGGCCCCGCCCGCCGCCTTCAGGTAGTAGACGGACGTCTCGTCGTAGAGGCGCAGCTTCCAGCCGTGCTGGCCGTCGACCTTCGCCGGGTCGCCCCGCAACGCGACCTTCGGCCAGTCGTCGTCTGCCGGGTCCTCGTAGAAAGCCATCATCCGCCGCGGAGACACACCCCGAATCACCGGCATGGCAGTACCGGTGTCGTCCTCACCGGGGAGGACGGTCGCGTAGGCGAGGCCATAGGCGAGCGCGGCCCGGTGTACCGCGACCTGCCGGGCGTCCATCCCGTTGGCCTGCCACCAGCTCCACGGTTCGGCGTTGTCCGGTTCCCGCGCCCGCCGGTATCCCTCCACGTAGAGAGCCTGCGCGACCGAGGTGACGACCAGGCCGAGCCAGGGTGTCTGTGCCCGGCCGGCGAGTTCCTTGTACTCGCGGGTCGCCTGACGTGGCGAGTGGGGCTCGTCGTGGGACCAGCGGTACCAGCGGTCGATCCGGTCCAGGCGTTCCCGTTCGGCGAGGAACGCCGGGAGGAGCTCCCGGGCGACCAGGTCTTTGGCGTCGGCTTCGCTCAGGGGCATCGGCTCACCACACCTTCCCGGTGCGGGTCTTGCGCCGCTCCAGCTTCCCGGACGAGATCAGGTCGCGTCTCGCCTGGCGGGCGCCGATCGCGCAGACGGCCAGGTCGATCTTGTTGGGCGACTCGCGGCCCTCCTTGCAGATCGACACTCCCCACTTGTTCGGGGAGCGGCGGGCGTTGAGGACATGTCGGCGGAGCCGCGGGTCGCCGTCGTGGGTGAGGGCCTGGTCCTCGACGTCGACGAGGAACCGGCCGGCGGCCGCGGTGAACTCGGCTGTCCTGGCCCGCATGTCCCACGCCACCGGATGGGCGTGCCGGCCGGCCGTGGCGTCGATCAGGAGCCGGTCCCGGAACGTCGCCGCCCACTCGTCGACGTACTGCTCGAACTCCTTCACGTCGGCGTAGAAGGCGACGACGTCGTACCGGTCGAACGCGTCGCGGACCGTCCGGTCGACCTCGGGTCGGGGGACCTCCCACCCGTCGCTGCCCGGCCCCGACGGTTTCTCCCAGCAGCCGATCACGAACAGGTGGCCGTCGTCGACGCGGCAGCCGACCAGCCCGGTGGCGTCATCGGAGCGTGAACCGTCGAAGAACATCGTGATCGTGTCCTTCGCCGCCGGGGCCACACCGGCCGCCTCGCAGGCCGCCCACTGCGGATGGGTCATCCACGCGTCGCGGGCCGCGGTCGGCTGATTGAAGAAGTAGCGGCGCGAATCCTCCACGTCCTTCTCCACGTTCCAGAACTCGTTCTCCACGATGCCTTCGAGGTCGAGCTGGTCGGCGAACGGGCCGTACACCTCCCGCAGCGCGGCGATCACCGCCTGGCCGTCACGCAGGTCGACATCCGCCGGGGCCTCCCGATGGTCGAACAGGAGGCGGGCCTCCCGCGCCCGGCCCTCGAGGATCGCCCGAGCCCGGGTGTGGGCCCGCTCCGCGATCGAGTCCTGGCCAGGCTGATACATCGTGGAGGTCTGCAACGCCCACGGCGTCGACGCCTTCCGCTTCCGGCAGTTCCGGTCGACCGTCACGTACATCCGGCGCAGCTCCGGGATGACGTACAGGTGGGTCTCGTCGAACACCGTGAACGTCTCTTTGCCGCCGTCCTTCGCGGACGACGACGCGGTCGACGGGCGGATCTCCCCACCGTCGGGGAGATACACCCGGGTCAGACCCGCGGCGTTCTTCGGGAGGCCTTCGGCCAGCGGCCCCTCGGTCAGGTTGAAGTAGATGTTGTCGTAGGTGTTGCCCGCCTGGGTCTCCTCGGTGGCCAGGCACCGCACGAACGGTGACGTCACCGGCCGGCCCATCGGCTCGCCGGCCACGTACCGGTAGGTGAAGTCCCGCCAGCGGAACAGCTCCCCGCCCTGCGCCCAGCCGGCGAACCGGCACGGGCCCAGCGCCTCGAACAGTCCGAAGAACGCGGCCAGCTCCGACTTCGCCCGGCCCTTCGCCCGCGACAGGAACACCGAGTCGTACAGGCGCCGGCCCCGGCTGTTGAGCCCGTAGGTGTCGACGATGAACACGGCGAGCTCGTCGTCGAGGGGGAGCCCGTCGCCTCCGGCCCGCAGCGGACGTCCCTGCACGTCGCCGGGCCCATGGACGCAGAAGTGCTCCATCCAGGCCAACGCCAGCCAGCCCAGCGACTTGTCACGGTCGTGGCCGGGGGCGGTGATCCGCTCACGAGGCATCGGCCAGCCTCCTACGCCGATCGGCCAGACGCGACACCAGCTCGGACGACTCGTCCCCGGGCGGGGCGGACTCGGGCATGTCTGGGACGACGGTCCAGCGCAGCTGCGCCATCGCCTTCGGGGTCAACCCGAGACGGTCGTCAAGCTCGCGCATCTCCCGCATCACCGTGACTCCACCGGCCGCTGACGACTTGAGGACCGCCAGCGTCGCTTTCAGCGCGAGGACGTAGCCGGCCAGCTCGTCCGGGTCGGACGGGATGTCCAGGTCGATGTGCTCGAGGGCGGCGACCATGTCCTCGAGGCGGGCCCGGCGCAACACGACCTGGACCGACCCGTCATCCCACGCCGCGGCCTGCGGCGTCGACCATGCCCACCGCCACCACGCCCGGCCGGCAGCACCCAACGACGCGTGCTTCGGGACCCGCGGCGCCGGCCCGGGCCGGCGCCGCGGGTCCCGAAGCACGCGTCGTTGGGTGCTGCCGGCCGGGCGTGGTGGCG
>Ga0105041_100028_pt1 | contig 11254 bp, 23 predicted proteins | sample LS_189metaG_FD_91486 | JGI IMG/M metagenome (GOLD analysis project Ga0105041, IMG submission 91486) | Switchgrass associated microbial communities from Austin, Texas, USA - LS_189 metaG | ecosystem: Host-associated > Plants > Phyllosphere > Phylloplane/Leaf > Endophytes | place: USA: Austin... | reverse complement strand
CCGGGACGATGCCGACGAAGCCGCCGGGCAGTTCGGTCTCGTCGTCAAGCACGTCGCCGCCGCTGAACTTCAGCCACTTCACGGTCCGCGTCTTCGCCATGTAGTCGCGCACCGGCGTCGGCGCGTAGCCGATGCGCTTGGCGAGCGCCCAGTATTCCTCTTCGGTCAGCGTGAGCTCGCCGCCGTCGGGCCCGGCGATCACGATGCGGTTGGACTCGGTCTCTTCGATGTACTGCCATTCGCAGATCCGCACGTCGTCGCCCTGGCGCCAGCCAGCCGCCGTTTCGCCTTCCCAGCTTTGCGGGTTGGCGTCGGGGTAGTCCTTCCGGAACTTCTTGAGCGGCACCATCGTCTCGGCGAAGCCGTTCATGGCGTCGGAGCCGTCCGGCTGGGTGCCGTCGATCACGCACGACAGGTGATCCGGCACCCGGTCGATGCAAATCTCCTGCTCGTTCGTCTCTTCGTCGAGCACGCGCGGAACCACACGCAACCAGCCGATGCCGCAGCGCGCGGCGCCCTCGATGGCCCAGTCATAGGCGATTTGCGCGCGCGAGCGGTACTCGATGTGCCGAATGATGCCGTCGAGGGTGTTGGCGGCGTCGACGTCGGCTTTGCTGTCGGCCGGCATCACGCTGATGCTCGGCTTGTTCATGCGGGCGCCGTTGACGACCTGGACGATGTACTGATTCGTCCGGTCCATCGTCAGGCAGACGCGGTCTTTGCGCGCGTCGAGCGCCTTCTGCGGCCACTGCTGCGGGTCAGCCGGGTCGCTGAACTGCAGATCCTCGATCATGCGCTTGTGGTTCTCGTCCCACAGCGCCTTGACGTCGCGGTAGGCGTCTTTCGCCTCCGCGAGCAGGTCTTTCTTCGCCACGGATCAGCAGCCGCGGCCCTTGCCGCCCTTGCCTTTGCCCTTGCTCTTCATGGTCCGCGCTCCTGGGGGTGGATCGATCAAGCGCGCGGAAGGTAGCGCCGGCCAGCGCCTGCAGGTAATGCGCCGCGGTGATTAGCTGGCCATCCAGCCGGCGCCGCCGCCCTTCGGCAGTGGCAGCGTTTTGCGCCCGACGCGCGACGTCGTCATGGCCGGGAAGAGCTCGGCCAGCCCCCAGATGTGCGCATCTGCCCGGTTCGGCGACCTCGGGCCGGTGTAGCCGCCGGTCGAGAACGCGCACAGCTCGTCTTCCAGCTTGGCGAAGACACCGACGTGCCGCACCTTGCCCTCTTCGTACAGCGCCGAGAACGGTTCGGCGCGCTGCACCTTGCCGCGGCTGGCCGTGACCATCTTGAAGGGCACCTTCGTTTCCAGCGCCGTCGCCGCGACCTGGATGGTCGACTTCACCATGCCGCCGCCGAAGTTCGTCTCGCCGACGACGATGTCGGCCTTGTGCCGCAGGTAGGCCTGCACCGCCACCCTGCCCCAGACCGACGGCCCGCCCTTCAGGCTCAGGTCTTCGAGCAGGTACGCGCGGCCGTCGGTGCCCAGCGCGTCGACGGTGATGCCGATTTCGTCGTTGTCGGCGTTGGCCTCGTCGTCGCTGGCGCCGGACGGGTCGACGGCCACCACCACGCGCACGAAGTCGGGCAGCTCGCGGCCGTCGTCGTGCCGCCACTTGTCGATCACGGCCTCGTCGAATAGGGCATTGGGCGTGGCCTCGGCGAACTCGCCGTCGACGAAGCGGCGCTTCATGCGGCCGGACAGCGCGCCCTGAGCTTGCAGGAACTCGGGCGACAGGTTCTCGACGTTGTCGGCCGGGTTCATCTGCAGCGACGCATAGTCGTCGGGGTTGCGCAGCGGCTCTTTCGTCTCGGGGTCCACCTTCTGCTTGAAGACCTTGAACGACCAATGCGCCTTTGACGGCGGGTTGCAGTCGAACAGGAAGCGCAGCTTCAGCGGGCGCGGCTCGCGGCCGGGCAGGATCTGCATGACCTTCTGCGCCAAGCGCGTGAGCAGCAGCTGCACGCCGGCCCATGCCACTTGCGAAGCCTCGTTGACGTAGATCGTGACGAACTCCATGCCCAGCAGCTTTTCCATGCGGTCGCCCTCGTCGAGCCCGCCGAACCAAATCTCGGAGCCGCCGGGCAGCCGCACGTACCAGTCTGATTTCGAGAGGTCATAGTGCACCTGAGGGAAGCACAGCCGCATCACCTTCGGGAAGGTGTCCAGCACGATCGAGGCCTTGCAGTGCACGAAGCGGAAGCGCACCACCAGGTGGCGCGAGCCTGGCGCCGAGAGCGCGCGCAGCACAATCGCGCGCAGGATCACGAAGGTCTTGCCGCTGCGGCCGCCGCCGAAGAGCATGATCCACGTCGACAGGCTCGACAGCACGCCGTCGATCGCCTGGCGCTGGCGGTCGGTCAGCTTGAAGGTCACCGCTCGGGGTGGCGCATCGCCATCAGCTCGTCCGCGCCGGCGTGCAGATCCATGAAGGCCTGCGCCATGTGCTCGATGTCGCCGAAGCCGTGCACGCGCGGCGTGTCGCCGGTGATGCGCACCACCACGACCACGCGGCACACCGCCTCGGGGTCGTCGCGCAGTTCGGCCTCGAGCCGGTCGGCGAGGTTGCGCAGCGTCTGGGGCACGTCGCGCAGGTTGTTGCGCTTCGGCGCCAGCGGGACGAGCTCGAGGGTCAAAGGTTCGCCTCGCTGTCCGTGATCTGCAGCTGCACCGGCCCGCCGCCGAGGCCGCCATGCTCGTGCTTCTCGGTGAACAGCTTGAAGTGTTTGCCGAGCAGTTCCTTGCCACGAATGGCGGCGTTGAACTCGCCCTGCGTGTAGGCCCGATCGGCAATGCGGTCGATGTCGAGCAGCACCTGATCGGCCGAGATCAGCACGCGCTCGGCCTGTTCCTTCAGCATCTGCGCCAGGATGCGCTTGCTCGTCGGCTGGCTCAGGATCTCGCTGGCTGTCTTCGCGGCCGACTTCGGCGAGTAGCCGGCGCGGATGGCCGCGGCCTTGCCATTCTTGTCGATCAGGTACTCGCGCAGGAACACCTCGCGCAGCACCGTTAGGCGTCCGTCGGGGCGGCCCATCAGACGGCCTCCTTCGCGCGCCACACCGTCACCGTCTCGACGACCGAGCGCCCGTCGGCCCGCAGGTTGGCCACGGCGACGCGGAACTGCTGGGGGGTGCATCCGAACTTCACGGCAGCATCATCGACGGTCAGGTACTCGTTCGGATTGTTGCGCGCCCAGCGCTCGATCCGCCGGGTCAGCGCCACGCGCATCCACGCAGGCTCATCCGGATCGGCCGGCGGCTGCTGGACGATCGGGGCACCGAGCGGCGATTCGTCTATGGTCACGCGGCCCCCTTCCCCAGCGCATCACCAGCAGCAGCCGCCTTCACTTGGTCGTGCGTCACCTCGGCCTGCCGCAGAAACTCGCGGTAGTGCCGGTCCTGCATGCCGGTCTTCTGCACGCGCCGGAAGTGCTGCGACCGGGCCGCGGCGCGCGCCTTGCAGCCGCTGCAGCCGTGCACGAAGGTGTGCGACGGCTCGCGCGCGGCTTCTTCGCAGGCGTCGCAGGTCATGCCGGCACCTCGTCCGATGTTCCACGGTGAACCGTCAACGCGTCGTCGACCACGATGGTTTCGACCTGGTCGGGGTCGAGCAGCGGGCGCAGAACCTCGTCGGCGACGTCGCCTTCGCGGGCGTCTTCCGGTGGCTCGGCGATGCCCCAGCGCGTCGGGTGCGCTCGCAGCGGCGCGCCCAGCGAGACGCAGCGCCAGAATGGGTGCAGCAGCATCAGCGCGTCATACGGCTTCGAGGCATGCAGCACCAGCACCCTCGTGCCCTGGCACTCGCCGCGAATGATCACGGCGCGCTGACCGGGCTGGACGTTCACGCCACCACCTTCAGCCCGAGCTGCAGCCGGTGCGCGCCCTTCATCGCCGAATCGCGCCGGCTGTAGGCCTCTGCGCTGTCGGCCACGATGCGCTGATTCCTCGACCACATGCGCCAGCGCCAGCCGTCGCGCGCCTTGTAGACCTGGATGACAAGCTGGCCCTTGTGCCAGCGCAGACCGTCGGGCATCTTCATTGCGGTTCCCTTGGTGGTTGTGGGACAAGCGCCCCGAACTGACGCCGCAGGGCGTCGATCACGTTGCTCATGCCGCGCGTGTACTCGCGGCGCTGCTCGCGGGTCAGGAAGGCCGGTTGTCGTGGGAGCCATGTGACGGACTCGCCGTCGAGCCCACCGTTCGGCGTGAAGGCCTGGACGCGGACGGTGACGCGGAAGCCGCCGACCGGGAACGTGCGCACGAACACCGGCAGCAGGCGCCCAACCCCCGCCGGCCCTTGCTCTGCCGGCGGGGTTGTCGCGGTTGAGGCTTGCGCCTCGGCTGTATGGGGCGTCCCGCGGTCCGTAGCGTCGGCCGTCGCCGGCTCTGCCTTCAAAACGTGTTGGGGGTTGCCCTTCGGTGTATTCGTCACAACTGCCGCTCCTTCGCCTCGCGATACAGCCGCCGCTTCGCGACCCGATAGCGCCCGGCCTGATGGCTGCCGAGGTGCCACGCGCCGCACGTCGTGCACAGGAACGGCGAAACGTGGTTGTGGTTGCGGTCGTGCATGCGCTTGAGCGCGGTCTTGGCCTGCGCGAGCGTCGCGAACGGGCTTTTGCCGGTCGGGCATTGCATGGCGTCAGTCCCCGAAGATGTCCGCGGCCACAGCGCGCGGCGCCGGCTTGAGCTCGAGGCCCTGCTGCTGCGCCTCGATCGCCTCGACCACGATCTCGGCGCGCGGGTTCGCCTTGTCGATGCCGTGGAAAACGTGCTTCTCGCGCACCTGGCGGTCGTTGCGGTAGACGCCGGCCTGCACCATCCGACGCACTGGCGTCGATTCGCCCGGCCCCGATGGCACGCGGTCGGTCGCGTAGCGGTCCTGCATGACGTCGAGCACGATCGATTCGTCGAGGTCGGGCCGCTCGCTGGCGTAGAACAGCCGCAGCGTGACGCGCACCGGCCCCTCGAGCCGCTGCCGAGCTGCGGGCGGGATCTGCCGCACCGCGTCGTGCTCGTAGTCGCGCGCCGCCTTCGACTTGATCACCTGCGGCCGCTGGCCGATGGTGACGATCTGCCGGCTGTTGGCCTTGCTGCACGGCTGGCCGAGGATGGTGAAGGCGATGCGCGTCATGCTGCCTCGAGACTCAGACCGCCAGCCGGTCGAGGATGTCGCGCAGGTCGAACCGGATCTCGGCAAGCCGCTCGGCTTGGGCGTCGAGCATCGTGGCCACCGGCGAACGCACGGGCGTCGGCGCGCTGGCCGGCTTCGTTTGGTTCGCGCCGCCGGTCGGGTTCAGCACCGGCCCCAACTGTTCGCGCAAGCGGTTCATGAGCATGGCAAGGTCGCCGACGTTGTCGGCAAGGACGTGCATGCACTGCTCGACCTGCGTCATCGGTCGGTCGGTCTGGGCCTGCGTCTGGAGCATCGCGCCGCGCAACGCCCCGCCTCGCGCCACTTCGGCGCCCTGCGTCATTCCCAAGCCTGCATTCATCGTCGTCTCTCCTGTCGTTGCCGCGATCTCAGCCCGCGGCGTTGCTGTTGGTCATGCCAGCCACCACAGCGTCGAAGTCGCGCCGGCCACGAAGCCGATCACCGCCCCGACGGCAATGGCAAGCGCGGTGATGGCGAAGCGGGTCATGGCAGCAGCGCCGCAATCGCTGCGATCGCGCCCACCGTCGCCACCACGCACAGCAGCGTGACGACGAACTGCGTGCCGAACGGTGGCCGCTGCTCGTGTTCCGGCAGCGCGCCAGGTTCCGACGTCGGCCACTCGCGCGGGCAGCCGCCGTGCGCGACGATCGTTTCCGTTGGGCAGTTGCAGGTCTTGCAGGTCTCGTTCATGGCTGGTCCCCTACGTCAATGCCGAGGTCTTCGGCGTAGCTGGCAACCTGTTCGCGCGTCGGCTTCTTCGCCAGCAGTTCGCCGATGTGGCCGGGCGTTACGCGCTGCTCGCGCCTGGGCAACGCTCGTTGCACGGCTTTCGGATCGGGCCCGGCGCGCGTCGCCAACGGCTCGCGGCAATAGGCCTCGTAGCAGGCCCGGCAGCGCGCGCCGAGGTCGGACAGCGTCTTGCCATCGGTCGGCGTCTGGCAGCGGATGCAGGGCAGCTTGTCGCCCTCGCCGTCGCCCATCTTCTCGGCCGTGCGTTTCCGCACCTCGCGATAGTTGCTCATCGTCTGCGCTCCGCTGCTTTCCCAAGCCAATTGCTCCACGCCTGACGCCAGCCCTTGACGCTGCTGCGCTTCCCGGCGCCCTGCCCGCGCGTCCAGTACTGCCGGAACTTCTCGGCCTCCTGCAGCACCTCGCGCGGCTTGAAGCCGAGCGCCTCGGCGTCGAAGCCCCACTGGTCGGGTAGTTCGAACTTGTGCGCGAGCCTCACCACCGCTCGGCCGTTCAGGACTTCGGCATTCGACCCGTCAAAGTCGGGGGGCGGCGAAGGCGGCGCGGCGCTCGGCGCCGGGTCGCTACCTCCGAATAGATGTCCTGTCTGGTCCCTGTCTTGTCCGGTCTTGTCTGGTGGATCCAGTGGCTGTTCTGTGACATTGCCAGCGACAGGCTCTGTCGTTGTTTGCGGTCGCGTCTGTGACTGCTTCTGTTGCCGGGCCAACCGGGCAGCCTCGGTGCGCTGTCGCTGCGCCAGCTTCTTCTCCCATGCCTCTCGCACAAGCGATGCGACAGTCGGGTGGTACAGGCGACCATCCGAGCACTTGACCCATCCGCGCAGCACGTGTTCACGGAGGTCGGGCCATTGATCCGGCGGGCACATCGCCAGATCGGCAAGCACGTCGTCGTCGTCTTCCAGCGAACCCGCCGGCGTGTCGTGCCACGCGGCTGTCCAGAGGTTCAGCATGTAGAACGCGAGCTCAGGCTTGCGCTTGCAGATCAACCACGCCTTGGAGCGGCGCAGCCGGTGGATCTCGATGGGCATCCACGAGAAATCGCGCAGGTCGACGTCGGCCGGCACCAGGGGGTCGGATAGGTGCTCGGTCACGCTGCAACCCCGTCGAACAGCTGCCCCGTCCGCTTGCGCGCGTTCCACTTGTCGCCGGCGATTCGCCGCTCGGCCATCGCGGCATAGTCGGGATTGAGCTCGACCAGCACGGCATTGCGGCCGAGGCGATCGGCGACAAGGCCGGTGGTGCCGGCGCCGCCGAACGGATCGAGCACGGTGCCGCCCTCGGGGCAGCCGGCCTTGATGCAAGGTTCGATCAGCGCCGGCGGAAAGGTGGCGAAGTGGGCCTCGCTGAAAGGCTCGGTGCCTACGGTCCACACGCTGCGCTTGTTGCGCGTGGCGCCTTCCCAGGGCACCGAGCCGGCCACGGCACCCGCGCTCTTGCCATCGGTGTCCACTGGCACGCCGCGCGCGCTGGCGGGCTTGCGCTCTTTGTTGCCGCTGGAGCGCGGCCGATGCTGCGCCGCCGATTGCCCGGGCAGCACATGCTCGGACACTGCGTTGCCGCTGCGATCAAAGGTCGCCGCGCGGCCCGCCCATTCCTGTGCCGGCTCCTGCATCGCCTCGATGTCGTAGTAGTACCGCTCGCTCTTGGCGAGCAAGAAGATGTACTCGTGCGCCTTGGTGCAGCGGTCGCGCACCGATTCCGGCATCGGGTTCGGCTTCGCCCACACGATGTCCTGCCGCAGCCACCAGCCATCGGCCTGCAGCGCGAAGGCCACCTGCCAGGGGATGCCGATCAGGTCTTTTGGCTTGAGGCCCGGCAGCGGCATGCGGTTGGGCGGCGTCATGCGACCGCGCACCTTCCACGATTCGCCCTGCTTGCCGCCGCCAGGGCAGTTGCCTACCCCGCCGGCGCCGGTGGCGTAGGAGTCGCCCAGGTTGAGCCACAGCGTGCCATCGGGCCGCAGCACGCGGCGCACCTCGCGCATCACGCTCACCAGCTGCTCGACGAACTCGGCGGGCGTCTGCTCCAGTCCGGTCTGCCCATCGACCCCGTAGTCGCGCAGCCCAAAGTAAGGCGGCGACGTCACGCAGCAGTGCACCGATTCGTCGGCCAGCTTGCGAAGCACCTCGCGGCAGTCGCCGCGCAGGATCTGCACCGTCATGGCGGCACCGCCAACCCGAGCGCCGCCCGCACGTACTCGCCCCAGTGCCAGCCGAGCGCCACCTTGTTCGCGTGCACGGTCGACACGCCGTAGCTCGCCGCCACGGTGGCGCGGTCTTCGCCGGCATGGATGCGCTGCGCGAGCTCGACGGCCTTCGCCGGCGTCAGCTTGACGATCACCTTGCGCGCGCGGCTGGCGTCCTTCACGCGCTGTTTCTGCGCCGGCGTGTTGGTCGCGCCGATCTCATTGAGCCATCGCATGTACGCACCGCCGCGCAGCGACGCCGCGTGATCCGGCGCGACGCAGGTCTGATGCCCGCACTTCGGCACGACGAACACGCGGCCGGTCTGCAGCTTGCGCGTGCGCGACAGCGCCCAGCGCCGCACGCTCTGGCACTTGCCATCGATGCGCGCCGTCGGCGTGCCTTCGGCCACCGTCGAGCCGAGCCAGTGCCAGCAGCCGGTTTCGGCATCGACACGACAGCGCCGCTCGATGCACTGCAGCGTGCGGATGCCGCCAAGGTACTGGCCCGCGCCGACGCTCATGCGGCACCGCCGTTCAGCATTTCGTTACTAGGGGGGTCAATCCCACCAAGGAGGGATATAGCAATGCGTTGCTTGGGCAGACACTGCGACGCCTCAGGCAACAACAGGGGGGCGGCCATGACAGACGACAGCGCGTCAGGCCGCTTTGGTCAGGCAGGCGTCCAGCTTCGTCAGCGTGGCGAATCCGGGGTTGTCGATGTGCCCGTTCACGAACTTCGACAGCCACGAATAGGAGACGCCCGAGTCCTTCGCGACGGCCGCCCAGTCGCCTTTGCGGGCGATGAGGGCGTCGCGGACGCGCGCGTCCAGGGGCTTTTCGGTGGTGGTGGTGCTCATGCGAGAACCTTAGCAAAAATCTGCTATACGCGCAAGCAGCACATTGCTACGTCGGGCGTGCAAATTCCCGATATGGGTGAATCACGCGCGGCGCAGGCCTTTGCGGTCAATCTGGACCGCCTGATGCAGGCCCGCGGCATGACGCAGGCGCAGCTCGCCAAGAAGGCCGAGCTCGGGCAGACGACCATCAGCCTGTACCTGCGCCCCGAGGCCCGCAACAACGACAAGGCGAACGGTCAGCCCGGCTCGCCGACCCTGGCGAAGGTCGAGGCGATCGCCCTGGCGCTCGGCGTTGACGTCTGGGATCTGCTGCGGCCGCCGGCGCCGCCGGGCGGCCAGGCGATCAGCGAATCGACCCTGTACGGCGGGGCACTGGCGGCAGCGATTGATCTCCTGCCCCAGGCGCTGCGGCCGGATGCGGTGCAGGAGTGCCTGCGCGCAATCCAGACGCTGAAGCGATCACCGCACGTGTCTCCGCGTGAGCCTGCGCCCAGCGCAGCGCCTCGGTCTGGTCGGGCATCAGAACACGCTCGACGCCGCGCTGCCGCATCGCCGCAGCGTAGTGGGCGAAGTAGTCGTGCTGATCACCCCGAAGAGTGATCGCCATTGGCCCCGCAATGAACATCGGCGGCCGCACGATCGCCAGCCCGAGACGAATGAAACCGTCGGCGCTGGCCAGCATCTGAGCGGCGCTGAAGTCGGCCACGTGCGCGTGCGCTCGGACCTCTTCGTGCCAGGCGAAGGCGTGCACCATGATGCGCGGCAGCGCCTCGGTCGTCACGTCGCCGGTGACGCGCCACAGCGACACGCCGTATGCGGCGCACGCGATGACTTCGGCGCCGCCCTCGTACACCCACCGCATAGCAGGCTCCCAGCCAAACGACTACCTGCCCCGCCCCCGCGGAAAGTGTAGGCATTGCGGCAATTTCTTGCAGAGCACCTGAATGAGGGAAAGGGAAAGCACCATGCCGAGGCATCCAAGTGGACAACGTACACCGCTCCTACTCGTGGCGGCGCTGCTGGCTAGCTGCGCTGTGACCAACGAAACGGCCGTGCTCGTCGGCACGCCGCGCGCTGCGATCTCCCCAGAATTGGTGAGGCTCTACACCCAGCCGCCGCGGCGGTTCGTCGAAATCGCGCTGGTGCAGGCCGACGCCGCGCACGACTTCATGAGCAAGCAGGCGTTGCTCGACAAGGCCGTGCAGAACGCGAAGGCGCAGGCCGCCAAGGTCGGCGCGAACGGCATCCTGCTCGACCAGGTCGGCGACACCCAGCTCGGGTCCAGCGGCATCGCCGCGATGCCCAGGCCAGCCGGCGCCGCGCCAGCGCTGGCCACCATGAGCACCGTGAACCGCACCGGGAAGCTGGTCAGCGGCAAGGCGATCTTCGTCACCGAGGAATAGGGCACCCCGCCCCGCCCGAGCCCGCCGCGCGCGGGCTTTTTTCACGTCCGCTGCGCCTTGCAAGCAATTTTCTGCTTGACGAGCAAGCAAGCTATTGCTATTGTTCAGCCACCGCAACGACGAACAAGGGGATGGAATGAACAACACAGCAGACCGAGCCGCCGTCGACTTCTACCTCGACGACGTTGGCCGCGAGGCCGTCGCAATCGCGATCCGCGCCCAGCGCGCGCACCTCGCCGAAATGCGTGCGCAGCGCGAGGCCCGCGAGCTCGTGCGCGCGATCCAGATCAGCAGCGCGGCCGACTGCGTCGACCGTCCGATCGTCATCCTCTGAAAGGGAGCCGACCATGCTTGCACCGACCCTGAGTGAGCGCGACACCGACATCGCCGAGCGCGAAGCCGCCGGCCTGCGCGCCGACCTGCGCAGCGACTGCCTCGACGCGCTGCTGAAAGACCCGACGCGCCGCATCCCGACGCCCCCGGGTTGGGGCACCGTCACCGTGCCGGCGTTCGACGCCGTGATCGACGAAATGGCGGGCCGCGACTCCGACGACATGCGCGCCCGCATCTGCACGATCGTGCGGCTGGCGGCCATGCAGAAGGGCGACGTCAAGCTGCAGGAAATGGCCCTGCGGTTCTGCATGGACGTGGCCGACAAGTTCGCGGAGTCGGGGGCATGAACTGGGGCCGCTATGCCTTCGACGAAATGGATCGCCGCGAGCAGAACGAGCGGCTGCGTGCCGCCGGCCTGATCACGCCGGCCGAGTACCGCGCCGCGATGCGCGCCATTGACGAGGAACAGCCGTGACCGCAACCGAAATCGCCAACGAAGTCGGCCGCCGTCTGAACGAGAACGTGCAGCTGATCGCGATGGTGCTGCGAATGAGCGTGAGCCTGCGCACGCTGGCCACGCTG
>Ga0105041_100025_pt1 | contig 12485 bp, 21 predicted proteins | sample LS_189metaG_FD_91486 | JGI IMG/M metagenome (GOLD analysis project Ga0105041, IMG submission 91486) | Switchgrass associated microbial communities from Austin, Texas, USA - LS_189 metaG | ecosystem: Host-associated > Plants > Phyllosphere > Phylloplane/Leaf > Endophytes | place: USA: Austin... | reverse complement strand
GCATTGACAAGATCTTTACAAGTAAGAACTTGGTGTGCTAGAACATTTGGAATAGGAGATTTAGACGAAGATAAAGGAACTAATATTTTTCTACCTACTAAAGTTTACAGAATATCAATGCTAAATGATAAAAATAAAAAACCCTTCTCCTTCCAGCTAGATGTTCCTCGAGAACTCATTAAATATTGTGAGGACTAATTTAGCATGGACCTTTCTCCTCAGCAAGTATGGGAATTACTATCCTACCACTCCCTATTTGAACCCATAGAACTATGCCGCTATCCTTGGCTAGCCACTAAGTTAGGAGAGATGGGCAACGATCTAACCTTACAGCATGGTCTATACCTCGATACCCGCCTCCCTAATCAGCCACTACTATACACCCTAAACGGATGGATAAAACAAAAGCAACATGAAGAACACCTAAGAAAGGAACAAGAAATATATGAACAACGAAGAACAGAAGGATACTACCAACAAAGAAACTTGGCAGATGAAAGACAGAGAGTGGAGAGAGCCAAGCTGCAATCACACAGTTCCGGGAATATGGCTAGGAATACATTGGTTGGAGTGGCTAGTGCTGGTAATGATACTAGTAGCAATGGCTCTTATAGTGAGAGATTGCAGAAACTCACAGAAGCAATGGCAGCCACCAACACCTATGGAACAAAGGAGCAAGTAACTGAACTACTGAGCTACATGAAACGAGATAAGATAAATCAATTAATGATTAAATATAACTTATGAATGTTGACGAATTAATATCAGAATATTGCAGGTGTGATATGTCATATACTGTAGGAAGAGCAGCAGACTATGCCTCCTTCTTGAGAATACACCAAGAAAAGGTAGAGAAACTCCCTTACATTAGATTTGACATTAGCTGGACTGTTGTTGAATTTATGCCTAAAGACAGAGAAGAAACAACTTTACTCTTGCAAACTTTTGGAGGCGATTGGAATAAAACTACTAATGAGTATCAGACAGATAAAATAAACTACGAGCAGCAGATAGGTAGATACTCTGTTAAGATAATCTCTGAACCTCCACCTTCCTGCCAGATAGTAGAAGTAGAGGAGCATGTTCCGGCTTTTATCAGGAAAGTTCGTAAGATAGTTTGTCCTAAATCTGAGGAAATTACCAAAGAAGAAAAGAAAGAAGAATAACTATTATGGACTCCTTCACTTTAAGAACCAATAGGGTAATAGTAGACTTGAAGAAGGTCATTTATGCCCGCCTCTATTGGGAGAACCAATTTGGCCACAAGAGAGATACTGCCCTAGAACCCAGTCAATTCTCATGGATGAATGTAACCTATAATCGTAATGAGAAACACTGCGAGGGAATAACTTTCTATAAGTTTGCCCAAGCAGAAGGCAAGATAGATCAGTGGACTCAGAAAGTCTATCTGCAACTAGCTAATAGTCACTCCCTCATATACACAGGAGATAAGGCTATGGCTCTATATGGAGCCTATTGTAAAATAGTGTTTCATAAAAAGAAAGAGAAAGGAAAGAAATAATTATGCCATACTGCGAAGATTATCCTTGTTGTGGACACTCTGATGGAGATTGTCCTGATAGTGAAGGTAATTTTGGTTGTGCCCGATGTGGAACTAAATTACCTAAAGATAGCAAGTCATCCATGTGCTACGATTGTTTAGGCGAGATGCACCGAGTAATGGATGAAGACTCAACTGGGCAAGACTTAGACTGTTGGATAGGAGATAGTGATTAACCCTTACTTATGCAAACCAACACAACATCAACTCGTTTGCCCTCCACTTCTCAACCTCCATCTCTTCTTAAAGAGAAGGGCTTCAAGTTCATAGAACAGATACTTAATGACCCCGACATGGGAGAAGAGGATGCTCGCCGCATAGATAGAGAGAAGAAGATAGGTTACTTCGCTTACCTAGACTCTCTGAAAGCAGGCACTATCTGGCTAGATAAGTTCATCACCGTAAATCCAGAGATGCTCCGTCTAAAGGAGAAAGTAAAGCTATTAGCCACAGAACCCGATACCGTCCTCATATTAGGTGAGAGTGGAACAGGTAAAGAACTAATAGCCCGCGCTCTACATGGAACTAAAGATCAGGCCACCTTCATAGACATAAATTGTGCTGGTCTACCAGAACATCTCATCGAAGCTGAGTTGTTTGGCTACACAGAAGGTTCCTTTACAGGTGCATTGAAAGGAGGGAGAGAAGGACTATTTCAAAAAGCAGCAGGAGGAACTCTTTTTCTAGATGAGATAGGAGAATTACCGCTTAACCTGCAAGCTAAGTTATTAAGAGTCCTGCAAGAGCGTAGAGTTCGTAGGGTGGGCGCACACGAATCAGAACCCATTACTTGTCGCTTTATCTGTGCTACTCACCAAGACCTCATAACTGAAGTATCAAACAAGGCATTTCGACTAGACCTCTATTATCGTATATCTACCATTACTCTACAAACTTTACCACTAGAGAAAAGAGTAGAGGATATTCCACTGATAGTCCGCGAACTAGATAAACACAAGGGAACCTTTCCCACTGATTTTAATTGGCCCCTCTTTGTTGCTTCTCATCCCTCATATATGAGAGGTAATGTAAGATCACTGGAACAGCTAGTTCGTCGTTATCAATTATTTAAGGAGTTACCGACTATATGAAACTGAGAACTAAAGCTGGATTACTAACACCGTTTGCATTTGCTTGTGGGTATATACAAGAGTATGAATATAATAATATTAGAACATCTCTTGAGAAGGATGGCTACTATCAAGTTAGGCAGTTTAATCACGACAGAAGTAAAAGACTATATTGGGAACAATTTAGTAAATTAACTGAAGCCAGAAAAGCTTACAATACTCTAGTTAAAATATCTCATAACTACAAGCATAAGTCTTAACCTTGGCACACTTCCTGCTATCTTTTCAAGCTCACTTAACCACTACCATCTTTTTATTATGGCCGATACAAATACACCTTCCATTACTGATAAAGCTAACCAGCAAGTAGCTGCCAACAAAGCAGCAGTTGCTAAAATCGAAGCGTTCTACACTCCCTTTCACGGTCGAGTAGGACACAACCCTTACTTCTATCTGCATGGTAAAACCTTCTTCGACATTAAGCTGAAGGTAGATGCTGGCATTCAGCTTAATGCTGAAGAGCAAGCTAAATTGAATAGCATCGAATGCAAGGAAGAACATGCTAAGATAGGTAAGGAACAAGCTATTGACCTTTACCGGCCCCTTACCACACCTGCCCTTTCTAAGGCTTAATAGTTTACCTTTGTCGGGCTTAGATTAAAGCTGCTAGCTGGATAAGCAGTGTAAACACCAGCACTTCTAACAAAATTATGCACAACATCAAAGCACCCATCGGTAATCGACTTCTAGTGGAAGCTATGGATATAGCTCCTTTCTCCACGATCTTGCATATGCCTGCCACTAAGCAGCCTGCTATGAATGCTCATCAGCGCAGCAAGGTTTTGAAGGTAGGCACTAGATGTAAGTTGGTAGGTAAACTGAAAGAGGGAGATATAGTATTGCACAATAACCAGATGGGCTTTCCTGTTCCCGATACCAATCAGCGATACTTATTGTTACATGCTGATGATGTATTGGCCATAGAATCTACAGCTATGGAAAATGATTTCTTCTCTGCTAAGACTGCAACTATTGGTTAATGCATAGCCACATAGTGTCATCTTGTGATGACAGCTAGTCTTGTCAAAATAGCAGCTAGAATGAAACACTCCTACCAAATATCGCCTTTAGTCACTACTCTGCTCTAAATGACTTAGTAGTTTAGGCTATCGCGAAAACAGTAGAAGGAGATTCTCGGATAGCAGTAAAATCGAGATGGAACTAAATACGATCTGCTAAACGTAATGTGGTATCGAATACGTTAAACACAGATAGCTTACATACCTAGAGGATACCCATGTATGTTAAGGATGCTGGCTCTCCTAACTAAACCAGCAAACTTTCATCCAGATAATTATGCTATGGACTCTGCTGATACTAACCTTACTCGCCATTCTAATGAGACTCCCCTGACTCCTGCTAGTGCCGTTCAGATAGCGGCAACTACTAAGGAAGTCCCTGCCGAAGTAGCTGGGCAGGTTCTCAAGAAAGCTAATAGTGCTGAACCAGATGAAGCCGTAAAGGAACTCTTCCAACTATTCCTTAATGACCCTGATTTCCGTAAACGAGTTCTGGAAGAGCAGGCTAAAGACCGAAAGAAAGGCCCCTACTATTCTAAGGAGTATGGAGAAGCTATAAAGCCCACCATAGACCGACTAATAGCTGATGAAGCTAAGGGCATAGTGAAAAACTATCGCATCCCCTATGAGCAATTTCCCGGCAAGCAGAAAGAAACGATAAGGCAAAGGATAGAGCAATCCATCCGCTACCTAGTAGCTATGATGGATGATGCTAATCATACTTACTTCAATTGGCGACAGCGGGTAGAAATAAAGAAAACACATAGCTGCATCCTGATAGAGTGGAAAGTTAATGCCCGGCAGGATGCCATACCACTACAAGGAGAATATGAAGAGGAAAATAAAATCCAGAGGAATGAGTGGGAAGTAGCACTAGATACCTTTTTAACCACCGCGAAACATCGAGATGCTTTCGAGAAACAGGTAGACCTTAGTGATGATGCTGTCCTCAGATTGAAGCTATCTCTCGACCAATTGAACACTTCTCCCGGACAACCTTGGACACATATCATTACCAACAACCGCATCAAAATAGTTAAGTGGAGTCCATAACTTTATGTATAAACTTGTATTACTGTTAACTTCAATCGGAGTTATCTCATTTGTCCTAGGTTTTTTTGCACTAATTCTTTTGCCTTTACTTAAATGACTATAGAAGCCTTACTCGATTGTCCCGCTGACAGATGGGAATCTCTAAGCGATGAGGATTTGCTAAAAATAGCCACCGATAATGGATGGCTAACTATAACTAGGCTTGACCAAGCAGCTAAAAAGCGAGAGACTACTAATGAACTACTGGCTTTAGCAATGGATGACACTGATACTCCTGCTGCCAAACCCCGCCCCACTAGAGGACCATCTAAGGCAGTCATTAGTGAAGAGAAGAAGAGAAAGATAGCAGAGATGGCAGCTAAGGCAGGAATGTCGGTAGAGGGACTGTTTTAATTTAACCCTGTAAATAAATTATGCAACAAGAAAAACTTATCATCCTCCTAGACGCCTCAGCTCTCAAGCATCTAGCCTGCCCACTAAAGTTTTACAGAACTTTGTTAATGGGCTATAGAAAACAGGTAAATTCAGTAGACATTGTGTATGGCCAAGCCTTCCACCTATTCGTGCAAACTATGGTAAATACTAATGGCTCCTATCCCGAAGCCATTAAGAAAGCCGTTGATCTATTCAATAACACGCCCTATACCGAGAAAGCCACTAAGAAGTGGATGACTCCCCATCATTTAACCAAGACTTGCATGGATTATTGGGAACACTATAACGGAACTAGGAAAGATGAGTGGCAGACACTAAGGGTAGAAGGTAAAGCCCTGACCGAACTAAAGTTTGCCACTCTCCCTTACTATGAAGATGAGAGAGTATCTATTATATTGGCAGGAACCATAGATGATATATGCAAGAGAGAAGGTGGTTGTTATGCCATTCGAGACTATAAAACAACTAGCAGTTGGAATGCTGACGAATATTTAAGGGATTACATCCTATCTCCTCAACTAATCTTTTATGTCTTCGTCCTCTACTGGTATGCCAAGACATATCCTGATAGTATCTATTCACAGATAACCCGTGAAGGTAGAGTAGCTGCTTTCATAGATGGTATTTTTCTGAAGTCGGGTGCAACCTCAGCAACATCAGCTCAGACCAAGTTTCAACGTTCAGAGATGTTCTTCTTCACAGACCGAGATTTAAAATATTTCGGCGAGATGCTAGACAACGTAGTAGTTCCTAAGATACTGGCTATGCTAGATAGAGAACCTTACCCTGAAGGTCGTTTGAACGGAGCTTGTAACATAGTATACGGACATTGCGACTACTTCAATGCCTGTGCTGCTCCTGACCGGCAGGCAACAGAGGCTATCATTCGCAATGAATTTATTACTAAACCTTATAATCCTCTACAATTTGATTAACCTGTGAGAAAGTTTAAAGACCTGTATGATGGCGAATTTTTTAGGTGGTATCCAAAAGAAAATGGCGGAACTATATTTAGGAAAATATCTGAGGATAGACATGCTTCTCACTATTCTACAGGATACCGATATAAAACAGTTAATCGTTTAATGCAAGAAAGATTTGTATACTCCTTATGATTTTATTAGGACTTAGTGGAAAGAAACAGAGTGGGAAGGATACCTGTGCTAACCTCATTCAACAGTTAGTATCTCACACCTTTAACTTCTACCGATTGGGATTTGCTGATGCTCTATACAGGGAAGTAGCTATCATGTTACTGAAGAACGAAGGCTATCATCCCACCGATTCTCTCATCAGTGAGAAGATACGCTTAATCCATTTAGATAAACCCCGTTATCGCGGTTTATTACAGTGGTATGGAACAGAGTATAGACGCACATCTAACGAACGTTATTGGATAGACAAGTGGCTAGAGCGAACTCTTTCCATATCCGACAATCATAAAAATAAACCTCTCTTCTTAGTATGCACCGATGTGAGATTTCCTAATGAATACGATTGCATCGAGAAGTGTGGCGGATTAGTTTATCGGGTAAATAGAACCTCTTCCCTTCCTAATGTAGATGAGCATCTATCAGAAACAGCCCTTGATGGACACCACTTTGATTACACCATACAAAATGATTTCTCCCTGGAAGAACTAAAGCAACACCTACGAGTAGTCCTACAATTCACCATAAGTCAACACAATAAAAATTATGCACAACGAAACAAAAATATCTCCGCCCCCTCAACAGCAGCCTCAGATATACAAACCAGCAGGCAGCAGAACCCTAGCTGAATTAACTACCTTGCAACAAATACGTCTAGGCTTACAGGGTTATGCCGGAACTGGTAAGACATGGTCAGCTACTACATTTCCTAACCCCGTTTTCCTTAACCTCGATAGGGGACTAGGAGCTCATACTGGCCATGAAGGTATTATAGAAATACCCATCTGGGCAGAGCTACAAAAGAGAGAAGCGGTTGAAAGGTTCCTAGATGGAGAAGCCCTTAAGCTAACACCTCATCAAACCCTTATAGTAGATGGTTCTACTGGTTTGCAGAATGCTTTCATAGAGTGGTATAACAGGAATAAAGTCTACACTAAACAGGGTAAAGAAGATGACTTTGCACCTTGGCGACTGAAGGTAGAATTCTTCTCTAAGCTGTGTGAACGCTTTAAAAGCTTAAAGTGTCACGTAGTTTACATTTGCCACGAGACACCAGCCAAAGAGAAAGACGGAACCTACAATGGTAAGTTGCGTCCACTTATGACTGGCCAATTTGGAGATGAGATCATTGGACATTTTACAGACTGGTATCGCTGTCACTCTTCTGATAAGCCTAAAGATGTTAACACCGTAACGCCTGATGCGTTAGCTAAATGGGGTTACAGTAGCATCAAGGAATTCCAAGAAATGTGCAATAGCTTTCCTCGAAATACATTGTATTATTGGCAAACAGAGTCTGATGACTTCTTTGATGGTAAATGCTCATCTCTCATTAACTTCCCCCGTTACATACCAGCTAGTTTCACCAGTTTTCAGAAGTATATGCGTAAAGTATCTTAATAATTTCCTCTCGTGAGGAAAGCCTAACTGACTTAATCAGTTAAAATAAACTAAAACAATAGGCTGACATCCGACTGTCAAGTACAACATATGGCACTAGTTAAACAAGCAGAAGCAGGTTCAACATCGGCACAAGTGGAAGTTAGGTTAAATAAGAACATCCGCCTTCCTCGTGATCGTTATACAACAAGAGTTCAGAAGAGGGATTTTGGACCATCAAAAAGTAGTGGTAATCCAATGGTTACTTATGTGTGGGAAATTGCAGCACCTAATGATTTTATCTTAGACGGTAAGAAAGTCGTTATTGCAGGTTACACTTTCACTCAATACTTAGTAACCCGTGTTCTAGCAGATGGTGAAAAATTGTCAGCAGCAGAATCCACTGAAAAGAAGCACATGGAATTTGCTGAATTTATGAAGAAAATGGGTGGACCCCTCTTAGCACCACTTCTAGGAGGAGCTGAATGGGATGATGAGAATCCACCTCTCCTAGATGTTGGCACATTAGCAGATGTTATTTGCAACACCAAAGAAACACCTGAATTGAAAGCCGATAAGACACCCATCAAGAATAGCGATGGCAGCGATATGAAGAAGATGGAACACTTCATTGAATCATTCTGCGGTAAGTCTAACGTTACCCTTAATCGCCCGTTCTAATGAATACTGCTACACAAGAATGTAAAGATATTCCTTTAAAGGAATATGTAAATAGGAAAGATAGAGAACCTGTGTGTTCCTATTCTTGCCGTCAATCAGCCAAGGCGGTGTTGGAAGATCAAATCTATAGAGTTAGACAACAACTTCGTGGATTAGAAATGCTCAGAGATACTTTGCCTACACAACTGTCTCCTGAGCAAGACGAAGTTCTTTGGTCTTTTTTCTGCACTAAATGGTAATATGCTAAGACAACTTCCAAAGTTATCCTACAGTGGTTTAACCATAGTAATGTCAAACCCGTCAAGGTTCGACAAATCTGAATTACTCAGTGCCAATGGTGGCCACTACTTTGGAAGTGAATGCTTAGTGCCCATTACTAACAAGTGGCAGTGCGATATTAGACTGGCATCTTGCAAAGAACCTCTCTTGTCTCAAACAAGGGGGGTTCTCCTTTTAGGTCAGAAGGCTATGGAACAGTGGCTACCCGCTGACATAACCCGCAACAACACTCTCCATGAATTAAGGGGTTCACCTTACATGGTAAATGGGATAGTCCATGTGAGTAGCTACCTACCGCAAGATGCCTGTGATGTTCAAGATTACGAGAGACGACTAAACGTTCACCTAACTGGCAGCGGACAGGCAGATGATGTAGTCGTAAAAGATGATAGTGGGATGGCTGAGAAGAAACGTCACTCCACCACTAGCCGTTCTAATTATCAATTTTGGCTAAAGCAAGACACTCGTAAAATATTACGCTTAATCAAGGAGCATGGTGGAGTAATACCTCCCAAGAAAGTAGAAACCTATTATGATATTTACCCCCGTAGTGATAGTGTTATTGACCTTCTATCTAGTAATAAGAATGGACTCTTATTTTTTGATATGGAAACAACCTATGAAGATCAGCGTATTACTTGCTTTGCTTTTGCTTTCGATCTTTCTCGCATTTACGTCGTGCCTATCATTCGTCATGATTATACACTGGCTTACGACAAAATCACCATAGCTAAAATCTTTCGTGCCCTAGCAGTAGCTCTTAGAGACAATACGACAGTAGCTCACAACGGAGCCGGTTTTGACTTCTTTGTCTTAGCCCGCCGCTATGGAATACCTATTGATCGCTCAGTTTATGATACCATGATAGCCCAACATCGTATTTGGCCAGATGTTGAGAAGTCCTTAGGACATTGTATTTCACTGTGGACTAATGAACCATATCATAAAGATGAAGCCTGTTTCTCCTTTGGTAACTACGAACAAGCTAGTCGTTTATGGTCCTATTGTGGTAAAGATGTAGCAACAATGATAATGGTTTATGAAGCTCAACAAGCTTATGTCCGGACTATTCCCGGTATGGCGGAATCTATCAAGCAAGCTAATGCGTCTATACGTCCATATCTTATTACGACTTTGCAGGGTATTGCGTATAGCACTGATAAGATTATAGAAACACTTTCTGAGAATGACCGACTATTACGTCAATACTTACGGTTCATCAAATTACTTATAGGACAGGATACTGCCATTCGCATTAGACCCAAGTCAAAGACAGCCGTAGATTGTATGGCTATGTCTAACCACCAATGTGTAGCTTACTTCCACCGGGAATTGGGCTATAAAGTGGTAGGCTACGGGAAGACTAAAAAGGATGGAACTAAGGGACCGTCTCTAGCTGAGAAGAATATGCTCCGCTTGCGCTTACAATACAATAATCCCGTAATTGACCTCATCTTAGCCTACAGACAACTGCAAAAAGAATCCTCCTCTTTGCAATTTAAACCTCTTGACTGGAATAAACAAAAGATAACTAGCTAATCATCTATATGAGCAAACCGATAACCTACGAATATGAATGTCCCGATTGTCAAACTATAGCTACTTTTGAGATTACTCCTTATGATCCCGGAAGAACTTCAGGACCGCCAGAAGATTGTTATCCCCCGGAAGGCGGAGAAGCAGATGGTCCAGAGGAATGTGAGAAGTGTGGCTGCCAGATAGATTCTGATAAAGTTTATGAAGAGTGGGCAGATAAAGCAGCCGACGACTACGACTATGAACCAGATGATCATCGCTATGAAGAACAATAATGATATAACCCTAGAAGAAGCTCAACAGTTCATCAATAAGAACCTGGACAATAGTGATCGTTTATTGAAAAAGTGGCCCCTTCAACTGCGATGGAAGTGGTCCCTTTGTTGGTCATTGGTAGAAGATCATAAGAGGCAATTAGCTGCTGGCCTCATAGGTAATACGCCTAAAGTAATGGGCCGCATAGGTAGCCGCGGTTACGTAGCGAAAGGAAGGCAGATATGAACTTAAACGACTATGCTAAAATGTGCCACAAAGCTAATGAGAAATGGTGGCAAGACCCGCTTACTAAGCTACCTATTAAACGCAATCGGGGAGAACTGATAGCTCTTATGCACTCTGAATTATCAGAGGCTTTAGAAGGTGAGCGTAAGAATTTAATGGATGATAAGTTGCCTCAATATCCTATGGCGGTTGTAGAGCTAATAGATGAATTCATCAGAAAAATGGACTACTTAGGAGCTTTCTATCCTCATATAGACATTCAACAAGTCTTTGAAGATAAGATGGCTTACAACGCTAAAAGAGAGGATCATAAACATGAAGCTCGCTTAATAGCAGGAGGGAAACAATTCTAATGATAGTCACTTTAAGCATCATAAGAAATAATCCCTACAAGTTGTTCTTGGTAGAAGAAGCCTGTCTATCCCGCCCTACAGATTGCTACAAGGAAGAAAATCAGGAAACCAATACAGTCGGCATTAGCACTAAATGGTATTGTTGCATGGCAGAACACTCCCTCTTTTACGATTGGCAAATAGATAAAATTCAACTGTTGTGGGAAGATGAGCTGGCATTAGTTCGAGGTAAAAGAGCTAAATATGAACATTTCATAGTGAGCGATGATTTTGGCCTTAAGTGGGCACTACTAGATAGGAATGCTCCTAACCTCTTGCATTGGATGAAGCAACAATTATTAACCATTTAATGCTACGAAACACCACACAGTATAAGATTAGTGGGACAGAAACCTTCCGACTTTCTAGCAGTCAGGTGATGGGACGTATTGGCTCTAACCTTCAGAATATCGAGAAGTCTTTACGGCGCATCTATGAACCTGATGGTTACCGACCCGAACTAGCGGCTAAATGTCTAGCTTACATAGATAGTGGCTATAAGGATTTATCTGTTTTTACAGAAGTAGAACTCTCTACGCTAAAGATATTTATCCAGTGCGACCAAAGTGGAGCAGAAGCTCTAATAGTAGCCTACTTATGTAGACCCGGCAAGTTCCGCGACCTCTTCCTCAATGACATTAAACCTCATGTATTTATTGGTCTAGCCTTCCCTGAGCATTGGCAAGACCAATACCCACAAATAAATGAAATCAAGAAAATGGATATTGCCTCCGTTAAGTCTCATCCCGGATGGCAAGAACTTAGAGCAGCTATTACAGATTCAGACAATAATCCTCCCGGAACCCGCTATTACTACCATTATAAGCAAACATGTCACAGTGCAAATTATGGTATTAAAGGACCTACCTTCCAACTTAATATGTTGGAAAAATCGGGAGGGAAAGTTGTCCTTTCTAAAGATCAAGCACAAAGATACTTAGATGGTTATCGCCGACTATTTCCCGAAATCCCTGAATGGAACCTAGAAGTTCAAGATGCTGTTCGTCGTTCTCCGCATATCCTATGGAACCTGCAAGGTTTTCCTAGACAATTTGTAAATATTAAAGAGTCAGAAATGAAGGACGCAATAGCGTGGATTCCACAAAGTTCTGTAGGATGTATAACGCACTTAGCTTATACACAGATGCAAAACTTTATAGAAGATAATAAAAAAAAGTGGGACATGTTAAACAACTGTCATGACTCTATGCTTTGCCAATGCCCACTAATGGATATGCAAGAGTGTGCAACTAAAATGAGAGAATATATGAATCAAGATTTAATATCTCCTCGGAGTGAGAAATTCAGAATGAAAAGTGAAACTCAAATAGGATTTAACTGGAGTCCTTCTAAACCATGTCCAGATG
>Ga0105041_100024_pt1 | contig 13049 bp, 17 predicted proteins | sample LS_189metaG_FD_91486 | JGI IMG/M metagenome (GOLD analysis project Ga0105041, IMG submission 91486) | Switchgrass associated microbial communities from Austin, Texas, USA - LS_189 metaG | ecosystem: Host-associated > Plants > Phyllosphere > Phylloplane/Leaf > Endophytes | place: USA: Austin... | reverse complement strand
TGCAGAACCTGCAAGCTGGGCTCGACGCAGTGCCGGACATGCGCACGGCGTCAGCTTCCGACGACCCGATTGGCTCTGTCTTTGGCGCCGACCCCTTCGGCGATAATCCGGTGGACCCCGCCTCACTGGATTCAAACCCGGCAATCAATCCCGCTGCGCCTATTGCTCCCGCTGAGCCCATGCCTGAGCAGCGCGGCGTGCCAAAGTCGGTAGCGGACTTCAGCCAGCCATCGGACCCGGTAGAGGCGCCGAAGGCTCGCGGCTACATCCCGCCCGGGTCAGCCGGTGGCGTTTCCTATTCAGCGCCCACGCCGGCGACGCCTGACATGACGGATGCAGGCAAGGCCGCTGAGTTGCATCGCCTAGCCGCCGAGAGGGCTTTGCGTGGAACCTATACGCCCGGCCGCGCCGCTGGGTTCACGCCAGCCCAGCGCACTGGCAGGCTTGACCCTGAGGTGGCAGCCGAGCAGCAGGAGGCTCGCTCCGCATCTAACACGGAACTGGTGGATACGACTCTCCAGGCCCGCCAATCACAGGCCGACCTGTTGCGTCAGTCCGCGTTGCAAGAGGCGATGCGCCTGACCGTGCAGCGCGAGGACCAGATGCGCGCTCAGCGCGAGGCGGAACAGAAGCGTCAGCGCCTCATCGATGAGCGCCGCCGAGTCAACGAGGCCGAGATTGACACGTCGTTCGCTCAGGGAGATTCGTTCCGCCAGGTCATGGCCGTGATGGGTGCGGCCCTTCTCGGCGCCGTCGGGTCCGACGCTGGGCTGCGCATGATTGAGTCGAATATCGACCGGCACGTGCGCAAAGAGATGCAGATTCGTGGCAGCAAACTCCAGGCCCTGGCTGAGGAGATTGGCTCAGAGGAGCAGGTAGTTTCCGCTGCCAAGGCTCGCATCTATGAACTGATGGAGAAGCAGGCCGGCGTAACCCAGAAGACGCTACAGGCTGCTGAGATTGAGAACCAGACGCCAGCTGTGCTGGCTGAACTGAAGCGTCGCGCGTTGGACAACGACCAGCAGTTTGAACGCGAGTCCCTGGGCAAGACGACCGAAGTCTACCAGCAGGCGCAGCGCGGTGGATTCTCTGGCCCCAACCTGGACAAGGCAGCGTCGCACTACGATGCTGCGGTCAAGTCTGGTCAGGGTGCCAAGCCTGACAAGGCCACAGTGGACGCGCAGCGCGGGCTTGCTGAACTTAAGCGGCTCAGGGACAACCTGAAGCGTGGCCAGCAGAGCGGCGCACTAAAGAGCGTCATTGGCTGGCAGGACAAGCTGGGCGCAAACGCTGTTCAGGACTTCTTCGGTGGACTACCGCCCGAGCAAAAGGAGCAGGCCACGACACTTGAGGAGCTACAGGTTGGCAACCTGATGCGTCTGGTTCGTGAGCCCAACAACACGCGAACGCAAAACATGGTGCAGGCCATCGGTGTGCCCAAGAACGACCGCGACATTGACGGCGCCATTCGCAGGCTCGACCAGTTGATTGCCATCGAAGAGAGCGGATACAAGAACGGCCCGCAGCCGGTGGAGATTCGCTAATGCCCGTACCGTTCCTGAATCAAACCACGGGCCAGCTGGAGTACTATTCTGAGCAGGACCTAACTCCTGAAGCGATGCCTCTGCTCGCTGCTCGTGGTCTGCGCCAAGCCACGCCAGAGGACGTCGCCAATCGCGAACGCACCATCGAGTTCTCTTCGGTGGGACAGCAGGCGCTGGCTCAGGCTGAGCGCGTCGTGCGCGGGGCCACGTTGGGCCAGGTCGAAGGCATTGGTTCAGACGAAGACATTCGCGCGCGCTCTGAAGTGAGCGAGGAGGTCAGCCCCGTTCTTTCGATGGCCGCCGACTTTGCTCCGGACGTCGGGCTAGGCATCCTGACCGGTGGCGGCTCGGCTCTACTCACAACGGCTGGCAGACAGGCGGCCAAGGGGCTGGGTCGTGCCGCGCTGTCCGCCGCTGCTAAGGCCGCGCCACACGCCGCGCTGGCTGGTGAAGCCGTGGCTGGCGGCCTGGTTACGGCGTCGCAGCAAGCATTCCAGGAAGGTCGCCAGTTCTTTCACGAGAACCCGGTAGAGGATGCAACCAATACGCTGCTGTGGTCCGGTATCGGTGGCGTGCTGGCCGGCGCGCCACAGGCATTCCGCGCGCTGAAAGCGACGGGGAAAGCAGGCAAGGCAGCGGCTGAAGTGGTAGACGAGGCTGAGTTGGCAGCTGCGCGCGCGGCTGGTGAATCAGACGCCGTGCCCATGCCAGCGAGCGCAGGCCCTTCGACGACAGGCGTGCCGCTCACAAGCGACAAGGGCACCCAAGCCGCATACGAAGCGGGACACGGCTTGAAGGCTAGGCCCATCGTCAACAAGCCGGACGTGAAGTTAGACGATGTGCGCTTGCCCGACGCTGACGGTGACCTGACCCCGGTCACTCCAGAGGAAGCCTCTCGCCACGCTGACGATATCAGGACTGTCACCGAGTCAGGCATCGCCGGGAAGTCACTCGAAGACCTGGGCGCACTGCCAATCGATGGCGACGAGAGTCGCGCCAAGATTGACGCTTTCAAGGGCGACCAGGGATTCCGCGAATCCGGCATGCTTCCGTCCAACAATGACCGTGGGCGCGGCGGGTTGCCTGCCTTCGGTGTCGACGCTGACGGTTCGGTGTATCTGAACAATGGACGGCATCGGCTCACCGCTGCCAAAGAGAGCGGACAGGAATTCATCGTAGCCAACGTCAAGCGGTACGACGCTGACGGCAACACGGTGTGGGACTACGTGGGCCCGGTCAGGGTAAACCAGCCGTCGCCTCAGACTGATGGCGCGCTAGCGATGGCAACGCCTGAACCGAAGGTCGCTAAGCCCCGGGCCATTCTGGCGGCAGAAAAGGGCGTCGCCAAGGCAGAACGCAACGCCGTCCGTTCTCAGGCAGATGACATCGTAAAGCGCGCCGCCAAGGGGGAGGCGCCGCTCGGCCGCGTTGACGGGTTCCTGCGGGACAGCAGGCTCGCCCAGTACCGAGACGAAATCATTGAGCAGTCCACCAAGGAGATGCGCAACGACCTGAATGAACTGAACCGAAGGAGTCAGGGCATTCGCGACGAGGCTATGCGCCGTGAGGACATTGCCAAGAACATCTCGGACAACCTCCCCGCTCAGCAGGCTAAGGTTCGCGAGATGGCACTGGCAGGTCAACGCCTTGCTGGCGAGATGCATATCGATGCTCAGCAGTTGGCAGCGCGTATGGGAAAGAAAGCTCCGCAGTACTTCAGCAAGACTGCGCACGACCTGGTGACCAGTTTGGCTGAGCGCACCGAGGCCATGTCGCACATGGCGGATGGCACTGAAATCTTCAATGCGATGCAGGAGATGAAGCGCATCGTTGACACCACGAAGAAGGCGCTGGAAAGGGGGGCACGCAAACGCACCTCTGACCCGTTGCGCTACAAGGAACTGATTCCCAAGGTCCAGGCCTACGCTGACAGTCTGCGCGCTACCCTAGAAGACATCCCTACTTTCGGTCGCGCTGGGGAGATGCAGAAGGCGTACAACGAAACGTTCCACAAGAAGTGGTTTCCGGCGAAGTCAGTCTTCGAGGATTCCGTCTTCAGGAAGACCGGCGAGGACTACCAAGCGTTCGACGTGCTCGACGCTTGGGAGTCCAAGGTCACGGCGCTCCTTGAGAACCAGGGCACCGGTGAGCGCCGCATGGTCGGTGATATGCTCGGTGCCCTCAGGGAGATGGCCGAGCAGCGAGCCAAGTACGGTACTGCTCCCAAGGCTGACACTGACCGAATCGTCGCGCTGGTCGACAAGATTGGGCGCACCTTCAAACTGGCAGACGACACCAACGCGGCCAAGGGGCGTCTTGAGATGCTGACCCCAGTTGGACAGGTCGCGGGCAGCGGCATCGGCGCAGCAGTGGGCGGGCTGCCTGGCGCCATCATGGGCGGGGCTGTTGCTAAGGGGGCCACTGAGCTCGCTACCGGCAAGTACCGCCGAGCATTCATGGCAATGCGTGGTGCCACCGAGGAGACTGTCGAGAAGTCTGTAGACGACTGGATTCATGTCAGCAAGGGCAGGGCCGCCGTCTCAGGAGCCAAGCGCTCACGCTTCCCAAAGTTGGAACTGACGCCCGAGAATCGCCACCTGATGCAGACTGCCAAGCGCATGGGCGTCACCTTCGGATTCGCCGAATTCCTTGGCGACAACAACGACCCGCAGTCCGCCTTCAGCACCAAGCGTGACGCGCTGCTGGACGACAAGGGGTTCGTCAATCGCTTCGCTGACGAGTTCGGTGACCTGGCTCAGGAGGAGCCGCAGGTGTACGCCGTCGCTGCCGGCAAGGCTGGAGAGATTCGGAAGTTCCTTCTCGACAGACTTCCCTCTTCAGTGGCCGTGAGCATGGCTCGTCCCAATGGCTACCCTCCCACCAATGAGGCGATTGAGGACTGGAGTGTATACTGGAATGCAGCCACCAATCCGCGCAGCGTCGTCCAGTCAATGTCACGTGGAGACATAAGGCCGCAAGAAGTAGAGACGCTCCGAACACTCTACCGTCCACTGTACGAGAAACTACAGGCCACGCTCATCGACAAGATATCGAATGCCACCAACATGGGCGATGACCTGGACGACCAGTTCGTGATGCGCATGTCGCTGCTGTTCGACCTGGACGGAGCCGGCACGCCAGCATTCAGCCAGCGTGCCGCCAACGTGGCCAGGCAGGTCGCGCCTACCCAGCCTCCGCAACAGGGTAAGCCGTTCGCCCCGAAGGCTGGGGCCCGCGTGAGCCCGAGCAACGTCGCCATTACTGGCCCTACGTATGGGTCGGGCCTGGGCTGAACAACTCAGCCAGCGACACCGGCGCGTCGTCCAGCAGCTTGACCAGCTTGCGTGCCATCGTAGGGTCCCAAGAGCGGATTGACTCCACCGTCTTTTTGCCGAACTTGGGGAGTGCCAGCAGCTCCTCGTCGGAAGCTGCCTTGACACCTTCGATGGTCCCGAACATCTCCAGCAGCAGCGTGGCCTTGGATGGCCCAATGCCGGGGCATCCCGGGATAGCGTCTGCCGCATCCCCAACCAGGGCCAGCCAGTCCTGCATCTGGCTCGGCGCCACACCAAACTTGGTAACGCAGTCGTTGGCCGTGATGTACCCAACGGACCCCACCAGCCTAACCCTGTCGTCGAGAAGACAATAGAAGTCCTTCTCGCACCCCTTCGCGCTGCCCACAATCTGCACTTCCTCTGGCCACGACTGAGCCACAAGCGCCGCGATTATGTCGTCCGCCTCGTACCCTTCGCACTGAACCACTGGGTTACCCCAGGCCCTGACGCGGTCAGGAACAGACTCAAGGGCTTCGATACCATCCGTCGGCTTGGGCTTACGGTTACTCTTGTAGTCAGGGCACCACTCTTTGCGCTTGCTCTTCGGGGAGTCGCAGCAGACCACAACCTTGGGCCAGTTGCGAATGTAGAACTGAATCTTGTCCAGCGTCAGCGAGTACGCCTCAACACTTGAGCCGGTGCCGAACCTGAACTCCCAGAAGATTGCTCCCAGGTCAACGAGGGTAAGCATCAGCCCTCCTGACCGGGTTGCCTGCCATTGTCGTATCCGCGCACCCGAGCAGTCGCAGCATTACGACGCGCCACCACGGTCTCGCTGAACCCTGGGATGGTCTTCAGGGTATCCCAGGCCTTCTTCACGCCATCGGATATCTTGGTGATGTCAGCCAGCGTCTTGGCCTCGTCGAACTTCTTCAGCCACTCCTCTCCGGTATCCTTGGCAAAGTGGCTCGTGTCCTCACGGTCGTTGTCTGACTCCTCTGTGTCCGGTGTGTCATCTCCGGTCAGAGCGAAGCACTTGAACTCCGCGTTCTTCACAGCGTAGCTAAGCGCCATACCGACCTGAACCGGTGCCAGCCCGCCGTCCTTTTTGACGCTGGACTGTAGTGCCGGAATCAGAACATCGATGCGAGAGTCGTGGTCGGTGGCTACCCAGCTAACGCGCACCATCAGACTGACAGTGCCACGCTCCAGCACTTCGCTCTTCTCGACGGTGGCGAGGCGCACGACGCCATGCTTGACATAGGCGTCGTGCAGAGCCTCGGTAACGGCCTCGTGCCCAGCGTAGTTGTAATTCCCCTGAGGGTTACGGGAATGCTTCCCAACGCCGCGCACATCCTTCATGATGGCATTGATGCGCTGGTAGATGTTCTTGGTGTCACTCATGCGTCAAGCATGCAACCAGGTCGCTTTAGAGTCAAGCGGTATCAGAGCCGCTTATTGCCGTGCCGATGCGGGCGTGTCTGGTTGTACGCGTGTTTCTGCTCTATGAGTTCACCCATGTCGATTCCTAGCGCACCCGACATGTCTAGTACTCGAATGATAATGTCGGCCAACTCGCTCGGCATACCGGTCGGCTTTCCCGTCACGCCAACGAACAGGTCAACTTCACCATTCCTAACGCACTCGGTCGCCTCACTTACCTCGGTGTGAATGAGAGCCAGCATCGAAGCCAGGTGGTGCGGGTCCATGATGTCCCGGTCATCGTGCCAGCCCTTCTCGATGGCCAGGGAATGCACCATTGTCTGCAACTCTTGAATGCTTCTCACAGGTAACTTCCTTTCGGCCACTGTCGCAGAATCAACCCCGCCTGACTGTCAGGTGAAGTCTCGGTCCCAATCCACCACGCTCTCATCGCTCGCCACATTGCTTTCATTCCAGTCCTGCATCCCTTCCGATAGTTGGTCGTACCGCTGCTGCTCTTCGTTGTGGACTGCATCGAAGCAGGCCACCTCAGGGTTCCACGCCATGACAATCTTCTTGCCGGCCTGGCCCTGCTTGCACTTGGCCACCTTGATGACCTTGTCGCCCTTAGCCACACCATGCTCTGAGTCATCCTTAGGCGCAAGGAAACCTATGAGCACCACCTCTGCCATCTGAGGCAGGTCCTTGGAATCACGGAAGGCGTACTTTCCCGGTATCTGCTCATCGTCATTCATCGTGAGCTGAGAGAGCAGGACGCCACATATCCCTCCCGGCACACACGTCTTGGCAATGTCAGTCATCACCCGTGCGATGTATGTCACATCGTTGCGCCTGTCCTGCTTCGAGACCTTGTTCGCAAACGCACCGATGTAGTCGAACACCACCACGTCGATACGGTGCTCCTTCACCGCCCGCTTGATTCGCGGCTGCAGCCACTCCACTGTCTTGCCGCGCGCATCGATGAACACCGGGTTGTCCTTAGCGTCACGCTGCGCCTGAGCAATCGCCTCCTGGTGCTGGCGCGTCAGCTTCCGGTCACGCAGGGCCTGGGCTGGCACTCTGCTTCGGCGGCACAGCAGGCGGTCACCGTAGGTTGACTCGCTGTCCTCCGCGCTGACGATGAGCACCCGCTTCCCGCGCCGTGCATTCTCGTCGTACAACATGATGGCAAAGCTACTCTTGCCCCACGAGGTGTCGGCTCCCACGAGCCAGCAGTCACCGGGTCGCAGCCCGCCTGTGATGGCATCTAGCTTGTAGTGTCCCGTGGTGCCATAGACACGCTTGTCCCTGGTGAAGGCGCGCTTCCCAGCGGCACCGAGTAACTCAGGCTCGCACAGGATATGGGGCACCTCTTCGGAGACAGTCTGTCCTTCGAAGGGGTCTTCAGGTAACTCGCCAGCGCGTAGCCTGTCGTTGTCGTCGTTACCAGCCACGCGCCTCCAGCTGTCGCCTGACGGCAGAGATGCCAGCGCGCGGCAGTCTCGGGTGCTCCAGTTCTAGCCAGTCCTCCAGGCGCGTCAGCCTATCAGCGGCTACCTGGTACGCCGACTTGGGATGCTTGGCTTTAAGCAGGGCCCGGCACACGGTCACGACCCCGGATGCCTCCAGTGTCTCAAACGGCGCGAGCAGCGCGTCAAGCGTTTTGCTGCCCTGGGTTTTGTCGGCCTTTTCACGTATGGTCACTTTGCTCTCCTGACTACCGCTCGGTCCCTGAGTGAGCGGGCAATCTCCTCTGCGTATCGGTCGCCGGCCCGGTCCGCGTCAGTTCGTATCCCCACCATGCTGCCAACGGGAATGCGTTCAGCAAACGCTGACGACCAGCTGCCGTTCATGACACCGAAGATGGCCGTGCCGGGGTACGCCTGGCACAGGCTCAGGAACGACGGCTCGCCCTCGGAGACCAAGATTCTCTTAGGGCAGCCGGGCTCCCTCAGAATCGCAAGCGCCGCGTCGTTGGCTAGCACGAGCTCATTCGAGCGATGCCCAGCAGCTGGCAAGCGCTTTGGACCATCGTACCCGGTGCGGCACTGCCAACCCCGAAGGGAGCGCATCTGACCCAGGCAGTCGTACACAGGCAGCATCACCAGGTGACCAGTCTCCCGCCACGACTGACCGCGGTAGCGCGCCCAGCCGGCAAGCTCGGTCTCGTCGCCGATTGCCCTGGCCGACCCAGCGTCGGGGGCGAGACCCCTCGATGCCAGCATCGACTGTGCCTCTTCGATACACTCCGTGGCGTATCCTGATTCCCAAGTGCTGGTGACCTCAGGTTGCGGCGGGTAGTCACGTGGCTCCTCGGTAGCCAGTGGCTCCTGAAAGTCGAAGGGAGGTGCCTCTGAGCGCGAGCAAATGGCATCCCTCAACTGGTGCAGTCCACCGGCGTCGCAGCACGCCAGCATCACGTCTTTGAAATCCCGTCGAAGGGAGAGTCCAGTTACCGCCCCGACTAGGGTCAGCACGTCGCCACTGAGGTCGCACCCAAAGCATTTGACCCTGAGGGTTCCGTCCGGACCCAGAGTCACTGAGCATGAGGCGGTTCTGTCCCCGTGTGCTGGGCAGCGAATGAGATACCCTCCCGATTGCCGCACTGCGCCCTGTCCTAGTCGGAGCGCTTTCACGACTCGGTGAGGGTCCGTCATCGAGCGACGGATTGCCTCTGCGTGAGGGTTCATGCGTAGCCAGCATCATCCTCTTCGCGGCGGACCGGCTTGCCTCGTACGGGTTCATCGAGGGACTTATTCAGCCAGATGTGAAAGGCTCGGTCCCAGTCGGAGCGCGGGGTTTTGAATTCCCAATTACGGAAGTCCTCCAACTGTTTGGATAGCCAAGACTCGGAACGCAGTGAAACCTTTGCCAAGTGCGCCGGCTTTGGCTGCCAGTCATCGGGAACGAAGTGACTGAGACCGGGGCGACGAGGGCGCTTACCCTTCGATGGCTCCCCCGCCAGGGGGACTACAGGGGGTATTTCTTCTGCATCTGCATCTGCATCTGCATGCGTGATGCTACGGTCTGTCACGCCGTGACGTGAAGATGCGACGCGTAGCGCCCGTGTCGCACGGTACCGACGTGAGCGTTCTGCAGAGGTGTGGTCCTTGTCGCGATACTTGGCGTAGTTGAGAACAAGATACCCACCATCGATTCGGATGAGACGGCGCCCTTCATAGTCTTGGGAGCGACTCTCCGGGTCCGGGTCTCCAAGCCTTGCCAGCGCCCGTGACGCCTCAGGCTGCTGAACATCAGCCAAGCGGATTAGGCCAGGGCCGCTGGCCTGGACATACCCATACCACCCAGGTGGTGCAGACCACCCCGTTGGCTCCAGCGAGCCCACCTTGTACTGAACCACCTCCTCGGTGAATTCCCTTGGCTCGGCCAAAAGAAGAGCAGTTATGAAGATGTCCCGAGCTGGCTTGTCTAGCCATGTGGTCGAACGGAGGATGCCAGTGTCTAGTTTCACGAACGCCATGCAACAACGGTGTCACGCCGTGGCAACCGTAGCAACAAGTATCGTATCTTTCTGCCTCACTGTATCAGTGTCCAGAGTTAGCCCACAAGTTGTCCGAATAGATTCTGGTTGCATGCTGTAGGCGACCGGGTCATGGTTTAGTGATGAAGCGATACGTTTTGTACATGGCCTATCGCCATGGTGGAAGCGGGACAGAGTTGGACTTGTATCCAAGTGACGATGGTGAGTGGGTCAAGGCTGAGGAGGCCCTTGCCCTGGAGGCGAGTCTGGATATGGCCGACCGTGCTGGGCTGGAGTTGGCAAAGCAACTGGAGGACGCCAACGCCCGGGTGGCGGAGTTAGAGAGCGAGCTGACGATTGCGTGGGAGGAAGACCCGCTTGTTCCGGAGCTTCGCGCCCGGGTGGCGGAGTTGGAGGCCAGCGAGAAACAGGCTCGCGAGATGAGCGTCACGGCGCGCATGCTCCTCAAAGAGGACGGTGAGATGCAGGCGCTATTGGACGCCGCCAACGCCCGCGCCGATGCGGCGGAGCGTGAGGAGACGCTGGAGTACGGCCGAGCGGAGCGATACAAGGCTGAAGCAGCGGCCCTGCGCGCCAGTGTCGAACGCTGCAAGGCTGTGCTGTCACGGCGCTACAGCGAGCCTGGCCATTGGGAGAACCCGAATGGCGAACTGTGCAGCGCTGATGAACTTGAGGCTGCTCTGGAGGACAAGTGAAGAAGAAACCGACAGAGACGCAGCGCCGCTGCTTACTTGGCGTAGAGATGCTAACCGGGGAACTGGGGCGTACGCCGAGCACTGCCGAGGTAGCGACCTGGCTTGGCATCAACCGCTCCTCTGCTCGACGGCTTATGCTGGCCTGCAAGGCTGGTGGCTGGATGCGAGCACCGGAGGCTGTTGTGGTGGGTGAGTGGGCGCTGACTGCAGCTGGAAAGCGAGAGATTGATGGCTAGCTATCGAGACAGATTCCGGTACGCTGCCAGCCAACCTGGTGCCAGGGTTGTTAGCTTATTCGTTGGCGACATCAAGTCAGCGCTGAGTGACCTAGAATGGCTCGACAAGGACAACGACGAGTTGCGCCGAGAGAACGAGCGCCTGCTGAAAGCGCTGGCCCCCGCCATGCCGCCGCCTGTTGCGCCCGAGCCCGAGATGTGCTGCGGCGGCACGTGCGTCAGGGCGGTGTGTTTCATCCACGGGGACAGCCATGGCTGAGCGTTGGTCAGGACCCGGCACCGAGATGAGCCTGGCCGAGATTGCGGAGCGCCTCGGTACCACCAAGCAGACGGTGCACCGAATCCAGCAGCGCGCACTGGCCAAGCTCCGTGCCGCATTGGAAGATGTAGACAAGCCTACCACGAATCCGATGCAACCAGGTTGCATGCCGGACGAAGAGCGCTAGAGTCTAGTCATGGGTGAACGGTGGTCTGAGTCAGCGCGCAGTTTCATGCGCAGCGTAATCAAGGGTGGTGGCAAGCGCCACGTCTCCAGCAACAGCAAGTTCTCTGGCCTGGCCACGGACTTGGCATCGCACGGTGCGCTGGAGTTGGAGCACTACTACCGTGATGGCAAGCGTGGGACAGCGGTCTATTCGGTCACCGAGATGGGCAAGCAAGAGTTTGGAAGTGAGTCATGATTAATAAATTTACGAGCGAGGTCGACGCCGTCGAGGCTTCCAAGGAGCTGAGACTGCTGCGCGAGAAGGTTCTGTACACGTTGGCCGATGGTGGCTTTGCCGATAAGCGCACTGACCTTGAGGCCTGGACTCAAGCACTAAGCCAAGCTCAGGCCCTGATGGCCTTGGTGGAGGCGCAGGCGTTGGCGCTGGCGCTAGTGCGGGATGCGGCGCGGGTCGAGATAGCACCGGCCGACATGACTGATGCGCAGGCACTCAAGAGTTGCCAGGAAGCGATTCGCCGTATCCGTAGAACGCTCACTATTACCTTGGAACACAAGGGGTCATGATGCGAATCGAGTGCAACAAGCCTGAGTCGGTGGTGCGTGACAGCCAGCGTTACGACGTGTTCGTGACGTCGAGCGGGTGCCGCATTGAGTACGGTCCTCGGCGCATGCGGGTGGTTGGCAGGTACACTCCGGCCGATGGTGTCGAGTTCGTGAGCCATATCCGCGGCCGGAACGAGAAGCTGGAGCCTACGTTCCCCTTGGTTAAGAAGCCTCAAGTCCGGGTGCTCGGCATCCGTTTGGGATGAGCATGGCCCGACCGAACTACAAGAACATCAAGCGCTACGAAGCATACGTAGCAGCAAAGACTGCGCCCAGCCCGGACGGTGGGCATACCCCGACAACGCCGTCCGGGCATGGGGCCCTAAGGAGTGACAATGAAGCAGGAACTGAGACTGGAGCTCGCGCTGTATCAGGAGAGCGACGAGGAGAGCGAGACGCTGCGGTGTCTGCAGCCGTACCTGGAGCAGGAGTGTCCGACGACGGAAGTGCCACTGACCAAGAGCGACTGCATCGCGGAGGCGCACGACCGGGCCAGACTGGGGAGTCACGAGGCGGAGGCGTATTGGCTTCTGATGGCAGCTTCGCTGTGATGGAGGAGCTGACGGACGATGACCTGACGAGCCTTCGCTCTTGCATGCCTAAGGGCTGCACAGTGGGGAAGCTGATAGCGGCTTTCGACGCCCAGGCCGCGGTGATTGAGCGGGTGCTGGCGTGGTCCAATTGCGAATTGCTGATACCTTACGAGCGCTACGTCAAGATGCGCGAAGCCCTCGCCGCCGCGCCCGAGCACACAGGGCCGGACGTTGCGGCTGCGCGTCTGGAGTATGAGACGCGCTCCGTTCTGGAGTCGAAGCTCGCCGCAGCCAACGCCCGGGTGGCGGAGTTGGAGCGCGATAAGGCTGCGTTGCTGGAAAGCAACAAGGGGCTTGCTGGCATGGTGGACGCAGCCAACGCCCGCGCCGATGCGGCAGAGCGGGCAAAGGACGTGCTGGCCGAGCGGCTTGGAATAGTCGTGGCGAACCTGACGCGCGACGAATCCGAAGCCGCGGCCCTGCGTGAGCAACTGCGTCAGCGCGAGCTGGAGGTTGGTCGAGAAGTGAAGAACGTTGAGCTGCAGAAGGCCCGCGCCGTTGCGGCGGAGCGGTTGGCGCGCGACGCTCAGCGTCGAAACACCGTCGTGGACGAGTCGTTAGTGGAGCAGGCCGCGCTTGAGTCCCGCCTCTCCACCGCGACTGAGTTGCTGCGCAGGTCTCAGGCTGCAACATTGCCTGTGTCGTTGCTCGGACGTGACCTGGACGCCTTCCTCTCCACCGCCCCCGCCCCGCCCTAGCGCGAAGCAGAGCTGGACATCTTGGAGGGCCTACGG
>Ga0105041_100022_pt1 | contig 13652 bp, 9 predicted proteins | sample LS_189metaG_FD_91486 | JGI IMG/M metagenome (GOLD analysis project Ga0105041, IMG submission 91486) | Switchgrass associated microbial communities from Austin, Texas, USA - LS_189 metaG | ecosystem: Host-associated > Plants > Phyllosphere > Phylloplane/Leaf > Endophytes | place: USA: Austin, Texas... | reverse complement strand
GTCCGAACCGCTGGTGACCGCGAACAGCTTCATTTTTTTGCAGGCGACCAACGCGGCGGCGGGAACGCTGGTAGGCTCGAACGAAAGCCCGTATATTGCCTCCAAATCGGCCGGCGTAAGCTTTACCGTGACGACAGCGGCGGGCACGGCGGCAGCCGGCGGCGAGACCTTCGATTATCTTTTGGTGAACCTGACCGCATAGGAGCAATGCACATGCCGTTGAAGCCGGGCAAAAGTCGCAAGGTCATCAGCGGCAATATTTCGGAACTGGTGCATTCCGGCCGGCCACAAAAGCAGGCGGTCGCCATCGCGCTGGATAAGGCGCGGCGGCATGCGGCGCTCGGCGGCAGCATCGGCCCGGTTCCTAAATCCTATAAGATCACAGGCGAGTTTCGCGAGCCGAGCGAGCGGCCGCACGGCCAACCGTGGCTGCGCCCGTGGTATATGAGCCCGCGTAAGGCCGAAGAAGCGGCCGGCACGCGCCGGGAGGATACGCGCCCGCCGATTGTGCCCCGCATCCACAGTATCGCCCGCTCGATGGCGGATGGCGGCCCGGTGGCCGGCGATGAGCTGGGCAGCGACCCTATCGAGCTGGAGCGCTTGCGGGTGATGAACCGCGGCACCACCGACCCGGTAACCATGGCTGCGAATGCCGAGACCAACCGCGCCTTCGTGCTCGACAACACGCCCGTGGTGGGCAACGTCCGCTCGGCTGGTCGCGCGCTCGACGCCGGTAGCGACCTGATCACCGCCAAGCATTACGGCCATACAGGCAAGGCGCGGCGCGCGGCGCTCACCTTGGCGTTGGAGACAGCGGGCGCGCTGTCGCCTCTGCCGTGGGGGCGCACCGCCGGGCGGGCGGCTGCCGCCGGCAAGGACACCGCGAACGTGCTCATCCCCGCACTTGAAGGTCCGGCAACCACGCGGGCGCGGGAGATGCGCCTTGAAGATGTGCCGATGGATCGCATCTGGCGCGAGACGCAACGCACGCCGACGCCTTCGGGTATCATCAGCCGCGAAATTCGCGACGACAATATGAGCATCCGGCCGGACCTTCGCCCCGGCGATGTTATGGAATTAGGGGATGCCGTCCGGCATCCCGCGCTATTCAGCAGTTTCCCGCAACTCGCGGAACGGCCACTGCGCATTACCCGTGATGTGGATAATATCGGTAATCCAGTGATGCGCACTGATCCTGTCGGCGATTTCGAGATCAACCCGGCGGCACGCGATATTCGTGGCCAGCTTGCCAAACTGCTGCAATATGAAGTGAATAAGGAAAGTGGCTTGGCCCGGCCGTTGAGGCATGGTGCGAGCGCATTAGAGCGCGGCATTGATAACGCCCGGCTGAATGTAGATCGTCTCGATCCGGCGGATCGACGCTCGGTTGATGCGTGGCTGAATGATATCGATGAGGTTCGCGCCAATTACCAGACGCGGCGCGCGCTTGAGCAGCAGCTTGGCCACGGTACCAACCGCAGTGACGCGGCGGCATGGACGGCACAGCGTAACGCGGGCAATCTGGAGGCGCAGATTGCTGCCCGGCGAGCGAATATGGACCCGGACGCTTTGAAGCAATGGCCTTTCGCCCGGCCGCCAGCACGCGGCCGCCAGCCGGGTTTCAGCGACGCTTATGTGCTACCACCGGAAGATTTGCATGGGCGCGATCTACAGGAATTTATTGATCGCTGGTACGCTTTCGGTAGTGGGCGCGGCAAGTTCGCGCGCGGCGGGCGCGTCAAGCGGAAGGCGCTTGCGAAAGCGGCCCGGCTCACACTCGGCGGTGTGCGCGGCAAGACCGGCGGCCGGGCGGACAAGCTCCCCGTGGATGTGCCGGCGGGCGCCTATGTCATCCCGGCAGATGTCGTGGCGGCGCTCGGCGACGGCAACACCGAAGCGGGGATGGCGCGGCTTGACAGGCAGTTTCCTGCCGCGCGCGGTTACGCGGCCGGCGGCCGCGCCGAGCCGGTGCCAATCCAGATCAGTGACGGCGAATTCGTGGTGTCTCCCGCCGCGGTGGCGGCGCTCGGCGGCGGCGATGAAGGCTATGGTCACGAAGTGCTCGACGAATTCGTGACGCAGACGCGCGCCGCCTATGCCGACCATCTTCAGAACTTGCCAGGGCCACAGCGATGAAACAAGAACTTCCACCAGTCCGTGCAGCGCAGCCGGAAGATTATCCGCAGATAATGCAGCTTTGCAAAGAGTTGCACGAAGAAAACGGCGCTGCCGACGTGGATTGGCAGAAAGTACAGCAGATAATAATCGATGGAATAAATCGCGACGCGGCCATGATTGGTCTTATCGGCGCCGTTGGAAGCATCGAGGCGATTATTTACCTAAACTTTTCCGCAATGTGGTATTCGGAAGAAGTGTTCTTGCAAGAACTTTTCGCTTATGTGCGGCCGGATTTTCGGCGCACGAAAAACGCCAAGGCGCTTTTGCGCTTTGCCAAGGCCGCGGCCAAGCGGCTAAAATGCCGGCTGCTGATCGGCGTCATCTCGAACACGCGCACGGCGGCGAAGCTGCGGCTTTATGAGCGCGAGTTGGGCAATCCCGTAGGCGGCTATTTTTTCCTGAAAGGTGACGACGATGTGCGGTGGGGGTCAAAAGCAGTCGAGCAAAAGCACATACACGCCTGATCCCCAGGCCAAGGCGTTTTACTCCGATGTGCTGACCGGCGCGAAAAGCGCGCTGTCGCCATACGATCCGGCGACTGAAAAGCAGGTGGCCGGGCTCACGCCCGAGCAGATGCAGGCGTTCGGCGGCATCGGCGCCATGCAGGGGCAGTATCAGCCCTATGTGGATGAAGCTACGGGTATGACGCGCGACGCGGGCGCGGCTATCGGCGCTGGCGACATCGAGCGCTATCTAAATCCGTTCCAGGATCAGGCGCTAAACGCCATCCTCCAGCGCATCGGCGAGCAAGACGCCATGCAGCGGCGGCAGTATACCGCCAATGAGGCGGCGCAGGGCGGCCTTGGCGGCAGCGGCTACCACCTCGGCAAAGCCGATCTCATGGGCGAGCAGACGGACGCTCGCAACGCCACGATCGCCGACATGCTGTTTCGTGGCTGGAATACCGCGCTGGGGGCGGCACAGACTGACAAAACGCGTGGATTGCAGGCCGGGCAGCAGATGGCGGGTCTTGGGCAGCTCAACAGCGCCCTTGGCTACCAGGATACGGCGCAACTTCTCGGCGCGGGCAACCAGCAGCAGGCGCAGCGGCAAGCCGAGCTCGACGCCGCCAGCACCAACGCGCTCAATGAGCAGCTTTACCCGATGCAACAACAGCAATGGCTTGCCTCGATCGGCTCGGGCATCGGTCCGCTGATGGGCGGCACCACCAAGGGCACGGCGAAGGCGGAAAGCGGCAAGGGTATCGGCAATGTGCTCGGCGGCGCGCTCACGCTCGCCGGCATGGCCAGTGACGAACGGGTGAAAGAGAACGCCGTCCAGATCGGCGAGACCTTCGACGGCCAGCCGATTTACAAATTCAACTATCGCGGCGATCCGCGTTCACAGATTGGCCTCATGGCGCAGGATGTGGAGCAAGAACGGCCCGGCGCGGTCCGCGAGCTCGGCGGCGTCAAGCATGTGAATTATGACGAAGCGCTGGAGGGCTCGGAGGGGTTTGCCGACGGCGGTGGTATCCAATCGCGCGGCGGTCTGCTGCCGTGGGCGGAAATTCGTCCTTCGAACCCGATTGTGCCGCAGGCGCCGTCTATCGCGCCGCAGAAGGAAGGCGAAGGCCAAGACTTCGAGCAGATGTACAACATGGGCAAAAAGGCGGGCGCGGGGCTGGAAAGCCTGTTTGGCAGCGCCAGCGCAGCGTTGCCCGCGGCATCTTCTCCGGCTGGCGGCGCGTTGGCGGCGTCTGGTTTGCAGGGCTATGGCAGTTCGGGCGGCCTCGGCGGTCTCGGTTCGCTGTTCTCGATGTTCGGTTTCGCCGATGGCGGCCTTGTGGCCACGCCGGAAGAGATGAACGCGCTGGAAATGGTAGAGAGCGGCGGTCGTAACATCCAAGGGCCGGTTACCCGGTCCGGCGAGCGCGCGCAAGGGCCGCGCCAGATCATGCCGTCCACGGCGCGTGATCCCGGTTTTGGCGTTACGCCGTTACGCGAAGGCGCGAGCGTGGAGGAACAGCGCCGGTTTTCCGACGATTACTTTAACGCCATGCTGCGGCGCTATAAGGGCGACCGCGAAGCCGCGCGTATTGCTTATAACGGCGGTCCGGCTCGCGCCGATGCGTGGCTGAAGGCCGGTCGCGACGACAGCGTGATCCCGCGCGAGAGCGCCGACTATTACAAGAAAATCCAGCGCCAGTTGACGCCGGGAACGGCGATGGTTGGCGAAGCGAAGCGGCGCGTTACCACGGGCACCGATGGCGGCAGCACCGCGCCGCTGGTGCAAAAGGGCTTCACCGCGAGCCGCGCCGAGGGTGAGCCGTACCGGGGCGCCAAGGACAAGGCAACCGGGGGGTTCCTGAAATCGATGTTCGGCGTGGAATTCAACCCGCTCGGGCTTACCGAGAACGAGCGCAAAGCGCTGATCGTGGCCGGTTTGTCCATGATGAGCCATGGCGATATCGGGCGTGGCGGCTTGACGGGCATGCAGTACCTTACCGGCGTCGAAGCCGGCGAGCGTGACGCCCGCGCGGAAGCGGCGAAGCTGTCGGCGCAGCTCAAGAAGGACGCCGATGAACTCGCGCTGAAGACGCGGGCGGAAGATCGCATGACGGCCAAGGACAAGGCCGATGTGGAGCAGTTCAACACGAAGGAAAAGCGCGAGGCCGCGCAATATACGCGAACGCAGGATTTCGCCGAAAAGAAGCCCACGGACGACATGCGCGAATATCAGGAGTATTCGCGGCAAGAACTCGCGGCCGGGCGCCAGCCATCCACATTCCTGGATTACCAGTTGCAGATCAAGAAGGCTGGCAAGCCCGAAACCAACGTCACCGTATCCGGCGAGAAGAAGGGCATGGAAGAAATGGCCAAGCTTTTCGCCAAGCGCTATGACGACGTGCAGCGCGGCGCGGATGGCGCGCAGACCATGATCGACAATCTGGAACAGCTTGAAGCCGCGCTCGATACCGGTGTGCGCACCGGCACCGCGGCGGAAGCTGAGCAAGGCTTGCGCAAGATCGGCGTGATGATGGGCGTGGGCGATGCCGACAAGGTGGCGGCCGGCGAACTCATTCAGGCCATCGGCAACAAGCTGGCATTGCAGGTGCGCGCGCCCGGCGGCGAAAGCGGCGGCATGCCCGGCGCCATGTCGGATGCGGACCGGGAATTTCTCAAGCAGACCGTGGCCAGCCTTGGCAAGACGGAAGCCGGCAACCGCCAGCTCATCGGCGTGCTGCGCGCCGTGGCCACGCGCAATCTCGCGATCTCGGATATGGCCATCGATTACGCCGCCGAGAAAGGGCAGCTCGATGCGGGCTTTGACCGGCAGGTGCGTGACTATGTGCGCGCCAACCCGCTGCGCAAGATCATCGAGGCGGAAACCGCCAAGCGCGTGCAGGACAAGCCCGCGCCGGTCAAGACTGAGACCGTGGCGCCGCCGCGCGTCTACCAGCCCAAAGCGGGCGTGCCCCGCTGGAGCGATCCCGATTTTGAACCGGATATGATCGTGCCGCCACCGGGTGCGCCGCCCGGCTTTAAAATCCTCGGGGTGCAGTGATGCCCAAATATAAAATTGGCCTGCCCGACGGGCGCACTATGGAAGCGGAAGCCGCCAATGAGGCAGACGCGCTGGCCGGCGCGCAATCGTGGTATGCCGGCCAGCAGCAGAAGCCGAAAGCGCCCGCGGAACCGCCTACCGCCTACGGATATGAAACCTCCATTCCCACATGGGAACAGATGGGGGATAAGACATCCGCTGCGGATTTCGCGGATCAGATCGGCCAAGGCTTCTTCATGAACTACGGCGATGAATTCGCTGCCACGGCGGGCGCGCTGCCCAACATCTTGACCGGTGGCCGCTATGGCAAGCCGCGCCAGCAAATCCTCGATGAATTCCGCCAGCGCGAAGCCACATTCGAGAAGGAGCACCCGCGCGCCGCTGCTATCGGCGAGCTCGGCGGCGCGGCCGGCAGCGGCATCCTTGCGGGCCCTATGGGTGCGGCACGGCTGCTTGGGCAGGCGCCCGGTGTGCTGCGCTCGGCAGGCGTCGGCGCGCTCACGGCGGCCCCGTTTGGCGCTGTGGATGCAACCGGCCGGCTGGAGGGTGACGCGGGCGTAGGCGACTATGCCGGCGCTGCCGCCAAGGGTGGCTTGACCGCGGGCGCTATCGGTGCGAGCGTGGGCGGCGCGCTCAATCTGCTCGGGCGCGTGATCGGCCCGTGGGCGCAAGCGGCGGCGCAACGTCTGTCCGATCGCGGCATCCGGCTCACACCGGGGCAACTGCTCGGCGGCACATCGCAGCGCGTGGAAGAGATCACACAGGACGTGCCGTTTTCCGGCCAGATGTTGCGCAATCGGATGAGCGAGGGCACCGAGGATTTCAACCGCGTAGCCATCAATGATGCCTTGGCGCCGCTGGAAAACCACTTCCCGCACATTTTCAGGCGATACGGGCGCGCGGACGTGCCCGGCCGCGATCTTATCAACGATGCGCATATGCAGGCGGCAAACGCGCTCGATGATGTGGTTCCCCGCATGCGCGGCGATTTCGACGCCACATTGGCCAGCGATATCAGCGGCATCATAAACAGCCTGCCGCAATCCGAGCAGCGGCAATTCGAGCGCGTCGTGATGGAATACCTCTCGCGCGCCGATCGGCACGGCAATGGCACATTTCGCGGGCGCGGCATGCAGGATGTGATAACGGCCATGCGCGACGAAAGCCAGCGGTGGGGGAAGTCCGCCGAGCCGGGCACGTTCTCGCGCGAGCTTAGCCAAGCCTATCGCGATGTCGGCGCCGCGCTGGAAATGAATCTGGAGCGCCACACCGCGCCGGATGTGCTGGAGGCATACCGGGCGGCAAATCACGCCTATCGGAACATAATCACCATCGAGCAGGCATCCGGCATGCTCGGTACGGAGGAAGGCGTATTTCGCGGCTCGCAACTGCTCAATGCGGTGAAATCGACGGATCAAAGCGTGCGTCGCAACCGGTTCGCGCGCGGGCAAGCCGGTGATTTGCAAGACCTTGCCGAGGACGCTAAATCCGTCATGGGCGAGAAGGTGCGCAATTCCGGCAGCGCCGAGCGCTATTTTATGCAAAACCTGCCCTATACGATCGGCGCCGCCGCGTATGGCACCGGCAACCCCTATGTGCTCGCGGGCATACCTGTAGTGCTCGGCATGCACACGCGGCCGGTCCACCGCGGGTTTCAGGCGCTTGCCACGGGCGATGCGCCCACGCGCATGTTGGTCCGTCGGGCTATCGAACGCGCCGCCGCCACGCCGACGGGCGGCCTTATTGGTGAAAAGGAATTGGCGGATGCCGACTAGCGTAAACAAGGGCTATGAGCTGCAAGCCACGGGCACGAATACCGACATATGGGGCACCGTGCTCAATGAAGACGTGCTTGAGATCGTGGACCGTAATCTTGGCGGCATTGTCAGCAAGACGCTTTCAAACGTCAACGTCACGCTGACCGCCGAGGAGAGCCAAAATCTCATCTTGCGGCTAACCGGTGCGTTATCCGGCGCGGTGCAGATCACCACGGCATGCGTGGGCATGACGATTGTCGAAAACCTCACGACGAACGCGTTCGCGGTCACCTTTGCCAATGGCGCGGGCACACCGGTAACGCTGCCGCAAGGCGCGCGAACCGTCGTCATTACCGACGGGACGAACGGACCGCGAAAGGCGACCGAGGCGTTTCCCTCGGGCACGCCGATGTTATTTTTCAGCGCGGCGGCACCGGTGGGATGGACCAAATCTGCCACCCATAATAATAAGGCTATCCGGCTGGTCAGCGGCACGGGCGGCGCAACCGGCGGCTCGGTGGATTTCACAACCGCATTCGCCTCGCAAACCCCGGCGGGAACGGTGGGCGACACCACGCTGACCATCAATCAGATTCCGTTGCACGGACATCCTTTCCGAACATCTAACAGTTCAAGTAACGACAGTGACAGTAGCGGCGGCCTTATGATGTCGCTGTCACCGACCATTGCCAATCAAGCCGCGTTCACCGGCACGCCTAGCAATACTAACGGCGAGCAAATTGGCGGCACGGGCGGCGGTCAGTCCCACACGCATAGCTTCACCGGCAGCGCGATAAATCTGGCGGTCTCCTATGTGGACGCAATTATTTGTACGAAGGATTGATTATGGCGCAGATACCGCACGCCGATGAGGGCCGGAATTGCCCCTTCAATGGACAGGATTGCTCGACGGTGTGCCATAAGTGCCCGATGTGGGTGCAGGTGCGTGGCGCACACCCGCAGACCGGCGTGGAGTTGGACAGGTGGGATTGCAGTTTCGCGCTGCTGCCGCTGCTGCTGATCGAAAACGCCAATCAGGCGCGGCAGACCGGCGCGGCGCTGGAGAGCTTTCGCAACGAGGTAGTGGCGCGTGCGGATAGTGGCCCGCAAATTCTCGGCAGCCAACGCCTAGGCCATGATGAGATCGCGTATTTGCGCGGGGAGCGTAAGCTTATCGCGGGGTGAGTCATGCCGGCGGCAAGGAGTATACATTTCGGACGTATAACCAGAAGCATCGATCAAGAACGGACGCGCCGCCGACACGAGCTAAGCATGTGGCAAAACCCGGTGGAAGTCAATATTGGCGCGGCGAGCAGCATAGAGAAGGCAGAATGCACGGCAGCTTTGAAGGCGATACGGTGGGAGTGAAGGGAATGAACGGGTCGCAGCAATCGCAACCAAACCCGGCTTACGGCGTTCCCCAACCGATGGGACATGACACGCCATTGGCATATTACCAGCCGAGCGTCATAACGCTGGCAACGGTCCGGTGGATCGTGGGCGGTGTGATCGGCGCCATATGGTCTTTGTACGCCGCCGGCTGGCTGTTCCTGCCCGCCAAGCAAAGCGACTTGGAGGCGCTAACCCGCGTCGTGGTCGCGCTCGACACCGCACAGAAAGAGAGCAAAGGCGCAATAGAGCGCCTAACGGTTGCGGTGGACAATCTGTCGAATATCGTTACCCGCCTGCCATCGCAAAAAAATCCCGTCGGGGTCTTGCGCGGTAAGTAGAAATGTGATTGTCATAATTACAGAGCCGTGACGCCGAAAAACGCTATCCCCCCGGCCTATTTTTCGGATTTCTCGCCCCGGTCTCTGCCCTCGCGTACTCGCGTAAGAAGCCGCCGGACCCTCCCGGCGGCTTTCTCGTTTTCAGAACTTCACCTTGTAGCGATACCCATAGCCTACATCGGCGCGCAGCGGCAGCGCGTCCGCGCCCGGCCAGCGTGGCTTTTCCAGCATGCAGGTTTTCAGCCGTTCGGCGTCACGCTCGGGCTCGGGCGTCTCGATCATGATTTCATCGTGGGTGTGGGCGCACACCTGTAGCCCCATGTCGGCGGCGCGCAGCAGCGCCTCGTTGAGCAGATCGCCGGTCGCCACGGCTTGACACGCGTTCTCACCGAGAAGCCCCCCGTATATGCCGACGCGTGGCCACTCGGTCTCGCCTTTCTTCGGGCGCCACGCGCCTTTCATCGCGGTGATGCCAAGCTTGTCTTCGCCCCACTTGGTTGTCACCACTTGGATACGGGCGTCGGGATAGCACAGACGCCGGCCGCTCGGCAGCTCGGCCCACAGTGCGCCGATGCCGTCGAGCGCGTCGGGGTCATAGAGGTAGTTCACCCGGCCGGCGGCGTAGCTTGCGCCCGGCCGCTCGATGGCGAGCATAGCGGCGCGTTCCAGCCGTACCCAAAAGCCGTCTTCCCGGTCCGCCGCCCACGGGTTCGCCTCGCGCCATCCACTAACTATCTTAACAATCTCGTTTTCGGGCAGCGTTAGCCCGTAATTTTTAGCCATAGCTGCGAATGCACCTGTCCACCCTTGGTATTGACATGTCAATTCCGGCAATTTGCCGTAAACTTGCCGCTCGAATTCATCTTCTTTGGTGATCTTCCGGCCGCACAGCTCGCTGGCGGTCTTCAAATAGATGTCTTCGCCGCGGCGGAACAGCGCCAGACGGTCTTCGGCACGGCTGTCCAGCGCCAGCCAGGGCAGCACGCACGCCTCGATCGATGACCAGTCGCACCACGCCAGATCAAAGTCATCATGGGGGCAGCCGGTGATTGTCGGGCGCACGAGCTGGCCAAGGGCGTGGACGGGTTCGGCGAGCGTGCGGCGCTGCTCGGGCTTCTTCTTGGCGTTTACGCCGTCCGCCCACGCTTCCACCTCGCGCATGACACCTTTGTCCTGCTTGAAGGCTTTGATGAGCGCGGGCGCGTTGGCGGGCACGTTGCGGACCATGTTGTGCATCTGGATGCCGGTGGAGCTATAGCGCCCGCTTTGCGCCGCTCCGGCGAACATATAGAGGCCGTGGACGCGCCAGACGCCTTCGGCCTCGTGCCACACCGCCCGGTCAACGATGGCCTGATATTTGGCGATCGTGGACTTGCCGGCCATGTCCAGCACCTCGATGAATTCCTGCACGTCTTCGTCCAGAAAATAGGCATCGATGGCGCATTCATTCAGCAGATTGGCGCGGGTGTCGGCGTCAAAGCTGTGTTTGGGCACGCCGTTGTCATACCACTTGCAGATTTCCTTGGCTTCGTCCGACATGCGCGGCAGCGCCCACGCCTTGATGCGCTCGAATTGACGCGGCGTCTCCACGGCGCCGCCGGTGAGCTCGACGATGCGGCGGGCGAAGTAGGCTTTCTCGTCCTCGGCATAGGCGCACGCGGCGCGGGCGAATACGACATCCACCACGATGCCATGATCGTTGATCCGCTCGCTTTCCCAAAACGCCTCCAGCTCGGGCGCTTCCCATGGTGGCAGAATGCGGGCAATGTCATATTCGGTCCACACGTCCTGATCGCAGTAATCGTGCAGGCGGTCTATGGCCTCCATAGTGTGGTGGGCGCGCTTGGCGGCGTTTTCATACGCCAATTTTGCAGCCCTTTCTTGCGGACGCGGGGTGAAAAATGCCGGGTGTGCTTTCACCCAATCCAATTGCTGCTTCTCGGTCGCCGGCCGGCACATCTTGAGCATGTGCAGGTGGCCCTTGTTGTCCTTGGTGTGCTTGCGCCGGAAAAAATGGCCGGCGGTGTCGAGCTTGGCCGGTCCGGCGGCGGTGGAGCGCGCTTGCGCCGAGACGCACACGAATTGGTGACGTTTCAGCTTCGGCCAGCCATAGCGCGGCACCATGATGTGGTTCCACACGAGTCGTTCGAACTGACTATTCCACGCGTGTATCTCGATGTCGCGCGGATCTATGTCGTCATAGGGATAATCCCAACCGGGACGCCAGCGGCGCAACTTGCGCTCGCCTTCCACGAGGCCGGATGTCAGTAGACAATCCGTCGTGGGGCATTGCGCGTATTTGTACGCACCCGCCACGGTTAGATCGGTTTCGCTGTAGGTTTCTTTGTCGTGATGGATGCGTACAATCATCTATAACTCGCTATTTCATCATCTAGTTTAATAATCATAAAATCCCGCGGATTTCCTAGCTGTATCCATCCGTCAATTGATCCACCTACACTGCGTTTTTCCAGCACTATTGTTCTTAGTTCGCAGGTATCCATGAACATTATCACGACATAGCTACCCTTACCTTGAGGAGGAAGCCGTAAACTTTTTATTATCTCTGCAATTAAACGTGGCGGCAAACCTATGTCGTGCAATTTAAGCACTACATGCATCTCCCAAATATCGTGTTTAGTGTACGCGTAACGTTTTCCATACCCTACGCGGGTGACTCCACTGCAACGCCACGGGCGTAACCACCCTCTAAACGCGCCAATGTTGTCGTCTGCTATTCTATGTTTACGTATTAACAGCGCCTCAACTTCCCGTAATTCATATGTTGTCATTGATATTCCCTCCCGCATAAAAAAGGCGGCAGACGCAAAACCACCTGCCGCCCATAAACTCAGACGCAACGCTTACTAATCGAGCGTCGGCAATCCGCCGGATGTGGAGATCACCACACCAGCTTTGACCGCGAAGACGCCGGGCTCGGCGGTAAGCCGCGCGCCGCGCTCTTCGTCACCAAACCGCTCGATCGTCTCTTCGCCGAACCACGTATAGCGGCCGGCGAGACGCCCGCGAACGTTGGGGCCAAATTTATGCTCCACGCCGAGCTCCAGCGGCACGCCGCCGAAATCGTAGTTACGCTTCACTGAGTCGTTGCCGAAGCGCAATGTGGCTTCCGCCTCGGTCCAGGTGTAGCCGCTGGCGACATAGAGCAGCGTGTTGTTGTCGGATGTCGCGACGCCCGCGCGAGCGAGGATGGAATAGCTATCCTTCTGCTCGACATCGAGCCGCCCGAAACCTTCGAACACGCGCACCTGACTTTCCGTGCCGCCAAAGCTGTATTCCCCGAACGCGCCGATCACGAAGCGGCCGATCTGCACGTCGCCGCCGAGCTGCACGTCACCGGACCAGCCTTCACCGCCGAAGCCGTCCACATTGGCGATTTCGCGGCTATCCTCGCGATCGAACACCTCAGCATCGAGCACGGTGTTGTTCATGCTGTAGCCGGCGAGCGCCGCGGCCCACAGGCCGCTCCACGTCGAGGAGCTGGGCACGCTAACGGTGACCGGCGAGCGGCCCACCGGATCTTTCAGGCTTGCCGCTTGCGCGCCGCCGATGCCGGCAAGCGCGATGATTGCGTAAATCCAAAACTTCATTTTCATGTCCCCCTTTCATGGGTTGAGCGATATGCCCTACACCAGTTCGCAAAATAATGTGTGCTATATATGCAACTAATGTGGAGGTCTGGAATTAGCTGTTACACACCGCCCATCCGAACGGCCCGCCGCCAGCGTCACACCCATCCCAGCGCTTACGATGCTCCACGACACCGTTCCGATTGCCTGCGGCGGTTACGGGGGCGGGCGCTTATCATTCACTGCACCTGCCGATGCACAAAGCACCCGCCCCACCAGCGCGCTTATGATCGCTGGGGCGACCCGCGCGCTATTCTGTCACCTACCGGCGCGAGCGGCTGCGCGGGGCGTCGTCATCGTCATCCCGGTCACGCCCACGGCCCCCACGTTCACGCCCACGCGGCGCGTCGTCGTCTTCCTCATCCCGGCCGCGGCCACGGCGCGGGGCAGGCTCGCTGCGCTTGCGGCTGTCACCTTCGTCACGCTCGGCGGCAGCTTCCTTGCGCGGGCGGCCGGGACCACGCCTGGGTGCTTCCTCGGCGTCATTGTCATTAGCCCGGCGCGAGCGTCCGCGCGGCTCGTCGTCTTCCCGGCCGCCGTAGTCCTTCGGGTTGTTGTCGCGATCTCGCGTTCCACGTCCGCGCTTGGGCTCATCCTCGATGACCTCGGCGTCTTCGGCATCACGCGAGCGGCTGCGGGTGGCGGGCTTGCGCTCTTCCTCGGCCGGCGCTTCGTCAGCATCATACGAGCCTGCGCCATCGGGGTCCGCGAATTCCATATCCACCCACATGCCCGTTTTCGGCGGATCGAACAGCGGGTTCCAGATCGTCTTATTGAAGCCCTTATGCTTGTATTCCGACGCGGACAGGTAGCCGGTCGGCACGGGCTTG
>Ga0105041_100021_pt1 | contig 13794 bp, 14 predicted proteins | sample LS_189metaG_FD_91486 | JGI IMG/M metagenome (GOLD analysis project Ga0105041, IMG submission 91486) | Switchgrass associated microbial communities from Austin, Texas, USA - LS_189 metaG | ecosystem: Host-associated > Plants > Phyllosphere > Phylloplane/Leaf > Endophytes | place: USA: Austin... | reverse complement strand
GTCCTCGTCCTCCCAGCAGATGGTGTGCGCCAGGCTGCTGGTGGATGGCGAGTTGAGCACGCGCGCGAGGTCGGGCTGAAAGAGATCGGTCGGATCATCGGTGAACTCCGTGGCGTTGCCGATGACCGTATGAGCAGCACAGTCACGAATCATCGTGTTGCTGATGATGTTTGCCGGGAACATGCCTGCCGTCAGTACACCCCAGTCCAGCACGTCCGAAACACGACGGAATACACGATCATTAGCTCCGGCCTGAATGTCTGCAACATCCCCCGTCGAGTTCACCCCACGAGCTACCACCGATAGCGCCGAGCTCTGTCGAAATTTCGCGTTCGTAACCTGGTTGTTAGCAATCTGGTTTGTAACCAACTGAGCAGCCACTATATTTCCAGCAACACGGCCCACGACCGTGTTTGTACCGACAGACATGTCTGTCGGATCAGCCGAACTAGCTGTCGGATTAGCTTTGATCGTGTTAGCCGCCATGTTGGAGGCTTTAGTGTTGTCAATCGAGTCGTCTTGAACGGTGAAAGACCACTCCTGCTCGTTGTTTGCAGCGTCATCCGCAATAGACGGCACTATCGTAGGTGTGTTAACTAGATTGATATTACCGCGAGCAGTTTGCCCCGCATTATTTAGGCGGATTCCGGCAAACAGGGTATCGTTGACGTTAGCCCCTGCCGAAATAGCTCCTGTAAGAGCTGCACGTTGTGCAGTGATTTCTAACTCATCGTTAGCCGAATCGTCTGTCACAGAAAACGTGACAGATGTTGAATTTAAAAAATTCAAGTTTGTGCGATCAGCTCGTGCCGCATCGTTGTTTCTGATGCCCGCGAACAGAGTTGAATTAGAGTTGGTTGCTGCGGAAATTGCACCTGTCAGCGCGGCACGCATGAACGTGTCAGAAGCATACGGCACACTGGTTGAAGCATGTGTGGACAACGTAGCCCATTCGAGCGCGGTGTTGGCAGAGTTGACCCGAAGGTATTGGAAAACTGCCGCACCCGCCAGGAACGCTGGAACAGCACTAGCGTTGGTTGCATTAACTAAAACACTTTTAGCTGCAGCTGTTCCGAAAGTGGTCGTGTTACTATTCTGAGGAGCAGTAATTGCGCCAGTTAGGGCAGCACGCTCCATAGTGACTTCACTCTCATTATTTGCAGCGTCGTCCGTGACAACAGCGACAACGGACGAGGTACTGATAAAATTAAGAGCAGCGCGCTGTGTCTCGTCGGTTCCGTTATCTCTAATCGTGTGCGCGGCGATACTGGCAAACGTTACGTCAACTTCACCGTCCCCAGCATCGTCGACAACAGTAATCGTAACGTTACTGCCCTCGATCAGGTTTACTCTTCTACGAGTACCAACGTCCGCGCCGGTATTCTTTCGAATAGTCAGCCCGTTCCACGTGCCTACTCCAGAGGCGTACGTGAGCCCTGTTCCGAATAGTGTAGTCAACGGATGAGCCGTAGGAACTGCGGGACTGCCTGTTACGTTTGCCAACACGGTGTCGGCAGCAATTACCGGAAATGCAGCTAGGTCCAAAACTGCCCATTCGAGCGCGGTGTTGGCAGAATTGACCCGAAGGTATTGGAACGCTGCCGAGCCGGCTAGGTACGCAGGAACCGCCGTAGCGTTAGTAGCATTAGCAAGAACAGATTTGGCAGCGGCCGTGCCGAACGCAGTCGTATTAGAGTTGAGAGCAGCAGTAATGGCTCCAGTAAGAGCTTCGCGCTGAAAGCTGATCTCCACTTCATCGTTAGCTGTGTCATCAGTACCTGCTGCTACAATGCTTGTAGTACTAAGAGCATTAATGTTCCTACGAGTTCCGATCAGGGACCCGTTGACCCGCGTACCCAACCCATCCCAATTTAGCGTAGCCACGCTAGGCGGAATGATGGCAATATTTACACCGATCGTTCTTCCGTTACCGCTGCCTGCGTACGTGTACGCTCCGATGTCCTCGCTAGACCCCCTGATCTGCCGATGGCAATAAGCCAACAGGTTATCAATGTTACCCGTACCGCTAGCTACAGAAAACTGTCCGGTCCCAACGTAGTTTGTTGGAAACGCCGAAACCACGGAATCTTCAGTCGCAGCACTGAGAAAAGACAGATAAAGATAATTGGCTTCAGTGCTTCCATCGCCAGGAACAGGCGTTACTGAAGCGATATCGTTAGTAGTAGCTCCTGTGCTGTTTTGCAACGAAAACGCACTGACTGTCGGCAATTGCGTCTGATGGGCATCGTTGATAAATACGATGCGAGTACAGATTGCATTACTTGCCGACAGGTTAATGACAATCGGGTCAGTTTGATCCGCAACTGATTGTGTAACATCCGCGGGGGCTAAGTAATACACAGTCATTCGGTGACTGGTCCCAAGCCCGTTGCCTAACGCTTGCCAAGGCCTTTCGTTAGGAGTAGATGAGACACTCGACGTGCCACCATGGCTAATTACCAATAAAGCTGCCTGACCCGGCTCGATCGCAGGCATTACGATGTTATGCGTAGTGTTGCTAACATCGATAGCGGTATTAGCGCCTGGTGGTTCCACTACCTCTGGAAAAGGACCATTGCTGACAGCAGAGCTGATAGAAAGTCTAGTTCCAGCAAAATCGGACAGCGACCACGCTCTAGCTTCTTCTGCATAATCAAAGAGATTAGCTACAAATGTTTCCGCTGGTATAGCGCTACCAGCAGACAGCCGAAGTTGACCCGAAACTTCAGGTGCAACTACCCAGTGAATCGCGGCACTACGAGGAGAAGCAGAAAAAGTCCAAGCTGTTGCATCAAGTGAATCGTCACGCAGTTGCTGAGCTCCATAACCAATGCCCAGGTTATTTCCGGCTGGAGTGCCTGCAGCCTGTAGTTGTCCCTGACCAATTGTAAAATCATCAGGGAAGTCTGTGACAGTGACTGACGAATTGTTGTATCCAACAAAAGCTCCCCAGAGACTGTTAGCCTCTCGCCACGGGGAAATAAGAATTCCAACATCTCGGGAAGAAAGACTGGTCGTGCTCTGAGCACTTCGACATTGACCTGCAAGATCGGGATTAGACCCACGAATATGCCAGACGTGAGCAAGCAATGCGGATGAGGTGCTGAGCGTTATGCTCAAGGTGTCACCCGGATCGTTAGCGAGGTCATCGTCCAAAATCAGTTCAATGACTTCGATTGAACCAATTCCGTCGTTAGTAGAACTCTCTCCACCCATGTATGCCCAGTCGGTAGGCATCACTAGAGCAGAAACACCCGCATTTAGAACTGCGATACGCATTGCGATGACAATGCGATCCCGAGCTTGTCGATCAGTAGGCATTGTTACTACCTGTGACAATGCCGCGGTGGGATTAGAGTCGTTGTACTCCGTTACGATCGTTGGAAACGGAGATAGCTCGTTAGTTACGTCAAGGACGTAGTCCAACCCGTCGCCGGCAAATCCCGCCCACCCCCAAGTGGTTCCGGGGGCCGTAATCGATAGTACGTTACCAAAGAAAACGCCGGCAGGAAACCCTCCCACTGGGAAGGCTCCGCCGGCAATTCCTGCGATGCGCGCAATGCTGCTGTAGGCGTCAATCTCGACACCTCCCGACACAGACAGCCCCGCAGTTCTGAAGTCTGGTGCGTTATACGGAGTAGACACGATTCACCCTTAAGGGTTCAGAGCCGCATCTAACTCATCATGCAATTGCTGCAACAGCGACCGCTGAGACCCGTACACGTCGTACCGAATAAAATGCCTGTCTGGAATTCGGTACCTGAAAATATTTTTATGGTCGTCGTCCGTTAGTGTGGCAACATGGGCTGCCCACGTTACGGGGTCACTAACTTCAAGCTGATCCATCTCGTGGACTAGACGCTTGACTAACGTCAATAAATCCGGGACCAAACCCGCGGTTGCGTCTTGAGTAGTGTCTAACTCAAAGGGTGTAACTAAAACAACTCGACTGAGTTCTTCTGACGTCGGCCTAGGGCTACGTGGAAAAGGCGACCGAGCCACTGGTTTTAGTGCCTTTGTCGTGAAGCTTCATTCTTGGCCGCAATGGCAATGTCGATCGGAGAGAGCTTAGCCCTAGCATACTCTTCCGCTGTAATTAGACCCAACTTTAAGGCGATGTTACGTCGAGCTAGATGCTGATTAATCTCTGTCTCCCGAGCTCTCTGCTGAGCCTCAATATACGCGACGTTGTTCGCAGCGTCATTTCGATTAACGAGCTTTAGGTGATCTCGTTTAGCGATCAAAGCATCTAGCTCACGAGTACATGCTTGGATTTCTCGGTTAGCCTGATTAACCTGCTCTGCTATAGCATCACGCTTAGCTTGAACTTGCGAAATTTTCTCGGTCAAGTCCTGAAGCTCGGCCTCGTACTTGGCAACCTTAGGATCCTTGAGCACGTCTAACAGAGCGGCTCGACTAGCTTCTTGCTGAGCTTGTCGTTCTATTTCTCGTTGAACGGCTTCTGCAAATTCTGGATCGGCTTCGAGATCCTTCTCTACTTCCAAAACAGATTCTGCAGAAACCTTACTCTTATTCTTGCTCATATGGGTTGTATTCTCTCTATTACGAGTTATCGTCACCGAGGTGGATGTACGCGATATTGATCTTGCCGTCCACAATCAAACTGGCCGCTGCGGTCAACGTTGCGTCCGTAATGAAGCAGTTGAAATTTAGTTCCAACGCACCGTTACGGTTATCAATCACGGTGAATGCACCAGCTGCACCAGCGTATCGGGTGTACGCTGACACGCCGTTAACTGCCGTTGTAAAGGCAGTGGATGGGACAAAATCAACTTCGCCACCGCTCAGGGTAGCGTCTGCGGTTGGTGCAGATCCGATCGCCAAGTTACCAGCAAAAGCATCTGCTAGACCAGCACCGCTTTTTGTCAAACGAAGATAAGCAGCAGCGCCCAGGAAAAGTAGATCGCCGTCCGGAAAATCCGCGATCACTGCAGTTCCGAAACCGTTAGCCGCACCAGGATCTGTAATCGGAACTACCAATCCACGCACCGGAATAGTTAGTACGTTGGTAGCGTTTCTTACTGGAGCCGATACGTGGTACCGACGCCGAGTGTAAGGTGAACCTTGAGGCATTTTCTTGATCCTTTCAGCTAAGGGCCTGGTGGGAGCAGGCCCTCAACCTACAGTGAATTAGAACTCGCGCGTCCGAAGGTAAGCGAACGGAATGTGCTTACGGGACTGGGCTCGACGACTCCAGGAGTCAGCGTGAGCCAGGTTGTTGCTGGTCGCAGCGTTGGTGGGGCCACCCACAACAGGCGTACCGATAAAGGCATGGCCCATGGGGTGCACGCACCAGCGAACACGGTTCCACAACTCATCCGAACCAGAGCCGTTACCCGCTTCAGGCCTACGCACTAGCTCGGTTTGCTTGTCCCAAGTCGCATCGCCAAAGCGAAGGAAGCCAGGGCCAAACAGGTACGAGTCGTATACACCGGTAGACGGATTGGGCATGCCGTCGTCAACGGTTACGCGAAGACCTCGGAAATACGAGATCGTTTCACCCTCGCTCTCCTTGACAGTATCCAGGAGGTTGTTCTTGTGCATGCGGTTATGCACCACAGAGTGAACTGCGATGTTGGTGATTTGGTTTTTTGCGTCACCTAGCGTTTGACAGGCATCGAGTACCGCAGAAGCGCTGATGTTGGTAAGCCCATCTACGAACCCGCCGCCCGAGATATCAACCCGAAGATCGTTCAGGGTGTGAGTATCAGAGCCGGTTGGAGCCGCAGCGTTGTCAGCAATCACGCCAGCAACAGTCGCTAGCACCATCTTCTGCAAACGCCGACGCCAGTAGTCAGCCACTAGACTTGCAATGACAGTAAGCGGATCATCCTTACCCTTGGCACCAGCAATCATTGCGGAAACGTTCATGCTGGACCAGTGGTTGTTGCGATCCACGTACACGCAAACCTCGGTGTGCGTGTTGATATCCTGGGGCGGAGGGAACGCCGTACCGAAACCCGCAGTGTAGAGCGGAGACTCGGCCTCAGACGCCGAACGCTCCATGCCGGTTGCAATGGAGTCACCAGACGCCAAATCATTCCAGGTGGGCCGGGTCAATAGAAAGCCACCGCCACCATTACCGATGGTAGACGCTAGCCAGTCTTCGAGAACGCCGTCCGACTGAAGAATACCTGACCGAAGAACTTCGGTCTTTTCTTTGGTTCGTTCAAGAACCATGCCCGTGAACACCGTCGGATTGACGAGGTCAGTGAGCGTAACTGAATTTTGAGCCACTTATTAAAGTCTTTCTGATCAAATGATCAGTAAAAGGTGAATAACAGACAGTATCGGTCCTGCCTGCCATCACGGCTCGGCTGGTAACTAAGCACAGTCACTGTACTTAGTTACCACTATTATGGCACGGTATTTGCAATAAAGCAAGTACCGTGCCAACTATTGGTTTTTACTTCTTTTCTTGGTAAGTGTCCCAATAAGTCTTCAAACCTGACGCCTTGAATTGACGTTCAGCTTCTTCTTTATTGGTTTGGAGCAGCTGACCACGTGCGGTCATGTTGTTCTCCTTGAACACGTTCTTGGTAAAGCCGCCCGGGCTGTTATTAGAACCCGGAGCCCCTGTTCCAGAAGACGGTGGCCAGCAGCTAGCGTAAACTTTCTGAATAGCCGGGAAAGCGTCTTTCAACAGAGTACCGTGCTCCACACCAGGCAGACCCGATTTCTCCTTGATGACCAATTGACCCGCGGCATCCACTTCACAAATACTGTTAGCCAGCAGCATCAGAGGAGAGATTGCCGTCCCGTAAGCGTCCGGAGAAGCCTTGAACTCCGAAGCCAGCGCACGCATTCCTTCGTTGATTGTGTTCTGCCGCTTCTCTGCCTCATACGCCACGACCTTAGCGTTTGCTTGATCCAGGTTCGTCTTGAGACTGGTGTTCTCGGTCTTTAGCGGAGCAATACGTGCATTTACGATCGCTTCCACCTGTTTCTCGTCCAGCTTCTTACCACCTGCCTCAGCCAGAGTTTCTAACTCAGGAATGCGACCAAGTTGCTTCTTTACCTCTTCAGCGTCCAAACCCTCAAATAAATTGAGCTTGGCTTTTAAGTCCTTGCTCACGTTTCGCTCATCGTTGAGCGCCTTCTGTACGCGGTCCAGATCACCTTGAGTTTTTGCCCCTTCTACTTGGAGCTCGTACTTGTCACCCTTCTTTACGTAGTGACCCGCTTCTTGTTCGGACAGACCATCTAGGCTGTCCAACATCATTTTCAATGCCATTGTTTACTACTTTCCTTTGTATCACACTCAGGAAGTAGTGAGCCAAGGTCACCCTGGCTCAGTACTTCTTGGGTTTCTTTGTTTGCTTAGGTTTCGGCTTTGGTTTGGGTTTACGTCCTTGGAGTAGGACAGGTTTGGGTCTAATCACTTAGTGCAGGCTTTCAGTTGCTTTGATACCGCGGCAACTTCAGCGGGGCTAACTTCAACAGCTTTCAACGTCTCGATCGGATCGAGCTTACCTGCCAGGGCTGCTTCCACCATCTCGGAAGTAAAGTACTTCTCGTACGGTTTCAGCACTTCGGCCACGCATGCTACTCGTGCCTGAACCTTTTCCTGTACACTGTCAATCTTTTCTTGAACGCCTGCGCAACTAGCTAGAACTAGGGCCAACAGACAACTCTCGAACAACTTCATTTTCTTCCTCTTCTTCTACCGCGAACGGTGTGATTGTTTCTCGATACCTAACAATAACTAAACCGCTAGAGCCCGCGTCAACAAAGCCCCAACGATCGCCTTCTTGAACCTCTTCCGGGTCAAGCAGTTCTTTTAATACGCGGGACGTCTTCACGTGAAACTCGTCCTGCTGAGTCGACTTAGTTAGTCGACGTTTAATCTTAGCTGCTGCCACTAATTCTCTCCTTTACCTGCTGCAACGACAGCGGTCGTAAGTTATTGTAGCTAAATTCACCTTCACCAACGTACCGCTTAAATCGAGCGTCTTGCGTGCCGATCCATGCGCTATAGTTAGAAACTACAGAGGAACCGCCATCTGTGAACAGTGGGATACGATCAGAGCGACAATAGAAATGATAGCCGGGTTGAATACCCTTACCCCGTTCGAAAGTCTTGCCATGAAGATCAAAACAACCCTTGGTGGTTCTGTTGTCTAAGATGCTTACCCACAACTCTAGGTTAAAGACATCGCTATTTAAAGAAGCCATTGCGTCTTTAACTTTGGCTCCCCAGGCACTAATCGCCGTAGGAATTATTGAGGAGACAGCCCGCTTCACACTAGCCATGACTGCAGATAGTTTGCCCATAATGCGCTTAAAAAGCTGCTGTAGGCTTTCACCGGCCAATACCGAAATGCGTACTTGCCCAATTAGTCTGCGTAAATCGGAAGTGAAAAAAGACTTAAACCAATCTTTGATGTTGTGCCCAACTACGAGAACACGGGGAAGCAAAGATTTAGGATCCGGCAAGCTTAGTTTAGTTGGAGAAGCTCTAACCATCTCCCTGATCTCTTCGTCGAACAAATCGATAAGTGCCGCCACAGTTTCACGTTCCGCCTGGTTCCAAGCTCTACCGCGAATGCGAGTCAAGCGTTGTTCTGCTACTTTCAGACGTACGCTCAACCTACCGTTTGCTCCAGTGGCAAATAGATTGAGTAACTCCTTCCGAATCTCGGGGGAAGTGTCTTCCAAAATTTTAAAAATTCTGTCAGTCACGTGTTTTGCGTACCCTAATGAGTACACCTTCCACCGAAGCATCCGATCTACGAAACTTTGGTTTTGTGTCATTCGCTACCAGTCGGCGCAGGCTGATCAATTTCCTGCTGGTGCAAATCCAGCTCGGCCTGTTCCTTCGGGGTAATCTTCGGAGCAAGAACATCATCAAGGACACCCTCTTCCTCGATCTGTTTCATCATTTGCTCGAAACTGAGATCCTTACCAGGACCGCCGCGTTCGACGCTCCACTTGTGCAGCGCTTCCCAACTGAATGGAGCACCCAGCATCTTAGCCTCCACCAGATTCTTGAAATCCATGGCGGCGAACTCTCGACTAGCGAACTCGAAGTTGGGCTTTACGATAATGGACTCGATATTTTTTACGCCCATGAACGTTGCAACGTCTCGCAATGCGCGTTGCAACCCTTCTCCACCTGTAATGGCAATCTCGTTGAGGGTTGCCGTCTTACTGCCGATGCGCATTTCCAGTGCGGTTCCACTCTCGCGCGCACGAGAGGAAGCGTCCATGAGCTCACCCGCTTTGCTGTTGGCAAGCTTCAGATCATTCTCGCGAGCAGTCCGCAGTTCAGGCAATCCCTCGCTGGTGACACCAATCCACTTGGCATCACCATCTTTGGTGGGTGCGTGAATGTGTCCGCCGGCCCCAATCCGAATTGGGATTTCATTGTTTTGATTAAACCCCTTGGTAAATAGGGTGTCTTGGGTTTGCATATAAAGTGCTTGACGGTAGTCTGCCTCTAGTCTATAGATAGCTAGTGACAGATCACTCAACCCAAGTAACGGGGGATCTACCGTGCAGCTAAGAGTTGAATTCGCATTGACAAACACCCACGGAATATGCCGAAAGGGTTCTCCGCGAACTACTACTGGCCTCATAGCAGTCGGATCAAAATTAGCTCGATTGTCAGATACATCAGAAAATACACCATACGTGTATTGACCCGATTGTGGGTCTAGGCGCAAAACGCGGTACTGCTCAACAGTTTCCCAACCAAAATCACCTGTCCTACGAGGACCACTCTCATCCAAAACTACAAGTTTGGTGCGTTCATACGTAGAGTCCCCTTCGAAACCAGCGTCCCAGTTAATTATTCTTTCCGTATAGTAGGTTGCTATATAAGGCAGGGGTTGCCCGTAGGCGGCATCACTTGAAATGTCAGTTAAAAGGCCCAGTCTGCCCGTGATAAGTTGCTGGCGGTTTATCGATCGCAGCAGCTGAAGGATATTTTCACCACCTGTCGTGGCTTTGGACTTGAGATACTCCATCTCAGAAGGTATCTCAAACGTCGGAGGCTTGTTCCACAACATGCCCATCGCGGTGTCAACAGCGTCTGACACGAAGCTGTGGAACAAGGCTCTAACCAAATAGGCGTTGTATGCCTGCAGGCCTTTCCCTCCAGCGCTCATGCCGTCCTGAATCATGCCGGCAGTGGCTGGCAGGTACTGTATCGTCCGAGCTTTTACTGCGCGCTGGCCCGCCCAGGTGTCGCGCATTTGACGCCAGTCGTTGACCCTGTCTTGGTATTCAGGGTGTTGAGTACTGATACTATCAGTACTGTTGACGGCTCGGCCGATCTTGTCATAAATAGCCATTACCGAGATTCCTTACTAACAGTGTTAGAGGCCTCCCGGTAACGCTCCGACATCATTTTACGGGCGTAAGCCTTCTGTTTACGATCCTCGTGACGAATCTCGTCTACAAGTTCGTACAAAAACCGACCAAACATCCAAACGGTTTTAAGGGTTTTAAGGACTTTCAAAGATTTGGCATAGAGTTTGCCATAACCTTGGCCGTTTTGCAAGTACGTCTGGCACGACTACGTCGTACGGCCTCGACATAATAAGCAGATCCCTTACGTTTACGGTACGTTGCCTGATACTCGGATCTGTCACGAGTAGACGCTCGGCAGGCCGAACACTCTTCATACACCCAGTACCCTGAAATCTGGCACCCAGAGCACGGGTGCAAAATTTTCCCACGGGCCATTAGTTATCGGTCGATCGGAGAGGAATGGGCGGGAACTGCATGTATTCCGGTTCCGGATCTGCGTCGTCAGGGGTTAACGTGAACTGTGGGTCGAAGTCCTCCGCAACTAAAATCGGTATAATTGCGTAAGTGTCCTTTGAGGTATAGGGAGCATCATTCTCCAGCAGGTGATCGATTGCTCGCTGGGCCATGTCTTTGGAGGCAAATCCGGCCCTACCAGGGCCATGGAAAACCGCCTCATAAAATCCGTGCGCCTCTCGTCGAACTACGTGGAATTGCAACCTATACCCGATTTTCACTACTTCTTGTTCTGACATGTGGGTCCTTCCTCGTAGTCCGATGAATGATTCTGCTGACATTCCATAAATATCTTCTGGCCCTTCAAACGGTGTACACTTCGCAAGTCGAATATGCAATGTAGTTCACCATCAGGAAGATAGTCCTTACGGTAGGGCAAGATTTTGTCGAACTTGAATTTCAAAATTCCACACTCTCTCGCCGCTTCATCAAGTCCTCAATAACTTTGGCCCAGTCGACGTCCCTAGACCTATCGCGGGACGTCATCGGGATCACGGGGCCGTAAGCAGCTTCAGGAATTGCTCCGCAAGACTCACAACGTGGGGCAGGAGGTACAATTGACCAGTAAACCATTGGCGAAGACACACAGCCTCCGCAAATAGAGCACGTTCCGTGTATAATTTTATTGCCGAAACCACGATACACGGTAAATCCTAACACACTTAGTAGTCGCAGGCAATCCCTCCGGACCAAGCCATTCTACCTAAATTCATTACCCCGTAGCGCGCAGCGTCAGCTCCATGATCAGGGCCGTCTGTTACCAGATCTTCTGGATACGATTCGTCCCGTTGCAAAAAGGGTACAGTCTCCCAGAAATACTTACACCGCTCACTGATCCATAGCCCCGGCTTACCTTTACGCTCTTTGGCCGCAACCAGCATGTTGCGCATCTTGGACCAGCCAGCGATACGCTCCTTCTTCGGCTTGTTCAGATAGATCCCATGCTCTTGGAGAGTCAGCAGCAGGGAATCTTCGATACCGTAAGCGTCGTCACCCACTCCCTCAGGAGGGCAATTCCATCGCTCACAGATTTGCTTTACCGCGTCCGCCAGTTTGCTTGGCGGCCATCGGAGACCTTCGTTCAGGTCATTCTTATCACATATCGCTAATTCGTCACACAGAATAAGCGATCCTTTGGGAAATCCCATCACCCCTGGGGATTCGGCGCAAATGTAGGTGATGCATGGGGCTCCGGCACCCCAGTCCATTGCCACGTACGGATGCCATGCCGACGTGAGCTTTTGCACAGGCCATCGGGAATTGGGGAGCATGTGAACGCTTTCCTCCAGAGCTCCCGCGAAGTACGCCCCTCGCGCAATATTCCAGTCTCCGGTATCCCAGGCCTTAAAAAGCTCCTCGTCATTGCCGCAAGCTTCTTTGAGGTTCTTGAGGTACTCTTCTTGATCGATGTGGGGGTTGTCCCGCCATGTGGAGGGGCATACCACCCAGTATCTCCCGTTCTTCTCAAACGGGGTCCACGCGGGAGCTTTGGCGATATATTCGAAGTGAAGGTGCCCATGCTGGGCACCGCCCGGGTTAGCGGCATAGATAACGCGCTTCTTGACCGCCTTGGGACCACGCACGTTTGAAACGAGCAGCTTGATCCATTTTGGGTTGGTGATTTCGCCATACTCGTCTACAATCAGTAACGTGAATGACTTACCCTGGAACTTCTTATAGTGCTTCTGCTCTGCCAGCTGGGCGAACCGGACAACGGCGCCATTGGGAAACGTGAAGCTGCCCTCACTCTTGTTTCGATGGACTCGATCCCCATAGGCATCGATGCACATGGAGTGGAAATCATTTTCAAGCTGCTCTAGCGCCTCATACGTCTCACGAACGATGAGCACTTTAGCCAGGAACCCGTACTGCTCGCAGTGTCTAATCGCGAGCATGTGAATGGCCACTGACTTTCCGCCACCACGGCCGCCGGCCAGAAGGAGATTGCACTCCTCTGGCATGGACAATACTGTTCTCTGATACTCAGTCGGCCTAACAGAAGGCATTAAGTTTCGACTTCGTTACCCTCTGCGTCATAAACAGGCTCTTTAGCGTCCTGGTAGTCTCGCATGGTCGCCGGCTCCGGTAGTGCTCGCGGCGACACACCTGCCTCTGCAAGGCGTTTTAAGTCGTCCAAGGACATCGATGCCGGCAGGTGGATAACGACGTTAGAGGCAGTCGTTTGCGGAGGATCATTCTCTCGGAACCCGTGCTGAGTCTTCAATAAGAACATCGCTGCCGGCGCAAAACCTGTACGGGCAGATTGCACTAGGATCCTTACGAGCTCGTCTTGCTGAAAAGCGTGCCCGGAGCGCAGAGCCTCGTTCAACTCGGGCTGTCGACGCATGCACTCACGTAATCCGTGCTCACCAATGCCCAGCCGGTGAGCAATGGTGACGATCGACAGCCCGTCCGCGCGCATCGTGTAGCATGCCTCGATACCTTTAGGGGTGATCTGGAGCATCTTGGTAGAGTTCTTGTTGTAAGGGCTAACAACGTGCTCTACCGTATCGGACAGATCTAGCCCGTCGGACATCAACGGGTCCAGGTTCATTACTTCCGCCTGCCGGCGGTACATGGACTTGGGTGTGCGTGCAGTCGCCAATGTAATCGGGTCTATTTTACACTAGACCCGTAACATATGCAACTAACGTGCCAGCGGTAAGTGCCGCAGCTTACTCTTTGCGGCTGACCCGAAAGCCACTGCAGTCAGTTGGTTATTCAGATCAGGTTCGAAAAAACCTAAGACTTCCGTTAGCTTGTCTTGGTAAACCTCTATGTAATTGAATAGTAGCTCGTCTTCGCCAGCTTCCAGCACCACCATGGTGTCACCCACGTCCGCTTGCGGGTAAGCCTTACCAAACTCGTGAGCTACATGAGCTACTTGCGCGAGCTTTAAACCGGGGGATAGATCCTTGTTGACGACAATATGTAACCGTTTAGAGGTAAGGGGTTGTGACTTAGACATAATAAAGCCCCTCCTTCGGGGCTGAAGGAGGGGCGGGT
>Ga0105041_100018_pt1 | contig 14983 bp, 22 predicted proteins | sample LS_189metaG_FD_91486 | JGI IMG/M metagenome (GOLD analysis project Ga0105041, IMG submission 91486) | Switchgrass associated microbial communities from Austin, Texas, USA - LS_189 metaG | ecosystem: Host-associated > Plants > Phyllosphere > Phylloplane/Leaf > Endophytes | place: USA: Austin... | reverse complement strand
TTGTGCTATATAGTGTATTTATTCTTACGTGGGTGGTGCTACGGTGCTACGTGTGCTGCGGGGAGAGTCGTATAGGCGATGGTCTGTCGTACGACTACCCCCCAGGGGGTGGGGTGTGGTACGCTGGGTGGTGCCGCAGGGGGGGCTGTGCGCCGGCAGGCAGCACAGCACCGTGCGGCGTTCAGCGGCGACCGAGGAGCAGGCAACATGGCGAAATCAGCAGAGGATCGACGGGCCGAACTCGAACGCAAGATTGCGTGGCGCGAGTCCGAGATCGTGACGTACGATCGGTCCATCGAGCAGTACAAGAGCAAGATCGCCTACCTGGCAACGCAGCAGCAAAACTGGCGGGTCCAGATCGAAGCGATGCGACGGGAGCTGGCCGAACTGCCCGAGCCGTGCGTTCACCCGGAAAAGCAGCCGGGCATGAAGCTCAAGATGTGCGAGTGCGGCGTGGTCAAGTGGTACGTTCCTGAACTGGTGTGACGTCCGGTGCCCCGGGGTACTTGCCCCCGGGGCACCGTCTATGGTAGAATGGAAACTATGGCTAACAACGCAAGTAAGCACAGCCGAGACATCCAGCTCCGACGCGCGGCGTCCGACATCGCTGGATGGAAGATCATCATCGCGAACTACGCCGGCAAGGTCGAGGCGTTGGAGGACCAGTTCCGCTCCGACTTCGGCGAGGACCCGACCCCGTACGTCGAGGCCATGCTCATGCGGCAGGCCACGAGGAGTGCGCACCAGGTGGCTGCGGCTGCCAGCCCGCTCGTGCCGCTGCCGGCGTCCTCGCAGCCCACCGGACGGGCGGGTGACACGCTCCCGCAGGCGCTCCGGGTGTGCCTGCACCCCGGATTCCGGCACGGTGAGACTTGCACGATCTGCCGAGGCGAGGTCGTGAGGGGTGGTGGGGCATGAACACTGAGTTTGCGGAGCTGATGGAGGCGCTGAACCTGAGCCCGCGCCCTCAACAGACTAAGCTGGTGGGGCTCCTCGACGCAGCGGTGGCGGGGGCGCCGGTGTTCGCGCAGGCCGGCACAGGAACGGGCAAGAGCTACGTCCTGCTGACCCAGGCGCTCGCGTGCGCGCGGGAGTCGGGCAAGCCGAGCGTCGTGGTCTGCCCCAACAACTCGCTGATCAATCAGTACGTCACCAAGGATGCGCCTCGCATCGCCGACGCGGTGGGCGGGTCGTTCATTTACCTGAAGGGTCGGACGCGGTACGTCTGCGAGAACAGCTCGGCGCTGAAGGTGCGGTTCCTGGGCGACGTCGACGGACGCAAGAGCTGGGTCGAGAAGATCACGGCGAACGGCGAGTGGGAGTGGGCTAACCTCGGACTCACCGAGGATCACGGTTGCCCAGGTTCGCGGAAGTGCAAGACGCGTTGCGTGTGCGGAGCGAAGGAGCACAAGCGCGTTTGCGGTTACCAGGACGGGTTCAGCTGCGACGCGCACATTAAGTGCGAGTGCGCGCCGCCCCTGTGCGGCATCCTGAAGATGCGCGAGCTGGCACAGTTCAGCGACGTGGTGATCACCAACGCGCACCTGCTGGTCTGGAACTGGCGTGTCAGCAAGATGACCGTGGGCAGGGTTCAGCTGCTGCCGGAGTACGGCGCATTGTTCATCGACGAATGCCACGAGTTGGAGTCGATCGGACGGGACGTCATGTCCCTTGAGATCGGACCCAAGAGCAAGTTGTGGAGTTGGGACCCCGCCGCGCGGTGGCTGGCGGCATCGGTGGCCGAGATGGAACAGGCCGACGTGACAGAGCGTGTGCTTGACCCGGAATCGGCGTGGGTGTCGGGGATTCGACAGGTCGCCGAAGAGCGGATCATGCAGCTCGACCCCGATAAAGACGAAGACGAGTACGACCGGGTATCGACGTTCCTGGAGATCTTGCGGGGCGCGAACGACGCCGTTGCAACGCTGCAGATTCGGCCGGACGGGTCGCCGGTGTTGGCACTTCGGATGATCAGCGCTGTTCCGATGTTCCAGCAGGTGTTGGGCGCTCAGCCGACCGGACTCGTGTCGGGTACGATCCCGAGCAGCGACCGGCGTCGGCTGGGATTCACCAAATCCCGGATCACGGACGTGGGTCACCCGTTCGACTACTCGAAGTGCAAGCTGTACGTCAGCCCGCTCGACCCCACCAACCCGGGCGACTTCTCGGGTCGGGTCAAGACGGCGGTGTCGGCAATCCGCAAAGTCCACGAGCGGGGCGGCGGCACGCTGGTCCTGTTCACGTCGTGGACCGACCTGGACGCGGTAAGCGAGGCGTTGTTCATTAAGCTGCCGCCCGAGATCCGGGACGCGATGTGGGTGCAGGCTCGGGAGTACGAGCCGGGGACCTCGCTGGCGCAAGACGTCGCCGAGTTCGCCGAGCACGGTCGCGGGGTGTTGCTGGGCGTTAGGTCGCTGTACACGGGGATCGACATCCCGGGTCCGGCGTTGAGCCAGGTCATCGTCTGGAAGCTGCCGTACCAGGTGCCGGACGCCGAAGTCATGGCGATTCAGAACATCCACGGGTGGTCGGTCAGCAAGGATCAGATGTTGATGGTGCTGACCCAGGGCATCGGCCGGTTGGTGCGAACCCAAACCGACGAGGGCAACGTCCTGATCATGGATCGCCGAGCCGACAACCTCGACTTCGCATCCAACTCGATGACCCATCACCTTACGGAATTCAGGAGGATCTGATGCCTCGGTTGCCCGCGCGTCCGACCGATCGCGACACGTTGGTCAGTTCGACCTTCGTAGGTCCGGTTGAGATCGACGCGCAATACCACGGGAACTGCGGTCGGTGCTTCGGCAAAGTCCGACCCGGAGACGTGTTGACTCGCGTCGACGGCGAGTGGCTGGCTCAGTGTTGCGCACCCGAGGCGCTGGCTGAACTGGCCGTTGAGACCAAGGAGAAAGAACCCGAGATCAAGGTGTTGCCTCGGGGCAAGACGGCCAAAGACATCTGCATGAAGTGCTTCATCATTCACGCCAACGGACAGACGGAATGTGAGTAGAAAGGTGAGCAAGTGGGAGCGCGAATCTGGCTAATCGCCATTGCGTTCCTCGGGCCTTTGTTCGGGAGCCTCCTCATTTCAATCGGAATGGGATGGCTCCCGGACGTTTACCCGGGGAGTTAGTAGTGGTGAGCGAAGAAGGACCGGGGCCGATCCGGGCAATGGTCGGCGCGGTAATCAACTGGGTGGTCACAGCCGTGTTGATCGGGTTGCTAACGGCGTGCTGCGGTGGGTTCTTTGCGATTCGATCAATGATGCCTGACGAGCCGACCGTCGAATACCCGCCACCGAGTCCGGGTGTCAACCGGGGACCAGTGTTCGAGTATTCGAACTGTGCCCAGGTGGTGGCCGACCACAAGGCCCCGATCAAGATCGGAGACCCCGGGTGGAACCCTGACCTGGACTTCGATCACGACGGCGTGGCGTGTGACGCATGAGTAAGAGAGGACTAACCTGGTCCATCGTGTTCAGCGTCGCGATGTGGACTGTGGGATGCCTTTTGTGGCGCTGGCTGTGGGGGTTGATTCAAGGTGGCTGACGGTCGGCACCGACGTTACGAGTCAAGGTGGGACCAGGACCCGGTACAACCAGCGTGGACAACACGACAGATCTGGTTAACGGTCCTGATCCCGGTGGTGATAGCTGGGGTAATCGTTGGACTCAGTGTCTTGAGTTGGGTCTCGATAAACCGGTAGAATTGACAGGGTGGCACCCCCCATGGTATAATGGGTGTGCGTCTCGGCGCGTATGCGACGGCTTATAAGGAGGGGCAGTGGGCAGCAAATACAGAGAGCCGAAGATCGTCAAGCTGAGCGAGGTACCCGAGGGCTCCGTGTTGATCGGTCCCGGGGGTCGAATGTACATGGCAGCCCCCCGATCGGAGGTCAGTGACACGATCGGAGTGCGAGCCGTGCTGGACTACTCGGGCAATCTGAACGTGGGCAAGCTGAACTCCCGGGTTACGATGCTGGAGCCCGATCGGGGCCGGTTCGGCGACCTGGACGACATCATCCCGTTCGGACAGGCGGGGTGGCAATATGCAGTCAACTGAGCCGCCCCGGGGCGACTGGCCGATGCGCCAGGTCGACGTGCCGAACACGCCGCCAGCCACCGCTGTCGGGGGGTCCCCCCACCTGCCCGCAGAACTGACGAACGTTCGGCTGTGGCTGTGCTGGCACTGCGGGACGGTGAAGTCGGGTCCTGCGGGTCCGTGCAAGCAGTGCGGCGTGTGGACCTCGGAAACGGGAATGCCCCCGAACGGGTCCGATGGGCGCACGTTCGATCAGTTCCTGGCGATCGCTGTCGTGCTGGGCGGACTTAAGCGGTCGGCCCAACAGGTGGAGATGGGAGACCGGGCACTGAACTTGGTGCTCGGCACGCTGACCTATCGAGACCCGAGCTGGTGGGGCAAACAACTCGAACACATCTGCGCGATTCCGATCGTTCGGACGCGCAAGCAGGATCGACGCTACCTGTTCCGCGACTTCGACGGAGCGGTCATCCACAACGGGACGATCGAATGACTGACTTCGAGTGGGTCAACCCGTTGACGGGTCCGGAAACAGACTGGGGCAAGGCGATGGCGGAGTGGGACCGACTGCTGAAAGCGTTGCCCCCGCTGCCTCGCCGGCTCGAATGCGGACCGACAGCGTACGTCGTGATCACGGAAGCGCTGCGGTTGGAGACCTCGACAGGCGGTGGCCGGTGGCAGCTCGCTGAGGGTTACGGGATGGACTGGGTGTTCGGGATCGACATCCTGATCAGCGAGAAACTGCCGTCGTGGAGCTGGCGGTTCTTGGACACGCACGGTAAAGTGCTGAAGGAGGGGACCTTCCGTGAAGTTGGCTGATCTGCCGGACGGGTATCCGGTGGCGGTGGACACGGAAACGTCGGGGACACAGACGGATGCGGGCAGTCGAATCGCGGTGGTGTCGTTCGCGTTCCGTGTGCCGGACGCGAACGGGGACTCGGACCCGAGTCAGCCGATGGTCGCGAGGGCTATTCCGTTCGATCAGGGCGTTCACAACCTGCCGATGGGAGCAAAGGTCCTGGACGACCGGACGGCGCTGCGTCTGTCGAAGTGGCCCGAGTGGGCGCAGCGCGAGGACGCCGGCAACCGCAGCCCGGCGCAGTTCGTGCACCTGACCCGGCAGTTGCGGCGACTGAACTTGATCTGGCACAACGGCAAGTTCGACATGAACCACTTCCGCAAGGGCCTGCGTGGGAACCCGGTGATCGGGGTCGACCTGGAACGGCAGCACTACTGGGACACAATGCTGACCCAGCGGATCCTGAACGCGCGGAACGAGAACGAGGTCGACCTCAAGGGAACAGCCGTGCGAAAGCGGCTGGGCGCGTCAATCGGCGTGAGGGAGGGGATGGAGGACGACGAGAAGATCGCTCTCAAGCCCTGGCTCGGACCGCAGACGTTTCCGAGGTACGACCTGGTACCGTGGTCGGTGATGGAGCCGTACGCCGGCATGGACGCGAAGTTGACGCTGCTGTTGGCGGAGCACCAGTGGGAAGAGCTGGACCCTGAGCGGGGGGGTCGACACTTCGAGCTGCGGCACATCCGGCGCGAGTTCGAGCTGTGCAAGGTGCTCTACCGGATGGAAGGTCGGGGACTGGGCTGGGACGTCCGGCTGGGCCGGGAGATGACCGAGCTGTTGGAGAAGGAGAAGGCGCGGTTGGCCGCCGAGCTGCCGTTCGAGCCGACGCCGGTTCGGGCGCGTAAGTTCTTCTTTGGTTCGCCCGAGGATGGCGGACTCGGCCACGTGGTGTTCAGCGACAAGCTGACGGAGAAGAAGCAGGAACCGCAGGTCGACGACGAGGTTGTGGCACGGCTGGTCAAGGAAGACTGGGAGGGCCAGGAAGTCGCCAAGCAGTACCAGCGTCACGAGGGTGTGAAGTCGGCCATCAGCAAGTGGTACGAGGCGTGGACGCGCATGGCCGGTCCGGACCAGCGGCTGAGGACGAACTTCAAGCAAGCCGACGTGGTGAGTGGCCGACTGGCGGTTGGCTACATCCAGTTGCAGGCGATCCCGCACGCGTACCAGCTTCCCAAGGTTGAGGGCTTGGTCGGGGTGCGGGACCTGTTCGTCGAAGACAAGGTCTGTTCGTGCTGCGCACAGCCGATGGAGCTGTGGGAATTCGACATTAGCCAGGCCGAGATCCGGATCGCGACGGCGATGGCCAAGTGCAAGCCGATGCTGGATGGTTTCGCCCGAGGCGATGACTCGCACTCGATCGCAACTCGACTGATGTTCGCGGACCTGTTCCGCGAGGACGGGTACGAGGGCCGAGAAGAGGAACACCCGCTGTGGGAGGAACTGCGGCAGGTGGCCAAGCGCTGCAACCTTGGGATCCTGTACGGCGCCGGTGGGCGGACGATCCAGGAGCAGATCCTCAAGTTCACGGGTCGGCTTTACCCGCTGGGTCAGGTCAGGGAGTGGATCGACCAGTGGAATGCGGCCTTCCCCGAGATGAGTCGCCGGCTCAACCAGCTTGAGCGGTTTGCACTGGATAACGGGTGGGTGAAGCTGCGCAACGGTCGGCAGCGGTGGTTCGCGAGGTACGAGCACCCGCACAAGGCGTTCAACCAGGAAATCCAGGGCTCGCTGGCCGAGACCATGAAGGAAGTAATGATCCTGGTGGAGAACGCAATACCCGACTCGATGCTACTGCAGATCCATGACTCGCTGGTAATGCGACTCTGCCCGCGTCGGGTCGAAGAGCAGAAGGCGACGGTCATCGGCATCATGTCGGGGACGTACGAGCGCACGTTCGCGCAGTCGTGGGGGAAGAGGCGGGGTTGGGTCGTGGTGCCGTTCATCAGCGAGGCTAAGCGTTTCGGGCGCAAGCCGGATTGGAGCCGACCGTGAGCGGCGGATCATTCAACTACCTGTACTACGCGGCTGGCGACGTGGGCGAGATCGGTCGTCGGTTGGACGCGCTGAAGGAAATGAGCGAGTGGCTCAACAAGTACGCGCCCGAATCGCACGCGGCGTGCGACACGATTGAAGTGTTGACCGCGATCGCTGCGGTCGAGTTCGCGTCGGATCGACTGCGCGACGTGTGGCACGCGATCGAGTGGTTCGAATCGTGCGACATCGGCAGTGATCAGATGTTGGCCGCGTTGCGCGAATACCAGGAACGTCGAGACAAGGAGGAAGCCGAAGATGCCGAGCACGGTGGACCTAAAGATGCCGCAGGACAAGAGCCCTGGATGGGAGGAAAGGCTCCGATCGACGGTCGATGAACTGACATCGGAGGTGCAGCGGCTGCAAGCCGAACTCAAGCACGAACGAAAGAAGACCGAGCCGCTACGCGTGGTAGCCGAGCCCGGTCGGCTCATCTACGCGCAGGAAGACGGCTACAGCGTGGTGTTCTTGGGACGTGCCAACAACGGAGTGGCCACGGCCGATGAGGCGTTGAAGAAAGTGCAGCGACCCGAACTGGATCGCCTGCTAGCAACCCTGCAGTACCTGACCGAACGGACGGCCCGACTCGTGGCAGCACAAAAGCGTCGGCCGGACAGCGACGGCGTGATCGGAACCCAGAAGTGACTGAGTTGTTGCCGTTCCCGATGCGGGTGCTGGCCGTTGACCCGGGCGACGTGCACAACGGCGTCGCCCGGTTCACCGTGGGTGGGCCGATTGTGGCGCGACACTGGACTCGGGATTGGACTCACGACACGCTGTACTCGTTCATCGAAAGTAACAAGGATGAAATCGACGTGTTGGTGATTGAGGGGTTCAGGCTGTACCCGGAGCTGGCATTCGAGCAGGGGTACAGCGACTTCCCGACCGTGCAAACGATCGGCGTCCTAAAGGACATGGCCACCCGGCGGTTTCACTTTCCGCATTTCGAAATTCAAGGCGCGGCAGTCAAGCGGAAGGCGCGTCGAATCGGCGAACGACTAAAGGCGCCGGGTCGGACCCGGACGCTGGGGTCGGGTCGAGGGAAGTACGTGGGTTGGGACTTCGACGCGACGACCCAGCACGAGCGGGACGCAACAGCCCACGGGGTGTGGTGGGCATTCCGGAACGAGAACAGCCCGGCCTACGAGACCGACAACCTGCGCCGGGGGGGTGAAATCAAATGCCTTTGAGGATGTTTGTCGGTGAATGCGACGTGATCGGACGCGAACTTCGCAGGATCGCCGGCAAGCTGGCGCTCGTTCGGTCGCGGCAACGCGAGCCGGTGGCCGTGTGCTACACAGTAGGATGTACCGAGGGGGCTCACGGCATGCCCTGGCGACGCGAGGGGAAGAACGCCATGGGTACCGGCGCACGACACGCCGCAGCTTTCGGGCATCGGGTTGTCGTGACTCGGGAGATGGACACCGAGTACGACGGTGAAACTCCGCAAGCCGCACCCGATCTGTACGTCGACACCCAATGATGGGGGCTTGCCCCCGGGGCACCACATGTGCTATACTGTCAGTGGCTCTTATTAGGGGCCGGAAAAGGGGAAGCAAGAATGGGTAACGTGTACGTGGTCGTTGGCGCTCAGTTTGGAAGCGAGGCCAAGGGAGCTGTCGCTGCTCAGCTGAGTCGAATGGCGATCAACCCCGTAGGCGTTCGGGTGGGGGGACCCAACGCCGGCCACACCGTCTTGGGGGTCTGCCCCCCGGGGTGCAACGACCACCCGGGCTCGAACCACGACCACCCGTGGCGACTGCGGCAGGTGCCGGTTCTGGCGGTCAGCCGGACTGGCACGGCCGACCTGATCATCGCGGCTGGCAGTGAGATCGACCTCAAGGTGCTGGCCTCGGAGGTCGAGGAGCTGGACGCGGCGGGCTACGACGTGAGTCGTCGGCTGATCATCGACCGGAATGCGACGGTGATCGAGAAGCACCACATCCACATCGAGACGAACACCGACCTGACGGGTCGGATCGGATCGACCGGCAAGGGGATCGGTGCGGCGAGGGCCGAACGGTTGATGCGCAAGGCCAAGCGCGTGATGGACCTGACCGGCGAGGAGGTGCCAGAGTCGCTTAAGACGATAGCACTGGAAGACACTGCCGGAATCCTGGCGCAGGAGTTGCAGCGGAACGCGACCGTCATCATCGAAGGGACGCAGGGTTACGGGCTCGGATTACACACGCGGTTCTACCCGACCGTGACGTCGGCGAACTGCCGAGCGATCGACTTTCTCGCCCAGGCCGGTGTGTCGCCGTGGTCGCAGTTCGTCGCGTCGACCACGGTGTGGATCGTCGCGCGGACCCGCCCGATCCGGGTGGCGGGAAACTCGGGTCCGCTGTTCGGCGAAACGAGCTGGGAGGACCTGGGCCTGCCGGCAGAGCTGACCACCGTGACGCAGAAGGTGCGTCGGGTGGGAGCGTGGGATGTCGAGTTGGTGAACGACGCGATCGACGCCAACGGTGGTCCCGGACCGAACGTGAAGCTGGCGCTGACGATGGTCGATCACGACCTGCCTGAGATCACGAACGCAACGGACAACACGGGGCTGTCGGACGCGCAGTGGCGCAAGCTGCATCGGTACCTTCAGCGCAAGAACGCCGAACTGTCGGTACCGGTGTCGATGATCGGTACCGGTCCGGCGACGATGATGGACGTCGAGGGAGTCGGCAACCCGGCGGTCGGTCCGATGGGGCTGGTCAGCGTAGTTCGCGACACGCTGCTCAAGCCGGGCGACAGGATCAGTGCGGCGACCGTCCTTAGGTCGGACGCGCCGATCATCCGGGTGCCGGACGTCGCGTCGACCGGACCGGTCGCGTGGGTCGGCGAGCACGGACCGGAACCGGTGGATCCCCGACTGTTCCAGCGAGTCGCGTCCGAAGACGATGACAAGGTGGAGGAAATCCGGCAGTGGTGGCTGGCGCGCGCTGAGTCGGAGATCGACCCGCTGATCAAGAAGGCGATGGAATACGGTGGCGACGGCGCAGCGCTGGACCTGATCCAGATCGGTCAGGACCTGGCACGTATCGCCGGAGCGCCGGAGCCGTCCGTCGAGGAGGCCACCGAACTGGGCATCTACTTCTACCTGCGCGGGAAGATGAGCAGGTGGACGGCTGCAGTTCAGGACGGGCGCCGGGTGAGCAACGACACGCTGCACGACATCGGCGTTTACGTTCGGATGGCCCAGCGGACCCGTGAGGTGGGCGGCTGGCCGTTCGCGCCGCGCGACTACCAGTAACGGAACGACGGGGGACCGGCACGATGCCGGTCCCCCGAATCAAGGAAGCACAGGGGAGAAGGGGCAGTTTCGTGAGGGTTTACTTTGCCGAACCGATCGACATGGACCAGCAGAGTGCTGCTGAGTTCAACCTCCGCGAGCGGATGGTGTCGATTCTGGAGACGTCGGGGGTGCTGGTCTACCGTCCCGCGCGCGCGTGGAAGGTGGATCGGATGCCGAGCGCTGAGGAGGCCGCCACCATCGAGTCGGTCAACCGGGTGGCGCTGGCGCAGTGTGACGCGATCATCGCTCGAATGCCAGAGTCGACGGTCACGCACGGCGTGCCGATGGAGCTGGAGTACGCAACCCGCACGTTGGGGATTCCGGCGGTCGTGGTCGGTCGGGCCGGTGTCGCGCTGATGGCCAACGACAAAGTGCGGATGATGAGCGAGGAACAGATCGAGTTCGAGTTCGGATTCGTGGTGATGAGCCTGATCGAGGGACCCAGGTGGGTTCCGAGTCGGCCGGAGGTGCGGTACAGCGGACCGGCAACCCTCGCCCAGGGACACACCAACGACGCCGGAATCGACCTGACGGCCATCGAGCGGGTAGTGGTGAAGCCGGGATCGAGCGAGCTGATTCGCACCGGCGTTCGAATGGCAATCCCCCCGGGCATGTTCGCCTGGGTCACGGCGCGTTCATCAACGTGGGGCCGGTGGGGTTGCATCGTCCTGCCGGGCGTGATCGACGAGACGTACCAGGGTGAACTGATGGTGCACGCACTCAACCTGTCGCAGCTTCCGGTGACGGTGCACGTCGGTGACCGGGTGGGACAGGTGTTGCTCATGGCCAACGGATACTACGGTCGAACGCTCACGCGCGTGGAAGATGGGGCACTGTTCCCGACCAGCACGACCCGAGGCGCGTCAGGTTTCGGGAGCACGGGATGAACCTGGACACTGCCGAGTGGTTGGCTGGTGCGCTGCAGCTGGCTTACCCGGTATCCACTTTCGGCGTGGGCTACTGGCTCTGCGCTTACTTCAACTCTGGACGGAGAAACGGGAAATGACCGAACTCGACCACGCTCTGCAGTTCGAGCAGGATCGACTCAAGCACCCGATCGTGTGGGTCGACATCGAGACCACGGGGCTCAGCCCGAGGAATGATCTGATCCTCGAACTCGGCGTGCGGGTCACGGACGAAAAAGGGAAGGTGTGCTGGGAGGCAACGTCGCCGGTCTGGAACGCCGATTGGCAGAGCGTCCTGACGGCCAACCCGTACGCGTTCAACATGCACACGGACAACGGGCTCGTCGGCGAGCTGACCAACAACGACCCGCCCCGCCTGCGTGACTTCGAGGCAGAGGTCCTGGAGGGCCTGTTCTCGATCGACATCCCGCAGGGCGTGGCGCTCGCCGGCAGCTCGGTGCACTTCGACCGGGCGTTCCTGGAGGTCCACTGCGGCGTGCTGATGCATCACTTCGGGTACCGAAACATCGACGTGAGCGGCATCCGCGAGGTCACGGCGCGGGTGTCGCCGGAGAAGCACGCGGCGATGCCGGACTTCCCGGCGCCGGAGGGGCGCGGTCACCGGGTCGACTCGTGTCTCGACTCCACGATCGCGCTCTATCGGTGGCAGCTCGAAGCCGTGTTCGGCATCCACGTCGACTGCATGTACGAGCCGGGTCAGTGTCGAGACACGCAGTGCGCCCGGTGCTTCCGGTTCTGCGGCTCGTACCAGGGTCACTACTGGGCGCATCACTGGATGGGCGGCAAGGAAACCGAGTTCCACATCTGCTGCCCGCCCCCAATGGGCTGCGAACTCGACGCCGGCAAATGACCGTCCGATGGAACCGGGCATTCGTTAACGAACTGCAAGAGATCGCGGGGGAGGTGAATCAAATGGAGGCAATGGACAAGCTGAAGGAGATCATCGAGTCGGCGCTGAAGGAGGCCGCCCGCACCGAAGAGGATCTGACGTGGGGCGAGGTCACCGAGGTGCCGCCCGACGAGCGAGCATTCGGCGTGACGATCGACGGCGTTGATCTGTTCATCACGATCGACATGGCGTAACGCGCGCCCGGCCACTGCTGCTCGGGGTGTCCACCAACCATTACGATCCAGGCGTTGCTTGGCGTATTGACAGGTGGGCACCCCGTGTGCTATAATAGAGCGGGCGCCCGGCTGGGCGAAACTAAGGAGGAGTACTGTGCCGGCTAAGGAACGTGACCCGATCACGCAAGCGTTGGTGGATCGGCGTTTGGCGCTGGGCTGGTCGCAGAACGAGCTGGCTGTGCGATCGGGTGTCAATCGGAGCACGATCAGCGAAGTCGAGGCGATGAAGCACGGATACACCGTCGACTCGGCACTGAAGCTGGCGAAGGCGATGGGTGCTGAGTTCAAACTCGTGGACATCGAGCCGATGGAGGTCAAGGCGGCGGAGATCGTGAAGCGGCGAATGAAGGCACCCGCCGCAACACAGATCACGTTCAACGGACCGGTCGTATTCCAGGTCGGGGGAGACGAGTGAGTAAGATCAAGGAGTCGCTGGCCGGGCGGGTGTCGAGTTGGCTGACGCTGATTGCGTCGTTCTTCCTGTCGTTTGCGACGTGGGTGGCGATCGGCGAGATTGCCGGGTTCAACGACAAATGGGACGCCGGTGAGGTGTGGGACGTATTACCGGTCATATCGCTGGCGTGGGCACTTCCGATCTGTGTCGACGGCTACGTGGTCACGGCGTTGATTACGTGGCTGGCGCCGGTGAGTGAAGAAATCGCCGTGGTGGCTAAATGGAATACGTACGTGGGCGCCATCGTCGGAATCTTGGCGCAATCGGGCTATCACGGATGGGCCGCTGCGGACCGGAAGCTGAACTGGTTCTTGGTCGGGTTGAGCGTGGTGGTGGGAGCGCTGCCTCCGGCGTTGAGCGCAGGCGCTGTCCACATGCGGGCAATGGTCCGACGTGCAGCCATCCGGAGCACAGAATCCGGAGCACAGGGAGGAATCGTGCTCCAAGCGTCCGGAGCACAACCATCCGGAGCACAGAATTCGACGCTGGGGAATAGTGCTCCCAGTACTTGGAGCACAATGATTGGGAGCACTCCCGGGAGTGCTCCGAGTTATCCGGAGCGCGATGATCGCTCGAATGGGAATAGTGCTCCGGATATGGGTGCTCCGGATACTTGGAGCACAATGGGGTATCGTGCTCCGGATGATTCGGAGCACGAATGGGAGCGATCAGTGGGAGACCAGGCCGGGCGGCTGCCGGACTCGCCCGTGTCACCGGCCGGTCCGGTGCTGGACTGGAACGCACTGGAGAGCTGGCGGCGGGAGCTGCTCGTCGGAGAGCACCGGGCGTTTCCGCTGGGCCAGGTAGATCGTGCTCCGGATACTGGGAGCACAACTGGACCTCACGCTCCGAATAATTTGGAGCACAATGAGGGCGGTGACAAGGGTCGTGCTCCGAATTACTTGGAGCACGACGGTTCGGAGCACAACACGGGTGCTCCGGGGAATAGTGCTCCGGATCCTCGGAGCACAATAGGGGATCGTGCTCCAAGCACGGGTGCTCCGAAGGATCAGGTAGCGGAGATCATGCGGCAAGTCCCGGACGTGACTGCCGAGGTGGTGGCTGACCGGGTGGGTATTCACAAGAAGACGGCTGCCCGCATGATGCGGGAGATCAGGGAAGAGCAGGGAGGAGGGTGAAATGAGCAGGTACATCGTGACGGCAAAGTGTGACGGCGAGGAGGTGGTTAGCAAGGGCAAGCGCCTTTCCCTCACGCTCGACCTGGACGACGCTGAGGAAACGGACGAGCGACTCAAGCGATTGGTTCGTCGACTGGCGGACGAGGACGGTCTCGACAAGCGCGAGTTCCGAGTGCGCGTGTGGGATTTCGATGATGACGACCGACTGATCATGACGTGGATGTGGGACTGAGGGGTTGCGGTGGACGTGGACCAGATGGGTTGGGCCAGGGAGATGAGTCCGAGCGGTTGCGCCGCTCTGTTCTTCCTGGTCCTGATGATCGATTACCTGGCCGTTGGACCGGCTGCACTGCGTGACCGGGCGGTTTTATTCTTCGGGATCGCGGCGTGGAAGACGGGGTTCGACGGCTCGCAGCTCGACCAGTGGACGCTCGAAAAGGTCACGGGAGTCATCCGGTGGGCGCTAGAACAGGATAAACTGGCGTACATCTCGGGTGCGAGTGCGGCGTTCATCGTCGGCGTGGCGATCAGCGGACTCGCAACGTGGGTCATCGGCGCGATGGTGCCGAGTAGCTGGGGCCGAAAGCTGAAGCTCGACCGCGTGGCGAGCATCAAATTGCCGAAGTCGGGGCTGTACAAGATCAACTGGAAAGTGCAGGCGATCGCCGCAACGATGGGAATGTTCAGCGACCTGGCGCCCGGGGGGTTGCTGGGGGGCTGGGTCAACGCGGGAACGCAGTGGACGTGCGAGATGGCCGCGCCGGTCATCATGATTCTGTTCGGAGCGGTGTGACATGGAACGCGCAAACGAAATGCTGGCGGTTTATCAGCCAGAGGCTAACCAGGGCTGGGGCAAGCTGGTCGGGTTAGCGATCGCAGCCGGGTTGGCCTGGCTCGCCATCGCCGCACACAAAGAGTGGCGTCGGCGGACAGGCCGGAGCGTTAATGGTGGTGAGGAGACCCCGACAGCGGTGGCTGGCGAGGACTCGGACGAGTGGTTGGCACCCGGATGGGTAAGATCGCTATTCGATAAGGGCTCCTCCCTGCTGCCCTCTTCGCAGGAGGATGTGCTCGTAGAGCCCCCCCTCGCCCCCTCGGGGGCCGGGGAGCAGCAGGGGAG
>Ga0105041_100016_pt1 | contig 15569 bp, 19 predicted proteins | sample LS_189metaG_FD_91486 | JGI IMG/M metagenome (GOLD analysis project Ga0105041, IMG submission 91486) | Switchgrass associated microbial communities from Austin, Texas, USA - LS_189 metaG | ecosystem: Host-associated > Plants > Phyllosphere > Phylloplane/Leaf > Endophytes | place: USA: Austin... | reverse complement strand
CATCAGCACCGTGCCCACCGGCAGCGCCGCGGCGATCGCGGCCTCGTTCGCCGTCGCCGCCTCGGCGAGCTCGTCGTTCAGCTGGCCGAGCGTGACCGGGTTCAGATCCGAGGTCGCCGGGCCCGAGAGCTCGAAGAGGTCGGTCATCTGCACGCCGCCGGCGATCGGCACGAACTCTGTGTCCGACGGCACCGGCACGCCGGCAACGTCGTCCCACCGCTCGACCAGGGCGTCGGCTGGCGTGCGCAGCTCGAAGGCGTACTCGCTGCCGTCATCGTCCAGCCACAGCGCGCAGCGCCCGGCCGCGTCGAGAACGATCGGGTTGGTGTTCTCGCTGCCGGCGCCGCTCTGCTCGGTGTAGGTGTCCTTCGGCGTGCTGGTGCCGGTGGCGAAGGAATAGAGCAGATAGCCGGCCGCGACCTCGCCGTCGTCGGTGAAGAATTGGGTGTTGAAGAAAGGCGCGAGACTGGCTGGCATGGTGTTACCCTGTGCGCGTGGTCGAGTTCTTGATTGCCAAAGCGGTGGTGCTGATCGTCGCGGCGTTCGTGCTGGGCTTTGTGCGCGGACTCACTGACTGAGCAGCACGGGCGCCGGCCGCGCCAACAACTCCAGCGCGCGGGTGCCACTCGGCGCCGAACCCCCAAGCACCGCACGACGAGCCGCGTCGCTGTCTAGCAGTGCGTTTACCCCCCGGCCCGCGGCCATGCCGGCTCCGAGATACGGTAGGCCGCCCAGCCAACCAGTGAGGCCAGCCGCTGCGCCGCCGATGGAAACCCGCTGCGCTGCGCCGTGTGCCCCCTCGCGAGACTTCACGAACTGTGCCGCGATGTCTGCCAGTTCCTGCAGCCCCTTGTTGTCGGTGCGCAGGTTGGCCAGGCGCGCGACGGAGACGCCGCCCTCGGCCCCGTTCTGCGCTAGCTTCTCAAGCTCGCTCATCGCGCCGTATTGCTGGCGGGTGCGTGCGAACTTGGCGGCCTCCTCCGGCCCGAGACTGCGGTTCAGTGCGTCGAACAGCTTGGCGCGCAACTCGGCCGCGTGAAACGCCTCGGGCCTGTTGCTGCTGGCAAGGCGATCGAGCGTGCGCTTGATGTTGTAGGCCGCCTGCCCATCAATGGTGCCGCTGGCGCCCTTGGAAAACAGATCGTCGACCTGTGCCTGCAGCGGGCGAATGGCATCCTCGCCAAGCTCCCGGCCGGCGCGAGACATCACGCCCGCGGTGTCTTGCAGAAGCTGCTCGTCGAACGCAACACCTGTCCCTTTGAGCACGCGATCGAACTCTGCGCCGAGCGCGCCCCGCGCGTCGCGCACGGCCTTGGTGAGATTGGGTGTGTCTTGTCCGATGGTGCGCGATGCGGCCTGCGCCACCTGGTCGGCCATGCGCCGCTCGACCGCCTGTCGGCCCGACAGCGGCACGTAGTTGAGGCTGGCCGCCAATGCGTTTAGCGGCCGGCTGTTGGCAATACGGTCCGCCGGCACGTCAATGCCAAGCTGGGCAGCGCGCCCGGCAAGCGCGGCGACTTCTGGCGATACCGGCGCGCCGCGCACCAAGCGGCCGAGCGCGTTGCCGGCCGCTCCGGCCGCGCGAACGCCTGGCGGCAGTGCGCCGCCAATGACCGCCCCGGTTGCCGCGGCCTCGGGGTCCGCAAGACCGGCCGATGCGCCGCCCGTCACCGCGCCACCGGCGGCCCTGGTTGCGATACCGGCACCGCCAGCACGAAAGCCGCCACTGGCCACAGATTCGGCCAGTTGTGTGAGCGCGCGCGGCGCCACGCCGGCCGCTGCTGCCGATTTCAATGGCGCGGCCAATACACCGCCCACAGGCAAGGTTGAAACAACCTCGCCGGCTATCCTTCCGGCCCCGGCCGCCAGAGGGCTGTCGGCGCCGCCGTAGGCCTGCTCGACCTCTCGCGCCAGCTTGGCGCGCCCAGCGTTGGCGTCGTTGATCAGCCAATCACCGGCGCGCGCGATCATGCCGCGCTTCGTTTCGGGCGGCGACATCGCATCACCAGCAGCGCGCAGACCTCGGCCGAGCCAATACTGCCCGCCAAGCGCCGCGTTGCCCACGCCCTGCCCAAGTCCACCCACGAATGCGGTCGCGGCGCCCGGGCCTGCGGGTTTGGCTACTGGCGGCGCAGACGCGCTCGCTTGGCCTCCGAAGGTCTGCGCGGCGAAGGCCTCGACCTGCTCCGGCGTGGCTCCGTCCGGACCCTCGAAGACGTGGATCTTGCCGTCGGGGCCTTGGACGCGGTAGCGCGCCATCACTCGGTCCCCAGGTACTTGAAGCCGCCGGCGGCCGCCGGTGCAGCGGCGGTCTGGCCGGTGCCGCGCGTGATGGCCAAGCCGCCGCGCTCGCGGTAGGTGTTCAGCACATCGTCGCTGACGCCGGCGGCCGCGTTGCGCTTGACCACCTCGAAGCGGTCGCGGATGCGCTTCAAGCCGCGGCGCGCGTCGGTTTCGGTCATGCCGGCGCCGGTGCCGATTTCCTCCACGAGCCGGCGCAGCTCCTGATCGGTGACGGCCGCGCCGCTGCGCGCGTTCAAAACGATGTTGCGCACCGCCGCCAGCGCCGAGCGGACGTCTTTGCCTTCGTCGCTCATCATGAAGGCCGGCAGCGCGCCCTTGAGCGGGCCGACCCCTGGCACCTCGCCTGGCTTGTAGCGGCCGACCGCGCCCTCGGCGTCGCCGATCGCCTTGTCCAGATCGGGGATGCCCTCTTTCTGCAGCGTGTCGGAGAACTTCGTCACCGCCTTGTCGTTGGCGGCTTCTTTCTTCGCGGTCGCCGCCGCCTCTCGGGTCACGCCGACCAGGTCGCGCGCACGTGCGTCGGTCAAGTCCTGGCCACGACGCGCGGTCGCGGCCGTGATGTTCTGGCCGCGCTCCGTCAGCCGCGCGGTCTCGATGCGCCCTGCCTGCGCGTCGTTTGCCTTCGTCTGCTCGAGCTGCTGCTTCAAGTGCGCTTCCATGCCCAGCGCGGCGCGCTGTCGCCACTCCTGGAAGCCCTGCGGATCGCGCGGGATGCGCGTCACCGCCTGCTCGACCGGGCCCAACGACGCCATGTGATCGGACAGCAGCGGGTCGGCGTACTGCGCCTGCAGCCAGCGTGCCGCGCCCTCGGGCGTGTCGATGTAGTCCAGCGCGCCGCGGAAGCGCTTGAGGCTGTCGGCCTGCGCCTCGCCGAAGGCCTTGCGCGCGAGGGCGGCTTCCTTGCCAACCTTCGCGCCCTCGGTGGCGATCTCGGCGCGCGTCTTGTCGCGGCCGAGCATGTCCTTTTCCAGCGCGCCGGCCTCGTTGAAGTAGCCCGAGTCGCGGTAGGCCTTGAGCACGTCGCCGTCGCTCTTGCCGGCAAGCCCGCGCTGGAACTGCCGCAGCGCGTTGGCGTCGCTGGTCGCGCGGTTGAACTCGTCGAGCTTGGCCTGCGAGAAGGCGCGCGCCAGGGCGTTGTTCGCCACCGCCTCGCGCTTGGCATCCAGGTCGGCGAAGTCGCCGGCGTACTCGACGGCGCTGCGCTGGCGTGGCGCGAAGGCGCCGAAGATGGCGGGGTTCAGCGCCATCAGTGCTGCCCCGTCCAGCCGCTGCCGTCTTCGTAGCCCGGATCCCAGATGGACCCGCCACCACCGCCGGACGCCTGACGGCCGCCCCAGCGGTTCGCCGCCCAGCCGCCGAGCTGGTTGATCCCGTTGCCCCAGATGTTTGCCTGCGCCATGCCGGCGGCGCCCTGGTAGCCGGCATTCGAGGTGCGCAGGTCGCCGATCGCGCCGGCGGTGCGCATGCCGGCCTCGCCGGTCTGCTGCGTGGCTGTTTGCCCGATGCCGGCCAGCGCGGCGAGGCGCCCCCAGCGGTTGCCGAAGCCGGTCTGCTCGCGGTTCCACGCCTGGTCGTACTTCGTGGTGCCGTAGTCGTTGCCGAACTTCGTGAGCTCCTTCAGAGCGGCGCCGCTGTAGAGCCCGCCGCGCGCGGCTGCGGAACCTTCGAGCGCAGCGCGGCCCTGGTCGAGGCCGAACTGATAGCCCGGCGTCGACATGACCGCCAGGGCGTTCGGCGTCGGGTCGAAGTCGATCAGCCCGCGCAGCTTGGCCAGCGCATCGACGCCGGCTTCGCGGTACGGCTTCTGATCCTCGCGCAGCAGGTCGAACTGCCGCTGCGTCTCGGCGATCGACGCCATCGTGGCGTCGTTGGCCTTGTTGCGCGCCTTGCGCGAGGCGTCGCCGCTGATCGCACCCCCGACGACGGTCGCTGCGGCGCCTGCTACCAAGCCCCATGACATGGCTACACCCAGCCTTTCATTGCAGCGCCTCCTGCCCGCAGCGCGCGATCAGCGCCTGCGTCTCGGCGTCTTCCGGTTCGATGTGTTCGGCCTCGATGAAGTCGAGGTCTTGCGTGTCCGTCGGGTTCAGGTGCACGGTCACGAAGGTCGTGTCTTCGTGCGCGTAGACCACGCGCTTCGCCCCGGGTCGGGACGACTGCACGAACCCGGCGGCGACCTCGTAGCGGCCGAACTCGTCGACCACCGTGGCGCGGCCCTTGCAGACCATCATGATGTGGCCGTGGCGGTGGATCTTGCCCACCACCACCATGCCGGCCGGCATCGAGAACTCGCGGCCGTACATGCCGGGCGCGAAGTGGTGCTTCGCCTCGGGCATGGGCACCTCGACAGGCAGCATGGCCTGCTGCAGGCTGATGATCTGCTCGCGCGTGGGTGGCGCCGTTTCCGGCAGCGGCCGGGGCCACTGGGCAAGCATGCCCTCGTAAACGACGGTCAGGCGCATCGGCTCGGCCAGGGTGTGCGAATGCCGCGCACCCTACCGACGACGCCAGGACGCAGGTAATGCGTCCGGGTGATGCCTCAGCCGTTGAACTCGCGCCCCGACGCTCGGATCACGATGGCCGACGCCGTGCCCGCGATCGTGCTGATGAAGCCGCCGGCGGCCAGCACATGCCCGGTCAGCTCGGTCAGCTCCTCGGTCGTGTTGGCGGCGATGGTCTTGGTATAGATCAGGTTCGACGCCCCCGCAGCGCCGCCGCTGGCCACCAGGTTGACGGCCAGCGTCGCCGGGCTGCCGGTGTTGTTGCTGGCCGTCATCTTGTCGATGATCGTGCGGGTGTTCGCCGGCGCCGTGTATTGCGTCGTCTGCGCGTCTTCGGCGTACTTCGTGGCGATCAGCGGCTTCGCGGTGGCGGTCATGGCGTCGGTCCTTGCAGGATGGCTTGAATGGCGCGCTCCACTTTGGCCAGGCGCGCGGCGAGCGCCGAAGTGCTGGGGTCGATCTCGAGCCCGGCGACTCGCGCGTCGAGGCCTTCGAGCGCTTCTTCGGTGACGGGTCCGGGGTCGGGCGCGGGCGGTGGCGGTGGCGGCACGGGCGCCGGTGGCGCCGGCGTGTTGGCGGTCGTCACCTCGCCCGTCAGGCGCTGGAACCACCGGATCCACGGCTCGGTCAGCCTGCCGTCGCGGCCGACCATGGGGATGGCCTTCGGATCGGGGATGCGGTCGGCCACGGCTACACCATTTCGACGTTGACGCCGATCGGGTTGAACGGCGCGTCGTCGGTCATGCGCATCTGAAAGACGCGGTCGAAGGCCGAGCCGGTGCGGTCCCACTTGACGCGCTGGCTGAAGGCCCCGACGTCGCCGTTCGACGACTCGTGCCAGTTCGACCAGGTGGCGCCGTTGTCGTCGGACCACCGGAGAAGCACCTTCTTCGCGGCCGCTTTCTCGCACACCACCTCGACGCGCGGGAAGCGCAGCCGCTTGCGCGCCGGCTCGCTGATCACCGGCGCGATGCGGTCGCGGCACTTCGTGTCGCCGCCGAAGGTGTGCTCGTTGCGGTCGAGGCGATAGATCGCGCCGGCATCTGTGCCGAAGTAGTGATGCCCATAGGCGAAGGCGTGGCACGTCGGGCGCCAGGGCCGGTAATTGCCGTCGACGAGCTCGGCGCGCTCGTGCCACTGGGCGTAGGTCTGGTCCCACACGAGGGTCGTGTCGATGCCCGGCAGGTTCAGGCAGTAGAAGTGCTGGCCGCCGTCGCTGTAGCAGTAGGCGCGCGCGCGGCCGATGTTGCTGCGGCCCTCGAAGCGTTCCTCGATCGCGCGCGTGCTGATGCGCTGGCCGCGGCCCGCCACGACCATCGCCTGCCCCTTGCGATCGCGCGCCAGCCAGATCGGCGTATCGCCGCACATCTGCGCCGAGAAGGCCGCCGCGCACCCGACCTGCAGAAACTCGGAGTCGGCGCGCTGAAAGGCGGTGCCCGAGCTGTACCACACCTCGCCGGTGTACTCGCCCAGCAGCAGCAGCTGCCGCTGCAGCGCCAGGATCGACACGAGGCCGTCCGGCGCGCCCTCGGCGCTGGCGAAGTCGAGCGCCTGCGCGTTGCGGGCGTCGCCGAGCGCGGTCCACTGAAAGCGCTGGCTCGCCCGCTGGATGCCGACGATGCGCTGATCGACGAAGGCGATGCGCGCGCCCGCCGTCCAGTTCTCGGTTTCGCTCAGGGTCGAGCCGTCGAGAACATAGAGCTTGTAGCCGTCGGTGATCACCAGCTGCGTGAGCGTTTGCTCGAAGTCGACCGGGCCGGCGCCGCTGTCGAGCGTGCCGAGCGCTGCCGCGTTGCCGGCGCTGTCGATGCGCAGCAGGCTATCGTCGCTGACGGCGTGCAAAACGCCGTTGAAGGTGAACAGGCCGCGGATCATGATGCGCGCCCTCCGATGCTGTGGAGCTTGAAGAGGTCGTCGACCATCTGGCGCACTTCGGCCAGCACTTCGGGCGGGTACGGCCCCAGCACTTCGAGCGCCGTGGTCTTCTCGTCCTGCTGCACGCCGCAGGCCTCTTTCGGGAAGCGCTGCTGCACCGCCTGCGACACCAGCACCAGGAATTCGAGATCGGTCGTCATCGACTGCGGAACGTGGATGTTGATCGTGCTCATGAGGTCGGGTACTTCGCAGATGGCGGGGTGAAGCCGGCGGTGTAGCGGCACACGCCTTCGGTCAATCGCAGGTTCGCCAGGAACCCACCAAACGGCTCTTGCGCGGTGCCGCCGGTGTTCCCGCGGAATGCGCCGATGTTGTACGCCGGCGCCCCGTTCGGGTTCGTGGAACTGCTGCTGCTGGCGATCGACGCGCCGTCCAGCCAGATGTTGATGTTGTTGGAGCCGTCGCGGGTGCAGGCGATGTGATACCAAGCGCTGTTGTTCATCGCCACCGGCGTGGTGCCAGAGGTCAGCACCAGCGTGCCGCCGCCGGCGCTGTTGCGCAGGATGAACGTCACGCTCCCCGCGCTGTTGACGCGGTATGCGATCACCGGATTGCTGTTGGTGATGTCCTGCGCCGACAGGATGCGGCCGGTCTGCGCCACCGATGGGCGCACGTGGCACTCCATCGTGAACTGACCGGTCGTGATCCCCATGGTGCGGTTGGTGGTCACGTACTGCGATGCCGCGCCGCTGAGGCTCAACGAGGTGGTGCCGAACTTCGCCTGCGAATTGCTCAGGGCCGCCGCGCCAGCGAAGGTGAGCGTCGCCGGGCTGCCGCTCTCGTCGGTCTCGGTCGTCGCGCCGTTGGAGCCATCCCAGTCCACCAGCAGGCGCACGCTCGCAAAGCTGGGGTCGCCACCGCCAGCGCCGCCGGCGCCGCCCGTGTAGAGCGCGAGCGGTAGCGTTTGCATCAGGCAAACGCCTTCTGGATCGCGCACATCAGCGTGTCAGACGATGAGTCGTAGATGCAGCTGATCATGTCGACCGCGTTGCCGGCTGTCGACAGCGTCGGCGGCGAGCCGCCCGGCCATTTGAACTTGTTGCCATAGGACAGCGTCCGATTGCCGGTGGCGTCCTGGGCGATGCGGAAGTTCAGCACCTGACCGTCGGACAGGTTCGTCGGGTTGTCCAGCGTCCGATTGCCGCCCAGCGTGACTCGGAAGTTGTTGGTGCCGATGGCGTTGACTGAGATGTTCGCGCCGTCGGTCAAGGTGCCGAACAGGCAGGCCAGCGCGTTCGGTGTCAGCTTGCCGCTGCCATTGAGCTCCATGGCCAGCGCACGCGTCACGCTGCCGTTGGGCGTCATTTCCCAACGCATCTTCAGGCCGTGGGCAATGTTCGTCCAGTTCTCGGTAGCGATCACCTGCCACGCGGCCGCGCTTTGCGAAAGCACGCTGCTGCTGTCCCAGCCGCGCCAGCCGAACGAAGAGAAGATGTCGGTGCTCTGCACCGCGCTCGGGCTGGCCTTGCTGCCTCGGTAGCGGCAGAAATGGATGTTGCCGCCGTAGCCGCCCTGCGCGTAGCTGTTCACGCGCAGCAGTTGGAAGCCGGCACTCGCGCCGCCCGCCACGACGGCGGGGTCGTTGCTGATGTTCAGCCAGTGCGGATCGTCGCCGCTGATGCCGTTGTCGTCGCCGTTGACCGCTCCCGCGTGGATGCGGCGCACAGACAGGATGTTGTTCGTCTTGTCATAGGCGAACTCGGCCTCGCCACCGAACGCGCCGCCGTCGTTGAACTGAACCTGCGTGTCGCTGCCGCCCGGCGTGCCGCCGCCAACCGAGCCGGCGAGCTCGTCGATCGCCGCCTGCACGTCTTCGGCGGAGAGACCGCTGGAGCCGTTGTCATAGGCGACATCCTCTGCGTCACCGGAGAACGTGGCGAGCGCCGCGATTGCCGCTGCGGTGGTGCGCTTCGACGTGCCGGCGTCGTTGATCTCCAACTGCTCGGTGCCGGCGAGGACCGCCTTGTTGGCCAGGTCTGAAATCTTGACGCCCATCGCTCAATCCTCGATCTGTCGTTCGGTGCCGTCTTCGGTCTCGCGAAACTGCCCGTCTTCGGTCATGCGCAGCAGATCGACCGCCTCACTGCTGAAGAAGTCGATCAGGCCGGGCACGTCGCGGAACACCCAGGGCGTGCGCTCGTTGCCGGGTTCCTGCGGCACGGGAACCAGGTTGACCGTGCGCTGCACCGAATGCGGCCGCCGGCGCAGGTTGTAGGACGGCCCGACGAATGGAATCGAGCTCATGCGACCACCACGGTGTGCGAACTCGTGTCGAGCACTTCGGCCGTCGCAGTGGCTCGGTACGTGATGCCGATCACATAGGTGCCGGCGACCGTCGGCGTGCCTTCGATCGTGACCGACCCGGCCATGCCATCCCAGATCAGCGCGGTCGTCATGCCGGTCGGCACGCCCGTGACCTCGATCTCGATGTCGATGAACGTGCTGGCCGTCATTTCGGCGAGCGGCCCGGCCAGCGCATCGGACGAGTCGAGGATCAGCAGGTGCATGCCGTCGGGGTCGCGCATCAAGCCCTGCACGAGGCCACCGGCCTGCACGCGTACGGCGAGCACCGGGTCGATGTCGGCCGCATCCTGGGAGCTGATGACGCGCTGCCCTGGCGAGACGTCCGACGTTGGCCGGACCGCCGCCTTCAGTGAGAACGGAAAGGTACCGACGTTCTTCACGCGGTTTGATGCGATGTTCGACGAGCCGGGGAAGTCGGCGCTGAAGGTGCCCTCGAAGGCATGGGCGTCGGTCTGCACGACCGAGCCCTGCCGCGTCAGCGTCGAGCCGGTCGCATCGGTGAAGGTCGTTGCGCCGTCTGGCCCGTCGAAGTCGATCGACAGCACCGTCAGGCCGGCCTCGGTGACGCGCACGCGATCGATCTGCCCGATGAAAAACTCCTGGTTGTTGTCGAAGCTGCCGACGTCATAGGTGCGCGGCTCGAGCAGCGCGCTGCCCAGGTGCGCGGTGTAGTTCTCTTCGAACGCGCGAACCACGCCGTTCACCAGCAGTTCGACCAGGTTGCTCGAATCGCGCCGCAGCTCGATCTCGGTCCACGTATTCAGCGGCGCCGCCGCGGCCTCGGATGTCTCCGGGCCCGGCACGTAGGTGATGTCTTCGGTCAGGTCGAGGTCGTGCGGCGTGACGTTGAATTCGAAGGCGCTGGCGGCCGGTGGGTAGATCGGCCCCGACAGGCCGGGCACATCTTCGAAGCCCCAGCCGGCGCGCTCGTTGCCCGGCTCGAGCGGAACCGGGACCATGTTGACGGTGCGCTGAACGCTGGCCGGGCGGCTCTCGAGGTTGTACGAGGGGCCGACGAAGGGCGGCTGCATGGCCTACCCCCGATAGAACTGGACGAGCGGACCCTCGATCGGCTGGCCGACCTGCAGCTGCGGCACCACGTGGTTCGCGCGCTTGATGAAGCGGCGCGCATTGGCGGCGTTCCTCGCCACCGTCGGCGGGATCTCGCGCTCGAAGTCGGCCGCGACCTCTTCGGCCAGCGAGAAGATCAGCGCGCGCTCGTAGCCCGGCGGCAGGGTGTAGGAGGCGGCCAGCGTGGCGAAGGCGGCGATCTGCGTCTGCACGACCAAGTGCAGCGTCGACCCCGCCTCAGCCTGCGGGTAGAAGTGCAGCACGCCATTCGGCAGCGAGGGGACGTACTTGAACAGGTCGGGCCCAACTCCGCCCACCGTCTTGATCCCGATGCCGTTGTATTCGTCCTCGGTGATCTTGAACATCAGGTAATCGACGCCGCCGGCGCTGTAGTAGCTGCCGGCCTCGAAGCGCACCGGCCGCGCGGCTACCACGATGTTGCCGGTCGGGCCGATGGTCAGCGAGTTGGTGGCGCTGGCGACGGCGTGATCGATCTGCTGCGTCGCGTAGGCGTACAGGTTCTCGACGCCCCAGGCATCGAGCAGCACGTTCAGCGCGCGCAGGCAATCGGTGGCGTCGTTCGGCTTGACCTGCTCGCCGGGGGCAATGACGCCGAGCTTGCCCAACGCACTGCGGATGATCGCGTTGGCTGTCGTCGCCACCGATCAACCCCTCGGCTTCGGCGGCCTGCCGGGGCCGCGCTTGCCCTCGGAAGGCGCGGCCGCGGCGGCAGGCGCCGGTGCGGGGGGAGACCCGTCCCCGCCCGTGCTGGCCGCGCTCGCAGCTGCAGCCGTTTCCTGCGCCGCGGCCGCACTCGGTGCCGGCGCTGCGTCTTCGACGCGCCAGCCGCGCGCTTCCATGTCGCTGACCTCGTGCGGCGCCGCGTTGTGCCAGCCGTGCTGTGGGTGCTTCATGCGGGGCATGCTTCGGTCTCCTTGCGTTGGGCGTTGACGCCGCCGGGTTGCCGCATCAGGAACTGATGCAGGTTGCCGCGGTAGGTCTTGTCCTTCGCGACGTGGTCGATGCTCAGATCGGGCACCGTCCAGAGCTGGCCACCGCAGGCCAACCAGCGGCGCGAGAACGAGTAGTCCTCACCCCACCAGATGCGATCTTGCACGCCGTGGTTGAACAGGTCGACCGAGAGGTGGTATTGCGGGCCGTAGCAGAGCTCGGGATAGGCCACCATGAATCGGTCGACCGCCTCTTTCGTGACCTTCAGGAACCCGGCCGGCGCCAGCTTCGAGAGCAGCGCGCCGTCGCTGAGGCGCACCTTCGGCGTGCCGTCGGCGTGGCAGTCCAACTGCCCCATGTACTGTTCCTCGTCGAGCCGCACGCGGTAGGTGCCGGCGACTACGTCGCCCTCGGTCTCGATGAGCTTGAGCAGGTCGGCCGGGCGCCACGCCACGTCGTGATCGATGAAAACGATGATGTCCGCCTTGGCATCGAGCGCCGACCGCAGCATCGTCGCGCGGGCCGCGCTGATGTACGGCATGTTCAGGATCTGCGCCAGGCCGTGTTCGTAGCCGGCGGCCTCGAGCAGCGGCAGCGATGCCTCGAGGGACGCGATCGTTTCCCGCGCGGGTTGCTGCCAGATCGGCAGGCAGAAGACGACCTTGCCCTTGCTCATGCGGTGCGCACTCCGATGCCCAGCAGGTTGTAGAAGCCCATGCGCTGCGTCTTCGCCTCGAAGCCCGCCGCCTTCAGGGCGGCACGCAGCGTCTCGGCGACGAACCCGCAGTGGTGCGCCATGTGCGGATTGCTGGGGATCTCGCGCGGGTCGCCGTAGTACAGGTGCAGCCCGCACAGGCCAGTCGAGCCCGGCAGCACGTCGTCTGTTGCCGGCACGCCTTCGAGGTCCGGCACGACGATGACGGCGCGGCCGCCGGGTGCGAGCACGCGGTAGAACTCCACGAGCGCGCGGTGCACCTCGTGGGGGTACAGGTGCTCCAGGGCATGCGAGCAATAGACCACGTCGAACGGGCCGATTGCTCCCATGTCCGTCAGGCTGGCCACGATGTCGGGCTCCACGCTGGGATCGATGTCGAGGCGCGTGACCTCGTAGTCTTTCCACAGCGCGGCGCCCTTGTCGTGACCGCTGCCGGCGAGCAGCACCTTTCGGGTGCCCGCCGGCAGCGCGACGTCGACAGACGCGACGTCGGCGGCGGCCATCAGGCCGCGCCCTTCCACAGACCGAGGCCGTTCAGGGTCGCGGTGACTTCGACGATCCACGCGGTCAGGCTGGCCGCAATGGTGATGTTCGAAGAAACCGAGACCACCGAGGCGGCCTGGATCGAGTTGGCGCGCTGCGTCACGGGGACGGCCCCGTAGAAGCCGACCTTGTCGGTCGCCGCGCCGCCGATTTGGGCGCCGTCCGGGCTGCCGTAGTCGAGACGTTCGTAGCTGGGCATTTCGTGTGCTCCTGCAGTTGGTTGCGTTCAGCCGTTGGCGATCAGGCGACCGCCGCGCCGAACATCCGGCAGGCCCACTCGGCGCGCAGCGCCGCGAAGCCGTACAGGATGTCGATACGCATCAGCTGCTCGTCGTTGCGGATGTCCGAGGCGCGCCACACGCGCAGCGACAGGCCGTCTTGCACCATGCGCACGCACTTGGCGGCGTCGTCCATGATCGGCAGGTCCGCCGTCACGAACTGGAACGCCTCGGGGTGGTACATCAGCCCTTGCACGTAGCTCGTCGACGCCGCGCCGAAGAAGGTCAGCGTCTTGGAGTTGAAGTCGCTTTCCGCCAGTTGTGCACCGGCCGAGCTGCACACGTTCTGCCGCGCGCCGCTCAGGTAGAAGGTCGGGCTGACCTCGGTTTCGGCCGCGGCGGTCACGATCGTGAACGGCTGCAGGTAGCCAAGCGACTGCTTGGTCTCCGGGTGGCACGCGAAGACGCCGGCCACGGTGAACACCATACCGACCTTCTGATCGCTGACCCCGATCGTCGCGTCGATGTTCAGGTGCTTGAAGCCGCCGTCGCTCTGCACCGTCACGAGGCCGTCGGCATCGGTGGTGCCGGTCACGTCGGCGCCGTTGGCCATCGTCCAGACGCGCTCGTTCTCGTAGAAGTCGGCCATCTGGGTGCGCGCGATCATGCCTTCGCGGTACTGCTTGGCGATGTCGCCGTTCGGCGCGAAATACGCGGCCACGCCCTTGACGAGGCCGGCCATCGTGACCGAGTCCATCTGCACGGCGCGGCGGTCTTTCGGCGCCAGGCACTGATTCAGCCGCGCGCGAGCCAGGCCCGGGGCGGTGAGGTCGGTGATCGGCGTGCCGGCGGTGCCGACGATGTTGTACGTCGCCTTGGTGCAGGCCACCAGCGCGTCGCCTTCGACGCCCGACACCAGCACCTTCACTGCCGGCTGGATGTAGCGCTCGCTGAACTCGTCGATCGACAGCGCCATTTCCGCGCTGTTGAAGCGCATGTCGACGTGGTCCTGCGTCGCGACGGTGATGCTGCCGGCCGCTTCGCCCTGGTCTTGCACGTCCATGACGCGCGAGCCCTGGGTGCGCGTGTACTGGTTCGGCTTGCGCACGCGCAAGGTCGAGCCGATCTTCGCGCCGGTCTTGGCGAACGAGTCGTCGTATTGACGATCGACGGTGCCGAGAAACTGAAGGGCTTCGTGCGCGACGCGCATCGACTCCTTCGTGATCATGTCGATGGTGAGAAGGGTATTGCTCACGGTTGCTTTCCTGCTCCGTGCGCGCCTTCGCTACCGCTGACGCCTCGCCGCGATCTGTCCTTCGCGCCAGGCCTTGAACTCCGCGAAGCTCATCTTCGAGGGGTCCGGCTCGGCGCCTGCTGCACCGCCGCTCACAGGCTTCAACGGCTTCGGAGCCGCGCTGATTTCCTTTTTCGGCGCCTGCTTCAGCCGGTCTTCCAGCCTGGCGAGCCGCCGCCCGAGTTGCGTCGGAGTCAGGTCGGCGAAGTCCTCGGCCTCTTCGAGGTGATCGCCGAGGTGCTTCAGCACGGCCGCAGGGTTGTCCGCGTCGAGCACCGCCTGCATGAACGCCGTGGGGCGCCCTTGTCGGTCGGCGAACGGGACCACCTCGACCAATGCGTTCACCGCATCAGCGAACCCGGAGAGCTTTTCGCCGGCCTCGAGCACATCACCCACACGGCGCGAAATGACGGTCTGCTGATGCAGCTCCCTCGCGCGTTCGGCGGCCATGCGCTCGACGTCGGCTTCGGTGAGCTGGCGGCCTTTCGGATGCCCCTCGCCTTGTCCTTCGGTCGTGCCTTCGTCCGTTCGACTGGCCGCTGCCTGCTGACGCCGCTGGAGCTCGGCGATCTGCTGCTGCAGTCGCTCGACCTCGCTGCGCGTGGCGCCGCGTGACGCGATCAGTCGCTCGATGCGACGCTGCTGGTTCTTGATCGTCCGCTGCTCGGCGGTCAGGCCCTTGTCGGCCTCGTCCTGCTCGGTCTGCGTCTGATCACCGCCGGCTGCGGCTGCATCGCTTTGCGGTTGGGCGACTCCCGCGGGTTGCTGCCCAGGCTGCGCGGTTTGCTCGCCGGTGGCGGGCGCGCCCGTGCTGGCGCTTGCTTCGATCGTCTCGGTGCTCATTGCGTCCCGTCATGCCGCACGGCCCGGCAAGTGGCGTAACGGGCGCGATTTCAGACCGGCGCGGCTGGTGCAGGTAATGCGTCGGGGTCATTCCCGCCGGCCGCAGCGGCTGCTGCTTCAGCTTCGGCGGCCTGCTGCTCGGCGGCTTGCGCGTCGAGGCGATCGACCTGCTGGGATGCATCGATGCGCTCGAGCTCGAGGTCGATGGTGCTTGGGTCGCGGCCAGGGTCAGGCACCAGCGGCGGGATTACGCCCTTCGCCACGAGCTCGCCGACGGCCTTCATGCGATCGGTCTTCGCCTTGTAGCGATTGATCGCCTCGTTCGACTCGTCGGATTCGACGCGCGCCGCGAGCTCGGCGGTCTTCAAGCGCAGCTCTTCTTTCTGGCGCGCGTTCTCAAGCTCGAGCCGCTGCATTTCGGCCTCGGCGGCGTCGAGCATCTTCGCCATCTGGGCGCCTTGCTCCTGCATCGTCTGCAACTGCTGCACGACCTGCGGCGGGATCTCGGGCTGCTCGTCGTCGTCGCCGTTGCCTTCGTTGGCGATCGCCTGCACTTGCGGCGGCGCCATGGCCAGCAGCATGCGCGACACGCGCTCGGCCTCGGGCCAGTCGCGCAGCTTCACCAGAGTCGGCGCGAGCACCGGCGCGAAGTTGGGCGCCGCCTGCAGCACCGCGGTGATGCCCTCGGCCGCCTCTTCGCGCTGCGTGGTGTAGCTGGGCCCGGTCTTGACGCGCACGTCATACGAGCCGATCGACGGATTGATCGCGACGACCTTCTTGCCCTTCTTCGCGACCGGCTCGGTCATCTTCGGGTCGATCTCGACCGCCGACTGCTGGCCGTCGACGCCCATGATCTTCGCCTGCCGGCGCGTGTCATAGACCGTCGGGAT
>Ga0105041_100015_pt1 | contig 15715 bp, 19 predicted proteins | sample LS_189metaG_FD_91486 | JGI IMG/M metagenome (GOLD analysis project Ga0105041, IMG submission 91486) | Switchgrass associated microbial communities from Austin, Texas, USA - LS_189 metaG | ecosystem: Host-associated > Plants > Phyllosphere > Phylloplane/Leaf > Endophytes | place: USA: Austin... | reverse complement strand
GTGCCGCCCCCAGGGCCCCGGCTAGCCGGTTGGTGCCATCGGGGTTCCCGAACCACCGCGTCACCAGTGCGTTCGTGGACGCCACGCTGGGCCACGCCTCGGGCTTGGCGGGCGCGGGCGCGGGCGCCGCGATAGCGTCCGAGGCCTGGTACCAGCCCTCGGCCTTGAGGTCGAGCGGTTCACCGCCCTCGTGGTATCGCCATTCGATGTCGTCCCCCATCGTGGGGGCGTACGCTGGCTGTGATATGGCCCGGAGGTGTGCGCCGTCCCATCCCTCGCCGGCTGGAGGCCGGCTATTGGCAATGGTCTCCGCGTCCGCCGTGACGATGCTGAGGAACACGCGCCACCGCGGTGCCTCCGGTGTGTGGCTATCGGTCGTGTGCGCGATGTACGTGTACGATTCCAGGGTCTCCCAGTCGGGCGGGCCCGGGTCGTCCCAGTCCAGGGCTATGACCTGTGTCGGGTGGCAGTTCTTGTTCTTCCTGGGCCCGTCGCACCGGGCCGTGACCCAGTATCCAGACCCGCCCTTGTCTCGCCGGGACGTGGCCCGGGACTGCAGGAACGCAAACACGTCCCCCCAGGACTCGGCGCGGTATGTGTATCCCTGTGTGGTGGGCTGGTTGGCGCGGGCGGCGTAAAAGGTCAGCTCATACTGCGGCATGCCCAAACAATCTAACACGGACCCCTTGCGCCGGCAAGTCCACGTGCTAGGTTGCCTGATGCGAGGCGGCGCCGTACTTGTAGCCAGGAAGGCCGGGTACGGCGCCTCCGAGCTAACCGGAGGTATCAATGTCATCTCATCCCATCGTTGACGTTTTGAATCGTGTTCTCGGCGGCCTGCTGCGCCGCGGCGCTCATACAGCCCCCGATGAAGGCGCCTGCATCCTGGAGGCCTGTTCCCTGGCTCGCGGCGTGCCGTTCTCGGATTCGTGCTGCGAAGTCCAAATGCCCGACATTCGGGGTTTGAACGATGCTTTTCAGTCGGACGAAGCCCGGACCCTGGCCATGGTGCGGCTGGGCGTGGCCCTGTGGGACTGGCGCGAGTGGTCCTGGGAGCATCAGGAGCGTTTCGCGCGTACGCTGGGCCAGCGGCTTTGGACGGAGTTCTGGGCCCCCGCCTTGCGCGATTATGCTGGTATCGGTGATGTGCCTGAGTCACCTACTCGTGACTATGTCGGTAACCTGCGCTTGAAGGTTGCAGGCCGTTTGCGGGACAGCCTGTGCAGCTTCCAGTGCGGTTTGCCGCCCTTGGTATGGGGCACAGCGACGCCGGCAAACCTCATATCGTCCCTGGACTCGGCGTGCGCCACCCTGGCCCTGGACCAGGATGCGTTGTTGACCCGTATCGTGGATGTGTGGGTGGCAGTGGCGGAGGAGTCAGCCCGTGAACTCTGAGACCTTGGCCGCCTTGGCGGACGAGCACGAAGACTTTCGGCCGCGGCCGGTGCGCGGCCCGCGCCCAGTACATCGCGTGAGTAGCTGCTACACACACAACATATGGGAGCCGGAGCGCCTGGCCCAGGTCGTGGCGCGCACCGCCGCGGCCCTAGATGCTGCCAAAGCTGAGGGTGCACCGTTCACGGCCTTGGCATTCACGGGTACGTCGGGCTCGGCGGTGGCGTTCCCTCTCGCGGCGATGCATGGGTGGCCCATCGTGCACATTGGCAAGCGCGTGGATGAATCACACGCTTGCACCAAGTACCGCGGTGCGGTGGAGTTCTCACACTACGCCATAGTGGACGACTTCACCGATACCGGCGCCACGATAGGGCGCATCATGAGTGAGATTCAGGACCACTGGCGGATTCATAACACCACGTGGCCAGTCGAGCCCGTGTTGACACACGTGTTCCTGTACAACAAGGATCGCGACTTTATGCCACACTACACTGAATGGGATGTGTACTCCGAGCAGCGCGCGGCCTTGGCCGCACACCCGCCCAAGGTCTGGTGCCTGGGGTCGCAATAGTGATTGCGGCCTACCAGGCCGTGATTAGATTGGGTGTGTCATGATTAATGCATCCGCATCGTCCATCAAGCAATTCTTAGAGTGTCACCGTGCCTGGTTCCTGTCGTCCATCGCGCGTGTCGACCGACTGAAGCCGCTGTATTTGACACGTGGTGACGCACTGGACGGTGCGGTTCAACGATACCTCCAGGGGCAGGCGCAGCCTCCCGACCTGCCCCTGGAGGTTGCCCGTCAGCTGCAGGCCATCCGCACGTATCTGCCCCGGCCTGGCACGCCGGGGCTGTCCGTGCAGCCAGCGTACCAGAAACGCCTGGCGGGCGTGTGGTTGCGAGGCAAGGCCGATGTCCGTGTGGTGCAGGAGGCCACCGCTACCGAGGCCCGCCGCGTCACCATTTACGACACGAAGACTACGTCGGACCGTGGCGAAAACCGCGGCGCGGCCTCCGACCGACCTGCGTACGCGCTGACGGACGCCGACACCACGGGTGGGAACCCGCGGCCGCTCGCGGACGACATCCAGGCCCGGCTGTATGCGTGGTTCGAGTTAGTGGACGACCCCAAGCTGGACGTGGTCCAGGTCGTGTGGGTGTACGTGAACAAGGACGCTGCGCCGAAGGCCTGGTATTCACGGGCCATACTCCGGCGTGACGATGTGCTCACGTGGTTTAGGGAGTACATCACGCCCATCCTGGGCGCCATGGTGGAGTACGCGGACACGGCTGCCGGCGACTACACCACAGTACCCGCGACGCTGGGCCCTAACGGTGAGGCCTGCGGGCTTCGGTGCTGGGTGCGGGAGCACTGTCGCATGTTCGCGGGGTCGAACGAATACACCGCGGCGGACCTTGACGGCGCCGTGGACCTAGTTACACTACGTGTTAGGAAAAAGGAGGACCCCATGGGTTTCAAACTCGATGACCTGCTGACTGATGACGCGCCACCCCCGGCGCAGGACCTGGCCCAGGCGTTGGCCTTATCCGTAGCCCAGGCTGAGGCGGCCAAGGCCGCGCCGGATTTCCAGGCCACAGCTGAGCAGGGCTCAAAGAGCCTCGGTGAGGCCGTGGCCGCGCTGGGCATCAACCCGCCCCAGGGGCTGGTGGTGGACCCGGAGCCTGAGGTGGTGACGCAGACCGTGACGGCGCCCGAGCCCACACCGCCGGCACAGACCCCGCGCCGCCGCCGCGGGCGGGCCGCGGCCCCAAAAGCCGAGGGTATGGCCTCGGGCTCGACTGGGCCTACTGGCACGGCTTTGAAGACCCCTGAGGTGCCAGCCCCAACGACACACACGATGGAGCAGATTGAGCTCATCGCCACTCAGGTTCAGCAGCTGGCCGATAAGGCGTCGTCGGTCGTGGACGAGTGCAACCGAGTGCTGCGGACACTGAGCGGGGGCGGGTGATGTTCCCCGAGTCATTGTCCATGGCCCATCCCCCGGTGATCGTGTCCCCATCGTTATGGGAGCCCTACGATGGGGACCCAACAGTGATTATTAAGAATTTCCAGGTGTCATCACGCCAGGGCTGTTACCGCTTCAAGGGGAGCAATGAGGCCCACTGGCTTATTGCAGACCAGGGCCAGACTTGGGGCCCGTGGCTCCACGCCCCTTCGGGGCGGCTGGTCCAGCCCATAAGCATGACTGGTGGTTCGGTCGTGTTCGTCCATGTTGGTCGCGCGGCCGCTTGTGAGTGTGGGATTGACACACTGGGATACGGACTGCATAGTGAGTGGTGCCCTAAACACGAGGAGACCAAATGAGCCGTTATGATTCTTCGAGTGTCCCAGTTCCGGGCTACGACGGTAAGTGGCCCTTCGAGGTGTACTACGCAGACGACGAGCCGGGCAAACTGCGTCGTTTTACGTGCGGGTTCGGGTTCTCCCACTGCACACCCGACGTGCCCGAGGTCCGGTACGACCTGACCGAGGGGTCGTATGGGGTTGATTCAAGAATCCCAGGCCACGAGCCCGCCGGTCTGTGGTTTGAGGGTTTGGATTGCGACAACATCCCGGCCATGTGCGCCTCGCTGTGTGAGTTGATTGACCTGAAACGAAAGTGGTACAACCGCAATGAAGCCGCACGCCTGGCAAACCAAGTTCAAGGCTGACTACTTCCGCCTGGGTGGTGGGTGGTGTGGCATCGAGCCCGGCGGCGGCAAGACGTACGCCGCCGCGGCCATCGCGTCTGAGTGCGACCGCCCGCTGGTGATATGCCCGGCTGGTGTGATGGCCCAGACCCGGGCCATGTTCGAGTCGTACGGCGTGGACACGTACGAGCCGTTGCGGGAGGACGGCCGGGGCGTGGCCTTCATCTCCTACACGATGATGTGCCGCAAGGAGCAGGCCGACTTCCTGGAGCAGTACCAGCCCACTGATATCCTGCTGGACGAGGCCCACAAGGTGGCCAACATCGGGACGAACTCCGCCGGCAAACGTCTGAATCGCTATCTGATAGCGCATCCCGAGGTGCGGGTTGCGTGGTTCACGGGCTCGCCCATGGACGGGGACCCGCTGGACCTGGTCCACGGGCTGCGCTACGCTCTGCGCGGGCCCGCGGCGGTATCCGGGCTGCCCCAGTCTCGTGACGCGATGGAGCGCTGGGCCGGGCGGATGGAGGACCCGGAGTTCCGACAGAGGTTTCTGACCACGCTCAAGGACCACCCCGGCGTGGTCCTGGTGGGCGATGCTGGGTCCCAATACGATGGGCGCGTGGAGCTCACGGTGCACCGGCTCCCGCCAGTGCTGACGCTGCCCGACGACTGGGTCATGCCCGACGGGTATGCGCTGTCGGGGCCAGCTGAGGCCGCTGCCGTGGAGCGGTGTCTCGCGTGGGGGTTCTGGGAGACGCGCGTACCGCGGTACTCAGAGCGGTACATGGAGGCACGGCGCGAGTGGTCCGCCGTCGCACGGCGTGTCATCCGCACCGGCGCGGCCGACACTGACGAGCAGGTCCGTGCTCTGCGACCCGAGGCCTGGGCCGAGTTCCAGCGGGCTGAGGCGGACGAGCCGCCGGGCGCGCGCTGTGCCAAGTGGTCCCCCGAAGGACTGGACGAGACCAGCCGATTCATGGCCCAGATAGGCCCACAGCGGTTTCAGGTCATGATGGACGGTGGTCCTCGTACCATAGTGTGGGCTGACTCGGTCGCGCTGCAGGCCGAGCTGGCCTTGGTGCGCGATGTGCCTTGGCACCATGCCAAAGGTATGGACGAGCGCGGCGTGCGCCTGGACCAGACCGATGCGCCGCTGGTCGTGGCCTCGCAGGATGCGTGCTCCGAGGGGTTCAACGCCCAGCGGAATTTCAACCACAACTGGGTGCTGCAGCCGCCGGCATCGTCCGCGCGGTTCCGTCAGCTCATCGCCCGCACGGCGCGCCAGGGCCAGCCCAAGCCCGTGGTGACGGTCCACATCGTGGTCCGCTGTGATTCTGACGAGAGGGCCTTGACCAACGCCATCCGTGGCGCTATTGTTGACTGGGAAACGCTCGGAAGACCGAGCCCACTACTACAACTGAGGAGTATATGACCACGACCGCAATCACCGTAGGCCCGACGCTGTCCAAGGCTGCCAAGGCCATCCTGGAGTCCATGGAGGGCCCCCGGGCCCTGGACGACCTGTCCGACTATCCAGACTTCATGCCGTACGATAAGCCTTTCGTCACGGTCATCGAGCTCGTTGGCTGCGAGGCCAAGGAGTCCGGCGAGTCCAACGAAGGCATCTTCCTGACTGTCAAGGTGCACGAGTCAAACTCACCGGAAGTCCTGGTCAACAAGACGTACAGCATCGCGCTGTTCACCAAGCACAAGCAGCTCCCGGACCAGGTTCTCAAGACCCACGCGCGTCAGCGCCGGCAGCTCGCGTCCACGTTGGCGCGCAAGCCCAACGATGACGATTTCAAGCCCATGCCTGTGTTCTTGAAGCTGCACCAGGCCACGGTCGGCAACCCCGGGGAATCCCTGGGCGTCCGCCTGAAGCTGGAGAACCGCTTCGTCCGCCGCACCAACAAGGGCAAGGACATCCACGAGTATCACTTCGAGCTCTTGTGACACACGTCGGCCCTGCGACCCGACAAAAAGCCTCACACAGGACGGGAGACCACGTGTGCGGTTGCAACGGGCCAGGGCGGTCTCCTCTGCCAAGTTCGTCTAACCGGTAGGACCTGGGCATTGTAAGCCCGGAGATGAGAGTTCGAATCTCTCACTTGGCTAACGCATCGGAAGTGCAATGGCTGGCACACCAGGATACAAACTGGGCCGAGGGTACGGGCACACGGCTGCTTGCGTACGCGAGGACACGGAGTTCGAATCTCTGACGATGCACCAATTTTTGGCTCAGCCCACCTGGGCGCGTGGATTCGCGAGGCCGGGCCGCCAATTTCTGAAACAACAAGGAGACATCATGCCCATCAAAGCAAAATCTGAGTACTCTTTCACTGCACTCCCCGAGGAGGTCGACTTGGGGCGCATCATTGCCGAGGCCCCCGAGGGAACGCGCTGCATCCGCATCAAGGTCGAAAACAAGACCTACACGCTGGTCAACCTGGACTGGCTGGACTCCACCGGGTTCTCGTACCAGTTCGAGGACCGTGACCGCCAGGGATACCATGACCCCGAGCGGCCCTATGGTATGCGCGCCGACCCGGAGAATGACCCCGTTGATGCAGGCTTGCGTCACGGTGAGTTTTGTTTCCGCATCCTTCGGTCCATTACAGGGGAATCCGACCAAGATGCAGACTTGTGGGAACAGCCGAGCCGCTGGGCGGTCAGCAACAAGGACGAGATTCGCGAGATGCTGGACGGGGTGGCGGTCAACGTCGAGGTCTTCTGAACTATCTGGGCATTGATTCAGAGACGGTGCCATTCGGGCCGGGGAACATGGCTCCCCGGCTCGTTTGCATTCAGTATCAGTGGCTCGGCGAGTTCGAGCGCCACCTGGTAACGGTGCGCTCCGGCGCGCTGGACGTGTTGCGCCAGGTCCTGACCGACCCCAACGTGACGCTGGTGGGCCATAATCTGGCCTACGATGCGGCCGTGTGGTGTGCCGCGGGACTGACCGCCGAGGTGTTCGCAGCGTACCGCGCCGGGCGCATGCTGTGCACGTACACGTACCAGCGCCTGGGCCAGATTGCGGGGTGTGTGCAGAGGGGCGATGGAGGCCTGGATGGGTGCTGCATTGCGCTGGGGCTGCCGCCCCCGCCGTTGAAGGACTCGGGCCTGGCCACACAGTTCGCCCAGTTCTTGGACTGTACGTCGGAGGAGGTCACCGACCCTCACCGTGAATACGCGCTGGACGATTGCTACGTCATCAAGCTGTTCGAGCGCCAGCATCGGAAGTTCGGCCGGTACGTTCCGTTGACGGCGCTGCAGCGCGTGTCCTATCGGCAGTTTTGCTTGCAGCTGTCTGCTGTCTGGGGGCTCCCGGTCGACGCGAATGCCGTCGAGGCCCTCATGGCCACGGCCCAGGCGGAGCTGGCGCCGCTCATCGAGCACGCCCGCGAGGCCGGGATTCTGGAGTGGCGGGCGTGCACGCGACAGCATAAACGGACGATGGGCTGGGTCAAAAATCAAAAGCTGCTTCGGGAGCTCGTGACTGCTGCGTACGATGGCAAGCCGCCCATGACGACGCAGTCCAACACCGCGGCCCGGAAAGCCGCCAAGGCCGCAGCTGAGCGCGCCGCCGCGGGCCTGCCGCCCAAGCCCAAGTGGCAGCCACAGGTGTCCATAGCCAGTGAGACGTTGCGCGAGTCGGGAGACCCCGACCTGGTCCTGTTTGCGTCTTACGGTGAGTGGTCGAAAGTCTTGGAGGCGGATGTGCCGATGTTGCGGAATTGCCGCGGGCTTATCCACACCAAGTACGACATCACGGACACGTGCCGCACGTCGGCCGCCAAGCCGCCCATCCAAAACTGGCGTACCGGCCTGGACGCCAAGCCCGGTACGAACGTCCCTATGATTCGCGAATGTGTCGTGGCGCCGCCGGGTTACGCCATCATCTCGGTGGATATGGCGGGCTTGGAGCTCGCGTCGTTCGCACAGAACGTGTACAACACGCTCGGGCTCCGGCGCATGCTGGATGACTTGAACACCGGCGTGGACCTGCACGCCAAAATCGGCGCGCGCTTCCTGGGCCTGGATTATGCCGAGTTCAAGCGCCGATACAAGGACGGGGACAAGGAATGCTACTGGTGGCGTCAGGCCGGCAAAGGCTCGAATTTCGGGTTCCAGGGCGGCATGTCCAACCCCGACAAGCACGCCCGGTACTGCAAGACCCAGTACAAGGTGCCCATCACGCCGGAGCAGTCCAAGCAGGCGCGCGGATACTGGAAGGAAGAGAACCCCGACGGCATCGCGTGGCTGGATTACGTGTCATCCACGGCCAAGCCCGATGGGACATACGATGCATATCTGCCAGGATTCGGCATGTGGCGCCGCAATGTGTGGTTCTGTGCGGCCGCCAACAACCCCTTCCAGGAGCTGGGCGCGTATATGTGCTCCGAAGGTACGATAGCGTTGACCGAAGCCATGTACCTGGACGGGGGCCCTCTGCGGGATTGTCGCATGCTGGCACACATTCATGACGAGTGGCTCATACTAGTGCCACTGACGCGCGTGGCGGAGGCCGACCGGACGATTCGTGGCATTCTGTCCGAGGCGGCCTTGCGCGTACTTCCTGATGCACTAAGTTGTAAGCCGGAAGCAAAAGCGATGCGTCGTTGGTCCAAGCGGGCCAAGGAACTACGTGACCAGGCGGGTAACCTGCTGGTCTGGGAAGGTTGATATGTTGGAAGCATTATTGGCGATGGCTTTGGGCGTGTATGTGGGCGGCATCCCGCTGGCCTGGTTGTTTATGGGGTGTCGTATGATTGACACCAAGAAACAGCGCGTCGTCGAAGTCCCCAAGGTGGTAATCGCCTTGGCGTGGCCTGTGTTGTTGGGGCTTGCTTGGATTACCGGGGGTCAGAGCGATGACTGACCGCCCGCAAGAGCTGAAGAAGGACGCCGGCAAGCCGCGGATGGAGCTCATCCCGTGGGACTCGGTGCAGACTACATCAGAGTACTACGCTGTGCCACTGGTAGTGCACACCCTGGTCTACTGGTGGACCCGACAAGGTCAAAATTTCCTGATGCGCATTCCGGAACAGGTCTTGCCTGGCGTAGCCAAGGTCCTGGCCTTTGGCGCAGCCAAGTATGCGGAGCGCGCGTGGGAGAAGGGTATTCCGTTCTCCCGGGTGTACGCCGCGGCCATGCGCCATGCCAACACCATGGCGCGCGGCGAGCTGTTGGACGATGAGACGCAGCTGCCGCATGAGTGGCACTTCTGGTGCAACGTAATTTTTCTCGTCACTTTCACGGCTCGTGGCCGGACGGACTTGGACGACCGTCCGCCGGCACAGCAGAACGTGGCCCAGCGTATCGTAGTCACCAAAGGGTCGTCGGAGTCAAACTGATATGTTCGGCTATTCGTTAATCAAGACCAAGGTTCTGGACAGTCTCGAAATCCAGGTTTGCGCCCTGAAGAGTGAGCTCAATGCTTCTCAGGAGGAGCGAGAGGACTTGGAGAACCTGCTGACTGGTGCGCTCGATAGAATCGATGACCTGGAGGACCGCCTCGCAGACCTGCAGGACCAGTACGAGCAGCTGGAACACCAGCTCGACGATACGGACCCGGAGCTGTTCCTTCTCACTGAGGACGATGACGATGTCTGACCGTATCTACCAACCACAGGGCGGGCCCTACCGGTTCCGCACTCACACTGGGCGCATGGTGGACCTGGCCAACCCTGACCCGCAGCTCATCGTCATTGACGATATCGCGCATCAGCTGGGCCGTGTGTGCCGCTACGGCGGCGCCGTGGACACTTACTACTCGGTTGCCAGCCACTCCGTGTACGTGGCCCAGGCCTTGGAGGCCGAGTACCATGAGCCGGAGCTGACGCGCGCCGGGCTGCTGCACGATGCAGCGGAGGCCTACCTCGGGGACCAGGTGTCGTACTTCAAGCGTTGGCTCAAGGAGCACTGCCCGGAATACGGGACGCTACTCCGGGCCTGGGACCTGGCCATTGAGGAGACTTTCGGCGTGTCGTTTGAGGACCCGCGCATCAAGGAGTTCGACCTCCGGGCGCGGCTTTCGGAAATCCGGGACGTGTTCCTCTCGTACCCGCGTGAGTGCCTGCTAGGGGGTGAGGGTGACCGCCGGCCGTTGCCGGCGCCGTGTGTCGTGCACACGCCGGACGAGGGCACGTGGGCGTTCTTGGCCATGGCACACCGACTGGGGTTCAAGACATGAACGAGCCGATGCTGACGACAGAGGAGCTGTTACGTGAGCGCCGATATGTCGAGGCTGTCCCGTCGGTGTTCCGGACATCGCAAGAACGTTTTCGCCTACGCCTCCTAGACGAACACGCGGAGCTGACGCGGCGGGTGCGGGAGCTGGAGGACAGGTTCGCCACCGTCACGAAAAGCCGAGACAAAGCCTTGGCCAAGGCGGAGGCCCGCATCGCTGAGCTCGAAGAAGACCTGCAGGAAGCGCGCTTGGAAGGGGTTCGGAAATGAGACAGCTCTTCATCGACCCCGGCGCCAAGCCCGGGTTTTGCGAGACCATCGACGGGGCCGTGGTCCAGGCCACGCACCTGTCTGACGCCATCTATGTGCCCGAGTATTACGAATACGACAAAGGCATCGACGAGCTCATCATCGAGGCCCAGTACCCGGCGGAGTACATCTGGCGCGACGGGCGCCGTGTGCGCGTGTCGCGCAAGTCACAGCAAGGCCTATCGTTCACGGCGGGGCGGCTGTTTGAGCGCTTCTCCGCAGACCGCAAATACCGCATTGAGCCGAATGTGTGGCGGCGCCTGCTGTGGCCCCCGGGACGGCCTGTGCCACCGGTGCAATATAACCATCCGCCACCCAAGTGGCCGAAGATGGCCAAGACCAAGCGCGCCATAATCACCCGACTATGGTACGCATATGGCCAGTGGGTGGACGAGCGCATTCCGGTGCGCAACCAGCCCGATGTGTTGGAGGCCATCGGCATGGCCCACGCCTGGATGGACCTGACCCAGGCGCAGAAGGAGGCCTATCGTGTCGAATAAGCTGCGTAAAATCTTCCTGCTGCCGGACGTGCACGCGCCCTTCCACCATAAGAAGGCGTACCGCACGGCCCTGGCCGTCATCCGTGGCTGGGCACCGGACACAGTCGTGGTGCTAGGTGATTTCGCGGACTGCAACGAGATTTCGTCCTTCCCCAAGGACCCGTCCAAGCGCATGCCGTTCAGGCGTGAGATTGCGCTGGTCAATCGGGCCCTGGACGAGCTCGACGGGGCCTGTGACGAGGCGGGGTGTGATGACCGCCAGTTCCTCCAGGGAAACCACGAGACGCGCCTGGAGCGGTACGTGGCCCGACAGGCGCCGGAACTGGACGGGCTGGTCACGTGGGATGAGAAACTCCACTTGACAGAGCGTGGCTGGGTCGTTACACCGTACATGAGGTCAATATCCTATGGTCATCTCAACATTACCCATGATGTGGGCCGTTCCGGGGTCAATGCAGCACGTGCCAGCATGCTCGATTTGGGCTCCAGCCTGGCATTTGGTCACACGCACCGGCTGCAAGTGCACTATCAGGGACAGCTCGACGGGTCGCGCCATGTCGGTGCGACGCTTGGATGGTTGGGGGACCCCATGGCTATCGATTATAGACATCGAAATGCCGTGCTCCGGGATAGCATCCACGGCTTCGGGGTTGTGCACCTCGATGAGCGTTCGGGCGAGTTCTGGCTGACTGCCGTGCCCATCATCCGCGGGCGCGCTGTGGTCGATGGTGTAGTTTACCGCGGCTGATGCCGCCAGAAAGGAAGGCCGCATGGCCGAAAAGTTGATTGCGAAGTTCGGGAAGAAGTTCAAGACGGAGGACGGGGAAGACATCGTCCTGTATGCGGACCCGGAAGGCACGCCGCGTGTGGGCTACGTCACCGAGGAACCAGAGTACTTTGGCTACTACGACGCAGTCCAGAACGCCAACTTCACCGCCGCGGAGTTCGCCCAGCGCCTGTTGGAGCTGGCCCCGAAGTGTGCGCCGCAGAAGCCGGAAGACCTGGCGGAGGCCTTGTGCAAGGCCGTCGACCAATACTTCAAGGACCTTGATGATTGCAATGACATGGAGAGTGCAGCGCAGGCCATGAAGAAGGCAGTCAAGGCTGTACGAAAGGCACGCCGTGGCTAATATCGAGACTTGGCGTATCATCGGGTTCCTTGTCTGTACCTTAGGTGTGAACCTGGTCATGGCCTGGTTGGCGTATCGTGCTCAGTGCCGCTGCGAAGTCCTGGGCCAGGTCCTGCGCCTGGAACAGGCCGTGGCCGACGAACGTCTCAAGACGATTGACGCCCAGGCCGCAGAGCTCAAGAAGCTGAATCACCGGAACAGGTTTCTGACCAATCAGCTCCGGTGTGACGATACTTCCAAAACCAGGGCCTGGCCAAACGCCAAGCCCGAGGTGTGGCAGCCTTAACCTCGCCCCCGACGGCGTCGCCCGCTACTGGTCCCTGTGGACCTACCCCGGGCGGCGTTGCGTCGTTCCTGTACACGACGCCAGTACACTTGTTCTGGCGTTTCTTCTAGCTCCCAGTCGGTCAGATGACTAAATCCCGAACCTTGAAGCGCGTACTGCAAACCATCGGTACACTCGTCCACGTAGCCCTCGCGGTGGTCGTCCCTGTCCTCGTTCCACGGCAGCCCAGCCCATTCACCCGAGCGGGTGGGCGAGCCGGGCACACCACAGAGCTGGTCGCAGGCCCCCCTGGTTCCCTTAAGCGTACGTGCCTCCAGCATGGTGCGAACCTGCTCTATGCGCAGGCGACGGGCACGCTTGTCGGCTGGCTCACAGTCCAGGCCATACGAACCGGACAGCGTCTCGCAGATGGTGCGGCCCCCGCCTCCAGACGAGTCTACGAACGTTTCCGTGACATCGTACTCCTGAATCAGGCGCGCCGCAATAGCGGCCCCGCGCGGTAGCAGCACGCGCTCTTCACGCTGGGCCCAGACGATGTGGGCCCCGGGGTTGTCCTTACGACATCGTACCACTGTGAACCCCCACCCGTCACTCCATCCGATGTCAATACCCATGGACGTGTACAGATACGAGGGCGGAGTCGGCTCGTAGAACTGGTCCTCAGGAGGCATGCGGTAAATCAGGATGCCCTCCTCCTGCACGCGCTCCCCTAGGTACTCGCGACGGAACGTGGCGTTGGACGCATCACGTCCGAACCGTTCGCGCAGTGCGCGGGCGATGTACTCGGCCCCTGGGATGGCCAGGTGTGGGTTGTCCCGCGCATCGCCGGTGAAGTGTGCGCCGGCAGCCTCGGTGCGACGCATCGTGTCTTCGTAAAACCCCTCGTTCACATCTGACGGCGTCCCGGTCATGCAAATGTCGCCGTCGGTGTCGGCCATGGTGGGCTCGACCACGTCGACGATGAGGTACCTCAGCAGGGCATCGGGAATCTGGCCACATTCGTCGACCGCGAATCGGTGGATTTTGGGCACGCCGCGCACCAGGTTGGCAGTGCGCCGGTCGTTACACCCCATGTAGTACAGCGTAAAGCCGTTCGGCCAGGTCCAGGTCCCGTCCTGGCCGTTCCACACTGCGCCCCACTGGAATTTGCGGTTTAGCTGGTAGATGGTGTCCCAGCCTAGTTTCTCCGCGTGGTCCTTGTTCAGGGCCATGAAAATGGAGGACTGACCAGGCCGGTCGCGCCATTCCTCGACCAGCCAGACCATGACTACGAAGGACTTTCCTGTTCTGCGTCCTGAGCAGTCTGTCCGGAGCTTGGCCTTGCAGGCCATGAACCGGAGCTGCTTGGGTGTAAGGATTTTGCGGGTTTCCGGCAGATGCACTAGCCGGGTGAACGGAGACAGCATGGTCTGGCAATAATTATACCAGACACTTGACCGGCCGTCCAGGTTATGGTATCCTAATACCCTATGCCAAAGTATCCGGCGTCGCCGGTGCTGGTCCCGTGGTGGGAGCTATCGGACGCTGAAGCCGCCGCGGCCATCATCGAGCTCGAAGAGCAGTATTCGAAAGACTACGCCTGGCGGCGCAAGCGGGCGCGGCGGCTCGCGGGGATGTACCACGGCCGCAACGTGGACACGCCGTTCGCCCAGGACACGCGCTTCGCGTTCCGGGACACGCGGGCGGAGTCAGACCTGGACGAAATTCCGCTGACCCGCAACAAGTGCTACGAGTACGTGGAAACCCACGTCTCGAAAATCGGCGCATCGGACGCGCCCCGCGGCGCGCTCATGGTCACCGATGGAGACTACGAGCTCAAGCGCAAGGTCACCATCGCCGGCCGCCTATTGGAGGCCGAATACGACATGCAGCAGGGCCAGTTCCCAAACGTCCATGCCCTGGCGTGCCAAGGGCTGCGCATAGCGGTGGCGGCGACTGGCACCGTAGCCGCCAAAATCTACCCCTGGCCCGAGGAAGACCGGGTGGTGGTCGAGCTCCACGACACCCTGGACATGTTCCTGGACGATACGGAGTTGACCTACGGGTACCCACGCACGTACGGCGAGGTCACGTGGTGGCCCGTACATCGTCTGGTTCAGAACTACCCGCGCCACAAGGCCCGCATCGAGGATGCGGTGGAGAACCGGAAGGACCGGGGCGGACTCACGTTCACGGGGCGCTCGCGTCGCGCCGAGCTCGTCCCGGTGTGGGAGGCCTGGGCCGTGCGCGTGGGTGAGTCCGATGGCCGACACATCATCTGCCTTCGCGACGGCACGGTGCTGAACGACGATGACCAGAGCTGGGACGAAACGGAGTCGCCGTTCGCGTTCTTCCACGCCAGCCCGGCGTTGACGGGGTTCTGGGCCACGCCGCCCATGGAAATCGTCTACGAAGAAATCCTCAAGCTGAACGAAATCGTGTTCCGGTGTGACGAGGCCCACACCGACAACGCCCAGCAAATTCACTACGTCTGCGAAAAGGACCTGGTAGACATCAACGAGTTGACGTTGGTGGACACCATCAAGGTGGTCCGCACCAAGACGCCGGCCGCGGCCGGTCGTGTCCTGGTGGAGAACCCGGCCCCGTTCAACCGGATTGACCTGGAGCTCCTCCAAAATCACGAAGACGCCATCGCGCGCACGCTTGGGGTTTCGGAGATGGCCTCGGCCGCCAAGGCCCAGCCCGGGCTACCGTCTGGCGTGGCCCAGCGCGAGGCCGCGTCCCGGTACGACAACCGACATGCGGCAACGCATCGTGCTTTCGTGCAATGGGTGGCGGTGGACATGGGCCGTCACATTCTCAAGGCCCAAAAGCAGCTTTACAAGCAGAACTCGCAGTTCAAACGAAAGTGGACTGGCGAGTTTTTCAACAAGGAAATCACCGCCGAAGATATCGTCGACCTGGACCTGGAGGCGCTGCATTTGCAGGTCAAGCCTGTAGGCGAGCTCAAGAACACGCCAGAGGAGCGTGTGCAGTACGCCCAGGAACTGGTCGACCGCGGCGCCATCCCGTTCGAGAGCTTCATCGAGGCGCTCCAGACCTATGACGTGCCCGGCGAAACGAAGGTCATCAAGACCCAGCGCCGGTGGGTCGCGTGGCAGATTGACCGCTGGCTCATGTCCCGCCCAGAGGAGTTGGACGAGCCGGAGTTCTACCAAGGCCCGCGCCCGTGGATGCGCAAGACAGACGCCATGGTTCAGGTCATCGACGCGCTCATGGAGGCCGAGATTTCCGAGGTCCCGCAAGAC
>Ga0105041_100014_pt1 | contig 17485 bp, 37 predicted proteins | sample LS_189metaG_FD_91486 | JGI IMG/M metagenome (GOLD analysis project Ga0105041, IMG submission 91486) | Switchgrass associated microbial communities from Austin, Texas, USA - LS_189 metaG | ecosystem: Host-associated > Plants > Phyllosphere > Phylloplane/Leaf > Endophytes | place: USA: Austin... | reverse complement strand
GTCGGGATGCTGCTCAAGACCTTGGTGAGCAACAAGGCTCACCGTGTGGCCTGGATCAGCGGGGAGAGGCTGTGGGTGGTGCCTGAGACCGGAGGATACGGCTGGCTCGGCGAGGTCCACAACGACATGTGGCTATACGCCGAGGAGTATCGCCCGAAGAAGCGGATCGACGGCAAGATGGTCGAAATGACCGACGAGATGATCGCCGAGGCGTGGTCTAACCCGGACTGGAAGGTCGGCGATCAAGCCTCCCAGCATCAGAGGGAGTTCAAGTACGAGGTCATCGCCACCGGCCCCGCCTGCGTCCTTCTGGTGAACCTCAAGAGCGGTGTCTACACCGCCGACAGCAACGCCAACATGTCCAAGTACTACAAGCGTGAACTGAAGGGCGGTTCGGAGTGGTGAACGCCATGGTCGCCATGTGGATGGTCTGGTCTCTAGCCTTGATCATGACCGGCATCGGCATGTGGGGTCAGTACTGGTACGACAAGGCGCATCGCTTGGGCGATGCGATCCAGTACATGGTCGAGGAGGAAGTAGAGGAGCGGTAAGAAAGCCCGGCCGAAAGGCCGGGCTCCCAAGGGCCGGTAGCTCAGTGGTTGAGCGCGTAGTGAACGTAGGTAGGCGGGTTCGATTCCCGTCCGGTCCACCTATCAGCCTTCGTAGTCTCGCTCGATGCGGGCCTGCATAGAAGCGTTTCCCTGGGGCTCTGAGCGCCCGTCGTAGCCTCCCCGGAGGTCGGCTAGGGAACCCTGCCCCAAGGCCCTCTGAAGGGCCTTCAGGGCCGTCTCGTGGCGCTGCTGGGCCGCCTGTCTGGTGATGCCCAGCTCGTCACCCACCTGGTTCCAGGTCAGCTCGTACTTGTAGCGCCAGAGGATCAGGTTGTAGTGCTCATCGGAGAGCCCGGAGACGGCGCGAGACACATCAGCGTACGATGCGAGGTTGTCGCCTGCGGTAGCAGGCTCTGACCTCTGGCGAGGCAGCCCGTCCCCGATAGCTTGGGACAGAGACTGCCAGTCCTCATGCTTGAAGACGACTTCAAGGATTCTCTTGATCAGGTCGACCGAGTACGTGAACACATCCTCCTCGTCGTAACCGTAGGTGGCAGCGTCCTCTTCCTTGAGGTAACTCAGCGCCGCCTTTGTCATAAGGTCTACGAGCAGCTGGTCTGATCCCTCAGACTTGCTGACGAGTTCCGAGACGGTGTTCTTGTTCTCCATGATCCACACCCAGAGCGTCTGTCTTACGTCGCGGACGTCGTGGTGTGCAGGGAACTTGGACGTAGCGATGGACGCCGCCCGGTCGACGGCGTCTGTCAGAAGTTCGTAGTTCAGCATCAGATGCGCTCTCCCTTGAAGTAACCCAGTCGATCCACCAGTGTGACCAGCTCAGGCCATACGCGCTTCCCATCGTCCTCCAGCCACGCGAACGACTGCTGCCAGGACACCGACCCGTCCTTGACGTACGACGCCTGGACAGGGTCCATGATACTTCCCGCGTTCATCGTGAAGCGGGGGGAAACGCGGCCGTTGTAGCCGAACGCACGAGTGATCAGGAAAGGCTGGTGAGTATGGCCGAAGACAAACGAATGATGGCTTCCGTACCGCTTCGTAAACTTCGCGTCCCAAGCGGAAGCGCTAGCGCAGTATCCCCCAGACTCGTGTCCGTGTACCGCGAGAGTGTTGGTGGCCACTCTGAGGGGGCCTCGTTCGTAGCTGACGCCCAGCTCCTTCAGGGCAAAGAGTTCTGGCATCTTCAGCGAGCGCAGGGCGCCGAGTGGCGCCGCGTACTTCTTGACGAAGTCGTTGACGCGAAGGTCGTGGTTGCCCTCAAGCCAGGTGATCTTGGCAGAGGGGACAGCGGTCCGGAGGGGTATGAGCACGTCTTCCCGGTAGCCGTCTATGTGCTCCTGTAGGGTGTCAGCGTACTCACCTGCTGTGCCCTTGGACCACTGTGACACAGTCGGGAAGTCGATGCCGTCACCGATCTGCACGATCTGATCCGGCTGGTACTTGTGTGCCACAGCGATGAGCTTGTGCAGCACAACGTCGTCATGGTAGGGATACTGCACATCTGGAATGATCATTGTGCTCTTAGTCTTGGCCATGACACAAGCATAGCACAGGAAAGGGATCTAGATGACACAACGCACAAAGCAGCCCAAGCTGTATGACACAGGCTCGACTGGACGCATCAGCGTCCAGCGCACAAGAGGGTTCCTCCAGGATCTCAACCTGCTCATGGCTACGCACAAGCTGGATGTGTCATCGGTTGTGCGTGGCTCTGTGCACGCACAGGCTGAGGCTGTGCGTAGCCGCATAGCACAGCGACTGGAACGCACAGGGTCTGTGCTGCCAGTGGCACAGGGGGAAGAGTGAGTGACACAACCGAGCGGGCGCTCGTGCACAGCTTCTGGCACAGGGACCCTGGCGAACTCCAGGCGTACCGCTACGGCGGTCACGCCTACCTCTGGACGCAGCACATCGGACCCTACGTGGTTCGGACGTGGACGAACAGGGACGGCAAGCCCATCGCCACCGGCTGGTTCACCGTCTAAGTTACTCGCCAGTACCAGAATCTCAGAAAGGAGGAGGGTGAAGTCCCTCTACGACAGTCAGTCCCCGTGCCCCCTCTGCGGCCTCTCGTGGGCCCGTGGAGACGCTATCGCCAAGTGGCTGGGGGATTGGGTCCACGAGCCCTGCAAGGCCGCGAGAGTGGCGTCTATGGCCTCCAGGGGGGAGCGTACCGCGCTCCCCGACGCGAGAGGCTGGGCGGACCTGCCCGACAAGCTGGTTCGAACGAAGGGGCGAGGCAAGTCGGCTTGGGCCAAGGTGATGTGACCCTGCGCGGAGTTGGAACCGGACTTTATACTTGTCTTTAGGTTCTAGGGTTGACCACTGGCTTGGCGGCCCCCCCCAGGGACGCCTTAGATAAGCTAATATAACCTAACTAGAGGGCACCCCTGAAGGGTGCCCTTACTAGTAGTAAGGGTGGCTATGGAAGATGGCATAACCCGAGGCTCGGGTGTAGACATGAGCTACAACGGTCCACCGGTACCTCTGTACCGGCCCCCTTCGAGGGGGGCCGTACCGTACGAGCAGTGGCAGGATGATGCTGCTTGCCAGGGTCAAGACACTGAGCTGTTCGAGATAGAGACACCTGTAAGGTGGCTCTCTAAAGAGGCTCGGGAGGACAAGGAAGAGTTGATCTCCTGGGGCTTGGCCATCTGTACAGGATGCCCCGTAAGGGCATCCTGCCTGACCAACTCCAACGAGTTCGACAGGTACTGGGGTACTCGTGGAGGACAGCCCCCTGAGGGGCTGTTCCATGACTCCAAGATGCCTCACTACGAGTTGAAGAGGTACCTCAACGGCTTCCCTCCTGGCGGGGGAAAGGAGAGGGAACTCAAGAAGACGTGCAAGCGAGGGCATGACGACTGGTCCACCAGAGCCAACGGCAAGCGCCGTTGCCTCACTTGCGACAGGCTGCGCTGGGCAGGTAAGCTGGACTGACACCAGAGTGGTATCATGAGAGCATGAACTCAACCCTACCTCTCCCCGCTCACATCAGTTACAGTCAGTGGAAGTCCTACACTTCCTGCCCCCGCCAGTGGTATCTGGCCCGCCTTCGGGCGGGCCAGGAACTCCAGTCCTGGTATCTACCTATCGGTTCGTCGGTGCATGACGCAATAGAGCACCGCCTTGGCGGTGGCTCAGAGAGGTCTATGGAGACCTTCTTCTACCCTCTGGTAGAGAAGCAGATGGAAGTCGAGCCCGACCTCTCCAAGTGGCTGGCCGGTGGGCCAGCCGACTCCCCTGTTACTCACGAGAAGGCCCTCCAGAGGGCCGTGGAGTGCTACGAGAAGGCCGTTGAGTACCTCGATGAGCTGGACGTCTGGGAGGTGGAGTACGACGCCTCAGGAGGGCTTCCAGGGCTTTCTGTTCCGGTGAAGGCTTACGTCGACATCATCGGGGAACACAAGAAGAAGGGCCCGGTGATCGTAGACTGGAAGACCGGCAGCACCAAGCCTGACAACTTCCAGCTTGAGACGTACGCTGCCCTGCTGTCGGAGGTTGGCTACGGACAGGGTGGTAATATGATTGGCGGCTGGCAGGGCAGGTATGTCATGCTGGCTCCAGGCTCAGCCAACACCAGGTACGTCGACCTCTCCAAGGTCGACCCTGCCGAGGTCGGGGCCAAGTACCAGAAGGTGCGTGAGCAGATGGAGGCCAAGATCTATAAGACGCAGGCTGGGTTCAACTGCCGGTTCTGCTTCCAGTCCGAGAACTGTCTGGTCAACAAGGGCATCACTAAGAGGAGTGTGTACTATGACCGATCAGCCGAAGACGGCTATCCATTCTGAGTCGATCAGCACGTGGTCCGCTCGGTTCCGAGAGTTGGTGGCTGCGGCACGCAAGGACGGCTACACCCTGAGTCTAGAGGACGCGGATACGGATCACCCGTACGTGGACCTGGAGAAGCGCACCAAGGAGGGCAGCCTCGCCGACTGGGACACGATCATCTGGACGGAGGATCTCACCTGATGGGCAGCCGAGAGGACGACGACTACTGGAACGATCTGTACGACAGCGCACCCGAGTGTGAGGACGAGCCGGATCACGGCTCGGACCACATGCTGTACGAGGCGGGTCGGTGGTTCTGCTGCCGCTGCGACTACGACGACAACCAGGCGGCGAACGAGGAGGCATACAAGTATGGCTGAGACCTACAAGCTGGAGCTGCACGCCAGCGGCCCTTATGTCGGCTGCGAGTCGACCGAGCTGGTCGACCTGTCCGACTATGGTTACACCGACGAGGAGTGGGACGGGCTGAACGACTACCGGCAGGGTGAGCTTCTCGAAGAGTGGGGCCAGGAGTACTTCTGGAACGAGGGCTACGAGTACAACGCGAAGGTGGAAAAGTGAGCGAGATCGAGATCACCCTTCCGACCGTCCAGTACGGTAATGTGAAGGTCCGGGCTACGCCCGAGGCATTCGGCCTGGTGACCATGGCGGACGCCTATGAGCTGGGCGTGGCGGCTGCGGTCTACCTGAACCTCTTCTCTCAGGGGTTCAAGGCTGGCTCCCAGATGGACGTGAGCGCCCCTCAGGGCGCCTCACGGGAGGCTGCCCCTGGTGACCCTCAGGCTGCGGCTGACAGGCTGGCAGAGGGGCGTCCACCGCGTACGGTGGACGAGGCCAACGAGATGGCGACACAGGTCATCAAGGACGCCCTCGGGGCCACCGAGGTGGAGGAGAGTGCCCCTTGGGATAAGCCTGCGGCCGAGGTGAAGAAGCCGTGGGAGACTGAGAGTGGGGCGCCGATGACGGCGCTCGGACTTAGCGACTGGTAAGATGCAGCACGGATGGTGCCCCGAGTGTGGATGCTCGACCTCGGGGCCATTGATGTTCGGGGAGATAGTGTGTGATGACCCCGACTGCGGGTATACCATATGGGGAGACGATGGCGTTCAAGCGCCTGACCCCGTGTGACTGTGGCACCCTGCCTCACTTGGCAGGGTGTGCACGCAAGAAACATCAAGTAGAACAAGACAAGAGACTCAAGGAGATACTAGGTATGCCTACTCTCGACGAACTGCTCGGCGGCGGCAAGGGCAACTACGGCCCGAAGTTCATCAACCTGAAGAACGCTGGCGAGTGGATCAAGGGCGTCGTCACCAAGATCGACACCGAGGCCATCGTGTCCGAGTGGGACGTGGTCAACAACAAGCCGGGGCTCCAGAAGTTCTGGGTCGACGGCAAGCCCAAGGGCGTGGCGAAGGACGAGGCTGAGCGTGCTGGGCTGAACCCGGTCCACCAGATCGAGATCCACCTGAAGGACGTGGTGGGCGAGTGGCAGGGCAAGCCTGCCGACATCGCCGAGGGCCGGGTGAGCGTCACCGGTTCGGCCAACGAGCGTGAGGCGTTCAAGGCGGCGATGGCTGACGCTGGCTCGGTCGACATCGGCGACGTCTTCGGCAAGAGGCTGGACGCCCGGATCGGCAACAAGAAGGAGCACAGCTTCAAGATCGTGAAGCAGGGCTGACCTCGGGGCGAGGGTAGCCACATAAGATCGGTGGGGAGCGTGTCGGGCTAATCGGGCACGATCATCCAACCTCCCCACCGACGCCAGGGCCTGGAAGGTTTCGACGTCTGTGAAAGCCGCACGCGGAGCGCAGGCGGACAGGGGTTCGACTCCCCTCAGGTCCACATGAAACTCACGGAGGAGCAGGAGAAGGATCTCGACGAGATGGCGAAGCGATTCGCTGAGACTCTCGGCAGCCCCGAGCTGCCGAGGAAGGAGGACTGATGGAGGTTTTGCTCACGTTCGACCGTGTCAGCGGGGAGGAGCAGCTCATGGCCTGCGCCAACGAGAGCGAGTGGCGTGAGCTACTGAACAATCTCGACGGCATCGGGCACTCGCCTGCCGCGCTCAAGCTCATCGCTGGACTCAAGTTGTGGGGGGTTGTGAAGGGTTGAGGACACTAGCTCGACAGGTGAAGCGAGGGGTCTCCGCTGGAGAGCCTCTCCCTGCCCCTTGGCCGATCTTCGAACAGAACAAGATGACCTTCCGGCGGGGAGCGATCAGCATGATCGCCGGTCCTCCCGGCTCGATGAAGACGGTTCTCGCCCTGAACATCGTCAAGCAGATGGGGCCTGACGTCCCTACGCTGTACCACTCCTCTGACTCGGACGACTTCACCATGGCCAGCCGCACGCTGTCGATGCTGACCGGCACGCCGACCGACGAGACCGAGCTATGGGTGATGGGCCAGAAGCAGCTGGCCTACGACGTGCTCAAGGATATGGACCACATCCGCTGGTCGTTCAGGTCGAGCCCGACGCTCGACCATATGTGGCGGGAAGCGGAGGCTTTCCGTGAGCTGAACGGCGAGTACCCTCACCACACGGTGATCGATATCATGATGGACATCGACTACGAAGGGGCGGGAGAACAGAACTACTGGGCACTGATGGCCGAGCTGAAGGACATGGCGCGTGAGCAGGAAACAGCTATCACTATCGTTCACCATACGAGTGAGGGCGCGAAGGCCGGTAGTCCTCCGCCTCGCAGTGCCATCATGGGGAAGGCTAATCAGCTACCAACCCTCATTCTCACTCTGTGGGGTGACGCTTACGCTGGAACTCTCGATGTTGCCACGGTGAAGAACCGCTTCGGTCCCCAGGACCCGATGGGGAAGAAGTTCCTGAAGATGGCAGCTTCCCCCGCCGTCTGCTTTATCGAGGAGATGGAGCAACCGCAAGAGGTTCCGCTCCTGTTCCGCGACGGTCCCGGCGTAGACGCCGAGGACAAGATCAACTCATGGGAGGATTGATGAGGCTCGTTGACTGTGAAGGGGATCACTGGATCCCCGAGGGTGGCGGCTGGCAGTGCGTGGAACAGCCCGGTTGCTGGATGCCTGACCGTGACCTACTGGATAAGACCTGGGGCCCACTCCACGAGGAGGGCGAGTGAACAACGACACGTGCTGGTGCGGTAAGAAGTACCCGTGCCTCGACCACTGAAGCGGGCGTCGGTTAGCAGCGAAGCTGCAACCTCTAAGCGCACGGCTTCGCCGAAGCGCTGCAAGGACTGCGGGTCGATGAGTCGGGCGCTTAAGGCGCCCGGCCCTCGCTGTGCAACCTGCCACAGGGAGCGCAAGAAAGCCCTCAAGGAGGCCGCTCACGCGGCCTGGATACTCAAGACCTACGGACTAACAAAGGAGCAGTACGATCAGCTCTACGCTAGCCAAGAAGGCCGCTGTTATATATGTCGTCGAGCTACTGGAAGGACTCGACGACTGTCAGTCGATCACGATCACAAGACGGGGTTCGTCCGAGGACTACTCTGTCGCCCTTGTAACACCTTCCTGGGACATCTACGAGATGACCCTGAAGGTTTCGAGCGGGGGGCGAGTTACCTACGCCAGCCCCCTGCGTTTGACGTGATAGGAGAGGTGAAGCCTGATGGCAAGCACGACGGCTGAGGTGCTACTGTACTTCGGCGAAGACGGTCGCGAGTTCAAGCAGGCCGTGGATAAGCTGCGGTTCGCCGCCGACCCGGAGATGTCGACGCGAGAGATCATCGACATCATCAACCCTATTTGGCGAGTCGCCTTCGATCTCGGTAGGCAGGAGGGGTACGAGGATGCATCTTACTGACGAGGAGCTGACCGAGCTGCACTCGTTCCTTCAGCATGAGACGCTGTACGGTGACGACGAGATCGTATACGGCAGTGCGGGCAACACGCTTCGAGCGATCCAAGGGAAGGTCAAGGATGAGGCGAAGGGGCGAAAGCTCTGGTGGGCCCGATGATTTTCCGGTCTATCCCATCGGGCCGATCCTGGAGTCATTCGGTGGACAGCCTGTGGTTGAGGGCCTCGGATGGAAATCCTACCGATGCCCGTTCCACCCTGACCGTGACGCCTCAGCGTCTGTCAACACCCAGAAGCAAGTCTTCAACTGCCACGCCGCCGACTGCCCGAAAGGCAACGCGGTCCAAGTCCTGATGCAATGGGAGCAACTCAACTACCGTGAAGCTATCCAAAGAGCAGAGACAATATCTGGAGCGAGCGTGGGAAACGTACGCCCCGAATCTGGGCGACGCGGAAGGATGGCTGGCGGCACGAGGTCTCGATCTGGAGTTCGCAGCTTCAAGAGGACTTGGCGTAGTCCGTGACCCGCTGCCGGGTCACGAGAACGCGCAAGGCTATCTGGCTATCCCGTACCTGACTCGCACCGGCCCGGTCAACTTCAACTTCCGGTGCATCCAGGACCACAACTGCAAGGAGATCCCACACCACTCCAAGTACCGGAAGAGGAAGGGGTCACCGACCAACCTGTACGGCGTTCTGAGCGTCGCTCAGGCCGACGACTGGATAGTGGTCACCGAAGGGGAGATCGACGCCCTGACGTGGCAGCAGGCGGGCGTACCGGCACTTGCTGTGCCGGGCGCCGAGAACTGGAAGGAGCACTGGGCCAACCTGCTCGAAGACTTCAGCCGTGTATACTTGGCCGAGGACGGCGACGACGCAGGCAAGGATCTGTGGATCGCGATGTCAGAGCACATCGACCAGTCGAACACGATGGTCGTCCGAATGCGGATGCCCGACGGGGAGGACAGTAACAGCATGTACCTCAAGCACGGCAAGGAATACCTTCTCGGAAGGATCAAGCGATGAGCGAGTGGCAGATCCTTGTGACGGTGGACACGCCGCACTGGGATGACCAGGACAGGGAATATCTGGTCGGGCAGGTGTATAACGTGATCAAGCAGGAAGTTCCGAAGTCCGACTTCACGGTTCAGGAGTTCAACAAGTGAGCAGCGTGTTCGTCATCATCAACGAGTGGATCGGCATCACCGGTGGCACCGGGGCCGAGGTGGTCGGCAGCAACTTCTTCCGGACCGAGCAGGACGCTTGGGACTCCCTGCTGATCATCGCTCAGGCGTTCGAGGCCGAACTCCTCCCCGCCGACACGAGCATTCAGCTGGAGGATCACGTTCCCAACCTTCGGTTCGAGGAGTACTACATCCAGGAACTGACCGAACTCTGACATGCTAGAGCTTGATGGACCCGCCCACGCGGGTCCGTCTTGCTGTGGTATGCTAGTACTACAGCCGACAAGGAGAAGAATGACCATCGAATTCAAGGCGTGGCCGAAGACTCCTCGCCTGTTCCGTGAGATCGTCATCACCGAGAAGGTGGACGGCACGAACAGCGCTGTCATTATCGAGGAGATCCACGAGGGGGACGAGCCGAGCGAACTCCGGCTGGCCTGCATCGAACGTGACGGCCGGTACTACGAGGTCGCGGCCCAGTCTCGCAACCGGCTGATCTTCCCCGGCAAGACCACCGACAACCACGGGTTCGCTGGCTGGGTCCAGCACAACGCCGAGGCGCTGTTCGATCTCCTGGGTCCGGGCCGACACTTCGGCGAGTGGTGGGGCAGGGGCATCCAGAAGCGGTACCGGAGCGCTCCGCCTGGCATGAAGTTCTTCGCTCTGTTCAACGTCGACCGGTACGCCGGGCTTACCGCCTGCCTGCCGCAGCCTAATGGCGACCAGGTTCTCGTCGAGCCGGTTGCCACCCTGTACCGTGGCCCGTTCTCAGAGGAGGAGATCACCAGGCAGCTTCGCACCCTGAAGGAGTGCGGCTCGTTCATGAGCCCGTTCGATCCGGCTGAGGGCATTGTGGTGTTCCACACCCAGAGCCGACAGACGTACAAGGTTACGCTCGACAACAACGACAAGGGAAAGTGGGAGGAAGTCTGATGGGTAAGCATCGCGGAGGGTCGGCCGGTGAGCCGACCACCAATCAGGGCAAGTCGTTCGACCAGATGAGCGGGGAAGAGAAGGCGAAGGAGTTCGACGCCTCACACGCCGACCCTCGCGGCTACGCTGCACAGAACTTCACCGACCAGAACCAGTCCAGCCGAGGAGGGAAGCACCGCAAGTGATCCTGAGCTACGGGCAGTGTGAGCACCCTGCGATCCAGCAGGGCGGAGACGGCCGCTGGTACTGCACCGAGTGCGGACAGCTGAGGGCCTGACGTGAGTCACGAACACACTGGGGCGTGCTGCGACCACGGATATTGCTCCTGTGGCCAGAAGTGCCAGGAAGGCTGACATGAAGGACATGCTAGGGGTGGAGGTGGAGGTCGGAGACGTTATCGTCTCCGCCTCCGGGCAGGGTCGACACAAGGTCGGCAAGGTCTACGGCTTCAGCGCCAAGGGCCTTCCGATGATCACCGCCCTGGAAAACAGGTACGACGTCGAGGCCAGGAAGTACGCACCCAAGTGGAGCAAGGTCTCCAGCGGCTGGTCTGTCCTGGTGATCGGTCGAGAGAAGCTCGGCCAGATGCAGCCCACACCCGAAACCTGGAACGCCATTCAGAGGGAGTATCCGGAATGACGTACGAAGAGAAGATCGCCGCAGGACTCAAGCTGTACCTGAAGGAGCATTACGGCAAGGACGCCAGCGACGCCTGGCTCAACGAGTCCGAGATCGAGCGAGGATACTTCACCGGCTGTGACACTTGCGGCTACGGCGCAGAGGAGGACATCATCTCGTTCACCATCGGCTTCAGGGATGACTCGCACCGGCGCCCACAGTGGGTCACGCTCTCCGGGTCCACGCTCGACTTCTTCCCGACCCTTCTGGAGTACATCGATCGTGCCGCGTCCGAGTTGGGATGAGTTCTTCCTGGGCCTAGCCCAGCTCTGGTCGACGATGTCCACGTGCTCCCGCCGTCAGGTGGGGGCCGTGGTGGTCCAAGACAGAAAGGTGATAGGCAATGGGTTCAACGGAGTGGCGTCAGGCAGGCAGCACTGCGTTGACGGAGGCTGCCCGAGAGGGCAGCTCAGCTATGAAGATTGTGGACCAGGCGCTGATTACAACGTATGGCCATGCTTCGCCGTACACGCAGAACACAATGCGATTCTACAGGCAGGCCTGGCTCAGTGCGCTGGAGCAACTCTTTACATCACAGACAAACCGTGCCAGCAATGCCTCAACCTCATCGAACACGCAAAGATCGGAAGGGTCGTAATCTTGGGCGACGAACACGAGCGAGCAGAGACCGACGACGATCAGACCGAGGAGCCGATGGAGCATGGCGACGTCCACCCCGGAACAGCCTGAAGACAACGACGAGAACACCGTCCTCGACGAGGAGCTGGAAGATGACAGCCTCTGACTACACCCGAGTCGAGGCCGTCGCCTCGACCGAGGACAGCTACCGCAAGGAGTGGGCGACCCTTACGGGTCGCGCACCCTCTGACATCTACATCCCGGAAGGGGTTCGCGTGAACGACATGCCGATCCTGGAGCCGCAGCCCCGGAAGCAGGGGACCGAAGACCGCCAGGAGAAGTGAGGCACGCAAGGGTAACGAGGCGCCCAGACGGGCGCCTCTCCTTCACAGTAGAGAGGCACGAAATGGGCAAGAAGTACGACGCGTACGTGACCGCAGCCAAGGCCGAGGGCATGGCCAAGGCTCGGTACGACCAGAACCCGACCGACCAGAACGAGCGGGACGCACGACAGGCGGAGGAGATCTCCAACGTGGTGTGGAACGAGTTCACGGAAGACCCGCAGGGCTGATGACCTCACCGTTGTACGTATCGCTGGCGCGATACGAGAATCAGAAGATTCCCACCGACAGCTACACCCTGCTCACCTTCCCCGCTACGTCTTCGGACGACTACGTGATGGCGGGGAGAGACAGGAGCATCATCGTCCCAGAGTTCGAGGGGCTCGCCTGCCTTGAGATGAACGTCATCTGGGAGCCAGCCCCCAGGGGCTGGCCGGTCGGAGGCAAGCTTCAGTACGTGTTCACCCGAGAGCCTCACGGCAAGGACGACCGGACCGGCTACAACCACGTGGCTCCGGTGCTGGGCGTCAACTGCTTCACTAGCACCCATTGGCTCAAGGTGTATCCCGATGTGCCGCTCGGGGTCAAGGTGGCTCAGAGGTCCGGCTATCCGCTCAATGTCACCCACGCGCAGTTCAAGATGACCCTCTTCCCGAAGGAGCAGCATGCAGGCTGAAACCAAGGACGCGATCGCTCGGACGATCGCGACTCACATCATCTCCACGCGCATCAAGGAGATGACCCGACTGGAGATCAACGAGGTGACCTACGACGAGATCGGTGGCCTTGACGACAGCCTCGCCGAAGAGATCGTCGGCCGGGTGGAAACCTACGTCGATGTGGCTGACGTTCACGTCAGCTTCCCGGCTCACCGGATCAACCGACAGACCGGAGAGCTGAAGACTCAGGAGGAGATCGAGGCGGAGTTCTCCGCGTTCTCCGCCCCCCTCTTCTGAGAAACAGAAAAAGGCCCCACCCTTTCGGGTGGGGCTTCTTTCACTTGGCCAGGAAGTTGACCAGGCTGGACTTGATCAGGGTGAGTGCGGCTGCACCACCCGCGATCGCAGCGTCCTTGGCTGTGCTCAGGTCAGCGAAGCTGAACACCGACAGGAACGCGACGGCGAACGTGGCTGCCGTCCGCTCGATTACGTCCTTCGTACTTTCACTCATGGAGCCTCCGTTGCGTAACATTCTTCTTGATCTGATCGAGCACGTCCGCGAAGAACTCCCCAGCGAGGGGCGAATAGATCTCCCTGGAGACCGGACGGGTACGGGCGTACCGCCTCTAGTCGTCGGCCTTGCTCGCTTCCAGTCTTACCGGCGCCGCACCGAGGCGGCGCTTGTCCAGGAGCTGGAAGACTATATCGAGGAAGCTGGCATCAGCCAGCTTCACTTCAAGGTGCTGGACAGCGAGTCGACTGTTATCCTGTGGTGAACCGGTCCCTCAGGCGCTGAATGGCGATGGCCGTGTCCTCAGTGATGCGGCCATCTGCCAGGATGCCCATCGCATACTGTAGGCCCTTGATGTGGTTGACGGTGGCTTGGTCCATCTCGCCGGTCTCAGGGCAGGACAGTGTGCGCTGAATGTCCTGGATCACGCCCTTGTCGTAGACCTGATGCGGGGAGAAAGGTTGCGGCTTGTACCACGACGGAACGGTGTCAGGTATGTCGTGGCTCAGATGCGTAGTCACGCGACCACGACCTTCGGTCGCGTCTCTCGGAACTCGACTTCGTCGAAGTTCTTCATGCTCCCACCTTCGCCGCGATCCTGGTAACCGTCTCGTGGACTTCCTCGACCCTAGCCCTCTGGGTGACTAGCCCTTCGAGAACCTCGACGCGAGCCCCCAGCTCTGCGATCTTCTGGTCCTTGAGCGTGTTCTGATCCTTCAGCTCGGCGACCGCAGCCTGAAGAAGCTGAACGGTGTTCACCGCCGTCGTCTGGATCTGCTGATTCCCTAGCCTCTTCCCACCGAAGAAGCCTCCCGTGACACCGGCCAATCCGGTTAGCACGGTGACGATCGTGTCTGTATCCATGGTCCCCACCCTTTGATAGATTACGTACCTTCGGCGACGGTCCTCATGACAACCGTCAGGTATCCCCCGATCGTTGATCCGCCAGACCCCGGAGGGGCCAGCTGCGTGAACTTCCAGTCGTCGATGACCACCAGCGTCGATACGTTCTCGTACAGATCTTGGAAGGTGACCACGTCACCGGCTCTCGCCAGACTCTTGAAGCTCTCAAACCTCTCTCTGGCGTAGCCGTCAGTTCCTACCCTCTGCCCGCTCTTGTCCTTCTCCTCGTCGAACAGGAGGAAGGTGTGAGAGATAAGCCTCTGGCGGGTCGAGCCAGGGAGGGCCTTCACCTGCCATCCGTTCAGGACACCACCTTGAGTAGTATCCGATCCCCTCGCGAGGGTGAACTTCAGTATGATCCAGTTCTGCCTACCGGCGGGCGTGGCCGTAGCCACGTCGCCCACGTTGGTGCTGAACAGCGGACCGTAGGTGATGTACGGTATCTCTGCTCCGCTCTCGTCGATCAAGGCGAAGCTCACGTCACCCTGGAGGGGTGACGGTACTCGAAGCGAGACGAACTTGTAAAGCTTCGGCTCCTCGGTGTTGAACCTGATGCGACCGGTCTTCAGGTACCCGCTCGACACGAGGACAGTGGCGGACTGAAGCATCGCCGAGTCCGCCGTAACGGGGAAGAAGAGTCGGTCGGTGGCCCCGAGCATAGTGACAGACTGGATACTGCCAGCCTTGCCAGCAGCGTACGCGTCACGAGCGTACGCGTACCTGACAGCCTTGGTGCTCTGCTCCTGGATCGTGTTGCCCAGGTCCACTCGGAACACGCCAGACTGGCTGTCGTGAGCGTTCGTCGAGCCGGTGAACATGAACCGGTCGAAGCCCACGATGCCCTGACATCCGCCGGTAGGCTCGAACAGGAGCGGCCCGTAGACCACGTCGCCGTTATTGTCGAACTCTCCGACGCGGAAGCCCTTGCTGGTGGCGATACCGAGGAACGATCCGATGTAGCCGTAGACGCTGTTGATCGTCTCGCCTGTCGGCATCACCGCTGTCTGCGTGGTGATCACCGTCTCGGTGGCACCCTCAAGGCTGACCGTGAACTTGTAGATAGCGGACTGGGCGAACGACTTGCCCGCAGCGTAAATCGCTGTCGGGCCTTCCGAGATCGAAGTCCACTTCCAGTTCGGATCGGTGTGCGTAAAAGTGAACGTGTCCGTCGAGTCGATCGCCACCGTGGCTCCGGTGTTGATCGGGTTGAAGTACAGCTGGTTGTCGTACGCTGTAACGATCCTGCCCTTGGCGAACGCGACCGCACCAGCGGTCGGTGTCGCAGTCAGGGTGAACATCTTGGTCGCAGCTGCACCCTCAACGGTGCTCCAGAGTCCATCAGTGGCCAGCACCAGACCACGGTTACCGGCGACGGACATGTCCAGCACGGTGCCCACCGTGCCCCAGGTGACCGCACTCGAAGCCGAGGCGGTGACGCTCCAGAGGGAGCCGCCGCTGGCCAGGTAAGCAGAGTCCACACCGGCCGTAGTGACGTAGCCCTGAACCCTCGCCACCGTCCCCGCCAGGGAAGCCTGAGCGACCGAGGTTTCCCTCAGAAGCCCAAGCTCACCGGACGTCCACGGGTCAACGCCGAGCGAGTCAGCGAACCTGTGGTTGAACTGGTTGTCGAAGTCGGGGTCCTGGTAGAGGACCCCGGCACCGGCGTTGAACGAGGACTGCGATCGTAGCCACCAGCCGTACAGCGACTGTTCGCCGGGTTCGGCGAAGCTGTCGAACTGCTGCTTGCGGATCTCTGCCATGCCCTCGGTGTACGGCCACTGATCCCTGGTAGCGGACAGGAAAGGGATACCGCCGATGGCGTAGTCGTACCTGATGTCGCTGAGAGAGTAGCTGTCGCCGCCTTCAGATCCGAAGTTCGACAGCTCATGCGGTATCGCGTTGACGATATCTGCCACGGCGAATCACCTCACGTGATGTAAGTGTAGGTGAACCTGAGGTTGGAGCCCGAGGTGATCGTCACCGGATCGGGAATCCAGGTGAGCAGTTCGCAGGTTCCGTCGGTGTTCACCCTGAGGCTTCCGTGACCGATGCCGGTGGACGCCATGATATAAAGGCTCTGGTTCGGTCTGAACCCTGTCGGGATAGTGGCGACCAGGAGGTCGGGAGTCACGTTACCGGACGTGTTGGCGGGAGTGAACGTGGCGCCAGAGCGGCTGATGTCCACGGTCACGTACACCACGCCAGCGGACTTCCGTCCGCTGAAGCTGTTGACACTCCAGTCGGTAGCGGCGACTAGCCCTGTCGTGGTGGCGGTAGTCGTACCGTTGCCGGTGATGACCCCAGTGACCGTCAGGGTTCCGCCCACGGTCTCGTTGCCGGTGACCGCAGAGTTACCAGTCACCGCAAGGTCGACACCGACAGAGAAGCTGTCGTCGGTCTTCAGGGTGTTGGCCGCAGAGCGGTACAGGTTGGTGTCACGGGCCGCGTTACCCGGACCGATCTCCAGGAGTCCGCTCTCGTAGATCCTCACTCGGTCGAAGGTGTCGCCAGACACCTGACCGGCCAGAGCCACATCGGTGGAGGCTGCCCGAGTAGACTGAATCAGGCCCGAGTGAGTCACCGTTCCACTCAGTGTAGGGTTGCCGCTGAACGTACCAGCAAGGGAGCCGCCGCCGCTAAGGGCGGCGGTGCTGGAGAAGGTGGCTGCACCACTGACGGTGTGAGTTCCACTCAGGGTGTGGTTGCCGGTGAAGGTGCCCACCAGGGCGCCGCCAGCGTTGAGGTTGGCGACACCGGAGAAGGTGACAGCGCCCGAGAAGGTAGGAGAGCCTGCGATCGTGCCGCTGATCGTACCACCGCTGAGCGTCTTGTTCGTCAGGGTCTGGGTGTTGGTGGTTCCCACCACGGCGCCGGTAGCGCCGTGGGCGGCGGTAGCGTCCTCGTGCTGACGGGACTCAGTGAAGTCCCGAGCGGAGGAGACGTGCCGGACGGTGGCGCCCACGTTGTGGATAGAGCCGGACGTTCCGTCCACAGCCCTGGTCACAGTGAGCGTGGTGCCAGCCACGCCCGTGACGTCCACCAGCTCCTCGTTGGCTGCGCCGTAGTCCAGCGCCAGCGTATAAGGAGTCGAGCCAGGGAAGCCTGCCGTGGAGACCACGGTGATCGACGTATTCGACGCCGTGGTCGCACCGGTAAGCGTAGTCGCCTGAGCGATAGAAGAATAGAACCGAGCCTGAGCCACAGGTCACCTCATCCGTTGAAGGTCTGGTAGGATTCGAAGAGGCGCTGAAGCCGTGTGCGCTCCTCTAGGAGCCTCTGCTGGTACAGGGCCATGTAATACTTGGAGGCGTTGCTGCCAGCCCCTGTGGGGACCAGCGGTGCCCTCTCAGTGGCCTCTATCGCGTCCTGCTGGAGTCGAGCAGACTCGTAGGCGGGGAGGAGGCGCCACATCGTGCCGTAGATGATCAGGTCCACGTACCGCTCCGGGTAGCCGGTGACGGTAGAGAAGTCGTCGGAGTTGTTGGTCAGCACGGTCGGCTTCTTGATGTACTCGACCCTGATGTTCCGACCCGGAACGATG
>Ga0105041_100012_pt1 | contig 19469 bp, 24 predicted proteins | sample LS_189metaG_FD_91486 | JGI IMG/M metagenome (GOLD analysis project Ga0105041, IMG submission 91486) | Switchgrass associated microbial communities from Austin, Texas, USA - LS_189 metaG | ecosystem: Host-associated > Plants > Phyllosphere > Phylloplane/Leaf > Endophytes | place: USA: Austin... | reverse complement strand
GTAGATGCCGACGTGGTCAGGGCCGCTGCGGGAGGACGTGTCGAAGAAGATAAGGTCTCCGACCTGAAGGGCGTTCATACCCACAGCCTTGCCCTGACCGATCATGTCGTACGTGGTGCGAGGAAGGGAGATGCCGAACTTCTTGTAGACCTGAGTCACCAGTCCGGAGCAATCGACTCCGGACCTTAGATCATTGCCGCCCCAGACGTACGGGGTGCCGATGAAGTTCTTGGCGTAGTCGGCGAGATCCTTGCCGTTGACAGGCATCAGCCGCCTCCGATCATCTCCATCAGCCAGTTCATCCCGTTGGTGGCTGCCTGGTAGGCGCCGTACTCGGGATTCTTCTTGGCCTCTTCCTGCGCCATCAGTTGCTGCGAAGCGGCGGTCACGCCGCCTGACGTCTTGCTACTCTGGCTCTGAAGATCAGAACCGATGTAGTTCGACGTGGTGGTGGTGATCGTCGGGTTCGCCTGCTCGTACTTGTTCAGGATGCTCTTGAATCGAGAGATCTCGGTCTTCGTAGGGTTACGGCCCAGGAGAACCTGGGCCGCGCCCTGGAAGAGAGCGTGAGCGTCTTCGGCCGTACTGAGGTTGTACGACTTGGACGTCTGGGTCACCGTCTTGGGCTGAGCGGCTGCCACCTCTCGCTGAGAGATGTCCATGCCTAGGACTTCCCAAGGGCTGATCCGCCTACCGGCCACGTTGTAAGCCGTGGCCGAGTCGACGTACTGGGCCCAGAGGGCTGCGATCTGGGCGTCCTTCAGGTTGCCTGTATCCGCACCGGCCAGCGAGAGCTGAGACAGGAACTTGTCCTTCGTCTTGGCGTCCCACTGGTAGTACCACTGCTTGGCCTGCGAGGAGGACATGACAGCGATGCGGGCCCCTGTGCCCATGTAGACGTAAGGGTCCTTTGGGTCCTGCTTGAAGATCTGCCCGTAGGGCGAACGGGTCGGAGCGGTGGTTCCACCGCTTCCGGCCACCCTCTTGACAGACTTACCCAGTTCGCTTTCACGCTTCTGCTGATAGGGGCTGACTCCGCCCATACCACCGACTTCACCTGCTGGTGTAGACATCAGAACACCCCCTGCTCAGCGAGTACGTCAAAGATGGACTGCTCCTGAGCTTCTTCCACGTTACCCTGGAAGGCTTCCAACTCACCGAGCTGGCGCTCCTGGATCACCGTGTCCTCATCGAAGCCCATATCTCTCGACAGATAGCGATTATGGAGGTCGCCGAACTTAGTGTCACGCTCGATGAGCGTGATCACCAGAGCGTTCCACTGGCCCTTGAGGTCAGCGTTCGTCTCTGCGTTGATATCAGCAGAACCTTCCTCGGTCTCGCCCCTCATGAGAAGGGCTCGCTTCAGGTCGTCCCTGTAGGACAGGTACGTCTTCAGCGTGTAGATATCGGACCTCATGCCGGTGCTCCCTTGAGGGTTGACGGCCTTGGCCCACACCTCCGGATCGTCCACTATCTGACGAAGGGACTGAGTGGCTCGGTCGTAGTAGTTCAGGTCGAACGAGTTGTACGCCTTAGACCAAGCCGCGTTGTAGTTCGGGTTGTCCTGCATCTCGCCGTCCTCGCCGATAACGCGGGGAGACGAGAGGACTTCCACCAGGGCCTTCTTCTCTGCGAGCAGATCCTCGGCACCTTCGTCCTGGAAGGTCTTCAGGCCCCGAGAGAACAGCTGGGCGTACAGGTCGTTCATGTAGCCCTTGTACTGCCTCCATCCCCGCGCCAGGTCCGACTGCTCAAGAGACTCACGAGCAGACATCTTGGTGCGAGCGGTGGCTCCGCTCGCTGGATCGACCGGGTTGTTTCGCTGATAGAAGAAGGCGCCCTCGGAGTAGGCACCCTCACCCTCGGCACCGACGATCAGGCCAGCCCACTCGGGGCCGACCTTGCTGATCAGATCCTGGTAGTACTTCGAGGCGTAGACAGCTTCAGCCGTAGGCTTCAGACCAGAGTTGTTCTTCGACATAGACTGCGCGAAAGTATAGGCTGAGTCGCCGTACTTGTCGTAGAACTTCTGGTCCGCGTTCTCGGGGTCAGCCGCCTGCATCTGGCGGTACTGGTGACGGAAGAAGTCGTACGGGTCCTTGGCCTGCATGGACACCGGAAGAGTCGCCGCGAACAGAGCCTTCATCCAGGTCTGCTTGGTAGCCCGGTCCGTGATCTCCTCCCACGAAGGCTTCGTCTTGCGAAGCCCCTCACGGTACTTGTAATCCTCGGCCTGCATGATGTACCACAGGTTGCCCTGGTACGTCTCCGTCAGCTCACCGGCACCGGCAGCCTTCCTGGCCCAGTTCGGGAGGAAGGTCTCCAGATTCGACTCTGTCGCACCGAACGGCAGGATGCCGAGATGCTTGTAGAAGTCGGCGATCTTAGGATCGCCGTTGGCGTCGAGCCCGGTGAACGGAAGGTTGTTCGCGGCCATCTGAACGTACGGGCCAGCACCGACCGGGATCGGCCCATCGCCGTGGTTCAGGATGATCTCGGCTGTCGACATCGGGATGTCGAAGGTAGCGTTCGGGTCAAGACCGAACGCCTTCTTGAACGCCTTACCGCCGAGATAGTCGGGGATCTGGATTACGGTGTGTCGGTCGGAGTAATCGACCAGGCGACGCTCACCGGTATCCGGATCGGTGACGTATCCGTCCTCGCTGATGCGATGACCCTGTCCGTCGGTCATGATGCCAGCCCTCGCGGGAGCACCGTAGACCTGAGGAACACGAGCCAGGATGTCAGGCTTGTCGGAGATGATGCGAGCCCAGCGGTTCCAGGACTCCTGCTGTGCACCGAAGAACGCCCCGAAGTTCCGGAGCGCATGAGACATCCTCGTCTCATAGTCCATGGTGAACGTGTTCTGCTTGACGTCCCTGAGCGCCCGCTTCCGAGCGGCGCTCTCGAACTGCTGCCGAGTAGCTTCGGTCATCCGAGTAGTGCCGGACCGGCCAGCGGCGCTCATGATGTCGTTCAGGTGAACCTTGTACCGCTGCGCGAACAGAGGGTTCCTCAGCAGGTAGCGCTGGGGCATCTGTGCCGCGATGTTGTACCAGCCGTTCATGAACCGATCGATGCTGTGCATCACCTCGTGAGAGCCCCGAGCGTACGACAGCGACTGACCGTTCACCATCGGGCGAGCCACCTCGGGAACACCTTCCAGCATGCCCTTGGTGACCTTGCCTTCGAGCGTGGCCAGCTTGACAGCGTCAACGCCAGGGAGCGCCGGGTTCAGCCACTCGTCGAGCTGGACGGTCACTCGTTCAACGAGCTGATCGTGAGGCAGACTCTGGGCGATCCTGTGGTCTCGCTTGTAGGCGAGACCGGCGGGGGTGCTGAGCCAGCGCTCCAGCTCGTCGGGCGTCTTGCCCTTCAGGTACAGACGAGCAAGCTCGTCGTTGGCGACCTGCTTGTTGAGTACGTTCAGCCAGGCGCTCATATGAGCGTCGGCACCGTGCTGGGCTACAGAGATCTGCTCCCAGTCCATCTGCCGATAACGATTCAGGAGCCGGTCAGCAGAGCTGCCCATCATGTTGCCGAAGTTCTTCTCGCCTGAAGCGAGGTCCCTGAACAGCGCGCCCTCGGCCCCCGCGAACGAAGGGTCGAAGATCTGACGCCCGATCTTCTCGTGCTTCATAGCCGCACCACCCTTGACCAGGGCGTCCATGTCGGCGAAAGCGGTACGAAGCTCGGCCATGATGTCGAGGTTGGTGTTCAGGTCGTCGGTCAGCTTCTGGACGTCCGCTGTGCGACCCTCGATGCGAGCCGTTGCGATCTTCTCGCTGAGCTTGGCCTGCTTTAGGGTGAGATCCTCGATGTCCAGGGCGAGATGCTCTCGACTGATGCGAGAAGCCTCAAGAGCACCGTCGGGCATCGCTGCCCGGCGAAGCGTCTCAAGGTTGTACTTACCACCCTTGACCGCCCGACTCACCATGTCGGCGAACCCGAAGCGAGCGACCTGGCCCAGAGTGTCGTCGGCGAGGGCTCGCGGCCCGTAGCCGAGACGGAACAGCTGAGAGAACTTCCAGAGCGAGCCGACGTAGTCAGCGAGCCCAACAGCGGACTCCCAGCCGGGACCTATCTGATTCAGGGCCTTCTGCCAGGTAGAGGCGTTCGCCTTCAGAGCCTTGTCGAACAGCTTGAAGTCGATGATCGAATGACTGTTAGCCATCTGGCTTCGGAGCAGAGGAGCCACCACGAGCTTGCCGCCGTCAGGGGAGATCATGTCAACCCGGAGAGGAGAGCCGGTCGGGTCGTACGGGTTGGGCACGTGCGCCGTACCGTACATCTCTGACCGCACGCCCGCCTGTGCGGAGGATCGCCTGGAGGCGACCTCCTTATAGAGGGACTCGGCGACCGTGTAAGAGATCTCGTCAGGAGTTCCGGTCAGACCGTTCTTCAGGTTGTATCGGTCCACCATGTTCTTGGCGACAGCCGTTTCGATCTGCGACAGGGTCGCAGCCCGCATGCCCTCATCGGCTTCCAGGTAGCGAGAGACGTACATCTCTCGGGCTTCCTGCGACAATCCTCGGACTTCCAGCAGGCTGGCGTCCAGCTGACGCCATCCGTCAGGGTCCTTGACGTCGATGTAGTGCGTGGGCTTGATGTCGTTGTACGAGTGAGCGAGCTTGACCACGCCACCGAGACTCAGGCTGTAAGCGAGGTTCACCGGAGACTTGAAGACTCCGCCCTGATCGAACGGCTTCCACTTCCGAGAAGACTGATAGGCGTTCCGCAGCTTCGCTCCGGCCGGTGTGGTGATCCGGTTGTAGTTGAGGCTGCCGATCTTGGCGAAGGCGTCGATCTTGTCGGTGATGATCCGGCTATCCCGGTCCAGCCGTGCGATCTCCTGAGACTTCGAGTCCATCAGCGCCTTGACTCGCTGTCCGAAGGGGGACGCCTGCTGCGCAGCAGGCAGTCCCTGGTAATAGCTGTCGATCGAAGAGACTCGGCTGTTCAGCTCGTTGATCTGGTAAGACAGTCGGCTGTTCTGGAACTCCAGCGTGGTCTTGGCGAACTCGTCACCCATCGACACCCGGAGCACGTTGGCGACCTCCGACTTGTCCGTCGCCTGAGCGAGGAGCTTGGCAGCCGCAGGACCGTTAGCGCTCTTGCGTAGGGTCGGCAGGTTGCGGTTCAGGACCGAAGCGGCGGTGTCCGGATTGGCTTGCTTGACGTTCCAGATCTCGTCGACGAGACCCTCGAACTGACTCTTCTGGGAGAAGCTGTCCCAGGCGACCTTGTTGGCTTCTTCGGCGGACAGTCCGGGCTGCGCCTTGAGCGCAGCCTGTTCTTCCTTCAGGATCGCGGGGGTGACAGGGGTCGTGACGAACTTGGTCTTCGCTGCACCAGCACCCTTGCCAGCGATGACCAGAGGGTCGGCGTACCAGGAGAGGCTGAAGTCCACGGCCCCCGTGGCCCACTTGCTCGGGCCGGTACCGAAATACTCCTGCTTGCGAGTCTTGAAGCCCAGCGGATCGCTGAGAGTCTTCTCGTCCTTGTAGTCGCCTCGCTCGTAAGCAAGCTCATCCTTGAGGAGCTGGTCATGGGAGAGGCCAGACCTCTCCCGCCCCTCAGGGCTCATGCCGAGCATCCACCAAGCCTGGCCGGGGCTTACGTGATGAGCAAGCTCCCACGAATCCTTGAAGCCCAGGGCCTTGTCATCGATCTCGCCAGACTTCAGGCTCTCCAGTGAAGTGCTTAGATTGAGGGCCGCGAAGGAGGCGGCGGGGGAGACAGTCTCGCTCCAAGCCTGGTACAGCTTGGCGCCGACCCACTCGATCGGCTTGAAGATCGGGAGGTCGAAGACTCCGCCACGCTGAGCTTCTCGCTGCTCCTTCAGGGCCTCGATCTGCTGCCGCGTCATCTCGCTGTCGGGCTGATTCGGGTCGATACCCATCGGCTCCCAGTATTCCAGGAGCTTGCGCCGCACAGTCGGAGGCAGGTTGTCCATCTGCTCGTAGCCGTCGAGGACGCCACGAGAAATGATCTCCATGTCCTTCGGGGAGACGTTGCCAGCCATGATCAGCCCTCCAGTTCGCCCCCATCGTCATAGTAGGGGTTGACTCCAGAGCCAAGGAGATCCTTGGCCATCTGGTTCGTTTGTGCTCGGTCGAGCGAGTTGTTGGCGAGGTCGACGCCCACGCGAGGGGCGTCCATGAACGACAGGGCGAGAGCGCCCATGTCGTCAAACCACTGACCGCCGTACTGGTACTCAAGACTCATTGCTGCCCCTTGAGCTGTCGAATGTAGTTGCGCATCGCCCAGGAGGCGCCAGGCTGGTTGGCCATGAACTCAAGAACCGGCATCCAGTTATTGAGCTGCTGCATGTCCTCGCTGCGCTGGTCCGCCAGATTCAAGGCTTCCGTTCCTGGCCCCGCCCCAGAGGCGGCCCCGGCTGTGACCGGGACGCCAGGCTGAGTCGTAGCCTCAGAGAACGGAGTCACCCGAGAAGCTGCGCTACCGAAGAGGTCGTTGAAATTCATCCCCTGAACGTTGACCTCTTGCGGCTTCTGCATGCCCTGCTGGGCTTCCTGGTACTGAGCCTGCTCACCGTAGCCAGCGTTGGGCAGGTTACGGTTCGCTTCGCTCACGGCCTTGTCGGTCCGCTTCGAGAACTTACCCGGACCTGGGGTTGGGGTTCCCATAACCTACCCTCCGCTCACTTAGGCATATGCTTGTCGGTGCCTCGCGTCAGCGAGTTCGGATCGAACGTGCCGGACTCCACGATGAACTCCCGGAACGTGTGCCCGGTCGACACCGACTGGTTCAGCCGGTCGGGACCGATGTTTCCGTCCTGGTCGTAGAAGCTCAGCTCGGGCGCCTCAAGCGCCCGGCCCTTCTCGGAACTCCAGACACCGTCCGGGCTGTGGTGGCCGACGCCGCCACGGAGATTACCTTCGTGGCCAGAGCCACTGTGCACCTGATTGAGACCCATGTGTTACTCCTTAGATCGGGCTCTGTCGCTGGGTTCTGGCCGACATCGTCGCCTCACCCTTACTTGTCATGCCGCTGAGCAGTGACATAAGGTCCATGCCCTGAGGCGGCTGCTCCTGCCCTGGAGGGCCTCCTGCGGCCCCTGGAGGGCCACCGGGTGCCTGACCACCAGGGCCACCCTGAGAGGCCGCCATAGCGGCTTCCAGGGGGTTTGTGGGAGCTGCCTGCTGCGGCTGCTCCTTAGGCTTGAAGACTTCGAGCACGGCGTCGTGGACCGACTTCCCCTTCTCGCGAAGGGCGATCAGCTTGGCCACCTTCTCCAGCTCGGGCACAGGGTCGAACATCCCCTGGGACTGAAGGGCCATCTGAGGGATAGCCGACATGTAACCCATGACACCCTGCTTAAGCGCGTCGGTGAACTGTTCGTTGTCGATCTTCTGCTGCTCCTGGGCCACGTCCAGGTTCATCGGGAGCTGTCGCTGGAAGAAGTCCCTTGAGATGAGCTGATCGCCTCGGAGCTGGAGAAGGCCAACGATGGCTCGGGCCGGGTCCTGCCCCGCCGCAAAGCCGTACGTGACATCGACCGTATAGTCTCCATCGATATCCTTAGCGGGTACGTAGGACTCCTCGAAAGGCGAGCCCTGGACCGTGCCGCGTATCGTCTTCTTCTCGTGCCCCCACAGCTTCTCGTCCATCTCGAACGCGAGCCCGATGGCGACGCGAAGGGCCTCGCCGATGACGGCTTGGCCCGTGGTGATGACGGTGTTGAATCCGCCCATCAGGGCCTGAACGCCTCGACCGGTGATGATGCTGGCGTCCATGTTGCCGGACCTGGCTTCAGGGGTGCGCGTTCCGACGCGCAGCTCCTGTTCGAGGATCTGGGATTCCTGGAATGAGGCCATCGGGATGTCGATACCGACACGCTTGATCTTGTCCGGGTTGTCGGTTCGGATGATCGCATCGTCGCCGAACGTCATCTTCTGGACGTCGCGGGGGACAGCCAGGGGAGCCCTGACGGTCTTCTCTGTGGCTTCCAGTCCAAGGAGGGCCATGCGGCTCTTTGCCAGCTGGACCCAGATCGCGTCGTCGAACGCACCACGGATCTCGTTGTCGTAGCCGGGGCGCTTGCCGATCGACACGTAGATCTTGCCGAGCGGGTTGTCCATCCGGTCCACGAGCTGCTGTCCGTGCTGCGGCAGGTACATCACGATCTGCTCTGCGTCGCAGTACTTGACGACCTCGATCTCACGCTGCTGCCAGCCGACATCAGATCCTCGCGTGTTGTTCGACTGAAGCACTCGCATCAGCTGGGGGTACTTGGCGACCAGGTGGATCGCCTCTTCGCGCCACACCTTGGTGTAGCTCTTGAGGCGGCCGAAGAGATCCCACTCCGGATAGACGCCCATCGGATTCTCGATCCTGATGTGCGGGCGCTTCTCGATGAAGTCGGGCTCGATACAGTAGATCGCCATCCCGTACGTGAGATAGTGGTCCGAGGCCGTGATCTGCTTGCCCGCGTACAGGTGCGACTCGGTCAGGTACCAGTTGGCGATCTTCGTCTTCTTCGAAGAGAAGTTCTTCGCCTTGTTGGTGGTCATGATACTGGTCGTGCAGTTGACCGAGGGCATCACGCCCATGACCTCGGCCATATCCCGAGCCGAGGTATCGACCAGGTTGGCCACGATCGGCTTGGGCCATGCGTCAGGCATGGACCCAGGGATCACGGTGTCGACGTCGCCAGAGCGGACGTCATGGACGTCGCGATGCCGCTGATCTCTGTCGGCGGAGGCCCTGCGCAGTGACTCGACCTTGTTTGTGATGTTCTCCAGTGTAAGGGCCATCTCACCTCCTTAGTTCTTCGGCTTGGCGACCTTCAGTCGCTTCCACGTCTCCGGACCGGGGTAGCCGTCGGCGTCATCGCCGGACCAGCCCTGCTTCTTCTGGAACCACGTCACGGCCTTCTTGTCGGCGTAAGTGAACGTAGGTCCGGGGCCCTTCTTGTAACCCTTGTAGCCAGCCCTCACGAGGGCTCGCCCCAGTTCAGTGATGAGGGGATGCGTCTTCCCCAGCTTGAAGAAAGATCGCCCCGGAAATGGAGCGTAGACGGGGGTAGGCTTAGGAGCGGGCTTCCCGCCTGCCCGAAAGATATCCGGCATCGGGCCGGGGTCCACGTGGTCGTTACCGGGAACCTGGTTGTGGCCGTAGTGGCCGCCCAATCCGATCCAGTCGGACAGCGAGACGGTGTCCCGAGCCCACGCGACCGGCTTGCCGCCAGGCCAGCGGTCGACGATCCCGAGCGAGCGAAGCCACTCCATGATCTCGGGCAGCGGCTTCATCGGTGTCTCTTCGAGGGAGTTGTAGGTCTTGCCGTCCACCGTCTCGCCCTTGGTGAACACCCACTCGATCTGGATGTTGTACTTGCCGGTGCGGTTGGTTCGGACGTCGCCAGCGTTACGCAGGGCCAGGGCCCTGCTGTCGGCGGGGAGGAACTGGGCGACCTCGCCAGTGAAGGGATCGGCCAGAAGGTGCGGCGCCACGCCAGCTCCCCCGCCCGAGAAGTACCCCACATGGTCGCTGTAGTCCCAGTTGGTCGAGTTGGAGGTCGTGTGATGGGTGGCCCGGCTGGGGCCACCCTCCATTGCCCCCTCGTCACCGATAGGGTGTCGGGCCGCGCCCGGCATCCAAAGATCCACCATTATGACCACCAATCTCCAGCGCCGGACGAGCCGACCTGGCTAAGATAATCCAGGTCCACAGTGACCTGCTTGCGCTTGTCGCGCTCGGACTGATACTCGTTGTTGACGTGGAACACGGTCTCGATGTCGTTCACCAGCTCACGCGCCCTGGTCTCTGCGAACCAGAGGGCCATGACGGTATCCTGCTTCGCCTTCGACTGAGGGAACCAGGTGACGAGCTGCTCGACGAGGGCCTTGACGCCCTCGTTCTGGGATCGACTCGGGAGCCTGATCAGACCCTGACCCTCCAGGGCTCCATCGAACAGCATGGACATCGAGGCGACGCCGAAGTCGGCGTCGTTCTTATTGGCCCCGGTGAAGTGCTCCTTCAGGATCGTACCCCTGGAGCCGAGGAAGTTCCTGAGGTCTCGGTTCTGGGTGACCATCAGGTTCATCGCGTTCTTCTCGATGACCCACTCGTGCATGTGGTACTTGACGGTCCAGTCCTTCAGCTTGTTGAAGAGGTCGTCCGGCTTCTGGTTTGGGGCCGTCCATACGTCAAGGACATGCCGCATCCCGGACATGCGGTCGACACCAAGGACCACCGCTGCTGCGTGTCCGGTGATAGCCGGGTCGAAACCTCCGACCACGTATAGCCCGTCCATTCCATGCGGCCTGTGTCCAGGGGCACCGGGGGACATGAGTCCCGCAACTCGCATCCCATCGATACTAGCAGCCACCTTGTTGGCAGGGAAGATCGCATCCTCAACCACCTGCTCCTGCTGGTAGACCATCTTCCAGTTCTGGGGCGAGCTGGTGGCTCGCCGTCGTGCTAGCGACCTGCCCGAGTGCCAGGGGAAGAGTCCGTCTGCGTTCGCCTCCACCAGGCGTCTTGCTCCCAGCGAGACCGGGGGTCGGTTGGTCCAGGGTGCGAGAACAACCCAGTCGTCTGGAGACTCGGCGAACTCAAGAACAGCAGGCTGAGTGAGGTACGTCCACGGAGACTCCTCGTCTTGGCCATACCACTCGGGCTTCTGAATCTCGCTATAGAGTTCCACAGGAGCGAGACGGGTGCCGACGAGTAGGAGAACGCCGCCAGGGTAGGTGAGTCGGTTGATGACCTCTCGCTGGATCCAGTCGATCTGCTTCTCGAACTCATGGGCGTTCTTACCTGTCACGGTGTCGTCGAGGATGATGAGGTCGGCACGGTTACCGTAGATCTGGCCGTTCATGCCCAGAGCCTGCACGGTAGGCGTAGCCTCGCCGGAGTCTCGGGCTTCAGCGTTCACGTAGATGGAGTCCGCCGTCCACGACGCGCTGTTCGCGTCGAAGCCGCCGTCAGGGGCGAAGTCGTGCTGAAGCTTCTTGTACGCAGGGTTGGCTCCAGCCAGCCTGTCCTTGATCGCCCTCAGGAATCGCTTGGCCATCTCCTGGGTCTGCGACACGATGATGATACGGATATTAGGGTCCTGGCAGATCCGCCAGGTGGTGTAGTTCACCGTGATCGTCGTAGACTTGGCGTGCTCGGGCGGAGTGTTCACGATGAGCATGCCGGGATCGCCGGGCTTGTAGATCTGGTTAGCGTGGAGGTCGCGTGGTTCGCGACCTTCCAGGAGGTCGTACCACTGGAGCTGGTGACCAAAGAGCTTGGTGTCGAGATACTCTTCACAGAAGGTGGGGAAGTCGGGGACTTCCTCCCGCCTGAGCTGGGCACGTTCAGCGGGTTCCATCTGAGTCAGACGGTTGTATTCCTCACGGAAACCCTTGTCGCTGTTCCGGTAGTACTGGACAGCCTGCTTGGTGATGCCCAGGTCGAGGATAGCCTTGGACATCGGGATGCCGTTCCTCAGGTAAGCGAGGATCGTATCCTTCTTCTCCTTGGTGGTCCGGTTGACAGGTCGAGGCATCGTGTCTCCTAACGTAGGGCTATGTGGACCTACAGGAGCAGCGAAGCCTGCTCAACTTTGTCAGCCTTGCCCGAAGGGGTTGTCCTTATACGCTCCCCGGCCGCAGGGCCGGGAGCTATCCAGCGGGGAGAGATTCCGGGAAGGAGAGGCTACCTGTAGGGCAGCCCTCAAGGCTGCCTATAGTAGTACTAGTAAGAGGCAAACCCGAAGGGGTTTGCCGTCTTGTTAGGCTTAGCTGTAGGACACCCCTAAGGGGGTGTCCTCTAGGTAGCTTGCTCTCTTCTATAGGTTCTATATATAGAGTGGGGGCTGACACGCCTTGCCACGCAAGGGCTTGACCAAACTTTTACCAAACTACTTCGGAGCGTAGTCAGGGAGGGCCTGGTTCGTCACTCTCTGTAGATCTGAGGGGGGTCAAGTTTGATGGTAGATTTCTGAGGGGTCTCACTCCCCTCCCCTCGCCCGTGTCTTAAATGCCCCGGGTTGTCCTGATATGTCCGTTTCCGATGTGTCCCAGTTTGCCCCAGTCTGCACCCTGTCCAGTTCGCCCCAGTGTGTCCCAGTTTGCGGGGGTGTCCGGTTTGCCCCGGCTCGTGGTGGTGTGTACACATAGTGTGCTCAGATGAGCGACTATGCGCTCACATGAGCGTACTTATCGTCAATGTGACGAGATATGGTTGACTTGGGCAACCGTTAGCCTGCCTAAGGAGTGGGGGACTATACCCCCCCAGGGTATGCAGACATAGGTCAACCATGGTCTAGGCCATGCACCAGGCACGCTTTGTGTCATGACATAAGGACAATCCATACGCGAGAGGGGATGAACACGCGCACGCGTAGGGCCTACGAATCACAGGTGAGCGAGGTTACCCACCCTTGGATCTAAGGGAATCCAAAGCTATCTCTCTTGGATACGCAGGCCAGGCTCGAGCCTGGCCTTGGATACAGCGATTACGGCAGCGACTGTCACGTTCACAGTCACGTTTACACCAGCAACGATCTAGCTCCCGAGCTGCCATTCCTCCCCGCTCCAAGGGCCAGCGCGAGGCGCTGACCTGCTGGTTCTCCACGTTTGCGCAGGTGCTTTCAGGTTTCCGAGGCGACTTCGAAGTTTCTTCTTCGCAGGTCAGAAGGCTGCCGAGCTCGATGATCAAGGCTCTAGTGTCCGTTTCATCCTGGTCTGCCCACCCCTTTGCCCGCGACGTTCCAGACTGCGAAGCGCAGAGTTATGCCTGTCACCACGACGAACCAGCCGGAAGGCGGGGGAGGCGAGGGAGGCACCGATCCTTGATCAACTCAACAGTGGCTTGACTCGAAGTGCGACGCCTGTAACGGTCGTGCAAGGCTCGGTTCCCTGCGTGGGAGCAACGAAGTCCGATGGTTGGACGTAGGCGAGTGAGTGTCACCGAGGGGGCCTTTGCGCCCCAGAGGTGATGCCCCAACACGCAGGGCACAGGTTGCCGCTTGACACGCCCCCTAGGGCGTGTCTTAGAGTCCTCCTCAACGCCTCACAGAGGCCCACAGAGCACCGCCTGAGACCAGTCACCCCTAGGGGTTAAAACACGGTCGAGGGACGCTCGGCAGGGCCTCACAGAGGCAAGGGGAAGCCTCTTGACAGCCCCTCCGGGGGCATGAAAGAGTCAAGCCACTAGCGAGACAGGCGGATGTCGCAAGACCTTCGCCCCCGAACGGGGGTACCGCCACAAGGATCGCTAGGGGCGCCGCAAGGCGCCCCAAAAAGGTCAGGGCTCTGCTCTGACCGCAGGTACGAGATCGCGGCGAGTAGAACGGCTCCCTTCCGGGTTCCGGGCTCACAGCGATTGGGATGGACCCTCCTGCGGCTCTGTAACGGAGCAGTCGGTAGGGCGGCCTCAGGGCCGCCCCGCCTCAAGGGCCTCTGGTGAACGTTACTGCCGGTCATAACGGTGGGACGGGACAGCATCCAGAGGAGTCGGAGAAATCCAGGGCCGATCTTTGAGAACTCAACAGTGTGTCGTCTAGCAGGTGATCTAAGTGATCGCTAGGCAGGCTCCATGCCGCCCGCTAGTCACGTCCGCGCCGCTAGGCGCTCCCCATACTGCAAGTACTGAGAATGTGGGCGCCGAACGCAAGGAACAACGTGGCTAGGCCAGGGCTTAATGTGGCCGCCGAACATCACTGAACGCTGCTAGGCAGTCCAACGCGACGCCGACAGAGTCGGCTAGCTCTAAGCTAGCTTGCTCCGCAAGCGTTGCGATTCCCTGTAAGAGCCATCGGTTACAGGGTGACAGTACCTAGGGGCAACCCGACAGTCAGCGACGCAGCGAAGCTGCTAGCGAAAGCTAGCTCACTTCGTGAGCTGCGCATCACCCTGTAACCCCTTGGCTCCGCAGAGAGAGGTAAGGGATAACCCATGAAAGTTACTATGGGTGGACACGCAGCTTCCGGTAGGGTGTCACACGCCATCTTCGGCGCGTGGACCTACAGCGGGGTGAACAAGTCCTGGTGTGGCGTTACCCTTTCGGGCAACGACCACAAGACGGTGGGTGACGTTGAGGTGACGTGCAAGCGTTGCGTCAAGATCGTCCCCACTTTCACGACAGCTCAGCGCAACACCGCGTTCGAGTTGTTGCAGGCGTGGGAGGCTGGCTTCGACTTCGGGGTCAGCTGGACCGTGCGTCATCAGGCGGTGCTCGACGTCGTCCCCTCGTGGGAGGGCTCGGGCATCACTCTGGCCAGGATCATCCTTTCGGGAGGCAAGTGATGTGGGTTCTCTGTGTGATCATCGGCTTGGTGGCGCTCGGCGCCGTCGGATACGGCGCACTCCTGTGGCTGTTCCGCATGATCACCAAGGGTTGGCTGTAGGGAGAGAGATGGATACTCATCGAGGGTTCAAGGTTGGCGACTACGTGATCGCCGACCGCGCCTCGTTCGACACGTTCGACGAGACGTGGAAGATCGTGGCGCTCGGCTACAATCTGAGGGGGCGGGAGTTGGTCCACGTGATCGACATCGCCACACTGAACAAGATCCAGCCTAGGCGGACGGTGTTCTATCCGCCCGAACTAAGCTACGAGGACGGCAGTCAGCCTGCCTAGCAGGCAGGGCGGAACAGTACTCGGGAGGTGCGACTCCTCCCCCGCCCACTGGCACGCTTCCGACGTGCCTGCACAAGGCTTACAGGAGGAATCATGAGGACAGTTCGTAACACGATCGCTGGTACGGTCGGGATCACCGTGGGCCTCCGTAAGGACGGCTCTGTGGCCGTCCTGTTCGACGACGACTCTATCGCCTGGTTCGACACGGAACTCTTCACCAAGTACTTCGAGGAGGTCTGACCATGAACGAGTGCCAGGAACAGCAGGTCTGGTTCGAGTTGTGGGGCTTCGACGGCTTCCGATGGGAGTTCATCGCAGACTTCGACAGTCGAGTCTACGCCGAGCGCCACGACCAGGAGAATGACTACGGCTACGAGCAGACCCGCATCAAGCGGGTCTACGGCACGGCATTGGAGCGGGGTTAGCCTCGCTCCAGCCCTGACTAGCAGGCACTAGGGTGCGAGCCCCTAGCAGGGCACTGGAGCGCCCGTGAGGGGCGCTCTGATTCAAGGGAGATGGACATGAACGCTTACCAGGTCGCAGAACTCCTCAACGCCATGATCAAGGCCGGTGAGGGCGGCACGGTGCGACGCTCAGGTGACCCGCTCCCCAGTCGGGGGTACTATGTGGGTGGCCTGTGCGAGTCTCTCGTCTTCGATAGCGTCGACACCGTCGACCGAGGCGAGGTCGCCTGGTTCATCGGCAACCACTTCGCGTCGTACTACGGCGTATGGGTGGACACCGATGACAACAAGGTGTACATCGACGCGGTCTCTCATTTCATCTTCCGCAAGAACGCCCTTGAGACGGGCAAGGCGCGGGGAGAGATCGCCGTCTGGGACATCAAGAACAACTGCGAACTCCGTGTCGCAGAAATGGAAGACTGACCTTGCCGGTGACGCTCCTGGCGGGGTGAGATGGGCCATGAAATAGGCCCACAGGGCGACTGGCAGACATCAAGGTTCGAGTCCTTGACGCCCACGGGGTCGGCAAGTAGTCGACCTTAGGAATGAGGACTATCGTGCGAGAAGAGAAGCTGATCGCCATCGTTTTGGTGATCTTCGTGCTCCTGGGCCTTCTTTACGCCCTCTCCTCTTGCGGTTCGGGCAGCACGTACTACCATGTGCCCAGCTTCGACACCCACAAGAGCAAGACCCACAAGCCTTCGGGCGGGTCGGGCTTCAAGTGGGGCGGTGGCACAACCCGCAAGCGCTAAGCACGTCTAGGGTGACCGGCAGTCACCGGGGTTCGAGACCCCGGCACCCGCTGAGAGCGTCGCAGGGACGCTCTTGAGGAGGAATAGAATGTCCAAGTTCAGGACGTACTACATGGACACCGCACTCTTCAACCTCCCGGAGGTGATTGAGACCGCAAAGGAGCGCCTGGCCGACGTGGAGTTCGACACTCTCGTCGGGACCGGCTTCTCTGGCGGTGTCGTGATCCCCAGCCTCGCCCTGGCCTTGGGTAAGAAGTTCGTCCTGATCCGAAAGGAGACGGACGACTCCCACCACGGCAAGGGCCAGCTCCTCGGTGAGCTGGGTGACCGCTGGATCTTCGTGGACGACTTCGTGTCGTCCGGCGTGACTCGCAAGAGGGTGATCGAAAAGGTCGCCGCCGCCCGAGCGGCGAACGGGTTCGGCGATCCGATCGCGTCCGAGATGGTCGGGCAGTACATGTACGTGAACTACTCCGACGAGGGGCCGAAGTTCGAGGGGTACATCCCCGAGTGGGCGGAAATCTACTGGTAGGACGATGGTAGCCAGAACGGCATACACCTAGGTTCGAGTCCTGGGCTGGCACAACGAGTGTGTAGCTGGCGGCAATAGCGCTGACACGACACGGTTACTGTAAGGCAGGGCCGTGCCGAGTGTCAGAGGTTCGTGGGTTCGAATCCCACCACACTCGCTGGCGACACGAGGGTGTCGCCTGGCTCACAGGAAGAGGATGAACATGCGATACGGACAGGTCGGCCGCAAGGAAGAGGCTGAGTTCATTCGCGACTGGTTCAGGGTCATGGATAAGCATGGCCGCGCCACCTACCAGGCACCCGACGGCTTTAAGCGGCTCGGGAACGGTGCCTACCGCGTAGCTTACCTGGCAAAGGACAGCAACGTGGTCTACAAGGTGCAGTGGCGGGCGACGGAGCAGTACCAGAGTAACCGTAGCGAGTACCTCAACCTGCGTAGCATGATGCTGTGCAAGCTCCCGGAGGAAATCCGGTTCCCCAAGTACCATCTGTGGGAGCTGGACACTCCGGGGGACGAGGTCGCGGCGATGGAGTACCTTCCCAAGCTCCTGCAAAACTTCAGCACGTTCGGCGAGGGCAGTCGGCTCTGGGCGGCGAGGAACACGCTCTGCCGAGTCTTCCCCGCCCTCTGGGACAGCCACGGCGGCAACATCGCCGTGGACGAGGAGACCGGGCAGATCGTCCCGATCGATCTCGGCGGATACTACCGCCACGGCGTTCGGGACTATGACTACTGACGCACCACAGCCTTGACTAGCAGACACCTGAGTGCGAGTCTCAGGCAGGGCGCTGCGCTTACGGCGTAAGCCGTGCGCTTTAGACGCCACTTCGTGGCGACGTGGCGACGCACAAAGCGTCGCCTTCTTCAGGGAGGACTAATGAAAGAACTGTTGCAGCTTCTCCTGGAAGAGGCGGAAGCCGAGGAGCGTGACCACTGGTACAGTCACGACTACGGCGTCGAAGACAGGGCCCTCCAGGCCCTTCAGAAGGTCATCCGCAGGGCTCAGGCCCGACTCGAAGAGGAGAAGTGACGTGCACGGTATCGGCAACTTCCACGACGCTCAGACGATCCTTCACTGGGTTCGGGCCCACGGGTCCAGCGATCGATGGAACAAGCCCGTCTGCGTCCTCGACAAGTCCGCCCCGCAAGGGTGGGAGTTCGTGGGGACGGGGAGCGATCGGTCCGTGTGGCGCTCCCCGGAAGGGGTCGGCTACAAGGTTCAGCACAACGACTACGGTCAGTGTGCTGGCGAGATCGTCAAGCTCAAGGAAGTCTGGAGCGAAGGACCGATCGACGGCATCCGGCTCCCGCAGTTCGAGAGCTACGAGGTGGGGGACGAGCTTGTCGTTGCGATCGAACTGATCGACGGCCTCACCCTCGGCAAGTATCGAGGTCCGGACGAGGATGACTTCTACAACCTGATGCACAAGGTCGAACGCAAGTACCATCTCTGGGACATGCACGAAGAGAACTGCATGGTGGAAATCTCCACCGGCAAGCTCGTGCCCGTCGACTTCGGCTAAAGGGATTAGGGCGAACGGCATACACCTAGGTTCGAGTCCTAGGCGCCCACGAGAGCGCCCATGAGGGGCGCTCTGATAGGAGCACATGATGGACGAATATTGGGACTCCAGCGACCAGTGGATCGAAGAGGGCGTCTGCATCGTGTGCAGGACTCGCTCTGAGGCCATCGTCTGCTCGGCCGTTTGCAGCGACGTGCTGTCAATCCGGGAGAGCGGTCGCGACTGCGGCGCATGATACACTGGTACTAGTACTACGAACGGAGTTCGGCATGGCGTCTCGTAAGCACAAGCGGTACGGCCAGGGTGGCTTCAAGCACAAGCACACCCCCAACCTCGCCCGCCCCAACGGCAAGGCGTGGAAGAAGCTCCCCAAGGGGTTCGACCTGTACCGTGGGCGACTGATCACGGTGCGCCAGGACCTCGGCGGCACTACGGACTTCTTCCTCTGACTCCTGCATGACCAGGGAGAGCCGCGCCAGCCTTCGGGCTGGCCGGTTGTCCCGGCATCATGACGGTGTCGACTCTTAGAGGAGAATGCATGACGGACGATGGAATGAATCCGGCAGAGGCTGCCGCAGAGGCGATCCTCAAGGGGGAGTTCGATAAGGCGCAGGCCGAGTCGTGCCCGCAGGGCGCCGACTGTGCCGTCCACTTCCGCAACAACGAGGAGTACGTCGAAGAGGAGTACGAGTACGCTCGCATGATCGACTATGTGGGCGACTTCGTGGTCATCACCGACGACAGCCCCGAAGGCAACGGCGCTCTCGTTGTCCTGAGGGCGGCCCTTGGCCTGATCGACAAGATGCCCCCTCGCTGGGAGACCTGCGTCTATTACGTGGGTGAAGGCGTCATCGGCGACCTCTCCCGGAAGGGTGAGCAGGAGCGCCGTGACGCGCTCCGGTACCGTTGGCTGCATGGCGAGTGGTCGGAGCTGAAGACTGTTCATCAGTCGACTGTGACGGCCCTAGCGTCCGGCCTGATCGACGTCTCGAAGCCTGTGGAGGGCTGATGGGATTCAAGGTGGCTAAGGAGGACGTCATCGAAGGCGTCGCTTACGCCGCTGGCGTGTCCGCCGAGGAGCTTCTGAACCGCATCGGTTCGGATTACTACGAGGTGGAGATCCGTGAGGACGAGAGGGACGTCCACGCCTACGACCAGACGGTCTACAGAGTGACGATCAAGATCGAACCCGTGGAGGGCTGATGGGACTCAAGCGAGAGAGCCTCAAGCGAGTTGAGGGTGTGGGTTACTACACATCCTACGGCTCGGACGCGAACGACGTTCTCGGCTACATCGAGAGTGACGTTCAGGACAGGCTGGAGGAAGACCCGCCGTACAACAGCTACGACAAGACCTTCAAGGTGACCATCATCGTCGAGGAGATCTGATTCCGTCCGCCCCTTTCGGGGGGCGGCGGTCTAGTCAGCACGAGTGGCCGAAAAATAAGTAGGCCCCCACCTTCGCACAGCCTTAGGGTTAGGTGGTTGTTCGCTCGTGCTGGCCAGTCCGCAGCAAGCGGAAATCGGAGAGGGGTAGCATGGCTATCTACGTGGTAAGCAGGTCCGGCAACAAGAACTTCGCACTGTATACCGACAGCGTC
>Ga0105041_100011_pt1 | contig 20182 bp, 20 predicted proteins | sample LS_189metaG_FD_91486 | JGI IMG/M metagenome (GOLD analysis project Ga0105041, IMG submission 91486) | Switchgrass associated microbial communities from Austin, Texas, USA - LS_189 metaG | ecosystem: Host-associated > Plants > Phyllosphere > Phylloplane/Leaf > Endophytes | place: USA: Austin... | reverse complement strand
GAATCAATCGGGTATATCTCGGAGTCTTTCGGGTGTGGCATAAAAACCCCTCAAATTAAGCTAAAAAAAGGGTATAAAAATAAATATTTGAAAAATGTAACAACTTTCAAGATTTAGTTGTATATTTACTTAACAATTTAAAGCTAAAACAAATGGACCAAATCGCAGTAAAAAAGGACATCACTGAAGAAGCTAAAAAGATACTTGCTCCTGCCATGAATGGCTTTTGTAAGCCAGCACGCGTTAAGTCGGAGATGGAGATTTGGATTGAAGATCGCACAATGGAGATCAGAGTAAACGAAGGACTAGATGAGCCGGAAGCAAAAGAACAAGCAATCAAAGAATGGGAAGGTAGTCAGAACTGAAAAGTTCCCCTTCCTTGTTTCAAACGGTTTTGATAAAACTGGAATTGTTGTATGGGTGGATTACGGTCATTATTTCAAAGTGTTTCTTAAATCAGAGTATGAAAAAGGACTTTAGGACAATAATGAAATCTAGGCGAGAGAATAAGCTTATAACACAGGTCGATTTCGCAAGGCAATTAGGCATAACCCCAAAGCATTTGAATCTGATTGAAAACTGTAATGCATTCCCATCTTGGCCGCTATTCTTTGAAATGTGTTTGAAACTACAACTTGACTTTATAATACATGAAAAACAAGCCTACCCACGGAGGTAAACGCAAAGGATCAGGGCGAAAGAAAAAAGAACCCACGGTAGTAATGCGCATACCTATCTCAAAGGTTCCTGCCGTTAAGAAATTGATTTCGAAGCGTTAGCCCCCCTATTCTTCTTCAATATTTCATCGATCTGCTTTTGAATCTTTAACCGCTCAAGCTGCTTTTTAACATCGTGTTTTGATGACCATTTCATAGGAAAACTAGGTTAAGGAAAGTCAGTGTCAGGTAGTGACAAAGAAAAAGAGGCCACGCCGTTAGCGCTAAAAATTGGCCTCTCTAGTCTTCCCCCACTTTAGACTATTTTAAGTTCCTGTCTTTTTTCTTCAGAAAAGATATATCGATGTTTTTAGTTACCGTGTCGGTGACCTTTTCCACTGATCTTCCTATCACATATCCGCCCATTCCAAGTTCAAGCAGCGCCCAAAAGTTCTCAGGTAAGTCCGATTGTGGAAGATTGAAAACCCTGGAAATGAAGTATTCATAGATAACGATAAAACCAAAGGCCAGCATTAAAATTGGCCTCCATGATCTCTGCAAGAAATTACCCTGCCCTTCAGTTGTGATAATAGAGGTTTGCGCTTGAATGACGTTGACTAAATTTGTCAAGACAGTATTTGTTAACTTTTCTTTTGCTGCTGCTTTTTCGTCATCAGAGGTCGAAAGTCCGTCCACCGTTTCGGCGATTGTCTTTGTAATTTCTTCGCCGCCCTTGCCGAATATCTTTGTAAGTATGTTGCTCATCTGTATCTGTAAATTACTCGTCTCTCTTTTATTAAAGTCCTGCACTCGATCAGGATATTGCCCTGCTCACGTTTTCATTGGAGATCCGCGAAAGAATTAATTCGGTTCATCCATCCTTTTAAAAAAACTTTCAAAACAGGTTTTTTCTCCGCTAGATTTTGATAATACTCGATTCTCTTTTGCTTGTAGCTGGCATATAACGTTACTTCATCAGCGTTGTTTATTGCGGCTAGTGTCTTTGGTCCGACAATACCATCCTCCTCTAATTGCAGAACACGCTGCATTAACTTTATTCCCCAAGATCCACAGTTAACAAAGCCATCAAACATGATATTAGCGATGTGCTGCGATTCTATTTTATCACCTTGCATCTTATCCCAAAACCTGCGCTTGTAGACCTGCTTCGCTTCTTCTTCGGTTAAACCTTTAATATCAACATCGCCGTCTCCATCGCCGTCAAGGTCAACAAGTCCGTCAACCCTTCCATCCAAGCGATCGGTGATGCCCCTGTTAGTTTCTCCACCCGGATCTGCTGGATGATTCACATAACCACCTTCCCAAACAAGGGTGTGTGGAATTGCTATTTCAAACTTTGCCATAATTCTTTATCCTCCAAATTGTTTCTTTAACCACTCAATAAGCCAAGGAAGTCCGAGTGACGCAGCCGCCGAAAATCCTCCAATCCAGTACTTTTCATTCCGGTTTTTGTTTTCAAGTGCCGTAATTCTTTTCTCATCTTCTTCCTGACGGTCGATAAGCCCTTTTGTTTTGTTCACTTTGTCACCATGAACTCCACGCTTTAAATCCTCAACATCGTCGCCGATGGTGTCGAGCTTGTTTAAGATTTTATCCAGCTTATCGTTTTCCCTGTCGCTCATTTTTTTTAGTTCATTGCTATTTTCTCGTACTCTCTTTTCTCATGAATCAATCTCTTTCTCTTTCGATGTTTCGTGTATATCGTTATTAACCACATCACCATATAGATGATGAGAGTAGTCATTTTTTTAAGTAGGTTTTATTCCAGTTACATCCGTATTAGTGAAGTAAACATTTCCGACCCGACACTCGGTAGCACCGTCATACGTAGTTTCATCAAGCAGATAGTACATTACTTTCATCGTTCGTGTTGCTCCGAAACTTGCAACGTGCGATCCGATCGACTCCCAAGAATCACCATCCCATCGGTAAAAAGTTGTTGTCGTCGTCGTGTGATTATAGTCTATTTTATACTTACCTGTCTGATAAGCGATTTGTTGGTTGTAAACAAGTGATCCATTAGACCACACGCGAAGATTCAATGCATCCGCGCCACCAATACCGTACGCGATCGCTGCGGAGTTTCTTTCATGGACTTGTGGCGTGGTAGTATTATTATACATACCGTAAAAGAACTGCGGATTGTTGTTAGCGCCGCGATCTGGAACTTCGAAGTCAAATACCAACTGGGCGCGTGTGGATGGAATATTTTTAAGGCTTATACATGATTGTGTGCCGAGTATGCTTGTGGTAACTATCTGTACCTGGTGTTCACAGTGAGCGATTAATTGATTATCATCTACAAGAAAGTATGCGTCAAGATTTCTGTTAGGGAACAGAATTGCCCACTTAGCGTAATTGGGTACGTTATCTCTGAACTCATCGTAGATATAAACACTACTCTGCGCAATTGTATGACTACCTGTTACCGGACTACCGTAAACAATACTTCCACCTCTGCCATTGAACGGGTAAACTGCGTAGTGATATGTTGTTCCATTTGTTAAGCCATAGTCTTCAAAATCAGTTCGTGTTCCGATAAAAACCACTGTCCCATCACCCAACGTTTCGCCATGCGCATAAGTATTATCATCGGACGGAACGCCAGTAGGTGCCGCTCCGGATCTTCGAATAATTAAATATCCGTCAGAATCACCAGTCCAGTTAAGCCATGCACTAGTATCAGTGCCGCGTGTAAAAGTTAATCCTGTCGGAGCGTTAGGCTCAGTTGGTGTAGGCTCCTCGTATTCAGTTACAAAATTGTTTGGTAATGTGATGTCAAACTCTGATGGGTCGTACCATCCTATAGGATGACCATCGACGGATTCCATATGAAGATATTGACGGAAATTGGCGTTCGTACCTTGAATGGTAAGGAGCCATGATTTCGGGTCTTTATCGTTAGAACTCCAATATTTTGTAAGATTCGCAATGTTATTAACAACGAAACCATAGATGCTGTCACGCTTGGCAGCTTTTCCGGCGAAGATGTCGCCTACCTTGTAGTGATCGTGGCCGTGTAGCCATGCACTTATAAGACCAGAACTATTACGGAATAAGTCATGTATTTTTGACGACCCTCTGGTTTGTCCTGCGTAATCTGTTCGATGTGTTCCGATATAACATAGGTAACCCTCAGCACCGTCGTTAGTAGGATCGTCTCCATGAATCCCGTTGTTCCATGAATCTGAGTCTTTCCATCCACTCACTAGCGTAGAATCCCTGAGAGCATGGTGAGTGAGTAAAATAATATTCTTATCTAGGTTTTTGAAAATTACATCAGTCACCCATTCATATGCTTCAAGACTCCAACCACCAGTAGGATAACCGCTCGTTTGACTCTCTGCTTCTGTGCCACGGCCACCTTCATTTAATGGTAGGTGGTTGTAGTCACTAATCTTTAGGAATAAAGTGTTGCCTACCGGAACGTAATATCTCAGATAGGTGCCAACTATCGGATAAGGTCTGTTAGCGTTTACCACACCTGAAGTCGAAGGATTCTCACCGGCGGGATCAATGTATTTTCTAAATACCCAATTTTCACCTTCAGGGGCATCGCTGTCATTTGCATCGTGGTTACCCATGATTTGGTAGAATCTCTCACGACCATATTCACTGGCTCCGTATTGGGCTAAAATTTCAGCGCCTTCCGCATCCGTAAACTGATGACCATCTGCTGTATCTCCAGCATAATCGCCAACTGACAAACCAAAATCGTAATCTGTTTCTGCTTCTATTTGAGTAATGGCGCTTCCAAGGGAATCCCTTCCGTTATCTTTATCTCTCTTAACATGAGGGTCACCATAAAGCCAAATTTTGAGTACAGTCTCTACTGCTTCTCCACTAGAAGCAAGCCAATCTACTCCTAATGTTTTTTTCCACCAGTTAGCCCGAGGATATCGGCATTTGTTGTTCTTGCATTTAGGCATTTTATGGACTGCTCTCGACTTCGCATAAAACAAATTCAACCTCTATTTCTAGAGCATATATATTCCAATTAAACCTATGTTTCTCGTAAGCTGTTTTTCCAAGCTCAGTTTCATAAACTGATTCATGGTCGGAGTCTGTGTCTATATCAGCGTCGATGTAAACGAAATCATATCCATCAATCGTAAACCTATCTGGGAAGTCGCGCAATAATTCAATGATTAAATTTTCTCCGAGCTCTACTTTATGAGCAATAACAAAACGAAGAGTTGCAGACTTTCGGTTGCCCTCTTTTATTCCCCACTCATCATCTTCATTTGCAACGCGAAAGGGTCCATTGGTTAACCTGACCCATGTTATCAATTCGTATCGATCATCCAGAGAGACTTGATTCGTGCCTCTATCAGCCTGACCGTTTATGATCTTCACGGGCATGGGCTGATCGCTCGACGGTGTGCCTGTTGTTTTTGTCATCAACTCACAGTAACCCCAAAGCCTTTTATTCACAGAGGGGTATCTGCTAGATGTCCACTGGTCAATCTGGTCAACGATGTCTATCATAAAAGTTTCTCAACCTCTGCCTTGTGTACGTCTCCGAGTAAATTCAATTCTTGTTCGGATAGGTCGAACACATCTTTGTTGTATTTATCCTGTAACCATTGCGATTTCTCGTAGTTAAAATGATTCTGAAAACCGAAACCAAACTGACTGCCATTCTGAATAATCCCATAGTCCATCATCATCTGGTCAAAATTTCGAAAATTCACATCGCCACCTTTCCCGATCTTTTGTTTGTACTCAGCGTATCCACCTGGAAAAAAAGTTTGGCCTGTGCTACGAGCCTGGTTACTCTTTGCAATTGATATAGGATTCGTCGAATACTTTCCTATTTTGCTTTTACCTGAGTCCTGCCCTGATTCAAAAATTCTAGGCTTATGTACAGCCATGAGTGTAGTAAGAGCGGTTCGCATAGCTTTCTCGCTCTTGACCGCACGGTTTAACCTTTGAATCAATTCCTGAATCTCCTTAGCCACAATTGCAACGCTTTTTACTTCCTTTTTTCTTTCCCATGATTTTTTTAAGGTAAAACTGTCCTTGACATTGAAACACTCTTGCACCTGAAGCATATCGGATCTTCATGAACGTTTTGACTTTTTATCGCTTCGGTGATGTTGCCTTGATATTTAGACCCGAAATAACCGCTTCTCTCTGCGGCCCTTTCCGATGTCATTGTTGTATATTTATTCAGTTTATTCCCGAGCAACGCCTCATCGCACAATTCAACACCGATACGATACCAGAAAGCAGTTTTGAATAAGTTGATATTTTCACAGACGAATTTTTCAATAGAACACACTACACTAAAGGTGATATTGAGCCCGCCGCCGTTCTCCTGAGTTACTTTCCCTTGGTAATGTCCGTATTGGTCGCATGGAAACGTACAAGAAAGTTTATCCCAGTCGATGTAAATTGAATCCGGATAATATTTATTTTCTGTCTTCCGAAGTTCTATTGCAGAAGGGTCAAACGCAATGAATAAGGCTGAAGCATCAAAAGACTGATCAACATTTATTGTATTTCGACCGGTTGATAGTTCGTGATTCTCGTCGTAAAGTTCTTCCCCGTCTTCGTCCGTGTCGTAAATCTTGAAATTCGCATCCGGTGAAGCGTAGGCCTGATTGCTGAAGACCCCAATAGTGTTAATGTGAATCTTGGCGTAGCGTGGCAAATCGAATTCGATCTTTATACCAGCTAGTCCTGTTCCTCCATTTGCGCTATCCTGGAATTTTGATGTAACGCGGGATACAATTTTTGAATCAACAAAGAATTTATCTTGAAGGGCCAAAGAAATATCCGATACCATGTTTGTCCATGCTCTCGGAACGATAGTGTTGGTCCAGAATTCTAAATAGTCATCCTGATCCTCTTTAGTGAGGCCTTCAAGCATATCAATCTCAACACCCGGCAAATCGGAGCCGTAAAGCCCCGACCTGCTAGTTGTTGAACGATCAATCCCGATATAATCGGTATAGCACGGCATTGAGTTGGGTACTATACTGATTAAGCTGCGGTCGCAGTGTAACCGAATACTCCGGTCATACCGTCCAGCTCGTCCGTACAATCCGGTGAAGTATCTGGCGAAGTGTCTTCCCCAGAAGCAGCAAACGAATCATTACGGAACACATTGAAAAATCCGTAGGTCAAGCTCAATTGATTTTTCCATGCTTTCAGATCGCAATCAAACACAAAGTCGATATTCCAATCGAAAGGATAGATAGGGTCAGGAATCACAAAGTGAGCCCTGGTATTATCAATCAAGTTGATGTTACGGTTTTCATTGAACGTAAGCATGTGCACAGCTCTGTAAGCCGCAAGGATGAAGTTTGTGGAAATTGTGTTCCCGCTTCCGCTTGTTCCAAGTACAGAGTTCGCAGCTTGGTCAAGATAGAATCTTGCGTCACCTTCAACATCAGCCTCTCCATAAGGAGTGGTCGCGTTGCAGCAAGACATGCCGTGGAGTTTCAAGAAGTATTCGATGTTACCCTGGCCGATTACAGCAGGCAGTCCAGTTAATTGGTTGTTCGAATAGTCCAAAAGAACCTCAGCCCAGTTGCCTGGTTTAGGAATTCTTTGTCCGTCCTCGATAGCAAGCAATTGAATAGGCTTGTATGCTCCGGCTGCGGTTGAACTTCCATCATGCTCGATGTTCTTACCGATTTGGTTGTCAAGTTCGGCAAGCACCTGGATAGAGAGCTGTTCGTGCGCGGCCCGGATGTCATTCATCATCCTGTCTTTGATAAAGGCTTGAGTATCTTTTGCAAGAGCGACCATGTCGTCATTGTAGTAAATGCGAACTGGTGTTTTCAAGCAATTGGAGATACTGATGGTCGCCTCCTTTCTTACAGGAGTTGCACCCTCAGCACTACAAATACCGCCATCAGTACAGCTTGTGATAATCTGACAGGGCTTTGTTCTTTGGTCGTAAAGAATATGCAAACGGGCGATTTTCTTTCCCTGATCGTAGGTGATCAGGCTTGCATCAACTCCTCCGTTTTCAGGAGAGGTGATGAAATCGAGTGCGCCGGTTTTACGCTTTAAATTGTAAGCGTAGTTTTCAGGACCTATGATAGTGACGGCTTCCTTGCGAATTTTTTGGAAAGCGCCTACAATATCGAGGTCGAAAAAACCAGAGCGGGCGAGGCCGAAACCTTCTTTATAAGATCTTGTGAAGTACAGGCCTGTAAATGATACAGCGGCAAGTTCAATGCTATTGATGAACATAGACGCCAGCAACCCAAGCATAAAAAGTATGCTGAGCTTTGTTTTGAAAGTCATTTTGATAAAGATTGAGAAACCGTGGTTCTTGATCCTTGACGAAATGTTGTTTTTCCTTCGTCTGAAACTTTAAACCGTTTGGTAGCCTGGTCGTCAGAATCATCATCCTTATCATCGCCAGCGTTAGACGCCTTGATGTAAGGTTTGAATTCTTCTTCCAGCAGTTGATTGATCGTTACAGCGGTATTGCTGTTTTCTTTGAATAACGGCTTACCTTCTTTATCAGTGACCTGAATTGTGGTTTGCCCATCTTTATCGACTAGTTGAAGATTGTGTTGCAATCTTAACAGGTCCAATTTGCCTTTTGTAATATCTTTTCGGATTGTTGGGTCCGAATAAGCTTTACCAAAAGTAATACTATTCGCGAGTTTTTCCAACTCTGTATTCAATCGGTATCCATTTATTTTTTTCTCCGATTCGTCTTGCCAGAATTTCTCTTTCGTTGTCGCCTCGGTGTTCATCTTTTCGATTCGCTCCAAAAGTTCTTGCTTCGCTTCTTCCAACCCTTTGAGTTTTTTCTTTGTATCCTCGTCGCTGTCAGGTGACTTTTTCACTTTATCAACTAGTGCCGGGATAGCATCACGCAAAGCTTTCACTTTGTCATAAGTGCTTGTCATCTTATCAATCTCTGATGCTTTGAACCTATCGAGTGTATCGATGAAAGCAATGAGCGGTTTTAACTCCGTGTCAAATGGATCGAGTACTTCACGGCGAATCTTTGCGTTTACTTGCTTATCGGTGAATGCGCGGTCGTGAGTTAGAAAAGCATTTTCAAAAACCGGAAGGGTTTCGTCTGCAAAAATATGTACGTCTGGTGCAGCTTCTATTGCGGCGAGAAAGCCGGGGTCTGTAATCTTACCGTCTGTTTTGAGTTTGGTAAGAAAGTCTTTGATTTTCATTTTCCTTCAGCATCTGAGCTTGAAGGAATAGATTGTTTACGGGATTTTCTTGTCTTCTTTTCTGGCTGAGTTGTACTTTCAGTTTCAGACTTAGCCGGGGCCTGATCCTGAGATCCGTTTGCATTTTGCGGTGTTACGAGTTGAGATTTAACGACCACAGGTCCCGCAGCCTTTACGCTTCTTGACACTTGATTTCCCTGAGTCGTCTGTGAGTTTGGGTTTTGCGGCCCTCCGATTTCACTTCCATCATCATTGACGAAGCGAAGCTTTTCATAGACTTTGGGCCCCATCGCCGCATAAGCCTTTTGAGTAACGGTTCGTTCATTTCCCGTTCTCCGATCTTTGACTAAAACTAGCATAATGTTGTTGTGATATTAATTGTTGATACAATATTAGTTAAAACAATCGAAATTCCCTATATTTGCTTCTGCACGGCTGATCCAAATATATGCCGTTGAAAAAACCTTAAAGCCTTGAATCCGTTTGGCATGTGGATTCGAGGCTTTTTTTCACTCTATAGAGTTTGCGGTTTTAAGCCGCCGCCCTGTAAAAACCCTGTTCTGTGGCCCTTTCCAATACATCTTTAGGCACAATTGATAAATGCACAGGTATAAGTGAATGTCTACAGTTATACCCGCCAAGCAGGGTAAAAATCGAACTTTCTGTCGTTAGTGGATTCTTGCCTTTCCAGTCCAGTTCAGCCCATGATTCCACCTCTTTACGATGGAAGTATTGACCTGTACGCTCGATACAAAAGTCCCTTGATCCTGAACTACCTTTACCTCCTAACGTTACTCCGCCCGAGTATAAATAAAACTCCAAGCCCAAATCAGTAGTTACCGCCTCTTGCCATGATCTCGCGTAATTGAAAAGTGTATCGCTCAAAAACGTTTTAGAATATCTCAACCAACGGCCCTCCATACCCTCGTCACCCTTTATAAAATTCTGTAATTGGGTTTGAAATCCAGAGAAAGAGCCACCCGAGTTTATATTTTGATTCAGTATTTGGACAAGTGGAATCCTAACGTTGGCAATCACTCCTTCATTTAATAACCCCGCGCTTACATCCCTGATCACTTGTCTTTGAAGTTCTTTTATAAATGTCCGGTTAGGAGAGAAGACCGAAGAAATGCTTTTGAAGTACTTTTCGTTATTCTTGTCGATGTCAGGTATTACTTCCAGGCTTTCATTGACTGCCTTTTGATATGACGGTGATTTAACAACCTCATCGAAGACACTTTCGGCCTGTCGTAAGATTCTGCGGTTAGCTGCTGATTGCTTTATGTATCCTTCCGAGTCTAGTTCGAGATCCTTTAAAATAGTGATGATCCTGTGGTACAGTATTGACCCTTGCACCCTTGTCATAATAGCCGCAAAATTTGAACTGTTTGCAACTATCAGCCTTTCTATTTCTGCTGCTAGTTCTTCCGGCGTCATGCTGCATTTTGCTGTTCTTCTCTGTCAAACTTCATCATAAGCGATTCGTCAACCCGTGGCTGCTCTGCCGTAATTAATTCGCTTGCATATTGGTCTAGTTTCTTGAGTTGATCTTGCTTCATTTTTGTAAGAAAATCTTTATCCTCAGCCAAGGCCCGGTCAATGAACGATTTGATGTTATTATGTATGGCCCAATCGTTCTTTTTGACCACACCTTTGGTGACTGATAAGTCGATCTCTTCAGACGGCATTGCGTAGAGCGGGTCAAGTTCAACGAGCGCTATTTGATAGTTTTTCATATCCGGTGTTGAACCGTTCTCACTCTTAATGATAGCGATAGCCTGAGTCCTTAAAATGTTCCGGTCTAGTTTTGCCTTCTGAGAGACGTCAAAATTATAGATCAATTCGGAGGTGGATAAAAGGTCGAACTTCGTGGGCTTATTGATCTCAGGTAAGTATTTTTTATCGGCCTCTTTACCTACAGCTTGCAGCCTTGGTTTGTTTATGTAGATGTTAATGAAGTAGTATTCATTATTGGTATGAACATCCCAAACTCTGGAATGGATATCGAACAAAGTATCATTCTGAGCGCTGCGGTCAATAGCTTTTGCGACGCCGGATTGATTTTCACCGACTTTTTCCTCAATATCCATGTTGATAGCCCACATGGCTTTTTGGTTCATCTTCTCGGTATATTCGTCCAGGAATTCAGTAGACTCAATAGGGACATTCAAGTATCCAGCCGGGGCAATACCGAGAGGGCCGTTTTCTGAATTGAGTTTGTCTTTATGCCATAGATATTGTTGAAAGGGACCTTTAACAGCTACGAGTCCAGCGCCATGACATTGCGGACACTCAGCTTCAAAAACTTCTTTAGCCTTACTGCCTGTCGGGCGACTTATTTTACCGCCACGGCAATTGTATTTAACCCCTCCGTGCATTTCACTGTACGCACATTCATCGGCTACTTCATACTTCTGTGGGAAGATATTGTTAACAATAGCAGCCATTAGATCAGATCCATGTTTTACAGCGAGGTTCCAATGAGGTAGAGCCGCTGAAAAGAAAGATTGATAAAGAATAAGACCGTTATCCAGGTTCTTCGATTCGCCACCTAAAGGCCAGACAGGTATTTTACCGCCGCTATGAACGTAAGGTTTTTCAAGTTCAGTAATGACTACTTCTTTGTTGCTCGGGTCCCAATATGCCTCGAAAGTCAAATACTGGGTTTTGTCGTAATATTCGAAAGTAAAAATCTTGTGCTTGTCTTTGTCCTCAACTTGATTAACGCAAAAAAGATAATGGTCTTTATCGTAATAGTAATTTGCCGATGATCCGTAAATAACCGTTACCGGTTTTGCCTGGTCGGTGTCATCGTCGGGTACGTCTTGCGGTTTAACCGCCACCATCCCGTTAGGATCAGCTAGCATCTTACGTAAAAGCACATCCTTATTGAAGTTTACAATCGAGTTACACCCAGGGTAATACTCGAGCGTATATTTTTCGAGTTCTTCAGCTTCTTTGGATTTTTCTTTCCAGTGAATGGAGTACAGATTAGGATTGAACCCTTTACATACAATTTTGATAGCCTTATCGGCCCCGGCTTTAGTAGTAGGTTCATAATTTTCGATCCGGTACAGCTTTACATCCTCATCCTCCCTTGGCCTATTTCTTTCCAGAAGGTACAACGGTTGATCTCCGTTAATATGTACGGACATTTCTTTAGCATGGGCTACCGCCATATGATACAGTGGATGGCGTAAGTCATGTTTTATAATATCGCGTATGAGTTCAGCGTAGTCTTGCGAACCGTAAATCATTTTATTTCGATTTTAAAAAGGTAAGGGATTATAAAAACCCCTTACGCATTCAATGTGAACACACTTGCAGGAGCGTAGAACGGAAGTTCAGGCGTCAATGCAGTTGAATACTTAATTGAGAGATCGTAAACCTTTCTGGTCTTTGTTGATCTCTGAACGTTAAGACTGCCATAGAAAGAAGCGTCCTCAACGTAAAAAGCCTCGAAGTTTCCTTCTGAGTCTTTACCCGCTGTCAGGAACACAATATTCCATACACGTTTACGATTAGCTGCCGCAATGAAGCTACGGTTAGCCATTACGCCCTGTATTTGTGCGGTGAGTTCATGATCATCACCTGTACGCTCCATAGGAACAAGACCGAACCCTTCTTCTTCTGTTGGTGTGCCAGGGCCTTTTTCGCCGCGAGTGTTCAAAAGCAAGAAAGCTTTCTGTGGCGAGGAGTCTTCGATATAACCTAACCACCAATCGGGATCTTCGAGATAGGTTGAAAGGCTGTTTTCATCCACAGGAACCGATGGGTCCAGTAGACCGATTGCGACAACACCAGCGTTTTCTGTGCCGCAGCTTAGCTGCACATACACCGGTTGCTCGTCAAGACAAAAGACATCAGTCCGGTAAACATTTTGCGGGCCTGTCTTTTGAAACGGATTTTTAAATTTCATTTTCTATTTTTTCATCACATGTGAGTTTTGGTATCTCCGTTTACCGGACAAAAAATTTATTACAAAAGGTTTTTAAAGCACATTTCTTACAACAGAGTTCGTCTCTGTTAGGTAACAAGTCGCTGTTTTTAACGGCCAGCGCTTTTCCCCTTCATTCACTTCGTATTTTTCTTCTTTCTTCCATGACAAACCATCAATTGTTAGGGATTGATGTTTCAGTACCCTTCTAAGTTTCTTATGGAAATAATACGGAACGTGTTTTACTTCTAGCTTGCGTTGAGTTTTAACTTCTGATGAAGTTGTGACTACTGATTCAGTAAGTTCGATTGCTTCATCTTCTTCCGGTTCTATTTCATGGAAGAACCGGCATGGTACACGCAAGTAAAATGATCGGCTGGGTGAATCGTTGTCGTTATAAATAAGACCGGCGTAATCCCGGTCATTGGAATAGGTTATAAGGAAAGTGTCAGGGTGAGATTCTTTAATGTCGAGGCCGTCAGATTTTTTTAAAACTGTCGATGGGACTATATTTAATATCTGATTCACTGGTATCGTAAGAGTTAAGCTTATACTACCAGTTCCAGGATTAGACTCAAATAGCACTACTATCAATCTTGCCCCCGCTGAAGCTGCTGTTAGATCAATGTCAAAATTATTCACCCCTGCGGCAATAGGTTCTGTGAACTCTGTTGTAGATGTGAGATTACCAATGCTATCTGTTAGTGAAAAGTATAGGCTTAGTTCTCCATTATAAGTACCACTGATATTAACGGTTACCGAGAATTGTATCCGATCCCCTAATGCTGTCGTAAGCGACATATAACTGTCTGGTGTAAAATATGGGGAGCCAGCGTCTGTATAAATGAACTGTGTGGCTGTTTTACTATTCCAAGGGGCTTGATCGGTCCAGCTAGTTGGAGCTAGCATAACGCCATCAGAACTATCGAGTATTTTCAACTGTATTTTCTCATCACAAATATCTTCGTCACTAGGAATTATTGATTTCTGATAAACTCCCGATGCGACTTCATTTAGCCTTGCACTGTATAGAATTTCCTGCTCGCTATCCAGCGCCACCAAGTACAACACTTGACCGGATGTATGAACACCCTGGTATTTTATTTCGTCGTCACAATTCCAGGGCGCGCACCAATCGACATGATGAATGCCCTCGATCACTTTTTCATTAAAAGTGTCTTCGTCTACATCCCAGAACTGCACAGGTAGTGCGTCGGAAACGGTCATCCAGAAAAACGAAAGGAGATTTGAAAAAGTAACTTCCTGAAGGAATCAGGAACAATTGATAGTGCGAATATACGTAAAAATATATTGATCATTGTATAACTTCTATCCTGAAAAAGGTTTTTGGCCATGCCTTAATTACCATTTGCGCATTTACAATATCATAAGACAAACTCTTAATCTTAAACACCGTATGGCCCGATCCGGTCTGACTGATGCCAAGTGCTTGTTTTCGCGCCTCCTTTATGGCCTGGTAGTCTTCCCAACTCATGTTTATTTTGATATCGTATAGCTGGGGTAGGAACAAATAACCGAATGGAATGTTGTAATTACTTGGCGGGCCTAATGGTATATCTTCGCTTTCTGAGACTTCGTTGCTGATCACCGCCCGCTCACAAGATCCCAGGGTAGCATCGCTTGTCATGTCGTAATTACCTTCACCAGAAACAAAACGGTAATAGGATGTTGTGTAATCCTGCAAGCACCCGCCGATATAATTGGCCCATCGGAAGAAATTCCTTAGAGGTGTAAGTACCAGATTATACCGGCTATCGGAGTTTAAAAGGTTGGTTACAGATGTGAAGTTCTCGTCGAGTTCAGGCCTGTAAACATCCGGGCTTACATCGTCGGTATTCAGCGATATAATGAAATTATCGTTATCGAATTTATAGTCTTCGGATTTTACCCGTGATGTGCGTCGGGTTTCTTCAATAGCGAGACTAGCGGCAATGAATTCACTTTCGAGGTTCAGTTCTTTACCCGTTTTAACGAACCGGGTTGCATAAGCCCGCTTTGTTTGCGGATCGTCATTTCCTGAACTGTTTTCGGATTGCCATTTTTTGTACCCGACTTTGATGGTTTTGAATATAAAATCCTGATCGTAAGAGCTACTGATCTCCGATACATTGGAAATATTAAGGGAGATATTATCCTCTAAAAAGTGATCTTTTTCCTCGATCCTGATAACTTGGTGTTCGGGGCTACCGTCTAAAGTTTCGTATCCAAGGCCTAGGTTTAAGATAGGGTTAATGCCATCCCAAAGTTGTTTGAAAGAGGTGATGAATGGTTTTTGCTGTAGCGTGTACCGGTTTACGTCCGCTTCTTTGTCGTTGGATAGCGTGTACCCTCGAATATGAATACCTTTCAAAATAGCGTACATCCACCCGCAACCATCAGCGCCGTATTGCCTTGTTGTTGTTAATGTCGATCCTAAAAATTCAGAGTAAAGTGGATCATCGCCAAGGCCCATTCTTGAGAGTACTCCGTGAATTACATCGTGGATTAGGTAGCCAGGCGCTTGTGTCGCTGGGTAAATGGTGTCTGCTGTAATCGTAATATAGGAGAAGGGTTTCCCATTGGTAAAAAAGCTATTGGTAGAGCCTGAAGTATTCTCGTAATAAATTCTTATTTGGTCTTTTGCATTAAGCTGTAATGTTTGATTAAAAGTGAAATTCGTTTGACCGTTAATACCAGGGGTTCCTGCGTTTGCTTTACTTGCCGTGAATGGAGAATCCTCGTTAATCTGGATGCGGATTTCTAAGTTAGAAACTGGGTTGCTGCCAACTCCCGCTAAAGGCTCACTACTCGCGTTTATATTAAAATTTATGTTGTAAGCCCCGCCATACTTAACGGTAAGCATCTCGAATGGAATCTCTGTGTTTTCGGTGTTGATGTATGAGAATCTTTCCTCGATCTCATCGAGGACAACATCCTCGAAGTCAATTATACCATAGCCATTCCCCGGGATATCATATTCATTAGTAGATTCAATCGGATCGCCTTCGGCCTCGGTATAATTCGCCTGAAAAATTTTCCTTACTTTCTGAGGAGTTAGGTTTATACTGATAGGTAAAACCGGATCAACAGGCTTCCCGTCCAAATCTGTATTTGAAGACAGATCTATTGGAGTTTCAATTCGGTTAATAAATTTTGACCAGAAGTCATCCCTTACAACCGGTATTTGCATTCGGTTGTCTTTGAATTCCTGTTTACCGGATAGTTCAAGCAGCCCCTCGAAAAGCGTTGTGTAATTTTCATTATCTATCGCCAGTTCAGCGGTAAAAACTACATTCTCATCGAAGCCATAATTTTCTTCAACTTCTCTTACGTAATTCACTCCGCCGTCTACCACGCCATTATCTCCATAGAATATAAATGCTCCATTAGCAGACCCTTCATATCGTTCAACTAAAGAGAAGAATTCAGGATCTCGCTCAAGGATAATGTTTGCACCTTTCCATCCGTCAGGTTCATTTATTTCATGCGTTATCCCACGTAGAATGAACCGGTTTATAGTGAATGTTTTTGTATTGGCTGCAAAGTTGCTGAAACTAATCCTTACTACTGATGCTGTTGCAGTGGTGTCGAAATCAATTGTTCCTGTGAAATTGCCGGCTCCGGAAAACAGGTCGCTTGATGCTCCTACACCAGCGCCGAGAAATACAAGATTGAAATTAGAAAGCCCTGTGTTGGTAACGGATATATCGTACTCCAAGGTATAAGAGCCAGCCAGTAGGTGCATATCAGCTAGGATAGAGCTTGACGCCGGGCCTGGTAATGTTACTGAAGGGGTGGAATCGATATCCCAGGCTACATCACCAGAATCAGTTTCCCATAGTGCGTCATTAAATATCGGTAACTGTGGGTCATGTCGTAAAGAAAACCGCCACCTCATATCGTTCTGGAATTACTCGTTACTGATTTACTTCTAATCCAGCGGACGTATTGATCCCCGAGCTTCTTACCCTCGTAAATAAGATTTGCTCTTTTGGCTATGTCAGGCTGCGAGTTCTTTAATTCGTTGATCGCATTAACTACAGGGTCCATATTTACACCGACCGCAGCAGTGCCGCCGGAGCGTCCCGAGGTTATTTCTTTGAGAACCTTGTCGTTTAATTTTTTAGCCCGAATCGATTTAAGTATTCCCATCGACCCCTGTGTCTCATCGGCTGTCATCACAGATTCACCACGGGAAAGCATCGCAGGAATGGAATCACTGGTTTTAGTACCCGGGCCTTTAATGTTTACCTCTCCCTTGGCGTAGTATCTCGCCCGGCTTGCAATTGAAAACTGTGTGAGGCCTTCAAGGGCAACAATACCGGCTTTGATAATCTTGTCGGCGAATGTGCCCTCACCAGCAAACACTTTCATTATACCAAGCGCTGTACTTACGGTAATACCAGCCAGGGCAGCTTTTTTCTCCCTGTCTGCTCGTAATTTCTCAAGCTCCTTTATCTTACGCTGCTCTTCGAGTCTCAATTCATCTTTCGCTCTTTCGTTGTCACCAGCTAAAAGTTGCTGCTCATCGTAGAAGTCCCGTAGCGCATTTATTCTAGCGTTATAGCCTTCTACTTCAAGGTCATATTGAGAAGTAATCAGGGAGCCGAGATTATTTAAGGAAGAATTGAAAACCTCATCCTGTAATTCGTCCCATGCTTTTTGTAAATCGCTGTCTGTGTAAGGTTGTGGTTTAACGGTTACTGGAAGAACTAGAAACAATTGCTCACCAGCTTTATTTAATTGCTCTTGGACATCAACCAACTGGTTTCTATCAACGAGATTTTTATCTTTTGATTTACCCTCAGGATTAACGTTTAACGCTTTACTCTTTGAGGGGATATTTTCGAATAGCTTAATATCGTTAACATTGATATCCTTGAGTCGTTTCAGAGTGACTTCAAGAACAGATAACTCATGGTTTATCCTGGCTATTTCATCGGTTGTTCTTGCCTTCTTTAGATTTTCGCCTAGGCTTGATAACTTTTCTTCAACTTCTTCAATTAAGCCTTTTGGCTCTATGGGACTACCTAGCTTTTGAATTTCCTTTACGTACCTTATCAGTATCGGTAATGATTCTTGAAGGGTAGCTAAGCTTAGGCGTTGATCTTTTATTCTATCCCGAAGCTGTTGTAATTCTTTAGGTGATATATCGGAGACATCCTGAACACGTTGTCTTAATGTTTGTTCATTAGCAGCAATCTCTTCCTGTCTTATTTTGATTAAATTTCTACGCTCTAAAAATTCTCTGAACAACAGGTCCACCTTGGCGACTTGGTTCTCTTTGAAATCTCTAAATTCCTTACTCTGTATAATCCTGTCTACTTGATTTGCAGCTCGGCGCTTGGCTTCTTCTTTTGCTAGTTCCTGTTCACCCTTTATAAGTTCAGTCCATCCTTCGGTTATGTCAGTTATGAGTTCATTAATAACATTTCCTTTATCCTCTTGTTTCTTAGCGAAAGCGACCTTCAACTCTTCAACAGCCACGGTTAATTGTGATACTTTTGTTGCTGCCGTCTCAGCGTAACCTCCCATTTTTTCAAGTTCAACTCTGGCTATTTCAGCGACTCCTTTTGTTACATCAGCAACACTTTGAGAGGCAAGCGACGCACCGTTGAATTGTTCTCTTAGTCTTGTCGCGGATAGTCCAAGGTTATCGAGAACTAGAATAGACTTGCGCCCTATACCACGGACAATAGAATCGACCAGGTAATCGACAGACTCACCGGTTTGTTGTGCGCGAGTGGCGGCAAATTCGAATAATAAAGGAAGTGATTCGACGGCTACTCCAAGGTTGGTTGCTTGAAGAGTGCGCTGCATTAATTCAAATTCTGTAACTGTGCCGTGGGTCGCGGTTTTCAGATCTTCCAGAAGTTTTACTGAGTTCGGGAAAGCCCTATTAAAAGCCCGCTCAACACCCTCGACATTACCTGATAGTTTTGCTAGGCTGAGGTTTACATCCAAAATCTCTTTGGCTACACTGGCGGTAACAAATAGCTTAACTGCTGATACTACCTGTCCGAAAGATTGGGCTAGATTCTGACTCGATTGAGCGGCTTGCTTTGTTGCGGCTACCTGCTCAAACAATGCCTTATTATAAGCGTCTACCTGTGATTTTAAGCTTTTGTACTGCGCTGATAATTGAGCGAGTCGTTGGGTATCTTGTGTATTGGTAAGCTTTATCTGTTGGCGTAATCTGGCCAATTCAAGCTCCATGCCCTCGATGTACTTTGAAGCAGATTGAAAGCTTTTTCCTGCTGCTTGAGAAAATTGTTGTGTTTGCTTACGAAGGTTGTCTGTTGATTGTGACGCTCTGTTTAATAAAGATGTCGCCTTGTCAACTTCGACTGTGTTAACCCTATAATTGATGTTAACATCCGTCTGCCGTTGTTTTGCCACCGATGCATAGAAGTGATATTAAAAAATGGTAACATCCCGGCAGGGATCATTTGAAACCGAAAGGCTCATCATCAAAACCAGATGATTCTACTTTCTGCTTTTTGGACAGTGCTAAGATACGATTTAAAAAAGAGAAAATGTCCATTTTCCTCAATTGTCTTTCTTTCTGCGGATCGCCTTCAGCTAGCGTAACAAAATCCTCTTCCCATCCTCTCAGGAATTGGCCTCTAAGACTGTCAGCAGACTCGAGCGAAGATCCTGAATCAACATCTCGTCCATCGCTAAGCGCTCCGTTAAAGAGTCTACCGAGATATTGTTCGCATTGAATAATTCTCCGATAGGCCTCGTCAAAAAAAAATCGTAGAATTTATGTTCTTCCCAAAGAGCTACTTTTTTAGCCCCATACCTTTCGTCAAAGGAAAGCAAGTCCTCGGTATCGTCGAAGTACGCTATTGCTGCGAGCTTCTTAATCGTTGCGGGGTCAAAGGCAAGCTTTAAACGGCTTTCAAGATTGATCACAAGAACATGCAGGTCGGTTAGTTCGATTCTTTTCTTATTACCACCATTCAGCACGGCCTTAAATGCTGTTACGTATTCCTCTAGATGCTCGAGTGAAAGCTTTAATTCCAATTCCCGGAGAACGGCATAGTAATATTTATAGCGCCCGGTACTCATTCGGAATTCATCCTTAAACCTGTAATATCTTTTTCCGGCACAGGCAAAGGCTTCTTCGATCATATGTGCATAGTCGGGATGGCTTACGGTGTATTCCGGTCGGGCTTTAGGTTTAAGTAGTTCGGATATGGCTGTGTTTTTGCTTTCCCATTTTTCGAATTGTTGGATGGTGATTCCGAGTACTGAGGCAATATCAGTTTTGCTTACTCCGAGTTTTGTAAGGGTTTCTACTTGGTGAATGTCGGATTTATAGGGTCTTAGAAAATTCATCGAGAATGGCATTATCAATTTTGTTTCTTACTTCTTTTGAATGTTCGGTCATAATTTTGGCG
>Ga0105041_100010_pt1 | contig 21080 bp, 26 predicted proteins | sample LS_189metaG_FD_91486 | JGI IMG/M metagenome (GOLD analysis project Ga0105041, IMG submission 91486) | Switchgrass associated microbial communities from Austin, Texas, USA - LS_189 metaG | ecosystem: Host-associated > Plants > Phyllosphere > Phylloplane/Leaf > Endophytes | place: USA: Austin... | reverse complement strand
GTACGCTGGGGTGCGGATCCTGAATAACTCTGCGTCAGCGCGGAGCTTCCACATCGACCGCGTTCGCATCTTCATGGACGATCAGGCGATGATTGGCTGATAGGCGCTCGGGTCGACGAACAGAACATCGGTTGTCATTGGCATTTGATCAGCAATCTGTGTGTTGAGGTGATACTGTTCCAAATTGCCGATGCGTTTTTGGTACTCTGCTAGAGCGCGCAAGGTTTCAGCTCGGGCCGGTCTAAATAAATAGGCTTTGACATAAGCTCCCACAACATCAGCCGGCGGTCGGTCCTGAGCTTCAAGTATCGAGGCTACCATAAACAGTGAGTACCAAACCTCTTCTTCAAATCCACCTTGGTTGATTCGTTGTCGGTACGTGACCTTAGCTCGATCGAGCAGACCTAACTCCTGGTAGGTTTTAGCCAAGTAAAAAGTATTCCGAGGGGTGGCTGGAGCAGACGACAGGAGTTTGACATCATTGATAAGTTTCTGTCTGACGTCTTTATTTCTGTGAGAGTCGTAGTGTCCGTGCGTAGTACACCCCTCAAGGATTTGCCCCTTGATACCAGGCTGTTCGCACACAAGTTCCTCGTGAACTACACCCTGCCAATGAAAGTCGTAGCCGAGATCAACTAACTGGGATCGCAAGTATCGACCGCCCCGGGGCGTAGTATTCCAAATACCAACGACAGGTGCAGTTAGCACAGGCCACCAGAAACCGGATTCGGGACGAAACTCTTCGTCGGCATCCATGAAAAAAGCGTAATGTTTGCCGTCATGAAACTGTGATCTTTCTTTAGCTAAATCGAGTGCTTGATCACGATTTACTCCGAAATTGACCCATGGCTTGCAGTGGTATTCCCACGGAAAGTCGATACCCAGCACAGCCTGTATTTTATTGTGAGTACTGTCCGTGCTGCCGGTGTCGACGATCACAGCTTCGTCGATAAAAGGTTTGACACTTCGGAGACACCGCTCAATGCAATGTCCCTCGTTCTTAACAATCATGTTTAAGATGATCATTAGTCCTCCGGATTAAAGGAAAGGCAGACAATTGCGCTACACGAAAGAGTAAGGACTTCCTCGTTGATGCTGTAAGCCTGTCTCTGTAAAGCTTCTTCGCGGGATAATAGTTTGCCATTGGTGACCAACATTACGCCAGTTTCCGTGTGATGTCGAATTCCTCGTAGGTGGCCTAACTCATGAACCAGGATACGCTCAGGGTTACTGTGGCCATATTTGATGTGGATGTAACGATACGGCACACCGGGACGCCACCTTCCTGCCGAAAGCGCGACACCTCCCGCTGACACAACTTCACCGTTTGGAAGCGTCTGTTCAATTTCGTCAACGTATTGCACAGGTACACCATTTTCTCCAATTTTAAACTCACACCCTGAACCCTCAAAGCACCCCGAGGCATTGTTCCAGCGATTGATTGAGCGCTGAGTAAATACAGTGAGGTCGGGATCCGGCGTGAGTGTGTAACTATGCCAAATGGGGTTGTCCGGAAACGGATCCGGGTCTGCTGGTGCTTGAAGGCAGCCAACAGCTAACAGTGTTAACAAGATTCTCATAGTCCATACCTTAATACCCTAAACCGGGTTGTCAAGCCTCTTGCAAAAACCGTGCCACTGTGATAAATAAAATGAGAAGCTGTGGCTACTATACGCATGTCAACTCAACCACCTCTGACTCGGAGTGATGCTGATGAAATACGAGCACTCGCTCGTGTTCCGGTTGGACAGCAGCAATTTAGGCGCCGGCTACTGATATTGAAGTTACTTCGTCAAGGATTTTCCAGAACCGACATACGACAATTCCTCCGCATAAGTCATGCGGATACAGCTGTAGAAGAATAATTCGGGATCCTTGATTACGGCTCGGATATCTAGTACAATAGAGTAACGGTGTAGAGTGGCTACAGCTTTAATAGGCGACAGAGTTAGATTTTCCTTTACTTTCCGTGCCCTGGGCACGGATGCGTTGACCACACCTGCTCAGGTTACGGTGTTGCATCGCCACGTCGATGGGACGGAAACCGAGTACACGTTGTCAGATGATCCGACCGTGGTCATTGAAGATACCGAAGGTCAACTTCACGCTGATATTCGAATTCTCCCTAACCTGAGTGGACGCTACCATGGCCGTCACTACTTTCGCGCCATTGGTACTGGTACACCACTCGTAGAAAAGAGCACTGAGGAGTATGTAGATGTGCCTGAAAGCGCATTTAATGCTCCTCTGCCAAACCCATAACCATCATTCGAAAGATACGAGGTAGCGTGATCTAATGTTTGTAGTAGAGGATGGGACAGGGGAAGATCCGGATGCCAACAGCTATGCTAGTGTGGCTGACTTTAAGGCATACTGGGATGATCGTGGATTTAACTACACGATCTATTCTCCTGATTCGGTGATTCAGCGGGCCCTGATCAAGGCAACCGATTTCATCGAAAGGAAGTATGGACGAAACTTCTTGGGCTGTAGACTGCTCGGTCTGACACAGCCACTTTCCTGGCCTCGTGCTTACGTCTACCTGCATGGATCGGTAGTGGAGGGGCTACCGATCCAGCTCGTAAGGGCAACTCACGAGTACGCTAAAATCGCCCTCGAATCTCCCGAAGGGTTAGCACCTAATCCCGGAGGGTATGATGCAACACGCCAGATTGTTAACACGACGATCGTGAAGGTAGGTCCTGTTGAAAAACACCAAAAATACGAAGCCGGGTCAGGAGCAAATCTCCGTACGTATCCGTACGCCGATGGTTTATTGGCTGAACTAATTTCTGGCTCAGGTGGGGTCGTCCGCAACTAATGGCGTTTGATTACAGCCCCGTATTAAACGATGCGATAGAAATTGTTCAAGAGTTTGGACGAAATCTTACGTTTGTTGAGCTTGGAGATACACCTGCTGATCCTCTCAAGCCGTGGCGGGGTGCAGCTGCTCCACGCAGTTCTCCTAAGCGAACGTTTACCGTGCCCGGTGTGTTAGTCGAGCCATCAACACTTGACGCGCTCGGGCGTGACGACGCGATACAAGATTTTGTGGCTCAGTCAACGCAGATTGCGATTGTGGCTACAACAGAGAATCTCGATGACTATAACGAGGTTCATGACACTGATGGGTCGGTGTGGACGATTCAGGGTTTTAGTGTGCTCAAACCGGGACCGACACAGTTGCTAGTGTACGTGGGGCTGTCCAAATGACAACGATCAACGAAGCCGTTGACGACATGAACGATCGGTTTACGGACGCTTGGTCTACTACGGGGTTCCCCGCGGTTTATCAAGGCGTACCACCGGGAGACGCCGCCCAGGCCGCCATAGACTCGAATGGCGTTACCTGCTGGGCTAGAATTACCGTTAAACATAACATTAGTACACAACAAAGCTTAGGTGGTCCTGGGGGTAGAATTTTTAATCGCAAAGGTATTGTACTCATGGAGGTTTATACCCCCACAGGGGACGGTTTGACTCAGGCGCGGAATCTTGGTACAATTCTTGCAAACGCCTTTGAGGGTGTAAGTACGCCTAACGGCGTATGGTTCAGGAACACCCGACTTAACGAAGTCGAACCCGAAGGGGCGTGGTCACGTGTCAACGTTATTACCGAATTTGAATATGATGAGGTCAGGTGAGACCTTGTTGCTTATACAAAGTTCGTAATAACGTTGACGGTAAGACTTATATCGGGGTAAGTGTCAACCCCGATAAACGATGGAAAGAACACTTGTACTGCGCCACAAGGCGCGGTCTTAAGACACGGTTTTATAATGCAATTCGCCTGCATGGACCCGGGGCGTTTGATTTGTCCATACTTGAGTGGTACCCAACGGAACAACTTGCCAGACAAGCCGAAATCGAAACTCTGCGTCACGAATAAAAATTGGAAACGCTAATAGAGGTAAAGTACTAGGTCCACAAACAGAACATCACATAAGGGCGGCTTTAATGGCGAGACAGTTAAATAAGGCACGCCGTAAATTTATAGCTTTGCTTAACGTAAAAGTTAATTGTTGACGACTTGCAATATCTGTGCCATCATTACTTGAACCTGCCCCCCCCCCTCAAAATCCAGACGTGTGTACAGAAGTAAATGCCTGCAGTATTTAAGCAAGACAGTAATTCCACCGAGTCCCGGTGGTCGCAAGAAACCTCCTTTAAAGTTGCCAACGGCTCAGCTGTTTGGAACCTAATTGAACCTAACAGTTTTTCTGACGCTGCGGCCAAGTTTACAAAGGTAGCCCGGTCGCCAATCAAAAACGACCGTCAGCGTGAAAAGGGCGTGCTGACCGATCTTGATTGTGCGTTCGGTTTTCAAACTGATTTAACACAATACAATAGCCAAGACCTTTTGCAAGGTCTTTTTCGCGCTGCTCTGCGTAATCAGACCACGTTCGGTGGTGCTGGGCAGCTCGTATCCATTAACGGATCGAATCAGTTTACCGCGGCATCGGGCCTAGACGCCTTTGCCGTAGATGACTTGGTGATGCTGCGTAGGGGATCCAAAATTCTTGGAAACTCTAACCGTCTTCTACGTGTTACGGCTGCTACTGCGACTCTCCTGACGGTCGCAGAAACTCTCACTGCGGAAACCCTACCTGCTGACGCAGTCCTGGTCAAGGTGGGTGTACAAACAGGCGCAGGTGATATCGACGTTGATGCGTCGCAAGCCTTTCCTGCTCTAACTAGTACTACGTTCAACTTCTTGACCATGGCGAATCTAACGCCAGGCATGAGCATTTGGATCGGTGGAGACGCTGCTCTGTCATTCTTCCCGACCAACCCCGTGAACAATTGTCTCGCGCGCATTCGCTCTGTTGCAGCGAACCGCTTGACGTTGGACAAGTGCTCTAAGGGCGCCATGATCACCGAAGCCCAAGCGGGATCGACGATCCAGCTGTTCTTCGGACGTGCGCTCAAAAACGAACAGCAAAACCTGGCAATTCGTCCTTCATACCAGTTGGAGATGTCGCTGAATGCTCCCAACACTGACTTTCCGTCCCAGATTCAGTCGCAGTACTTTACTGGCGCGCTGTACAGCCAGGCAACGGTCAACTTCAATCAGGCCGAGAAGATCACGATCGACGCAAAATTCACGGCAGCTGATCAAGAAGTGCGTACTGGTGCTACTGGACTAAAAGCAGGTACTCGTCCAGCGATTGAAGAGGCTGATGCCCAAAATACCACGAGTGACTTGAAGCGGGTGCGGCTAGCTCGCGTCATCAACGGCGATGAGGCTCCAACTGCGCTAGTTGCTTTTATCAAGACTGCTACGATCAATATTGACAACGTCGATCAGCCACTCAAAGCACTTACGGTGCTAGGTGCATTTGAGATGTCTTCGGGTGACTTCACTGTCTCTGGTAACCTGGACGCTTACTTTGCGAGCGTAGATGTACTGAGTGCAGTTCGAGACAACTTGGACTGCACGTTGGACATGTACGAGTTCAAAGCAAACAGCGGATGGGCTTTGGACATGCCGCTGATCGCTTTAAGTGATGCAAGTGTAACGCCTGTCAAGGACGAAGCCATCATGATTCCGTTGGCGTTCGACGCTGCGAGTGGGCAGGCAATTGATACGAACCTTGATTACACTGCCTGTCTAACGTTCTTCGACTTCTTGCCCACACTGGCAGCTATCTCGCAGTAGTATGTTTCGCCCGTCGCTGTTGTGGGTTGCGGCGACGGGCGTTACACCAACCCACGAGGATATCCCACATGTCTCTTTATTCTGAATTCGCAACTGACCCGAGGCTTGAAGCTGATGGGTTCGAGCTAGTTTATAATGGTCGCGGCGGTAAACCGCTTTTTGCTGTTAAGTTACGACGCCCTGGCGGAGCAAACAAACAGTATGACGCGATCCGTGAACGAATCACGGCTCCGTACCGTAGAGCACGAAACCTGAATCATGAAACCAACATGAAGATTGCACGAGAAATCTTTGTTGAAGCATGCATTGTGCCCAACTCCTGGTTCACGTTCGTAGAAAAGCCAGAGTTGAACGAAAAGGGTGAGCGTGAATATGAACGTCAACCGGGTATTCAAGATCACCTGCCTGACGGATCAAACCCTATTGTTCCTGCGTCGGTTGCTAACCTGAATCGCATTCTGGCGGCCCAACCTCAACTCTTTGAGTTGCTCGCGGTAGAAGCTAACGCGATGGACAACTATCGAGTCGAGGCCTTGGAGGACGAAGCAAAAAACTCGTAGAGGTCCTGCTTTATGAGCTGAAGCTGGACCACGAAGCAGAGCAATTCGTTCTCGGCGAGTGGATGAAGTTCGGCGGAGAGCTCCCCGCCATGATTCGTGACGCGCCTGAGCTTATGCCAGGCCTACAACTTTACACGCGCGCGTTTAGGGAGTTATCTACCTGCCGACAGATCGGAATGGGCATAGGCCCGATACCCTGGACAGCGGTTAATGACTGGATTAACCAGAATGATTTAACCCAGGACCAAGCCGAAACGTTACGTCACCATATTCAGGCTATGGATCAAGCGTACCTGGAATGGGTAAATAAGTCTAGCAAGTAGCGTGCCAACCGGTAGACAGAAATGGCTCGGTGTGATATCATTTCGTCTTGACAGGTGGCAAAAAATCGGATCGATATCGCTGTTAACGAGCAGGGTGCGTCTACGGTAATTCAGGCTTTTCATCGCCTGGCAAACGAGATGCAGCGCCTTTCTCCACGTATGGCAGCCACTCTGCGCGGTAGAGCGCTTCGAGTGGGTGTTAATACGGACAGGCTCGTGAAAGATGTGGCGATCGCTGCCTTGGATACAGTCGTGCACGCTACGCCGCACGATACTGGACAAGCACGCGCAAACTGGCAAGTAGCAATCAGTACTAAACGTCCTGCGATGCAGCCGCAGCTAGGCAAGCTCGACTATGAGGGCGATCGTACTGTTGCTGAAGGCACAGCGCTTATTCAAAGCACTCAGCGTCGTCTCGGGGAGACTATCTATATCAGCAACGCGCTTGATTATATTCAAGCCCTGAATGAGGGCTGGAGTAAGCAGGCTCCGGCAGGGTTCGTGGAAAAAGCAGTGCAAAAAGCTACTCACGTCGCAAGTAAAGGGGGCGTCCTCTAGTCATGTCGACAGTAACTGAGACAGTTAACGTTCGATTCAACCCGCAGGGTGACAAGGAAACCATTGGGTCGATTCGAACGATCAGCATTGCTGCGGATAACCTTTCCAAGAAGGTTATTACCATCAGGTTTGATGCTCAAGGGAAAAAGATCAGTGAGACGACCCGAACAATCACGCGCGAGATGCAGGCACTTGACAAGGAAGTCAGGAACACGACCGCAAGCTTCTCGCTTTTGGGTCGTGTAGTAGCTACTGCGGCTGTTTCCAAGGCCATTCACACGATCGTTGGTCTAACTGACTCGTTCACAAATCTTAAGAGTAAACTCGCTGTTGTAGGTAATGGAGTTGGACAGGTTGAACTAGCGATCGAGAGACTATTAGGCGTGACCGATCGTTCGCGTACGTCAATGGAGTCTGCTGTAACCGTATACACCAGAACATCCAGAGCTATGGAGGGTTACGGAAAAAACGCGGTCGCAGTCACGCGGTTCACGGAGACCTTGTCTAAGGCTGTGATGGTTGGTGGCTCCACTTCCGTTGAAGCTTCCAACGCAATGATTCAGCTATCACAGGGCATGTCATCAGGCACGCTACGCGGTGACGAGTTGCGATCAGTGATGGAACAGCTCCCCTTCGTCGCCAAACTGATTGCGAAGGAATTCGGGGTCACTACAGGTGAGTTGAAAGCGCTCGGGGCGGACGGCAAGCTGGTCACGGATCGCGTGTTCAATGCAATCATTAAAGGCACGAAAGACGTCGAAGAGTCTTTCGCCAAAATGCGACCCACGGTCGCTCAGGCTTGGGAAGTATTTAAAAATCACGCCGTTGTAGCAGCTGAACGTTTTCAGGATTCAACGGGCAAAATAGCGGAGATGTTGCTCAAGCTGTCACAGAACTTTGACACCCTGATCAGAGTCGGTGAATCTCTTGCCTACGTTATTGGAATCCTGTTGGCAGGTCGAGCCATACAATCCCTCGTTGTAGCGTTCACTGCTCTAGCGGCAGTCAATCCCTTCTTAGCGATTGCAGCGGGGGCAGGATTAGCAACAGCAGCTATCATTCCCTTTGCTGACAAGATCCAACTAAGCACTGATCGTGTTGGTACTCTCAAAGACGCCTGGACAGTAATACAGGCAGACGTTGTCAGCGGTGCCAAAAGCATGGGTCAAGCCTTGCAGGACTATGTGCTACCGGCGTTAACTAACATGAAGGAAGGTTTTGCTTCTCTCGTGGATTTAACAATTCCCGGAGGTTCCATGTGGGGGGCATTGATGAATGGGACCTACTCTCAGTATTTGCGTGACACCAAGAACGGCGATACACGATCATATGCAGAATATGCCCGGGATACGCTAAAGAGCGGTCCTGCTGCTCAGGCCGCAGCCTCCACCTCTCTCGATGCAGGCGACATGTGGGCAGCCGTAACTCCATTTCTTGGAGCTAATGCGACGATGGCACTTAGACACGGTCTGGCCGGACTAAAGGGGTATGCCTCCGAAGTGCAGGACCGTGCAGATTTAGCAGGTGTTCAACGATTAACCGCCCAAAGTAAGCTGGATGAAGCTGCTGCTGAACGAAAGAGGTTTGCAGAAGCTATGGCAGAAATGCGATCCCCGATCACGAAGAAGCCTGTCGCGTCCACAGACAAGCCTTCCGGAAAAACTATGGAGGAAATCCTCCGTGAGCTTCGCGACGGATTGAAGGTGACTCTAGTCGGGGATGAACGCGAGCGCACTATCCAAAAACGCATTGAAGCAGAAATGGATAAGCTCGGTAAGGGTCGCACTTCCACTGCCGGTCAGCGCAAAGAATTGGAGTCCCTGATTCGACAAATTGAAGAGCTCGAATTTGGCCGTGATCGTAGCGAACAGCTCGGGGATCGTATCTCCAAACAAATGAGTGAGTCGTTCAAGAACGAACGCGAACGGCAAGCCAAAATTTCTACAGGTCTAGGCGAACGTGTGTCCCAAGGTCGGGATGAAGCCGCACGCCAGATTCGGGAGAATGACGAATCTGTTCGTCAGGCGCTCGACCCAATGATTAAGTACAATGAAGAATGGCAAAAGTACCAAGACTTCGTTACTCGAAATCCTGAGCAAGTGGACAAGGTTAATCAGCACCTTGCTATGCAGACACCGATGGTTCAGCAGCTGTCCTCGGGTTTTACCAACCTCGGTCAAAGCATCGGGGACGCTTTTGGCAATGCCATCGTGTATGGAGAGAAGCTGAGCGACACCCTGAACAACATCGCCAAGCAGCTGGCTTCTAGCACCATCTCCAATCTCTTCCAGGTCGGATTTCAGGCCACTCTACAAGGCCTAGGCGTGCCAGCAGGGCCACCAGTATTAGGCCAGCGCGTGACTGTGGGGACAGGTGCAAAAGGCGGCTACTTCCGGTCTGGTGGATACACGGGCAACGGCAACGTGGCTGATGTGGCAGGCATCGTTCACGGGCGCGAGTTCGTGGTCAATGCTAATGCCACTGCTCGAAATAGATCGGCGCTAGAAGCGATGAATGCCGGCCGAAATATTGCACCGACCGTCACTATTCACAATTACGCAGGCGTGCAAGTGGAAGCGCAAGGACTATCTGCCGGAGAGATCCAGGTGATGATCCGAAAAGGTGTTGCCGAATACGCTCCTGCTGCTGTGGCTGCTGACATGGCGCACGTAAACAGCCGAACGTCCAAAGCAGTGATGCGTAATTTCGAAACTCGGAGAAATCGCTAATGCCTACTCCGCTTTGTCCCTTTGACCCCACATCGACGAATTATAGGTTTAGGCCCGCTAATAACGTCATTGCTGCGAAATTAGACGGCGGAGCTTCACGGCGTCGTTTAGACATCGTTGGTGGTGCCCATTACGTAGAGTGTACCTGGATTCTAAATAAGCGTGATTACACTCGGTTGGAAGGATTTTTCAGAGAACGTTTGCTGCAAGGCACCCGTCCTTTTCGCCTGAATATGCTCACTGAAGTCGCTTTCGTAATGCCCCACGTGTGCATCTGCGCGGAAGACCAACCAGAGTTAATTCAGCAAGAGGGAGACTCATATCGAGTTAGAACCGTACTGGAAGTAACGCCCAATCCCACCAAGTCGTATGGGCTTTCCATTCAAAGTGATGCAGACGATCGTGTTATCGCAGGCGACGCCGATGGAACGGTCACTGCGGAGATGAACGAGTTTCCCATCGGACGTCAAATCGTACTGACTGGCACACAGCAGTCGCTGGTGACCGGCGCAGTCATTAATTTAGACGGCACCTACACTATCAACGCCAAACCCACTGTCGCTGCAATCGGGCTTGCCAATGCGACCACGGTAACCACGGACTGGACCGTATTGAACGGGACTACGCCTGATATCTACTTCCCTGTATTTGGGGCCTGCATTTTGGTGCCGGAGTAATGTCGGACTACAGCGAATTCTTTTTAAATACAGCTCCTACGATAGCCCAACTGGATCTGCTGGAGATCAGTCACCCGAGTTTCTTTGTCACCCATCGTCTTGTGCGTAATGCTGTGAACGGCGTGACGGTAATGCATGAAGGTGGGGCAGGACCCTTCGCATACTCATACATGCCTATGCGGGTGAAGGCGTTGGCTTCCAATACGGACATGGATCAGGAGCTGGAGATCACGTTGGGTGATACAGGAGACACCGTTCCGTCGGAAATTCAAGCCATCACTAATGCAAACGCTTTCCACGTAAAGCCAACTTTGGTTTATCGGACCTACCGCTCAGATGACCTGACAGCTCCGCTCTTTGGTCCCATTTTTCTCAGGGTAGAGGGCGTGGCCATGCAGCGCGAGGGCACAGCGTTTAGAGCTAAGTCCGCCACTTTTAATCGCGTCCGAACAGGTGAGACATATAATCTGATTCGCTTTCCCATGCTCGCACCCCTTGCCTAATGTTCCACGTCGACAAGTACCTGCTCAAAGAATACGATCAACAGCGGTACAACTGCTGGCACTTTGCGTGCGAAGTCTGGGCCGAGTTGACAGGTAATAAACTAAACCCCTATTTGCCTGTAGATTGGTTTGCTAACTTGCTGGATCAGTACGCTACAGATGCTTCTATAAGCTTTAGTCGACTTGAACAACCTGAGTCACCCTGCCTCGTCCTGCTGCGTCGAGCGCGCGTAGTACCCCATGTCGGTGTTTATTATAGCGGCCGTATCCTTCACCTAGGTGAAAAGGGCGCCAGTTATGTGCCACTTCACCATCTAACCGCGCTGTACCCGAAAGTAGAGTACTATAAGTGACAACAGTTGTTCTTGGTCTCAATCATATGGACCCGGCGTCGTGGACTACACACGAGGTAGAGGACGTCTGTAAGTTTTTGATCGATACCTTCGATGGCAAATGGCCTTCGTCGGCCCGCATCTTCGAAAATACAATCGACGGAGAGCACGACATCACTCCCAAAACTGTAGCAGGGGTAGCTCGCCTTCAAGCTTCTAAAGCAAAGCTTTGGGTCGTAGTGTATCCAGAGAACCCTATCCAGGTAATCGCCCAGGTGGGCTTGCTCATTGTAGCAGCGAACTTGGCCTGGTTATTTGAGGACAAGAAACCCTCGCCGGAGAATCGCCGATTTCGACAGGTTGTTGGATCGCCCAACAACAAACTGGGCGATCGGCAAAACTCGGCACGTGTTCTTGGTAGAATTCCTGATATTTATGGGATGGTGCGATCGACCCCAGATTTGATCCAGTTACCCTATACGACGTATCGGGAACACCGCGAGACGGAAACGGCTCTGATGTGCGTAAGCAAGGGTCCTTGCACTATCACAGACATTCGTGAAGGTGACACGCTAGCGTCTCAGGTCGACGGCCTCTCCTACGCAGTATATTCGCTTGGCAACATTCCCACGGGTAACGTTGGCACGGATAACGCAGATGATGAACTCGGAGAGTTTATCGACGACCCTGTATTCACCGTCCGCCGTGTTGAGGCCGTGAACGGCCAGATCCTGTCCCCAGACAACGAATTTACGGCCATGGGCGATATCCCTCGGGCAAATGTCGGTACGGCGTTCTTCTCGTTTCAGGCCTTTCCGGACATGTGGGCGAAGGCCATGTTCTCTGCCACCAGTGCTACTACTGGAATGATCTACGTAGGCCCTGAGAACACGTCCAAGTTTAGGGTAGGCGACTCACTCAGAATCGTCTTTCCGACCACCCGTGTAACCACTGCCAATGGTCTTCGAATCAGTCCCTCCCATAACACCCTGATGGGTATTGAGAAAGTTGGAGGTCGAAATCGTAATATTCATTGGGTGTGGCAGGATGGTGCAGGGCCTATTCCTGATTTGACTAATCATGTTACAGGTAGCGTTGTTGTTACGGCAATCAATCGCGACATGACTGACGGAACTCTTCACGAGCCCTTTTATAGTGACGGACAGACACCAGATACTCTTGTTGTTGATTTTTCGGGTGCGTCTGCCCCTTACCAAGCGCAGTGGGCTGCAATAGCAACGTACACAGCGCCGATTTCAGTTTTAGGTTATGGCAGCGTGATCGGCAACGGTGGTGCCATGATCACTCCCATGGAGCGTGATTGGGTGGGCCCTTTTTTCATGGATGACCCGTTGCCCAATCCCGCTGTCGTTCGTCACGTAGTTTGTAACTTCGTAGCTCAGAATGGCTTATACGCAGACGACGGTAAAACGGCTAAGGCTTTTAGCGTCGAGGTTGAAATTGAAGTTACCCCGGCCGATGCAGCCGGTCTCCCAACAGGTCCTGCTGTCGAGGTGTATCCGCTTAATCCCGAGCTCCGGACTATTCAGGGATCTTTCTCTAGTCGTAATACTCGGGCACTCACGGTCAAGTTCAGTATTCCAGAGGTGCAGGGACGGTTTTTGATTCGATGTCGTCGCCTGACTCGAACACCGTGGAAACAGGATGCGCCGAGTCAATACGCTGCTCTTATCACCACTGATGCGTCGGTGGATCCTAATTTCCCGTCAATTTCGCAAATCGCCGCAGCCTCGTTCAGCCCGGCGCTCAACACGGATCTTCTAGGCAATACCGTCTCTCGCTACCCGAATAACGGTGGAACGACTAACCCTAGTGACACGGCCAACAGCTGGTTTTTGCCGTTCAAGGGTAATAGTGAAGACCAAGTGCGTTGGACACATTGTTACGCACTCACAACCATCAACGCTACCTCGTTAGGTAATCTAACACTAATTCGAACGAGAAGTATTGCAAACGAAGGCGCAACGCGCGTTCCCGAGCGTCGTTTGAATTGCTTGGCCCAGAGACGTATTCAAACGTGGAACGGGACTACGTTTGGTGGTTCTGCCGTCATAAACAATAGTGCTGAAAATATCCTGTTCTCGATTCTCAAAGATACGTACATTGGTAACATGCAGGATGCCCAAATCGATTTTTCGGGTATTGCAGCTGCGTTTGCGCAGGTACGGGCATTCTTCGGTGGCGTAGAATCAGACGGTTTTGGTGGTGAGGTAGCAGGCCAGTTCAACTACACATTTGATGACGACAACACTTCGCTAGAAGATACGATCAACATCATCTGCAGAGCGTGTTTCTGTATTCCTTATCGCGAAGGAGACGTTATCAAAGTCAAGCCTGACATTGCTACGTTGAACTCTGTGTTATTGGTTAATCACAGAAATCGTGTTCCTGGCTCAGAGTCACGAACCATAACTTTCGGCACTGAAGAGGACTATGACGGTGTTAGAATCGACTACTCAGACGTTAGTATTGACCGACCGAATGAGGACGAGATTAAAACTTATACCATTCCTCCGTTCAACACGGCGCTTAGAACAAAACAGTTAGTGATCCCGGGTATTCGAACAAAAAAGCATGCAGCCTGGCATGCTTGGCGTGAATATAACAAGTTGTTTCACCAAAATACCGCCGTGGAAATGCAAGTTTTGGAGGAAGCTGCTCTTCTTACTCTGCACGATCGTGTCTTGGTTGCTGACGGAACGCGGCCTGACACAGAAGACGGTGAGATTGTTGGCGTCGTGGGGGTTAACGTGACCACGAGTCAGGACGTAACTGTTGGTGCGACGCCAGCAACAATGTTTCTACAGCATACGGACGGCACAGTCGAGGCTATAGCAGTCGCGAGTAACATCAGCCCCCGCTCGGTATCTCTGGCTAGCGTCCCTTCTGTAGCCCTTGTCACTGATCCGGCGCTAGGCGTGAGAACAGGGTATGTTGTAGTAAAGAATAGCCACAACGCGCCCACTGCTTTCAGGGTTGAGGAAAAGGAGTGCACTGAAAAGGGTATCTACCGCTTGAAGCTAACGAACTACAGTAACGCCTACTACTGGAGCGACGGGTTGTACCTGTGGATGCCGTTTGTGATCTTCAACGGGCTAACGACGCACGCTGACTGGGGTCCCTATGAATTAACAACCACCATCACTGGCGGCTCAACAGTTTCAGATGTTACCCGTGGCACGGTGTACCAGGGGACAGCGAACACGCATCACATATCAATCACCACTTCAAACGTGTTTGCGGCCGAAAGTTATACCAAGTCAGCTTGGGTGTTAAAGACAGCAACTGGTACGCCAGGCTCTATTTGTGGTTCAGTTGAATCGGGTAACGAAACCTTTTTCATTAGTGCAACAGACGTCCTGACCGCTGGTCACAATTCTACGGTTCATGTAAGTTCAGTGGGATTTCCGATCGGCGTATGGGCAATGGCAACTGTAACGTATCAACAGAATTTCAACGGTTCGGGCCAAGATCGGATGAGGCTTTATGTCAACGATACTCAGGTGTCTGAATTTATCGGTTCCGGCTCGACAATGCACCGCCCATTGAGTAATATACGAATCTTTGGAGCTTTTTCCGGTGTAAATGGATTCATCGGTAAAGGTGACGAATTTAGGTATTGGATGCGGGAACTGAACCCTGAAGAAGTCAGGGAACGTTACAATAAGACTAAGATTTAATATGGCTATATTACTTACACGAGAACAAGTCGAAGAAATTCAACGTGACCCACGAGCTGTCAACTGGAAAGGTGAAAAACTGAAGGTAGACGGCGACTACGGACCCCAGACTCAGTGGTGGCACGGTATAAGTGTTTTACACCCACAGCGTGTGGACATTGTCTGCGAAATGGTAAGTTATCACGGTAAGGGAGAAGACTCGGGTACACCTAACCGTGCAAAATGGCTTGACAAAATTCAAGAGCCGGCAAACCTCACGCCCCGGTACGGAAACCCCTGGTGCGTTTTACTTCAATCTGCTATCTTAACCAAGTGTAAGGTAAAGAATTGGCCCTATTTTGCTTCTGCGTACGAGCTCATCCGCTGGGCTCGTCAACACGGTTTAGTGACGGAAAATCCGATTCCCGGTGATATTTACGCCTTTCTCTACAATCCCGATGCTATTGGTTTTACTCCGGGCCACTGTGGGGGCTACCTTGGAGGTAGCCCCGACTGGGCTATCGGACTCGAAGGAAATGTTGGCAATACGACCAAAACAGGTAAGCGAGCAAGAAAAGGGTTGATCTTTATCAAAACAGTTGAAGAGAACACTCCACCACTCATAATGCCGCCACTAGCAGGATTGCCCAACTTGGACGGGACGTTAAGAGGAACACGGTAAATGGCTGACACCTACTGGTGTAGTGACTGCGGATTAACTTCCTATCGTTACGAAGAAGAACAACACGAAGATTGGTGTAAGAGGAATGAGAAAAGGATTAAACGACAACATGACGCACCGCCTCAGCATATTGACGCTGATATGGTCAGCTCAACCGAAGCTCCGACTGGGCCAACTGCTAGTTAACGCGATGGTTAAACCTGAAGGCGCGATAACCGAAAACGATCTTTTTAACATTAGTGATGACGAGCTGTTCGATAAGCTAGTTGCTTATCACAATCGGTGTAAAGAGGCTCACGACAAAAAAGAATGTGCTCCTCGGTATGTTCCGAAGAAAGAAGTGGATTCCAATTAACCACATAAATGAACCGATCGTAACCCCTCGAAAGATCAATAACGCAATTGATCGTGGCCAGTCTCGCGCCGTTGAACGATTGGCAGCTTTCGTTGGCTGTGATCTCACAGGCGCTGAAAAATCCGGTTGGAGTTACGCTGTATTTTGCGCCTGTCAACAAGACCGCATTAAGGGACGGCAAGAAGCCGGATTTGCGTATTGACGTGTGTAGTTGCTAAGCCGGGCGTGCTCTACTCAGACAGCCGGGAAACCCTTTACATTAAGCGTAATTCGCATAAACACTTTCAGGTACACAATTATCTGGTAGGCACAGCTGGCGATAGCGACGTACTAACAGCCGCTGAACATGTGTTTAAGTGGCCAAAACGCCCCAACGTCAAGATTTTGACGCGGTGGTTACATGATCATCAAAACGATAGTAAGTCGGACTTTAACAAGTGCTGTCTTTTGGTCGTAACCACAAATCGGCTTTTCGTGTGCGAGGGTCTCTATGTGTACGAGGTCGATTCCTGCGCCGCCATTGGCTCAGGAGCGCCTTACGCGCTAGGCTACCTACGTGGACAGCCTGACGATCTAAAGGGCGCTGTAGAGGCAGCATGTTACTACGATCCGTATTGCGCGGGACCCGTTAGGGGCCCATTTGAGATTTGACCTAGAGAACGGTTTGTAGTATATTATTTACCTAATAGGAGTACACGTACATGAAAAAGTTTTTATTTTCCAAGTTTTCGCGCGCTGCACTGGCCGTGCTAGTTTTGGGGCTGGGTGCTTACTTTGGCGTTGACACGTCAAAGATGTTTGCTCCTGAACCCGTAGTGACTCCCGCACCCATGCCGGTACTTTTCCACGGTCGTGTTGTAGACGCCGGTAAGTAATCACAAATTTCACCTGAATACCCGGGTTAATGGACAAGTTCCAGAATTGGTTAGCTGAAGAAATAAAGGGTATTCGGGAGGACTGTAAGCTCATCGGTCGTCTCGATGAGCGTGTCTCTCACATGGAAAAGCGTGTCGAGTCCATGGAAGAAAAACTTTGCTCTGCGCCAAAGTCAGTTCCGCCTGCGCCGGCAGAGCAAAAGTCGCTAACCAAATCGGCTGTCATCAATGTCAGCACGGCGGGACTAGGTGGAGCTGTGCTCTGGATCTTACAAAAGGTGTTTGGGCCCTAATACTGGGCCTTATCTCATGCAAACCGCTTCCTACCGAACCGTCATTCAACTTTATATGGTTGGCCGAAAGACGGTGGGAAGAAGCGGTTTGCATGACTCCGAATTACACGTCGATCGCGTTTGTAAGTGAACGTCCGACCTGTGTTTCCAATGCGTACGGGTGTTTTAACACCGACAACCGATCCATTGAAATTTGGCGCGGTGTACCACCTCACCGTTTATTCCAGGTCATTGTCCATGAAATGGGGCACAGCTTTCGCATAGGGCACGTGCAAGATTTTCACGGCATCATGTCGCCTACGCTAGATGTGGCTAAAGAATACATAACCAACCACGACATTGAATTCGTGTGCCAGCACCACAAGTGCCCTTGTCGCGAACCGGAGTACTGAGTGACTAAGTTACCAACGGCAGAAGAGATCTACGTAGCACTTGCCGAAAACGGCGACAATAAAACAGCCGCCGCACGTCAGTTGGGGATCCATCGGCAAACATTGCGTGAACTCATGGTAAGGCTGGGCATGAGCACAAAGCCCACGACTGGAGGTGATGTTGCATCGAGACCGTTGAACAAGATGCTCTTACCCGAGCAGGGTAAGATTAAAGTGTACATTCTGACGTCAGCACAGAACAACACCAAGGTCCATAAACGCTTTTTGGACAATCTCGTGATCTACCGAGATTACCGCATGAAAGACGATCGAGTCGAGAGCGCTGCGCTCATGATCTCTCGTTTTACCTACAACAAAACTGCGTTCAACAATGACTGGATGGTAAAGCCCGGCACGGAGCCGGTCGGAGACGACCACGGGAAGGTTTTTTACGACCCCGCTATCTCAGAATACGTGTGTGACGATCCAGCTCTCCACGGCAGTTGTCGCTACGAACTGGCTCCAGATTTGTGGTGGTGTGCAGAAGCAAACATTCTTCCAACTGCCGTCAATCCACTTTCCGGACGCGATAGTTATGCAGGCACGGCGAGCGCGATCTTTCCTCACGCCAAGATCGCGCTCAAGAGCTGCGATCGTATGTTCGAAGAGTCTCCGCGCATAGTCTTGACTACAGGTGCCTGCACCCAGCTCAACTATATCCAGAGAAACGCGGGGCAAAAAGCAGAATTTCATCACACTTACGGGGCCGTGGTAGTCGAAGTCAATTCTGACGGGCACTGGTGGGTCAGACACATTAACGCCGATCGGTATGGATCCTTCTACGACTGTCCTGGCGGTACAGTCGTTTATCTCAGCAAAAATAGTGATCTTACCGAGGGACATGCGACTGAGGCAATCAATTGGGGGGATGTTCATGCTTCAGAAATAGATCCGATCGTTGAGGAAGTCAACTGGGGAGTTGGTGGAGCTCTCGACACACTCAGGCCGAAACATCAACTGCTTCACGACTTTCTTTCATTTCGTTCGCAAAGTCACCATGAACGAACCAAGTTTGGTAAACGTTACCTAAAGTGGTTGAGGGGCAAAGATATCGTCGAGGACGAAATCGTAACCACTTACAACCTACTGCAAAAGGTTCACCGTCCTTGGTGCAAAACTGTAGTTGTCAACAGCAATCATGACCGACACCCGGATCGTTGGTTAGACGAAGCCGACTATAAGGCGGATTTACCCAACGCCAAGTTCTTCCTTCGTATGCAACTTGCGCGCGTAATTGCGATGGAGACGGGCGATCACTGGGACTTTTTCAAAACGTGCATGCAGTACCTTGGAGACACCAAGACACGGTTTCTGAAAAAGGGCGAAAGCTATAAAATCGGACCTGCTCATCACCTAGTCGAGTGTGGGCTTCACGGTGATGCAGGGCCCAACGGAGCACGAGGTTCGACGCGCAACCTAGCTCGTATGGGCAATCGTATAAACAAGGGGCATGATCACGCAGCCACTATTCTCGACGGCGCGTGCTCAGCGGGCGCGTGTCAACTCAACCTTGATTATAACGAAGGTGATCCTACCAACTGGTCGATAAGCCACATATTAACGTACAATAATGGGAAAAGAACTATCCTAACGCAGCGCGCAGGTAGACTCTGGGCGTGATGTGTGCTAAGTAGGCACGCATGGTTATCGAACTGCATTGGTTAGTACTGAGCGTAGGTATTCTACTTACACTCATTTACTTGGTATTGGCGCCTGTCGTAAAAGAATGGTTACACAGACGTCGCAAGCGTAAAGCTTATGCAGTCCTGAGACACGAGCTGGAGTCTCGCGCGAAAGAGTTTGACCTCAACCAACAGATTAAAGGTTTAACCTGGGAGCGCAATACCATTCTCGAAGAAAATGAGTCGTTACGAAAAGAGAACGAATCACTAAGAGAAGAGGTCGAGCGCTTGTGCCGCCGTAGTCGAATATTGACCAACGAGTTGCGATCTGACGAAAAAGCACTGACACAGGTTCTGCCGCCAACTTTTTCGGCCCGGTTCATGAAAAAGCCTTGACTGCTTACCAAACCCCCGTATATTGGACGGATGGCGACAGTCAAAGACGTAATCAACGCAGCAGGCAGGTTTCTCCTGGACCCGGATAATCGGTGTACAGAAGTATACGCAAGACATCGCGAATACCACAATATTATATTGGAAGATGCTGCCGACCTACCTGCTAACGAATGCAGGTATTGTCTAATCGGGGCTCTAGGTAAATTCAGTCATGATCTTTTAGATGAAAGTCCTTACAACGAGCATGTTTTTAATATCGAAGTTGAAAAGATCTTCAATAACGCTTGTTTGTGGGCCAATGATCGGGAAAATGATTATCTGGAAAACGCCTGGGACACGGCAGATGAAGAACACCAAACCCGTATAGCTTAAGCGCTTGCTAATTACAATGGAGAGTACGATGTCAAAAGAACTGACTAATGCGCAGATTATTAGAAAAGCAGGGCGTCTACTGCTAGATCGCAAACGGCGTACTCGCGGGGCGTACGCCCGTAAGGGGAATAATCGTCATTGTGATACAACAGACAATAAAGCCTGCCGATTCTGTTTGACCGGTGCCATCGGGCGTGTTGTGAATACTGACGACCCCGGTTCATTTCTAAGGCCTTCCATCTGGGACCAGGACGAGCAGCAACGCAGAGGTATTCGTCCTACAATCATGGATCTCCTAAGAGATAAGGCGGGCGTTAGTGTTGTTAACGACACGGGCTCGGTAAAGTCACTAGAGAGTATCTGGGACGAAGCGTCAACTACCGTTCAAGATCGAATCGCCAAAGCCATGGCTTACTACAAGGAATGAACAATGACCAACGAACAGATTTTGCGTAAAGCAGGCCGGATCCTCAAGGACCCCAAAAAACGGACCCGAAAAGCATACGCTAGGAACAAATACCGGCACTCTGTGCTGCCAACCAGTCCCAGTGCCTGTAAGTTTTGTCTCGTGGGCGCGATTAAACACGTCGATAAAGACAATGTGTTGCCTGATGGCATATTTGACATATTAGGAGAAAGACTGAAGGCTGCTCTTAATCAAGAATTGTATAGTGGTGCTGTTTGTACTTGGGATGCCGCTACCGACAAACAGCAGGACATCATCGCAAATACGCTAGCCAATTACCGTGAGCAGTCCTGACTTCAATCAGTGGTGGAAGTTTTGCAACCGAATCAAGTTGCATCGCGATATCACAAAATTACTAGATCACCCTCCCCGGGTGGACGATAGTTCGTTGCTGCGTCTAGCTTACTCTAAGTTGGTCCAGTATCAATGGAAACAACTGTTGAGTTACAAGGTCAGCCTTGTTATTATGATGCAGGACAAGGAGAAAACCAATGATGGACGAGCAAACTAGAGAAAAGGTTCGACAGGTAGGCGAGATTCTGCGTAGTCGTGACAGTCGATGTCGAG